>ERZ761584.193-NODE-193-length-22988-cov-6.328609_pt1 | contig 22988 bp, 28 predicted proteins | sample MGYA00512168_ERZ761584 | MGnify/ENA primary metagenome ERZ761584 (study PRJEB28899, sample SAMN03785564) | bioreactor sludge metagenome | biome: EBPR Sludge; feature: EBPR Bioreactor; material: 0.22µm filtered reactor supernatant | place: Saint Lucia: Queensland...
ACTGCCACTGGCAGATTCAGTTCACGCTCCCCGAATATGCAACAAATCCCCAGAGGGGAAGAATATCGTAAGTGCTTCATTGCTGGAGAAGGAAAGAAATTAGTCATTGCCGACTATTCTTCTCAAGAGCCCCGCATCTTTGCCTATCTCACTCAGGACGATAAGTTGATGGATATTATCAACTCCGGGCAGGACATCTACTGCGCGGTAGCCGACTTTGCCTTTGGAGAGAAGATTACCAAGGCAGATAAAGAGCGTAGAAATCAAATCAAGTCCCTGGTACTTGGATTGATGTATGGTCTCTCTCTCTACGGCTTTGCTATTCAGAATGAAGTAGACATCGAAGTAGCTCAAGAAGATTTTGATAAATTCTTTTCTGCCTTCCCCAAAGCTGCGGCATGGGTGAAGAATAAGCAGAATTACAATCCAGGCTTTACCAAGACCATTCTCGGTAGAAAATGCCATCTCCATCCATATAACTCCCAGTGGAAGTGTAATACATTGAATAACGGAATACAGGGGGCGGGGGCCGATATGGTGAAGCTGGCAATTCGTGAGTTTAGAAAGTCATGTATTGTAGAATTTGGGAGTGATAGAGTAGGTATCATTCTCCCAGTCCACGATGAAATTGTAGTCCTGTGTGATGTGGATATTTCTGAGCAGGTGAAAGTCTGTTTGGAAGATACTATGATTTCTGTGGGAGAAAAAATCCATAAAGGAATCAAGGCTAGTGTGGAAGCCCATATTGCTGATAGCTGGGCAGAAAAATAATTAGGAGATGAAGATGAGTAAAACTGATACTGTGTCAAAGGGAGACCCCACCTATCTCAAACTCTTGGAGGAGATGAAAAGTTTGCATATCCGCAAAAATGCGGGCTATAGCGGAGAGAGTACAGACCGATGGGCTAACTTTAGAATGTCCGAAGTCCTTGGAGTTCCAGCATATCTTGGGGCTTTGGTGAGAATGTCGGATAAGTGGATTAGAATTACCAACCTCATCAAAAACCCTAACTTAGACCAAGTAGGTGAGTCTGTGGAGGACACTCTTATGGACTTAGCAGCTTACTGTTTGATTGTGATTTGTTTACTTAGAGAAAAGAGGAAATAGTGGCACTCTGTCCCCACTGTAACAAGAAAACATTAGACCCAATTCTCAAGTCCAAGCCATACATGATTATCAAGGAGGCTTTCACTGAGAATGAAATGCTACAGGGGAACCTTTTCGCTCTCAGTGGAAAGAATAAGAACGGCTACGATGAAAATACTACTTCGTACTATTTGATGAAGGAAATGGGGCTGGTTGGACTGAACTTCCAAGTCATGTCACTCTCCGCCTTGTGGTTACACAAGCCATCAGCGGGAAAGCGCACCAAGGAAGATAAAGAGAGTTTCCAAAAGTGCCTGGACTATTCCGTGAGTGAGGTAATCCGTGCTGCAAGTGGGAAAAAGATTGTCATGTTGATGGGAGCCGAACTGGTTAGAACCTTTACAGGTTATGGAGTAAGTGAGGTATCTGGGTTGATTTGTAAATCTGATTTACTTCCAGACGCCAATATAGTCATACCCGCTCCCAACTGTGACAACATTATGAAAATGCCGATTGGAGAATTGCGGGTAGCGTTGAAAGTATTTGCAGAGCAAATTAGAATTGCCGAGCAGTATAATAAAATCTAGGAGATAATAAAAATGTCATACCAAGGCAGTATTTTGGAAAGTTTCTACATGATAGATATTCCCACCAATCCAGAGGAATTGGCTACATTTCTGGATAATTATACGGAGGACTGGGGAGTAACTTTATCCTTCTTAGCGAAGGTAGCCGGGTCTAGGGGGACACATTTGGACATTGATACTGTGTCAAAAATCATGCGTAAGAAATACGGAATTGAGGATTAGATGAGTAATAACTACGTGGATTCAATTGTACTTAGTGGGATTGGGCAATTTTTGCCTGCACGTCAAGCAGAGAAGCAATTCCTTGTGGCAGTAAATGATAAAGTCCGTGAGGCTATTGCAGAGAAGGATGTGAGAAGTTTATCCTCCATCGGCAAGTCCCTCATTGGCATCTCTCAAGTTACTGGCATTGCTTTCAGCGAGTTCGTATACACTGTTGAGGCTTGCTGGAATGAACTGAAGCAGCGTGATGACTTCTTTGCCTGGGCAGAGGATGAATTTGGTCGGGATAAATCCACCATTGAGCGTCACCTTCGTATCTGGCAGATGTTTGTATCTGGAGATGTACCGAAGGAATATGTCGAAAAGTTCAAGACCATGCCCATTCGAGTTCTTATCCCGATTGCTTCCATGTGGAACCAAGGCTATGAAGTCACTGATTTGCAATGGAAGAAATTGTCAAATGCTCCCGACCCTACTACCGTAAGTAAACTTATCAAGGAAATTACTGGTAAAGAAGTACGTGAAGGGGCGTTGAATATTGAGTGGGCAAAAGAGCAGAAATCATTTGTAGGATGGAAGGATGGAAAGCCCCACACCATCTCTCTCATGTACGATGAAACTGACGAGGTGTGTCAGCAGATGCTGTCTCGGCTGGCTGGTGGTGGAAGGACATTGGAGAAATAACATGCAAATTCATTATGAAGATGGCTACTGCTCTTGGCAGAAAGACGGGAAATCATTTATCCTCTATACCTCAAATAAGTTGGAAGTGGCTGAATTTGACGAGGGCGGAATATACGCCACAGTAGAGATGGACTTGCCTCCTATGATTGCTGACGCAATTCGAGAAGGATTCAAGAAGGAACTGGAGAAATAATATGAGTATGTATGTATGGAAGGTATCTCTTGAAGTGGAATGGAAGTACACGGTCAAATCAATAAATGGGAAGTCTGTAAGTCGTACAGATATTGATAATGATGAGCATTTTACTGTAGCGGCTCCAACTGGTCTAAAGGCTATTGAAGTGGCTAAACGAATTGCTTTACATAAAGACCGTGGATATGAAGATGATTGGTCTAGTGCAGATGAGACCGTAACTGCACTGCCCTTGAAGGTTGTAGATGTAGTTGGACTTACCCTAGAAACTACATTGGATGGGTAAATTTGCCTGACGGGACTGTACACTACAAGTATTACATGAAGGGGTACTTAGTGCAAGTACCCCTATCTGTTTTATACTGCCTAGTGGATTGGAAATTTGGGCTTGGGGAGATATGTGGATATACCTTTCATCGGTGGTGTGACAATGATTTAGACCTTATGGGGGTCAGTGCAGCAGAGGGCAGACAGGTGAATGAGTTGCCGGTAATGGGGCATATTATGTTCGGAATTTCTTCCACTTACGGCTCTGTTTTCCGTAGACATCATAGACACTGGATAACCCATTTTCCATACATATCTACCGCAATCCGACTGTTCTTTTTCTTTATCATCCCATTTACTATTCTGGATGCTTATGGGGGGAACTTTATAGGAAATAACTGGCATCTATTCTGGTTGGGATTCTGGGATGGATTGTCCCATGCCGATGCAATCCATTATTACTTAGATAAAAAATCAAAGGAAATATAAATATGAGATGGAGAACTAAAAAGACTCCGAAGCCTGGAGATGTGAGGCATAATTGGGGATTTCTACTTTTACCTATGTCCCTAGATGGGGAGACTCGTTGGCTAGAGAATGCAGACTGGACTGAGGCTCTTAGGGAAGTAGTGAATGGGGACGGGGAATTGGATTATCACTGGGAGGCATTATACTGGGGAAGTCCTGATGCCCATGAGGACACTCAGGATTGGGGCGATTGTGGGGTCTGCGGACATTAACCCAACTCTAATCTGGTACTGTGTCAAATTGATGTATAATTATATTCAGGAGAAATTGATTCATGGCAAATATCGTTGGAGACTATCCAGAAATTGAAAGAGTGGTAACTGGTTTATGGAGTCTTGACCGAGCTCTTTCTAATCGTACCTCAGTAGGGTTCCCTCTTACCACCTACGAACTTACTGGTTTTGGAGGAATTGGTAAAAGTACCTGGGCATCATCCTTAATGGGAATTGTGGGGAAGGAATATAAGAAAGATTTAGTATACGCCCCTATAGAGCCTATTGACCGGGAATTGCTTGGAGATATTCTTGACTCAGTAGGATTTGTAAATGCCTGTCATATTGTTTCAGGTCAAACAGATGAAGAAATTGTGGACGCTTTCTGTGAAATGCTTGCAGAGGATAAAGTGGTAGGTGGAGTGTTTGATAGCCTTACCGCCATCTCGCCCATTGCAGAAGTAGAATCATCGTCTGCCGATATGAACATGGGACGTAGAGCAAGATTGTCTGGAGTTCTTGCCCGTAAACTCGTACATCTCAATCGCTTCCGAAGTTCGCCTGTGGCTACCATTCTTATTTCTCATGTGGCTACTGCAATGTCCATGACACCCACCAATACTGGCTCCTCCACTACTGGTGGAGAGACTAAGAAGAATCTTTCCAAAGTCCGTATCAAACTTCGCAAGATGCCGGAACCTACAATGACTGACTTGGAAGATAATGCTTTCGTCATTGAGGGCGTGGTGGAGAAGTTCAACTTTGGTAAAGATAAGCGCAAGTTCTATAATGTAGTTTTAGGCGGTAAGGGCATTCATGTTGGTCTGAGTGCTGTCTACGATTGTAAGGTTCTCAAGTTAGCTACGTTTGGAAAGTCAGTCACTTTGGGAGGGGAGAAGTTTGGAAATATTCGTACACTCATTCAAAAAGCCCATGCAGGTGAAACTGAAATTTTCCGGCCATTTGTTGACGCTCTCAATAATCCAGATGGATTTGAAAAGGTGGAAGAACCTGACCCAGACGCAGAAGCATTTATTGACGAGATGCCGGAGTAAAGTATGTTTACATTTTTACTAATTAGAAGTAGGTTGCGGGGAGAGGTGTGGAGGCTGGAAAGCTACCTACTGGGGCTCTTTTTCGATGTCTTATTAGAGGGACTCCCATTATACATTCTTGGAAGGGCAACATGGACTATACTATTCTCGTAGGGATTGATATTGGATTGTCAGGCGGAATTGCCTTCTTTGATTTCCAATCTGGGGAGGTTCTTTCCCTCCAGCCCATGCCAACACTTGACACGGTATCAAAGTCTGGAAAGAAAAAAAGAGTAATTGATTTGGAGAAATTGAAGTTTATCCTCGAAATCCCACATCTCAGAAATGAAAAAACTTTAGTAGTGATGGAAGCAGTCCACGCTTTCCCTGGGCAGGGGAGTGTGGCTACGGCTACCCTCATGGAGCAGAAGGGCATCATTAGGGGTCTATGCTCTGGTCTTGGGTATGCGGAATTCCAAGTGGAACCAAAGGAATGGCAGAAGTTCTATGAGATGGTTCCACCCAAAGACTTGAAGGGCAAAAGTGCTTCTCAAACTAAGACGCTAAGAAAGAAGTGGCTGAAAGATAAATCCCTTGAAACCGCACGAAAGATGTTTCCAGAATGGGAGACCAAGTTATCCCCAAACGACGCCCATGGTCTATCCGATTCACTACTTATAGGCAATTGGTATAAAAAAGTCCCCCACAAATAGGGGGACTTTTTTGTTTAATTTGCTGTCCGGTATGGAGACCATAGACTGCCTGGGGCAAGCTCAATAACTGCGTCTCGTTTCATTTCCAGCCATCCATCTGGAGCAATGAGTGGAGAGGGTGAGCCAAGAATAAAATCTATACCTGCATCCTGAAATGCCTGTTTATACTGCCCGAACCTCGTCACAGAGCCATCTGGTTGTTCCTGCGTACACCAGTAGTATTGATGTATGGGTAAATTATATGGGTCAGGGGGGAGCTTTTTAGAGTCTAGGCAGTCAAATCGCAGGACAGAGCCTCGCTCTTGTTGCAGTCTAAGTATCGCCCCAGTGGTCGGCCTGCCGCTCAAATATTGCCATACTTCACTGTTTGCTGTATTCAATCCAAGGACAGAATCGCGGGCTCCAGTAGTGAAACTACCTGCATCTGTCGCCCATACAGCATCCTGATACATCCTACTATAAATCCACTTCTTTGTGCCTGGAGTATAGTTATGAAATAGTAGACCTGGATTTTTCTTGATTGTATAGTATCCTATAAATTCCCCATCTGCCAATCTGCGGAAGCTCATTGCATCTATAAAGTCATAGAAAAATCTCTGCCACGTATCTGAGACAAACAAGTAGTCCTTATTGTCAGATACAGTAGTTCCCCACCCTTTGTGGGCTACGGCGGGGACTGGCTGGCTTTGGTTTCGCACATACCCAAGATAATCAATGGCATGGCGTACCATGAAGTATCTGTGTCCATCATTGGGAACTGGAATTCCAGTATCCAGACGCTTTAGTTCTGGAAGTTCAGATGGAAGTTTCCGTCTATACTCTGCACTTCCAAATTGGAATTTGGCAATCATTCTTCAATAATCCTGACAAACACGTACTCTGCTTTTATTCCACTTGGGTCTGTCAAAGTGAAAGATTCTGGAAATGCGGGAGTTTCTGGTTCCGGGTCTGGCGGATTTGATTGGGTGTTATCCACAAAATCCCTGCAAATGGGGGCTCCCTTGTGTATATATGCCATCCAGCCTTGAACCACTGGCACATCGCTTACATGGGTAACATGCAACCAGATGTCCCCCTTTTTTACTTCGTTCCCATCGGTGGGGGCTGTCCAGATGACATCTCCCTGCACCAATGCAGATATACCATATGATGTAATTACCGATGCAAACGTGTTATGGTCTGTCCGTAGACGAGTTCCACTTCCCATTGGTGTCATTGAGTAATTCATACCTTCTTCTCCAGGTCTTTGATTCGTTTCTTGAGATTTTTTATTTCGTCCTGCATCGCTGCCATATCGTCCCGCATTTTTCCAAGAACCTTGAGCGTAGAACGGGAAATCAAGTCAAGGCTTTTGGGTTGACCTTTGCTCTTGTTCGTTTCGGTAAGGGCTTCGGCAGATGCTTCTTCTGGGTCATCTTTGATGTCACGGGATGAAACCAAAAAGTCGGTCGCATGAACTTCGGTTTTATAAATGATAGGTGCGGCTATCTCCTCAACGTCAATATCGATGCGCCCGCCCTTGTCTACCCCGTCTGGGTCAGTCCAGCGGGAAAAGCGAATGGATACGATATAAAACCCAACGAGTTCAGGGGATGCAAGAATGGTAGGGAGATTGACTTCCTCGCCGTCAAATTGTAGAGTTTTCATGTGTATTGTCCTCCGGTTGCTGTAGAACCACCAACGTCGCCGGGGAGATAAGTCGCCCCGCCTCCGCCTGTGTCAAGTACGCCGTTTCGGTCTACGTAATAGCGGGTTCCTGTAGCGTATGCCTTGTTCGTGAAAGTGTTTGTCGAATAAAGCACTCCACCCAAAACCCCAATATTTATAAATTGATATGTAAAAGCAGTCGGGTTTGTTGTGAATGTGATTGTCTTGCCTCTACAATCAATGAATCCTCCATTGTAAACAACCATGTGGATTTGTGCGGCAGCCGATATTGTGTAGTTGGTATTGATGGTCAAATAGCCATTTGAATAAACTTGCATATGGTAATTTGCACAAGCTCCGAAATCAATGTTGGCTATTTTGATATTTGCGCTGTCGGATACGTCCACGCACACGCCCGATGTCGTGGTCTGTAATTTGAATCCTGAAACAACCCAACCCTTGACGCCATTAGCCGCGCTTATTGCTGCGGAAGATGTTGTCGAGATAACTACATTGGATGGAGTTGTTGCATCCCCTAAAAGTGTCACAGTGCCAGAGCCCGTTATGCCCTTCAAAGTAACTGCGGCGGTGTAGGTTCCGTTTCCCACCTGAATTGTGACATTGTAGATGGATAGATCGAGCGCGACGGCTACGTCAATCGCTTTTTGGATAGTCAGGAATGCTCCGCCCGCTGTGTTGGCGAGTCCGTTGTTGGAGTCGCTTCCGTCCGTTCGCACATAATAAGTACGGTTGCCGGTGAGGACTTCACGAACGGTTTTATACGTCTGGTCGCCATGCAATGCTGTGGACGCAGATGCCGTCCCGCTTCCGAGGCGGGCAGTTGCCATCGTGCCTGATGTAATATCGCTTGCCGCGTGGGCATGTCCAATTTGCGAAAATAATCCGACCGCCCAATCGTAGATCGCCTTTGCTGTGAGGAACACGATATTTGATGTCGTGTTACCTGACATTGTTGTCACTTTGTTGGCGGCATTTTCAGCTACATATCCTATGTTGTTTTGTGTGATTGCCCAATTTGCCTGTGTGTTTCCGGGCGTGTCTATCAATGCGCGTATAACATCGCCAATTTCAACAACCTGACCAGTCGGCAAAGTACCTGCGACGGATATAGTCCATGTATCGCCCTTGAGGATTGCCCCGGCTGTTCCGCTCCCGCCCGATGATGGATATGTACCTCCGCTTGCGTCAAAACTTCCTCGGTCATCCCAAAGACCAATGGCAAGACCGTCAGCATAGGATTTTGCATTCGCCTCTGCGGTCGCCGCCGCTCCTGCTAATTCAGCCCCAATATCTCCGGGGGTAGGGTAATTGATTACAGGGTTATCAGGGTCAGTGTTGTCGACTCCGTCACCTGATACAGATTCGACTCCGCCGCCCGCTCCTCCCCCAGAGCCCCCTGTAACAAAGACCCTTACTACAGAGCCACTAATACTTGCGTCTACATTTGCCCCCACGAAGTTTATAGTTCCGGGGAAGCCAAGGGGAATCCCCTCGTCTTGGATTGCTAAAGGTGTAGAGGTGGAAGATGTCCCTGTTTCTTTTTTAGTTATATGAGTTCTTACATTGTAGACATTTCTCCAGTCCAATGTCTGTGTGTCTGGAGTAAGCCTTACTACCCCCACTGGTAATATGTTCCCTGGTATATTATTTGGAATGTAGCCAAGAATTTGGGACATTCCTGTTACACTGGACGGAATAAAACTTCCGGTGGTGCATAAATAATGAGGATTTCCAGTATTGTAGTCTATGGATACGAGTACCAAGGAAGTTCCCGATTGAGGCTTATACGGAATAAGGGATGCCGTCCCGGTATTTCCATAGTATGTCCATGTCCCACTGTATCTGTCCACATATGGGTAGATGAAAGCATTGGTAGAGGCATTACCTGGAAATGGGGAAAGAAGCCCAGGGAGAAACTGGTAGCCACTTATAAATATGGAATCATTACCAATTACTTCCCCGTCCTTGTCAAATGTATGGGTTTTTGCGTGGCGAGGCACGCTGGAAGATTCTGCATCCCATGTAGAATACCTTTCCCGATTTACACCAGTCACTTCATAACGTGAACCATTCCGCCTAAGAATGACGGGCAGCCCATACTGCAAGTCTACCTTATCATTGAATGCCTCAATGGTTTCCGACTTGACTGTACGCAGTCTCACATATACATACCCAGGACGCCCAATTACCTCAACCTGTTTTCTTCCATTCAGTACAAGTCCGAGGTCTCCATAGTATTTATTGGCAGACTTCTCAAAAGTCTTTCCAATTGTCCTTACTGATTTAGATAGTTTTGACATTGCTATCCTGTATCATAGAATCGTATTCCAGTGGGGGTGAACGCTCCAGTAATTAGATAGGAGAGATTTCCAGTCTTATTTGCGATACTCGTTCCAGTTGAGTTTCCTATCCCATCTACTATCCATAATTGCCCCGCCAGGTCTCCAAATATATAGGCAGATTGTCCAAGATGGGTTACAGCGGAGGCAGTTCCACTAAACAGTGTGGAACTGTCAGCAAAAGAACTTCCACCGTCCAAAGAATATGTGTACCCATTCAGTCCAGACCTCCCATATACAATCACTCCAGTGCTATCTACTGCCATGGATTGAGCTATGTCTGGAGTAGAGAGCTTATACGGAGTGTAAGCACTACCGGAGATTGGATTCCACGAGCCTCCCGTATCGGGGGTATAGCTTGGAACTGCAATGAGTTTTACTATTGCCCTAGTTGGACTGAATTTCGAGCTTGCCAGCATGACAGAGTTTCCACCCCCAGAGCCAGTGTGAATCTTGATATTGCTTATTGCATAACTGTTCCTATCGACATTTGAAGTAGTGGCATAGTTAGAAATGTCAAAATAGGAAACCATCCACGTACCCCCCATGTTGAAAATCCACCCATATCTGCTGGAGCTTGACGGGGAAAGTACATATGTATTATTTACTCTCGTGAAAGTATTGCCATTCCAATTATATCCATATATAAGACAGGTAGAAAAGATTGTGACAATCAAAGAGCCTAGAATAAATACATCTTCGTCTCCATCACGATTTACTCCCATCGCAAGAACTGTCTGACTCCTTGGAAATGGATAGCTTTCAGGGTTTTCTACCCCTGTATTCCCAGTGGCTGGAACTGCATCAAATATAACCGCCCACGGAGCCCCAAGGCTATTGGACTTTAGAATATAGCGTCCGCAATGTACAAATACTTTCCCAGTTGCAGTTATTTCAAAACTTACAGGATTTCCATATGTAGCCAGAGGATAATTTGCCATCATGGAATTCCATGAAGGGGATGGGTCTGAGCCATTTGTTGTATAGAAGAAGCCTACATTGTAGACCCATACTAAAATATTGTCTACCGACATTGGGTCAGTGATGGCATACTGAGGGATGCTTATTGAAAATGGGGGAAAGCTAAAATTGGGGAAATTTGCATCAAAGTCATAGATGTCATCTGCCACTTCTGGTATAACAATTGTATCTCCAGGTATCCCTGTAACTATTGCACTAACGTCCATACCCGATGTCAGTTTTTCCTTCTCAGGCTCATACGAAAATTGCATTGAGTTTGGGTAATACAGTCCACTAATTGCCACATTTGACACAGTGTCAGATTGGGTGATATTCACCTGTAGTGCCTCATATGGAGCAATATCCAGATTTCTCATTGGAGTTGAATTGGAAAATTGGATACGTGGATATTTATGTTTTTTAGTATAGAACACGTTTCCAGAAAGCTGATTTAGTTGAGCCTGACTGGTAAGGGCGAGACCTCCTGGGTCAGTTTCTATACTTCCATGCTCAAGAGGTACGTCACCAGGAGCTCCAGATAGGAAAGCTGTAAATGTTCCAGTACTTGCCCCGCTATATGCAATTCCCCCAAGTTCGACATAGGAAGATGGGGAGTAGGGGACATATTCAATAGCAGGCTCTCCGACCCAATCTCTTTTTGTGATTTCCATGACTGGAGGGAACGAACCTGTCGGATTTTCATATCCGACTGGAGATACCTCTGCATATATGGCTCCCTGCCTATCCGACGATACATTTCCCATGAGAGTATCTGCCATGAGACCGTTTACGGCATCATACAGAGAGCCCCGGTCAGCGTCAAAAAATTGTATCTTCCTATCGTCCCCTCTAAATCTTACATCGGTAGTGAGTAGGACTGTCGTATGCCAACGAAGATAATGATAGATAGCCCTTCGACAATCCATGTCCTGCAACTCATACCATGTACTTGCCGCCTGCTTGCTTTCCACCGATATTGAATATCCAGTGGATTTTTTCATTATAGCGGTCACACTGGAGACGGTAAACTCTACGGAAGATTTGTCATAAGAATATTTTATGCTTCCAGCCTCAACGTATCCAGTGAAGAAAATATTCTCGCCATTAGGATTGTTCCCCCCAAGGTTTGCCTTGGTACTCCCATAAAATTCTTCTGACGAGATGATGATTAGAGAATTTTCCTGCACATTTACAGTCTCGTATATTGTAACTCTTGCTGTATATCCTCCAGCATCTCTTGAGCCCTGTAGTCCATCTATCTTCCACTTCAAGATTGGAGGAGTATTTCCATTGCCTGGAGCGTGACGTACAGACACATACCGATATGTAGTATCAGTGATTCCGTTAGTGGTAACTCTGAGACGTGTGGCATAATCCCCCGGAGTAGTATACATTACATTGCCTGGGGTAGCTGACGTTGAGCCAGTAGGAGTTCCACCTTCAAATGCCCAATCATACGTCATTGAGCTTCCCATTAAACTTAGAGTCCCCGTACTGGAGTAGTATGCAGTCCCAGAGCCATTCTCTAATAGAACACTTCGATGGCTTCCAGCGTTTATAAATGCCCCTAGTCTATTGTTCTGCCCTGAGTGGGGGATGTCATAATCTTTGTAGAATATTACATTTGTATTATCTTCCGGGTCTGTAATAATTCTCGGATAAACAGGTAAAATGTCCCAGTATCGCAGTACAGTCAAGTAAGAACCGGATACCCACTGAATTCCATCATTCTCCGCAACACTAAATTGGGACGAACTTCCACTTCTCAATCTTACTCTTCCGTAATCTTGAGCCCCCTCGGAGCTTCCAACTAGCAATGCCATATTAGCTTCGATGCCAGTATATGAGCCTGTAATGACGTTACCGTACGGTATGGTCATTGCTCCCTTACTCACGTTGGCATTTAGGCGGCATTTCAGAACGGCTCTAGGCTCATACAAAAACAGGTTCAGCTTCGTCCGAACTGGTCTGGTTCTAGCTATCTCTAGTTGAGATGGAGTAAGTTGCATTAGTAAGTCACAATCTTGAATATTTGAACACTGACATCTTCAATCCACCCATTGAAGTATTTACCCACCTGAGGCTCTGACATTGTGCATCCACTATAAGATTCAAAATAATAATCAGAGTATCCCCATTTTGGAAGGTCAAATACAGATGTACCAGTATTGCCTATGGCATTATAAGCATTAATTAGTTGGGCAACATCAGACGGATGGGCAAGTCCCCACTGTATGGAGTAACTTCGCACAGCGGGGTATACAGGATGACCGTTCCCGTCAAACCCTTGATTTTCTCTTGAATTCCATCCAGCCTGAGATGGCTGTAGCAGGAATTTTACTCCGTTGACTGCATACGAACCTGAATAGCCAGGAGCCATTATACTTCCCTCATAGTGGTGAGAATTACTTCCGCTGTTTTATCCATCGCACGATTCACTATTCTCCCCTCAAGACCCGGAGATAGTGCTACCTCTATCTGAGATAGCCCTCCATTTCCGGTATCTCCAGTAAGGGAAGAAAATAGCTTATTTACATTTTGGCCATTTCTACTCAAGGGAGTAAATGTTGCCATCTCCAGCCCGCGCTCCCCAAATACTGCATTGGTTGGACGGTCAGCAATTGCCACTCCTCCCTCTGCATATCTCTTACCACTCCCCACTGTCATAGGCTTTCCATCTGACCTCGTTTTGACATTGCTTGCCGGGGTAGTAGCGTACCCTCCCCTGCCTGCAAGCATTGTATTCATTGCTGCGTAGATTTGGGTTATCTCGCTGTAATATTTCTGATACAAAGCAAGAATGGCATCCATTCCAGATTTGGTCAAATTGAATTCTGCAATAAGCCCTGCCGCCAGTAATTCAAGCCTGTCCTTCATTTCCCTATCAAGGTCTTGCATTTTTCTCTGATATGCCAATTGTGCCGCCGCACGTTCAGCATCTTCATCCATTTTCAATTGTAGGAGCTTGTCCTGATAGGTACGCTTGGCTTCTTCTAACTTGGCAGTACGCTCCCGTTCAGCATCCTGACGTTCTCGTGCAAATTGAGCCTTCTTTTCTGCCTGGTCTCTGGCAGCCTTTTGCCCATCCAGAGCGTGCTCACGTTCTGCCTGTGCTCTGTCCAAATTGTATTGTTTGATGAGTCGCAAGACCTGTCTAGCGTCTCTGGCACGAATAGCATCATCCATGTCCATGAGGAATTTTTCCTTGAGTTGACGCATTTCCTCTTGGAACTTTGCCTCACGTTCAAGTTCATCATTTCTTGCTTTCTGCGATTCTTCTGCCTGCTTTGAATTTATCTCTGATATTTTGTTTCTGTAATCAGAATTTATATCCCTTACCTTGGAAGCATAATCCCTTTCAGCGTCGGCACGTTTCTTGGCATACTCAATGGTAATATCTTCCAGCTTGCGTCCCAAATCGATAGCAGCTTCTTCCATATCCTGGGCTAATTTTATTTGAGCCTCAAGGATTTCATTATTCATCTTCTCAAGAGCTTTTTGTAAATCCTCTTGATTTTCCAAGTTCCTAGAGCCAGTTCCTCCCTGTATCTCTGTGGGAGTATCCTTTTCCTTTGATGGAGACAGAAATGGATTGGTTTCCATTCCAGGGACTCCAGTCGGAAATCTCTTAGTCATTTCCCTGTCAAATGAAAATCCAAATATCGTGGAAAATATTCTTGGAATATCCTCCAGACGCTTGATTGTTCCATCCAGCCTGCCGTTTATTACGGCAGATATGGCATCCATCCCCGCTACCACAACTGAAATAAGAATTCCCCACCCGGCTGCCACCTTCTGCAAAAATCCAAGAAGTTCTGTTATCTCCTTGGTAGCAAGTACTATCTCCGGCTTGAGTGTAGTGCCAAGAGTGGTGGTAAAATTCTCCCATTCCGCTGATGCTTCTTTAGTGGACTGGGTTACAGAATCCTGTAATAATCCCATTTCCTCCATTTTAGTATTGGCACTATCCATGATAATAAGATAAAGTGCTTGAGTTTCAATGGACTGTTTTTGTGCCGCATCGAGATTATCCCATTCCTCTGCACTTGCTACTAATCCTTCTTCCAGAGCTTTTTGTTTTATTACCGCCGCATCTACTTGAATGTCTAGGTCTGCTAATCCCCTACCACCCTTAGCAATACCCTGGGCAAATTGAGATACTACGTCAGCCATAGTAGTCCCCTCTGACATTGATATAATTGCCGCCGCCCGTGAAAGTCCCTGCAATTGCTCTTTACTAAGACCTAAGTCCTGTAGCCCGGTGGCTAAATCTGCAACCCCCTTGGTAATGTCCGTATCTGAAATTGCCAGCCCTAAATCTTTGACAGATTTGATAATGTCTTGGAAATCCTTGGGGGTAATAGATATTCCAGCTTTGGATAAAGTTTTTTCTGCTACTGCTAGATTATATAAGGCAAGCTCAAGCTGCTTTACCCCCTCTATTGCTTTAGTAAATGCCTGCTGCACAAACTGAGTAACTAGGAATACTGCCATTGCAGTAAGTGTGCCAAAAACAGTACGTGCTATATTATCCAGAGAAATGAGGGACTTTTTTGCTTTTTCTGCCCCAGAGGGGACAGCTTCAAGTGCCCGCGCTAGGTCTTGTTGTGCCTTGGTTAGGGGAACGGTAGACTTAGTAAGACCTTCTTCTGCCTCTCTTATTTTCCTATCTGCTAATGCAGCTTGGGGGCTATTGACGGGAGTTGCCCCATTCCCGAAAATGGAATTGAATCTATTATTTCTCTCTACATCGACCGCCACCATTCTATTAAGTAAAGCTAACTGTTCCTTATATTCTTGAGTTTCCTTATTCTCTAATGCTAGCTTTCTCTCCTGCGACACCAATGCCTGTTGCTCCTCTGCGGCGCGGCGAAAAGCTATTGCATTTATTTCTCCCTGGTTTTTCTCTATCTGCTTTTGTACTTCCATGTATGCGTAGGCGTCATCAAGTTGATTTCCAAATGTGAATGCAGATTTGTCTTTTGCAGACATTTTCCCATTAAGTCTAGTCGCCGCATTACCCACAGCATCCATAGCCTTTACTAATGCTAACGCTTTAGTCACATCAGAAGACACGAACTCCCCAAAATCTTTTATAGCGGCTGCAGCAACCTCAAAACTTACATTAGCCTCACGTGCTATAGTGCGTATAGCTTTTGTAAGAGAGTCTATATCACGCTTTATATTTTCTGCATCTTTGAAATATGCCTGAATTGTAAAGCTAATAGTCTCATCAGATTCTGGTAAAATTGCCATGCTATTTTTCCACCAAACTATCTATACTATTCATCATTGCCTGAATATTATTATAGTAAACGGCTAATGATAGATTTTCCCATAGTGACTCTGTCCCGCATCTCAGTATGGTAATGAGTTTATCAAGGTTTTCTTCTGAAATGCTCTGCAATTGCATTGCAAAATATTCTCCTTCTTCCATATTTTCTTTTGTAGATTTTACTGGAAGGAGACTATATACTATAAACGCTTCCTCAATATTCAGGATTTTATATTCCCTTTTTTCTGTTTTCTCGTTTTGCAATTTCTTCTGCTTGGACATCGACCACATTTCCTACTGGCAAAAATGATTTCTTCATCTTTACAACTGGCAACTGTTTTGGGACGATGGGAGCCATCCATGACGGGCGTTGGAGGGGTATAAACCTAGACTTTTTGGTGGATTTATCATAGGTATAGGCTACTTCGCTTAGTCCCCATGTCCACTCTTTCGCCATTTGTTCGTCTATGGCAATCTCTTGATATGCCCCTATTGCCTCATCAATATCAAGTCCAGCTATAGTATCAACCTGCCATCCATAGTTTTTTGCAAATAGATTCAGCCAAAAATACCATTCCCTGCCCTCATACTCCCACGGCAATTTCTGTTCCTTAGTATTACTTCCCCTTAGAATGGGAAACTCCAGTGTGGGCATGTTTGCATAAATAACTTCGTTATACACGGTCAAAAAGTCCCACCACGGCAGAGCTTCCCATTCTATGGAAGATGAGGTTACACTGGAAATCTCAATCACTTTTTGCATAGCTTGAGCAATTCCAGTGTAATCCTTTTTTGAAGTTGCCTCATCAATCAACTTCTTTAGAGGCTCAAGCCTCGTCCATTCTTTTAGCTTGAGCCTCTTTATTTCGACATCTACATTATTTATTTTTATAGATTTCATCTACCTACAATGCAGACTCGTCCGCACGAACAATAGTACCGAAGAGCTGAGAGTTGGGTTTCGTATCGTCTGCGTAAGCACGAAGTTTGAGCCCCTGCACCGTCCAAGGCTCCCCAGAGTTCATATTGATAGTCCACGCATCCACAAACTGCGCCTTGTTCAGATGGAAGAGCAGATAATCTCCGGTATCCTGGTCATACACTTTCGGGGCATACGCCATATAGAAGCGGTTGTTATTAATCTGCCCAATGCCAACTTTTTCAACGTTAGTACTGACTGTCGGTGCAGACAGATTGAGAACGTGCCGGAGAGTGGAAAGTGGGAACACCGTGAGAATGGTGAGTTCCAACTCAATATAATCCCTGCGCTGAATGGTTCCCTTATCGCCTACAGCGTCACACCGAATCTGGTTCATGGTCAGACCCTCAGTAAGAGAGACATCTTGAACACAGCCGATGTTGAATACGGGGTAAGAGGTCGTACCACTCAAGCCCCAGTAGTATCCGTCTGCATCCGGGTTATTCAGGGGGGTAGCATTATAGTCCTGAATATAAATATACGGAGCACCTTCTACATAAATTTCATCCTGGGAATCTACGTTCCCAATCGGAGAACCGGTTATCAAAGCCATTTTGTTTATTCCTCTACAAGTTCAAAGAGTAACTTGCCGGAAGTTCCCCCACAGCAAGCACGTCCACGCTTTTTATTTAGTATTTCATCTTTGTCCCTGATGTCTACTTTCACTACTGCTCCAGCCCTATCGAAAATATATAGATTGCCCGTCACTGTCCCTGTGACTTTTACTTTGGCATCTATGGTAGACCGAATTGACACTGTATCAAATACTTCTTCCGCCCTTACATCCATGCTGAAATTTTGCAGCTGTACTTTATTTGCGCCCGCCATGTAGCCTCGTCTTGTCTAATCACTGGAACGCTCTCTACAATCCTTGCTACAGTAGATGCCACTCCCAGAGATTGATTTGAAATTGTGGTAAAAGAATTTATAATATTAGTCTTTATTTGAGAACATTCTTTGCTTGATTTTTGCTCACTGAAAATATAAACAGAGAATTCGACATTCTGGAGAGTACATCTCTGCTGTTCGTCATAGTAGGGCTTGTTATCTTCCAGTTCCACCCTAATATTTGGATAAGTAAATGTGTCCCCCTGCCAATCCCATTCCCTTATTTCAGTATTCTGTACTGAGCCGAAGGAACTGGTGAATGGGGCAATGGATTTTAGCTTTGATATAATTGTTGCCTGAACTACCTCATCTCCAATCACTTTATTTCCTTTGCTGCTATCTGGATTTGTCCAATGATTTGCTTTCTAACGTCCACTCTGAGTTGCTCGGTCAATCTAGGAAGGAGGGCAGTAAGAGATTTTCGCATAAATGGTCTTGCCTCAACCCCTGGGTGCATGACAGATGGTACTACCACAATATTCTTAGCCCCGACACCCTTCCTAGTAATGGGATTGAAAGCTCCATACGCATTCCCATAACCGTTTGTCCCAAAAAATGCAAGTCTTGGATTTCCCGGAATTTTATACTTTCTTAGGAATCTTCCATGGAGACCAGAGCCAAGCTCAAAAGCTCTAGCCATCCCAGTGAGGTCTTTGCTCCCCTCACCTACTGTCACGGTTATTGAAGTAACTGTCCCATTCTCTACTACTTTATGGACTTTTACCGCTCTTCTGAGTTTGGTGCTCCATTGGAGATTTGCCCTGAGTGACCTCCCTAGAGCGTCACCGAATTTTGCCATAGTAGAAATGGGAACAAGTTTACTGGAACTCTTCGCCATGAGCTATTTGACTCCGTGTCAATTTGACCAGTAAATATCTCTGTTTGATACCGGGATGTCTGGTATCGTGGATTGCCTCTTTGACAGTAAATCGTTTCCCATAATAATCGTGGTTAGGGGGAGAGATGATTTCCAAATCGTCCTCCTCCCTAATCTGTAATTGGTGTCCCCAAATCATCCCAGAGAATACTTTCTTAGCTTGAATGCCTTGCTGGAGAAAAGTAATGTCTGCACTTTCGTCTGTCAGAGACATATCCAGACTTTCATGCAATACTGTCCCGCTCGGTCTGGAACCTCCCACATCGTCATCTGAGGGGTATGCCCATCTTATGGCTCGTACTTTAAGATTTGTTCCAGCAGGCATTAGAATACAGCCGTTCCAGGTCTCGCTCTCAATGACCTCAGTAATCTTGCTGCCCTGCCAGCTGGGGCTGAATTTCCAAATGCGGTAGTATATCCCTTGATTCGCTTTTCATGATACCGCTGATTGATAAAGAATTCGATTCCAGCATCGGCAGTACTTTCATTAGAGAGAGACACGTCAATTTCATTCAGATTAATTTGGGCAGCAATAGTAAGAGCCTGAATTAGTTTCGGTGAAGTGTAAGTTCCAGTGGACAGTCCACTAGTATATACTACAGTTATATTGTAGGGGGGATAGCCGACTACTCCCCCGCACCCTCCACAATTTACCAAATAGTTTACATCCAAATATCCATACTGAGCATTGCGAATGGCGTAGCATCCAGTGGAGGTATCAATATCACATCCATTCCTGAAATCCACTGAATTAATGGCTACAGAGTGAACTGCCATGAGCCATCCGTAGTCCAGTTCAAGGGTTTTGGCTCCTCTCCAGAAGAATGTCCCAGTGACAATTGTGGGAGTTAGGTAGGAATGTAAGTACTCTACTGCCTGCTCCTCTGCCATGGTATAGGCAATTTCTCTTTGGAGGGCTGTAGAGGTTCCAGTCTGCCCACCATAGAGAAGAAACAGGCTGTCTGATAGAATCTGAGGGGTTTGATATAAATATTGTTGCATAATTTTTCCCCAAAAAGTATAGCATATCCCCCTAATTTATAGAAGTGGCAGTTTTTACCAGATTTCAGGCTCACTCCACGGCATATATTGTGACCATCTCAGCTTGAACATCTGCTGATTTTGTTGAAATGGTATGTCTTTTTCGTCCTTGAATGTCTGACCAACTGCGTGAGTAGCCACGGCAGACGTGTCTATAAACACTCTCTGACCTGCCGCTCTGACCTTGAAAGACAAGTCCATATCTTCGTAATACCCCTTCCCGTAAGCAGTATCAAATCCCCTCACCCTCTGAAATACGTCACGGCGGATAATAAAACTAGCCCCCGTTACCGCCAAGACCTCTCTGGAAATATTGCATTTTGGATTATCAACGTCCCATCCGATGAGAGGATGAATCATGTCTCCCCGAATATTGCTTGCCATCCCAATATGCTGCACTTTTCCAGCGGGACGAGCGGGGTCGTCACTATCATGGGGAAATACGAGTTTATACCCGCATTGTCCAATAGACCTGTCCTGCATCCGTGATAGAAGAGCATCAATTGCGCCATCCCACAGGAAAACATCATCTGTGATAAACAGGATAAGCGGAGACTTCCCGGCATTGATTACTTTATTCGCCCCGTCAGAAAATCCTGACATTTGGTTGGAGCGAATGATTCTAGACCCCTCTGGGAGTTGCTTATATATTTCTTCGTATTCTTTTGACGGATGGCCATTATTATGCACATAGATTTTATATTCTGGCTCCATCTGTCTAAGTACGGCTTCTACACATTTTGCAAACAAGTCAGAGCGTCCAGCGGTTAGAAGAGCAATGTCTAAGACGGTTTTAGTTTTCATTTAGCAATTCCTCAATGGCAGTTTTGACCTGTATGGTAGGTTTATCCCAAGTACGAGTTTCCATATAAATCCTGGCACGATTTGGGGCTACAAGGGGGGAGGTTGATTTTTGGAGCTGTACATTCAAAAGAGCCTGTATGCCGCTGGCTGCTTTCGGAAAGTCCCTACGACTATTTCCCCACGGGTCAATCATAGAATACTCAGTTTCCATCAAATAGCCGCGCTCCCACTCAAAGTCACCTCCTAGAAGTTCTGGCATTGCTCCACACGAAGTTGCTACCACTGGAACTCCAATGCACATGGCTTCCATGACTGGCATTCCGAGCCCTTCGGCCTTGGAACTGAGAAGGAATACATCTGACATAGCATAAAGGGCGTAAAGCTCCCCAAATGATAAACCTCGCTCAAAAATCATCAACTCGCTGGCAATCCCATAATCCATTGCCAAATCACGGAGCTTCCATCCTACCTCCGAGTTTTCCCTAGTCACAAGAATATATCTTACTTTTACCCCATGCTCTTTTTTGACTTTAGATACAATTTCCATTGCCTTGGACAAATTCTTGCGCTCTTGATTGTCTGCTACTGTCAAGACAACTAGGGTATCTTCTGAAATCCCTAGTGACTTTCTTCCACCCTCATACTCTTCTTTGGTTCTCATTCTCCATGACTGCGTATCCATTCCCACTACCAGATGTTCAGCAGTTTCAACTCCAGCCTTTTGTGCCTCGTCTGCTCCCATCTGGGAAATGAAGAATACTTTGTCCGCCTGCTGGAGAATAAATGCCCACGACATTGTAAGTGGAGGATTTTCAAGGGGGGTAATCGAGATAACCTTTTTGCCCAATTTTTTCGCCGTGTCTATATACTGCGCCTGATACGGAATATCCATGCCTACTACTACGATGTCTGCCTGTCCGAGAATTATCAAATTGTTTAGCATGACACGTGAATCTGAAATAGAGTTACATGGAATAATGGAGAAGGGGAGAGAGTGAGGCTCTCCCAAATATCCAAGTCCGATTACCTTTATATCATATCCAAGATTGGCAAGATGAGTACACAGGGGGGACATGATATTCAAATACCCGCTCCCCTTGAAACTGAAATCGCTTACTACAACTAATTTAGTCATAAAATAATTTATCCCATTCTGGAAGAATCTTATCCAAGGAAAATCTGTCTCTAGCCGCTCTGGATATTTCCTTTGCTATAGCCGGAGTATATGGGGAACTAGCCGCCTTTGACACTGTGTCAATAAACTTTCTTTTCCATTCCGCAGAGTTCGGATTTCCGTCCAGAACCGTGCCCATATTTGTGGTAGATAAGGCTCCGAGACTGGAAGTAATTGGATAACATCCGGCTATTTGACATTCGGCTGAGGAATAGCAGAATAACTCCTCATATGTGCATGGGTAAGCATGAAATTGTGCAAGCCTCTGTTCTTCAATCATCTGTGACCGACTTACTGCGCCCAGAAATCTTACCCCAGGCTTATTTAGGAATCTTCTTACATGCTTCTCGTTCAGTGGGGAAGAGGCTCCCCATAACCTGTAGTCCGATGTGATTGTAAGGGCCATGTTGGGAATGTCTCTATACAATTCATCGTAACAGTCTGCTAAAATATCCAATCCCCTATCTGGAACAGAGCAGAATATAAAGCTGTTTTTCTTTTTCTGTACTATATCCCCGTCATATTCCCAAATTCTTACGGGCAAATCAATTACATGGGTATCAGATATTCCATAAGTATCTTTGAAATACTCAGCATGAAATTTTGAAATAGTAACAATCTCGTCTACTTTAGTAGAGAACTCGTTGAAATTTCCAACCGTGTATTGGTCAGTGGAAAACCAAATCTTTTTCCCAGTGGCATGTTCTATCTTCTTATTTGGAGAACGAAAAATTATAAGAATGTCTCTATCTTCTTTTGGAATAAACAGGCTCATTGGGAGCTGTCTAAACACGCTTCCATGTGAGGTAAGTGGATTGTTATAGAATGTAACTTCGTGACCGCTATTTTGCCACGATGCCATAAGAGTGAGGATTGCCAGTTCCGCTCCACCAACTCCCATCCTACCGTCTAGTCCATGTATACTCTGCTCCGATACTCCAAGCGGACTTCCATCATTACACAGTACGTCAATTTTCAGTTTTTTCATATTTATTCATCCAGTCTGCAAACACTTCCACGACATAATCCAGCATTTTTTGAGTCATACTTGGGTGGCATCCAATCCAGAAAGTGCGCTCCATGATGATGTCAGTGTGAGGAAGTCCAGAGATTTCATCCCCAATTCTCCATGGAAGTCCAATATATGCAGGCTGCTTGGTGAGATTTCCTCCAAACAGATTGCGTGTCCCAATCATTTTACTCTCTAGGTATTGAGTGAATTCCAGTCTGGTAAATGGGGAGGAATCTTTGACAGTGAGAAGAAACCCAAACCAGGCAGGCTTTGATTTCTTCAATTGTGTGGGAAGGACGAAATATTTCTCTGCGCCAATAGTCTCCAATCCATCACGAAGATATTCCCAATTTACTCTCCTGTCCTCAAGAAACTCAGGCAGTTTCTTCAATTGCTCAAGCCCAATGGATGCCTGCAAATCTGTGGACTTTAGATTATATCCTA
>ERZ761584.194-NODE-194-length-22935-cov-8.536844_pt1 | contig 22935 bp, 26 predicted proteins | sample MGYA00512168_ERZ761584 | MGnify/ENA primary metagenome ERZ761584 (study PRJEB28899, sample SAMN03785564) | bioreactor sludge metagenome | biome: EBPR Sludge; feature: EBPR Bioreactor; material: 0.22µm filtered reactor supernatant | place: Saint Lucia: Queensland...
CGCCGTCCGCGTTGTCGGTGAGGCGCTCGGGCTTTTTCAGCTTGATGTCGGTGACGGCGATGGTCATGGGGTCAGACCTGAGTCAGGCGCAGCGTGAGCAGGAAGAGATCGTCCGCCGCGATCGGCGACGCGTGATCGATGGGGGTGGCGCTGATGGCGGCGCCCTCGGTGTGGCGGAACACCACGCTGAAGGTGCGCGCGGGGGAATCCGGGCTGACCAGGGTCATGGCGCTGCGCGGGGTGACATCCAGCGCGCGCAGCGCATCGAGCGTGGCACGGGTCACCGGCGCCACGTTGAAGCCGCCGATGACCTGCGAGACCAGCGTGATCGGCCGGCCGCTCTGCATCGTGGACTGCTCGATGATCACGCCGCCGGTGAGGGTGGGCGTGTACACCTGGCGCACGGCAGACCAGCCGTATTCGTCCTGCCAGAGCAGATCGCCGGGCAGCGTGACGCCGGCCAAAGTCCAGTCGCTCATAGGCCTTGATCCCGCTTGATCTCGGAGATGACGCGGTCCGCGATCTCGCGGACCTGCGCTTCAGTCAGCTTCAGCGGCGGGGCGCCGCCGCTCTGATCGTTCTGTACGCGCAGGGTCACTTCCACCCGGCGCGTGACGGTGCTGGATCCGCCGCCGTTGGACTGGGAGGTCTGCTCCAGTTCCTTGCGTAGTTCGCGCTCTGCGTCCGCGCGCTCCTTGGTCTCTTCGGTGGCCTTGGCGCGCAGCTCCTGTGCCCGGCGCTCCGCATCCAGGAGCTTGCGCAGCTCGTCGTCGGCAATGGCGCCCATTTCGCGGCGCAACCGACCCAGGGCCTGCTCTTCCTCATCCAGCATCTGGATGGTGCGGTTGGCCACCTCCAACCGGTTGTTGAAGATCTCTTCCTGCTGCGCGTAGGCCTCGACGTAGCCGTTCCAGGTGTTCAGGTAGTCCCGCGCGGATTTGGCGCTGCCGGCTGCATCCATCGCGGCTCGGGCAAACTGCTCGGACATCTTGCCCAGGGAGATCGTGACGGACTGCGCGGAGGCGTCGAGGTCACGCAGGGCCCGCTCGGCGCCCTCCGTCTGCTCGCCTGCGCGCTCGGTCTGATCGCCGGCATGCTCGATGGCATCGCCCGCGTTGCCGGCGCTGTCAGCAGTGCGGTCGAACCCCTCCTGGCCACGGCCGCCCGCGTCTTCGAGCTGATCGCCGGCGTCCTGCCCCTTGTCTCCCAGGTTCTCCAGGTCTTGATTCAGGCCGCGCAACTGCTCGCGCACCTTCGCCAGCTCTTCCGCAGTCGCCGTGCCGGACTTGATCAGCGCGGTGTACTGATCTTCCAGCTTGCGGATCTGCGAGCGCAGGATTTCCTGGTTGACCTCGCCCTGCGCCGTCTTGACCTTCAGTAGCGCCTTGGCGGCATCGGACGATGCCTGTTCCATCTGCGCCAGGCTGAGCCCGGACGCGGGGCCGATGCGCTTGAGCGCGGCCACCAGGGCCTCGATCTCCTGCGGCGTGCTCAGCTTGGCCAGCGCCAGGTTGAACGCGGCCAGCAACTGGTCAGCGCTGGCGCGGCCGCTCTGCGCGATGGCGGCGAACGCGCCCAGCGCCTGCTCACCGGCCTCGGTGAAGGCCTCGCCAATGGTGACGGCATCCGCACCCAGGGAGCGCAGGGATTCTTTCACCAGTTCGTCTAGCACGAAGGCCATGCCTTCCGCGCTGCCGCGGCCGGCCTCCATGGCTGCGGTTGCCGCGGACTGGAACGCCGCCAGCTCGGTGCCGCTCAGCTCGCGCAGCGCCGCGCCCAGGCGGTCGCGCATGGTCATGGCGGCCGCATCCGAGCCGCCGGCCAGATCTCCCAGCGCGGTGACGATGCGGCTGATTTCGCCGGCCGGCGCGTCCGCGCGGATGCCGTCGAAAAGCTCTTGTAGCGCCTTGTCGGCTTCGTCGGAGCTGCCTGCCGCTTCGCGGAGCCTATCCGCCAACTCCTGGGCCGCCGGAGACAGGCCGGAGCGGGCCGTGTCCGCAGCGAGCTGCAGGCCCTTGGCAAGGACCGCAAGGCCCTTGTTCAGCTCGTCCTGGCGCTGGCGGTTGGCTTTAAGCGCCGCGGTGCTTGCCTCGGTCGCACCAGTCAACTCTCGGGCTCTGACCAGAACGCCCGAGACGGCAGAAGCGTACTCCTTCGCCCCCTGGAGCCGCTTTGCATACGCGCGGCTTTCTTCTTCTCCGAGCGCCGCGATCTGCTCGACACTCAAGACCGCAACATCTGCGTACGCCTTGAGCGCCTCAGCTTGCTCCTGTCGCGCCGCGATTTCCTCGCGCAAGACCTCAGCGCGCGCGGTCTTCGTCGCAAGTTCCTGCGAGGCTTCCGCTGCGGCGATCATGCCGTCGGTCAACAGCCCGACCACCGTGGCTGCGCCCGCGACCGTGAGGGTCAGCGGGCTCAGCCCGGTGATGAACGCGCCGATTCCGAGTGCCGCCCTTCCGACGGCGGCGCCTGCAGCCGCAAACCCTGCAGCCATCTGCGGCAGGGAGGTCGCGGCGAGCAGTGCCAGGGGACCCTGCAAAGCCGAGATCGCCAGCGCCAACGGCGCCACCACTGCCGCCAGCGCAGTGACCGCCGCAATGGTCAGGCGGATCGGCTCCGGCAGATCGTTGAATCCGTTGAGAAGGGCGGTGATCCCCTGCAGCAGTGGCGTCAGCGCCGTGACGGCGGTGCCCAGGGAGAGCTGGGCGTCCTTCAGCGCCGCGTTGAACTGCTGGATCTTGAAGGCGTCGGTCTGGCTCAGGGCCTGGAAGGCCTTCTCGCTTGCACCGGCCTTCTCGGCCATCGCGTCGAGTGTGGCGGCGAAGGACTCCGCCTGCCCGCCGGTGAGCGCCAAGGCGCCGTTCAGGCCCTCGACGCGACCGAACAGCACCGCCATCTTCTCGGCGCTGCCGCCGGTCTTGGCGCTGACGTCTTCCAGGATCCCGGCCAGGCCCTTGCTGCTCAGGCTGGCAGCATCGAACTGGAGCCCCAGCTCCTCAGCCAGGTCGCGCGCCTCCTGGGTGGGCTTGACCACCGCGGTCAGGATCGACTGCACCTGCGTGAAGGCCTGCGAGGTCTCCACGCCGCCGTTCGTCAGCGCGGTCACCGCGGCGATCAGCGAGTCGAAGGACACGCGCGTTTGCGCGGCAAGCGGCGCCACGCTGCCGACGTTCTGCGCCAGCTCGGCGACGCTGGTGGCGCCCTGCTTGGCGGCCACGAAGAAGGAGTCCGACACATCGGCGGCGCTGCCGACGGCAGCACCGTAGGCGTTCATCACCGCGTTGAGACCGCCGGCCGCAGTGGTCACGTCCGTGACGCCGCCCACGGCCAGCTTGTTGGCCTGGTTCAGCCGCTCCATTGCGGCCACCGGATCGGACACGCCGGCCGACAGGATGTCGTACAGCCCCTGCGCGTTGGCGACGGCGTCTCCGCCCATCTCGCGCGCCAGCTCGCGCACTTGCTCGGACAGCGCTGGGATGCCGGAGGTGTTTTCGAGCTGCGTGCCGACCTTCGCCATCTTCTGGCCGAAGTCAGCCGCTGCGCCGCCCGCATTGCCGAGCACACGCACTACGCCGGCCAGTGACGCCGCGGCCGCAATGGCCTGCACCTTGACCTTGTCCAGCGAGTCCGCCCAGCCATTGGTCTGGGCGCGGATCTCGCGGATCTGCTCGTCCATGCGGACCTGCGCCTGCACCAGCGCGGCGCCGGTGAGCTCGCCGGAGGCCTTCAGACGCTCGAATGCGGCCTTGACCTCGTCCACCTCCCGCTCGATGTCCGAGAAGCGCTTCAGGCCCAGCTTTTCGAAGGCCGCGTCGATCTCCGACGTCTCCTTCTGCGCGCTGGTGCGCATGGTCTCCAGCGCGCCGGTCAGCCGTTGCGTGGCCTCATTGAGGCCCGCCACGAACTGCCCTAAGTTGGCGCTGAGGACTAGATCGACATCGGGAGAGGTGCCGGACATGGGCTATCGGGTCACGCTGTGGGTGCTGGTGGCTGGGGTCTGCCTGGGTGCCGCTGCCTCGCTGCCGCCAGCGCACTGGGCGCGCCTGTGGCTGGCCCTGCCAGCAGGGCTGCCGTTGCTGGTGGCGGCGGCGTGGCTGGTCACTGCTGCGCTGGCGCTCTGGCTTGCAGTGCTGCGGCAAGGGTGGCCGCGAAGTCCGTCAGCCGGCCGAGGGCCGGCACCACTTCCGCCTGCAGGTACGGGCCGTTGACCTCCAACCACGCCTGACCGGCCGCCACCGCGACGGACAGCGTCTGCGCGAGCGGCCAACCGAGCACCACGGCGGGCTCCCTGCCGATGATGGCGGCGAGCGCCGCGGCGAGGGTGCGGAACTCATCCGCGGTGAGGGCGCGGACATCCTGCGGGGACGCCGCCAGGCGCTGCAGCACGGAGGCCGCCGATTGCAGCGCAATCACCTGCGCCAGGGTCATCGGGCCGATGGTGTATTCCATGGCGCCGACCTGAATCTTCTTGCTCATTTGAACTCCCGGGTGAGTAAGTAGCGGAAGGTCCGCTCGAATTCCTGTTTTGCCGCCGGCGCGAGGTCATCCTTCACGCCTGCGTACACCTGCGAGAGCGACGGCCCATAGCGCACCCTGTAGTTGCCGCGCCCCTTCGCGCCGCGCTGGCGGATGGCAATGCCCACGTCCGTGCCCAGCTCCTTGCCGCGCCGCAGCCGGATCAAGAAGGCGCCCGGCATCAGCTTCTTGCCGCCGCTGGGCTTCACCTTCACGCGGATGCCCGCGCGGGCCTTGTAGCTATCGCCCTTGCGGCCGCGACCCTTCACCGTGCGCTTGCGCCGCCGCGTCAGCACTCGCTCTGTGAAGTCGAACCGGCTCAGCAGCAGCCCGCGCTTGGGCGTGCCCAGCCGGCCCTCGAGCCTGTCCTTTGTGGCCGGAATCTCGCGCAGGCGCTCATCCACGTACGCCCGCGGCAACGCCACCTGCGCCCGCACCGCCCGCACCGCCTTGGGCTTGCTGCGCTTGAGCGTGCTGTTGATCGCCGTCTGCGCTACCGCCCGCGCACGCGCGGAGCCGTTGGCCAGCTTGGACATCAGCCCGCGGGCGGTGACACGGATTTCGGCGCGGATGGGCATCAGACGACCCTCGCAAAAAAGAGTTCCGCAACATATCCCGCAGCAGTCAAATGAACCCCCACCTGCTTGTTGTTCTACGTCAGCCCGGCGGCTGCGGCAGCTCTGCCAGCAGTTCCGGCAGCGCTGGAAGCGGTCGATTGCCGGCCATCACATCCGCCTGAATCTCGTCCAGCGCGGTCCACACGCTGCTGGACCAGTCGCGCAGCGCCACGGCCCGCGCGTGGTATGCCGGGTTGGGATCTCCGACATATCCGCGCGCGGAGAAAATGTCGCGAAAATACGGGACGCCGCTGGTGCACACGGCGTCGATCATGGCCTGCACAGCGGCGCCGGCCTGAGCCTGCATCTGCTCAATTGGGATTGCCTCCACCACCCACTGCGCCCCATTCCACCGGGCCGTGTGCGTCTGCGGATCGAACTCTGGCTGTGCGGGCAGCGGCTGCCAGTCGCTGGCCTTCGGATTTCCGGCCGCGACCCACTCCGCATACAGCGCGTCGTCTATCTCGCGGATCTCTGCGCCGCGATAGTAGAGGCTCATAGGTAAATCCTTGGATTGTCGCCGTCATACGTCAGACCGGTGGCGGTGTTATTGGCCCCAATCAAAGGGTTTGCATCGCGGAGCCCTTGCACGTAGTACCTCAGCGATTGCGGGCGCACCAGATGTGGCGCGGCGCCTTTCCCGAGCGCGGCGACTTCGGCTGCCGACAGCCCGGCAAGCCAGCAACCAATCATGCACGCTTTGCCAGCCAATCTATTCGCAGACGACACGCCACACATGGCAGCGATACGTAAATCCGTGACGGTGCCTGACGGAGCGCCAGTTGTTTGCGAACCAACAAGCGCCCCATTTTCATATTGCCGAAAAACGCCTCCGGTCGCCACAATGCATATATGCACCCAGGTTGCTGCTGCATCCGCACCGCGAGTGCCGTAAAATACATAGGAAGTGTTCCCCACAACTGCCCTGTTGCGACTGCCACTTGTTGTGGCCCCCCACAAGTATCCTAATAGTCCGGCATCGCTGGACGCATTCGATGCGCCGATTGTGTTCGTAAACGACGAGCCAGCAACTGCATCAGGTCGTACCCATAGGGCAAGCGTCAGCTCTGTCTGCAAACTTGTCGCAATGGTCCCAGATCGTAGCAGACTCGTCGTGCCGTCAAATACGATAGCCATCACGCCACCTGCCGCAGTTCGACGTATCTGAATTGCCATGTGTCGCTCAGCGTGTCATTCGTTCCGTCGTTGCCGACGCGCGAAATTCGCAGGCGGAAGCGGTCGCCAGCGACGAGCGAGTCAATCGTGGTGCACGTAATTGTCACAGTGGCCTCTACACCACTGGCGCCATTCACCGTCAGATTTGCCTCGGTGGCGGTGTCGAAACTGTCCGCATCAAGATCTGTCGTGGCGCGCTCAAACTCCACGCGGAGCCGCGCGACGCCAGACGTGGCCGAAACCGCCATGCCAGAACCGATTACATCGATCCCACTCGACGTGTCCGCCCCCTGCGGGATTGAGCCGTGAAATATCGCGCTTGACACCACTGCATCGGGGAACAGCAGCACCATCAAGCTATTTCGGGTGTCGATGGTCGCGAAGCTGGACGCTGGCGGATGATTGTCTCGCGACTCGAATCTGGCGAGGGTTTTGGTGCCGGCGGCGCCAACCGCCGCCCACGTCTGATCGCCGCGCAAAAATGTGCCGCTGTTGGCTGTGCCGCTACCGAGACGCGCGGTTGCCAGCGTGCCGGAGTTGATATCGCTGGCGGCGTGCGTGTGGCTGATCGCGGCGTAGAGCGTGTCCGCGTAGGTCTTGATTGCGGCCTTGATGTTGGCCCATGTGATCTTGCGCAGCGCGCTGCTCGCCGACTGCCAGAACCCATGCTCGTCGGCGTCTGCGAGGCTTGCGGCGGTCGCGGCGTGGACGGTCGCAGCAACATCGAGGCGGGTGTCGCTGCCTTTCACCACTTCGCCGCTGGCGGCGTCGCCGCTGGCTGGGACGTTGTGGGTGGCGGCGGTGCCGAGGCCCAAAGTAGTCCGCTGGTCCGCTGCGGTCGCGTCGTCCATCAATGCAAGGCCCGCTGCGGTTGCACTTGACAGCGTGGTCAGCGTCGCGGATGCCGCCTGTCGTCCAGCGATCTGCGTGTCGGTGTATGCCCTGTCCCCGTGCGGATCCGTCGCGCCGGCGTGTGCGCCGACGGCGGCAGATGCCGCGCCCAGCGCGTCGTAGCGCGCATCGCCGCGGGCGTTGTTGTGGTACTGCGGGTGATCGTCGTCAGCCAGGCCGGTGAGCGCGCCGTGGTCGCTGGCGCCGCCGGGGCCGCCTGGGGTGGTGCCTGAGTTGTGCTGCGCCCATGCCTGCTGCTCCGGCGTGAGGCCTTGGTCGCCGTCGATGCGCAGATAGCGGCCGTCGCCGGAGGCCAGCGGGGGCAGTGCGGTGGTGTCGGATTCGCGGGTGGCCTCGCGGTAGGCGTAGACCGTGCCGGCGCGGGGCTTTAGGACATCGTCCGCGTCGGTCAGGGAGTAGACCTCAACGTCATACACCCAGCGGTTGCGCGGCTGCACCATCACCAATCCGCCGGACACGGTGGCGCCGATCTGGATCCGGATGCCTTCGGCGCTCACCGTGACGCGGCGGTTGGTCGGGCCGTCGTGGCTGAGGATCAGGCGCGGCGCCAGGGCGTCCAGCGTGTCGCGGATGTGGCAGCGCACGCCCACGCCGGTGGTCGGCAGGCCGGTGACGGGGATCAGCTCGTCGACGGCTGCGCCCTGGTGCAGCTCCCAATCGTAGGTGAGCGTCTTCATGCGATGGCCGAATAGATCCGCAGCAGGTCAGCCGTGGCCGGCGACACGTCCAACTCGTCGCCCGGCTGGTACTCCACGCCCGCGTGGGTGTGCTCGCGCACGAAGCGCACCCGCACAGTGGCGGGTGCGGCAGCCGGCGCCGTGTCTGGCGCCGGCTTGGCGGGCTTGCGCGCCATCCTCAGGACTGACGGATGATGGTGTACGGGCTGGTCTTGCCCGCCGGCGTGATCGGCGTTCCGGTGAGGGTCAGGCTGATCAGCTCCTCGGACAGGAAGTCGAAGATCTCCTGCGGCGCCTGGATGGGCACCTCGTGGTACTCGATCAGGATGTCCTTGAGGCTGGTCTCGTTGCGGCCGTCGAACAGGATCCGGAAGGAGCGCTGCGGCACGGTCTCACCGTCCAGCTTCTCGCCGGTGAACGCGGCGTAGGTGGCGCTGACCTTCACCGTGCTGCCCGCGGTGATCGCGCCGCCGGTCTTGGCCTTGACCAGGCCCAGGCGTGCGTCCACCTCGTAATCCGTGTTGAGCACGTGCGTGGTGTCGCCGGCGTTGTTCTTGACCACGATGGACGAGAGGTTGCGCTTGCTGACCGCGTACCAGGTGTCCAGCGCGTGCAGCACGATGGCTTCATCCGTGATAGACGCGGACGAGATGGTGAGCGCGGACGGCGTGGCCGCAAAGGCCAACCCGAACAGCGTGGAGTCCATCTCCTTGAACACCATCTGCAGGCCGGGGCTGCCCTGCGTGCTCTTGGAGTAGACGACCTGGCCGCGCTGCGCGCGCTTCATGCTCTTGACTTCGACCACCGACGGCTCGCTGCGCGAGGGCACGAAGGACGAGCACTCGAGCGGCGGCAGGTAGCCGAGGAAGTTGCCGTTGCTCGGATCGATCAGGCCGAGATACACGGTGCCGGAAAACTCTTGGAACTTGGACATGATGTGACTCCTATCGATGCGGGGTTAACTGGCGACCAGGCGCACCCGCACGCCGACCTGGCACACGACATACGGGAACCCTTCCGGGCGTTGCAGAATTCGACGCGCGAGCACTTCCAGCCCGATCAGCGGCGGCGGCAATGCGCGCGGCTTTCGCAACACGCGCAGCACGCGCAAGACGTCGTCACGCAGGTCATGCGCCTTGCGCTGCGACATTTCGTCGCCCAGCTCGATATAGCCCTCGATGGTCAGGGTGATCGCATCGACGGCGCTCTCATTGGCCCGCCCTTCGTCGATCTCATCCTCGACCATGCGCAGGGTGGGATAGGTGTCTTGATCGCCGAGGGTGAACACGTCCAGAAGCACGCGCAGGCCCGCATCCGTGCGGTAGCCGTTGGCGATGCGGATGTCCTGCAGCGCCGCCTGCAGCGCCAGGATGGCCTCCCAGGTTTTAGGAGCGGACACGGGTCACGCTCCACACCGTCGAGCTGTCGGGCGATTCGTCCAGCGGGTCCACCAGTCGCCACTGATCGCCGCTGGTCAGCGTGATCACCGCGCCCTGCACCGGTGAGGGCACCTGAGAGCGCAACAGGCGGACGATCTGCTGCTGCGCCATGATCGGCGCGGCCGAGTCCCCGCTGAGGTGCGACGGCGAGGTGAACATGACCTGGCACGTCACCGCATCGCCGCCCGGCGGCGTGTACGTCACCGTCCGTGCGTCCGGGTGCCCGGCCGCGACAAACTGGGTGACGATCTCGGCGTGCATTTCGGACGGGCTCATCGGCGGGCACCGGTGCGCTTACCTGCGCTGTTGTGCTGCTCGATGCAGCGCTTTAGCCCGGCGTGCTTCAGCGCGCAGACTTTCAGCCGCTCGCGCAAGTCGGCGCGAGAGGCCCAGGTGTCGGCAGCTACCGTATGCGTCTCGTCGGGCACGCCGGGGCAGCGCTCCAGCTCTTCGGGCGCGCACTCAATCTGCTCGCTCACGATCACCGTAGGCGGCGTCGATGGCGGCGTTGGCCGCGGCATCACGCTCCCGACGCAGCCCGTCAAGCTCAGGCTCAACAGGGCAGCCAGCCAGACCGGTGCGCGCAGCTTCCGCCAGCTCGCGGGCGCGCTGGCCGGACATGCCGGCGATCGCGCGGGCGATGATGCTGGCGCGCTCGGCTCGCTCGCGGGCCAGTTCGTCGCGGAGCGCATCGCGCTCGCGGTAGACGGACAGCTCGGCTTGCAGCGGCGCTTCGCGCTCAGTGCGGCGGCCGTAGTCGTACGCGAAGTACCCGAAGACAGCGAACAGCACGAACCAGAGCCAGCGCTCCATTCGATTTCCTCACGCAGGGCGATGGCGCGCGTCATGCGATCACCGCGCGCGGGTTGGTCTCACGGGCGGCGCGGCGGCAGAACTCCGCCTCCCGCATGCGTCGCTTGATGAGCCCGCCCATGCGCTCGCCGGCCCAAATGCGGGTCATGGACTCGATCAGATCCGCCATGCGCAGGTAGTCGCGGCTCACCACGGCCGGACGCAGGTCGCGCATCTCGCGGCGGCGGTCGAGCGGGTCCTTGGGATCGCGCGTCATCCCGGTGCCGCGGTTGTACGCCAGGCTGATCAGCGCGGCCTGGGCAGCCGGGTGCAGCGTACGCATGCCCGGCCAGGCGCGCTCGGCCTTGTCGTGGTAGGCGCCCAGGTCCGCGACGAAGCGCGCATCCGCATGCTGCTGGCTCCATACGGTGCCCTGCCGGATGTCCGCACCGGTGGCGCCGCGGCCGATGGTCCACGGATCACCTTTCAGGTGTGCCACTTGCGGCGGAATGCGGCCCGTACGGCCAACCTCGTCGATACCGCGCTGGCCCAACGCCACGCCCATCGCGCTGCGCGGGTCCGGGTAGGCGTGCAGGTGGCAGCCTTCCTCACCGGCGATCAGCTCGCCGGCGAGCTCGCGGGCTTGTTGTTCGATGGGGGTCATCGCGCTTCGACCTTCTGCGCGAGGTCTTCGAGCTGGGCCTTTATCTCGTCGATCGCGGCCTGGTCTGCCCCGTCGCACTTCGCCGAGGCGAGCCAGAGCAGATCGAAGAAAGTCTCGACCTCGTCTTCGGTCATCACGCCACGCTCTTGCGCGGCGATGATCTTGTCGACGCTGGCCGGCTGACGGTCGCAGAAGCTGGCAGCACCTTCACGAGGCGGAACCACTGCAAGGGAGGCGTCCTTCGCTGGCAGGAAGCAGGCGGCAATGCCGTGCGCCAGGGCCGCCGCCAGCACCAGCCAGCCGATCAGGCGCGGGGCAGCCCGGCCGCTTTCGCGCTCGCTCTGCGGCACGCGCTGCCGCAGCCAGGCGCGCAGCAGCGCCGGGCCTTCGGACACGAGCACATAGACCAGCGAGGCGCCGATGCCGCTTGCGGCGTAGGCGTGCCACCAGTCCGGCGTGGTTGCGCCGCGGGGCAGGTTGGCGATCGCGTAGGGCGCGATGAGCAACCCCGCGCAAAAGCTGACTGACGCCCGCATCAGCCGCGCGCCCGCGGATGTCGCGCGCATGCCAAGCGATGCGACAGCGGCGCCCGTCACGGTGCCAGCAACGGACCACAGGAACAGGCTTTGGTCCGGCGGCAACTCCCCGCCAACCGCGGCCATGGCCATCGATGCGGCGGAGAACAAGAGCGGTTCCAGCTTCATCGTCGCGGCTCCTTCGCTGGTCTTGTGCGCGAGCGCCGCACCAGCGGCAGCGCCTACGGCGATGGCTCGTTTGGATGCGCTGCCCATGGGGTCAGCGCCCGAAGACCCGGAATCGCAGGGCTTGCCGGCCGCACGCATAGGGCGCAGGGCTGGCGAGCGGCGTGCCCATGGTCCAGGTCTCGGAGACGCCGCCGCCGGTGTAGAGCTGCGCCGCCGTCACGCCTCGCCGGACGTACAGCCGAGTCCCGTCGAAGGCGTCGAACGCCAGCCAGGGGGATGCCGGGTTCTGGCCGTCAACCGGAAAGGCGTAAGCCACCCCGGGCGCACCGATGCACGCCCCCGCGAAGGCGAACGCGGTCGAGTGCGAACACGTCCCGCTGCAGAAGACGAAGCCTGGAATCAGGCCCACGTCGAGGGTGCCGGGGCATGCAATGTCCACGTTGACGTGGTCCGGCCCAAAGCGGGAGAACACGACATCGCATCGACCGTTCGGAGTGCTGTACGCCCCGCTCGCGGTGCTGGGAATCTCGGCAGCGCGCGCAGTGCTCGAGAACGCGGCCGCGCAGATCAGCGCGACGGTCAGCAGCCAGACGACTGCGATGGTGGTGGCCAGCTTACGCATTGTCCTTGCCTCCATTGGTGCGGGCGGCGCTGGCCTCGAAGGCGGCGACGCTGGCGCGGAAGTCGGTCTGAACCTCGCCCCACACGCGCTGGGCCGTGGCCTCGTTCTGCGCGCGGATCTTCTGGATCAGGATGTTCACGGTGGTGCCCGCCTGGACCAGCAGGGCGACGGCCGCCGCGGACTTGGGATCGAACACGCCGGCAATGGCCGCCAGCTGCTGGCCGACCAGGGCGATCTCTTCGGCGGTGACGTTCATCGCGCCACCTCCGCCTGCGCCTGCGTGGCCGCCAGCTGCAGCGCAGCGATCGCAGCCAGGAAGGCCTCGCGCTTCACGTCGTCCAGCGTGGGCGCCTGCTCCGCGCCGCAGATCGGGGCGATGATGCCGACCGCAGAGATCACCCCGGCCTGCGCCTGCGGCGTGAGCTTGCCCAGCTCATTGGCCGCCGTCAGAACCTTGATGCTGGCCGACGCCGTGGCACACGAAGCCGCGATCTTCTGCGCCTCCGTCTTGATACCCAGCGGCGCGCAGGCAGCGACAGCCGCCAGGGCAAACACCGCGATGAAGTTGCGATTACGCATGGATGCCGCTCCAGCTTGAAGATGTGCCGGTCTTTCCCGGCTGTCAGCCCACAAGGGCGGCTCCACCCGGAGGGGTTAGGACGCCTTGACCGTGCCGGCGCCAGGACAGAGCTTGGCGCGCACGGTGGTGGTGCCGTTGCCCGCTGCGGCTTCGGCGACCGCGCAGTTCTCCAGATCACCCACCGCGGCCGAGGCCACGATGAATTCGCCGGCGGACACGTCCCAGGTCAGACGCGCCCCCTGCGCGATCACTGCGGTGCTGAGCTTGGGCAGTTCCCACACGCCCTCGACAGCCGCCTCGCCCTTGTCGCCGTTGGCAACAGCGCACAGCGCGATGCCGAGCACGGTACCGATGACCACCGCCTGTCCGGAGGTGGTATTCGCGCCGGCGGTGAACGTCCAGTGGTCGCCGGGCTTGATGTAGTTCTTTGCCATCTTCGTTTCTCCAGATCAGGGATCGACCATCGCTTCCGGCGCCGGCGTGGTACTCGCGGCCCGGCGCGTGACCGGGCCGCGTCACATCACGCGCCGGCGTTCTTGACGGCGCCGCGCCAGCCGATGCCGCCCACGCCGTACTTGTGCACGACCTTCCAACTCAGGCCATCGGTGCGGAAGTTCTTCTCCTGCTCGAGCGTCGGCGTCTGCACACCGTCCAGGAACGCGACCTCGAACACCGGCTCCATGCCCGGATCCGCCAGCAGGTACCACGCGGTACCGGACAGACGCGGGGTGTCGACGATGTCCCGCACCAGCCCGCGGGAGATGTTCGGGCGGCGCTGGTTCTTCTGCGCCTCATCGTCGAACTCGCCCTCGTTGACCATCGTCGCGGCGCCGCGCAGGTTCTGCGGACCAAGCCAGATGGCCGGCATGATGTCGAGGTAGTCGTTGCCACCGACGTCCTTCTGCTGACCCATGAGCAGACGCGCCGCGTCGAAGGAGGCGATGGTAGGCGCCGCGGCCGAACTGGCGATGTTGCCGTGGTCGGCGTGGAACAACGCCTTGCCGTCGGACATCGTCGGACCCGCACCGCTGTTCAGCGCGAACAGGGCGTAGACGTCCTTCTCGATGGTTCGGTTGGCGGCCTGGCCAAGGTGCTGAGCCACGCGCGTGAACGCGCCGAGGTCATCGTTGACCAGCACTTCCGGCGTGATCTGCAGGATGCGTCCCTTGCGCTTGCCCTGGATGGTCTCCTTGGCGCCGTCGCCGAGCAGGCCGTTCTCGTACTCGCCTGCCTCGTTGACAGGCAGCAGGTCCGAGAAGCTGGACAGGTGGTAGCGCGGATGCGGGCGGTAATCCGTAATCGTGCCGGTGGCGCAGAAGCGACTCCAGGTGAAGGGCTTCAGGCGATAGCCCGTCAGCACGATCTTGTGGAGCGTGTTCTCCAGCAGAACCGGGAAGTCGCTGGTGCCCTGCGAGGCCAGCACCTGGCGCGCGATCTCATCCCGGGTCATGCGCCGGGCCTGGATGCCGACACGCAACAGGGACTGCTCGGCAAGGTCGATCAGCGTGGCATGCGCGGCCGGGTTGCCCTGGCGGGCGCGCTCGGCATCAGCACCCTGGAGCACGCCGGCACGGGCAAGAATGCCTTGCACGATGCGCTCGCGGTCCTTGTCGGTCTGGTCGGGGCCGGCATCGATGCGGCCGGCGATGGCCGGATCGTTCAGCGGTGCGCCGTTGCCGCCGAGCTTGGCCAGCAGCTTCTGGCGCGCCTGGTCCAGGCTGAGGTGCGGATCGGCGAAGCAGGCGACCTCCAGGTCACGCACGCCGGGCATCTCGCGGAACTGGGCGAACTCGCCGCGGATGGACTCGTTGCGCGCGGCCAGCAGGGCCAGCGGATCGGCGGGGGCGGGCGCAGGTGCCGGCGGCGCGGCGGGCGTCGGCGGCAGGCTGGCGGCGACGGCAGCGGGCGACGGCAGCGGCGCGGCGCCACCGGCGTTCGCCATGATCAGGCGGCACTGGGATTGCATGCTTGGGTCCTCGATGTGGGCCAGCACGGCCCGTTGGTACACCTCGCGCAGCGAGGCGAAAGCGGCAGGCGAGCAGAGCGCCTGGATACGCGCACGCAGCGTCGGGGAGACGTCGGCGGGCGCGGTGGAAATGGCGTGGACGTAGGACAGCAGCGCAGCAGCCGCGGCGGTGTCATCGGGCGCCGGCTTGACGGTCTCAACGATCTCGGATGCCAGGCCCAGCTCCACCGCGCGGGCGGCGGTGAGGTAGTGGTCCTTGCCATCCGTGATCATGGCGCGCACCGCGGCCTCGTCGTTGGCGTGCGCGAGGTAGGCGGGCAACATGGCCGCGGCCGTGATGTCCAGCGCATCCGCGACTTCTCGATGCAACACGGCGTTTCCGCCGGTCCACGTGATTGGCGCGTGGAGCATCAGCCGCGAGGAGGGGAACATCCGGCGGGTATCGCCAGCCATGAAGATGTGACTGGCGATGCTGGCGGCGATTCCGTCCGCCACCGTCGTGATCTTGGCCGGGTGCTGCCGGAGAGCGTTGTGGATGGCCACGCCATCGTCGACGACGCCACCGTCGCTGTTGATGCGCACCACGATCTCGCTGGCGGTGATGCCGCGCAGCTGCTCGGCAAACTGGCGCGCGCTGATGCCATCCCAGAACCAGTCGCCGATGGGCCCGTAGATCAGCACCTCGGCCTTGTCATCGCCGGCGGCGCGGATGGCCAGCACCGACTTGCCCTTGGCGTCCGGGTAGCGTCGCGCTGCCTCGTCGGCATTCGACATCGGCTGCATGGCCGCAGCCATCGAAGCGACGAGCGCGGTGGCGAGGGTGTTTTTCTTCACTGAGTTTCCTCCGGGGAGTCTTTCGGCGCACCGGCCTGATCGGCCTGGGCTACGCCGGCGGCGCTGGTCTGCGCCGGATCGGAATCGAGCACTACGCCGCGATCACGCGCCCAGCCGCGCTCGAGCGCGAGTTGCTCGATCACGTCGTACATGCGCCCGCCGCGCTCGGCGATCACGCCGGACAGCGAGCGGAAGCCGGCGCGCACCTGGGTGCGCAGCGCCATGGCTTCGTGGACCGGGTTGATCCACGGCATCGGGGGGCCGTAGTAGTCCGCGCCGACGGCGCTGGCCAGCGTGACGCCGCGCGGCAGAGCGATCTCACCCGCGACCACGGCGGTGGCCACCAGGCGCTCGTACACCGGGCGCTGGATGGCGGCGATCATCTCGGCGGCGAGCACGCCGTAGGCGCCGTAGGTCTCGACCAGCTCCTGGCGCTGCGCGGAATAGGTGCCGTTGTAGTTCCGGCTGATCGAGCTGTAGCTCACGCGGAACGGCGAAGACACCGCGCGCAACTGTCCGTCGCGGTATGGCTCAAGATTCGGATTCGGGCGCTTGCTGTCGATGATCTCGACGCGCTCGCCGGGGAGCAGTTGGTCGAAGATCATCCCGGGCTGCATGCGCATGCTGCGCTTCAGCGGCTTCCCGTCCGGACCCGTCGGGATCTTGCTCGGGTCATAGGATTGCGGGTCACCCTTGATGATGGCGGCCGCCATGGAGGCGGCCACTTTCGCCGCGATGCGCTCGCTTTCCTCGTAGTCCTTCAGGTCCTGCAGCCGCGTGAAGGTGCTGGCCAGGATGCTTTCGCCGCGTCTCTGGCCAATGCGGTGCGCGTTGCGGACATGGCGGATAACCGATGCCGGCACGCGCTTTGTTTCCGGCACCAGCACATCGGCGTCGCCGGGATGGCGCTTGTAGCAGTGGTAGGCCACCGCGCGGCCCCAAGCGTTCACCTCGATGCCCTGCACGATTCGCCGCGCCGGATCGTCGAAGTCCAGCGGGACGATGTCCGGCTCCATCAGCTCGAGCGAGTACGGCACCACGGTGCTGTGCTCAAGGAAGGGCACGGCGCCGATCAGTTCCTGCAACAGCGCTTCACCATCGCGCACCCAAGTGCGGGCGAGCAGGCGCTGCGCGGCGGGCCAGTCGTACATGCCCGTTACTTCGGGCCGCTTCGACCATGCCTGGTAGATGGGCATGATCTGGTCGACCACTTCCTCCACCACGTTGCCGTCTGCATCGCGCGGGGTGGGCACGACGTTGATGCCGCTGGCGCCGATCATGTGCTGGACCAGCGTGGACAAGCCGCCGGACACGATGTCGTGGTTGCGATCCAGCGAACGCGCATGGTTGCGCAGCGCGACACCGGTCATGGACACGATGGAGTTGCCGGAGCCCATGTCGCGCTGCTGATCGCGCAGGTGCGAATTCTCGACGGCGTCGTACGCCGCGCGATACGCCAGCGTCTGCGCCCGGGAGCGGGCGCGCGCGGCCGCCCATCCGGGCGAGACCACCTCGATCAGACGGTCCAGGCGGCTGACGTTCACCGCACACCCCGCCCGACGAAGTCGGCCACGGCATAGGAGGTGGTCTGCCCAGCCGCCGCGGCCTGCTCAGAGGCCACGCGCCGCTCCCACTCACGCCGGCCGGCGATGATCTCCGGCAGATTGGCACGCGTCAGAACCGAGCCATCCGCCATGCGGAAGGACAGCCCCTTCAGCACCGCCGCTTCGGCGGAGAGATAGAGGGCAAGCATGTCGGTGGCGGTGCTCATGGGCGAGCATCGTGGACATGCGGTTGTCTCAAGTCTCGGGGAAACTGAGACACCCCAGAATCAGATCAGGCCGCCTCATCAAGAAGGCGATACACCGTCGCGCGGCTCACCCGATACCGCCGGCAGATCTCCCGCATGGCCTTGCCGGAGCGGATCTCCGCGCGGATCTCGTCTACCGGGATCTCCACCCGGCACGCGGGGATGTAGAGGTCCTGCCCCGGGTACTCTTCCAGCAGGTACGCCACCACGGCGTCCACCACCGGCCGGATCCGGTCACTGTCAGTGCGCAGGCGGATCGCCGCGCCGATGGCCAGCTCGTCGGCCAGCTCGTTGATGCGCGCGCGGGTGCGGGCAGTGTGGCGGCTCATAGTCGGCTACCCCATGCGCGGGAGGCGAAGCCGGTGTCAGCGTCGTCTGACTCCGGCGTCGCTGGCTGGGCTGCGGTGCGTATTTCAGCCGCAGCGGGGCGCCCATCGACGGTCGCGTGCACGGAAAGACCGGCCTCCCGCGCGTCCCAGTCCGCCTTGGTGTACCGATGCAGCCGCAGCTCCGGGTGGTGCGCGGCGGCATAGGCATAGACCCACGTGTCCAGGGGTTCATTGCGCGGCGCGCCGCGGCGCGGCACGAAGCGGTTCTTGGCTGGGTCGTAGGTCTCGCTGACCAGGCCGCCGAGGAAGCGCTCGTCCAGGTCGTGGCTGAGGCGCACCATACGTTGCTCGACGGGCTTGTCGGCGTCGGTACTCAAGCGGCTGTAGAGCAGGTGCTTGATTCCGACCGTGCCGACTTCGTGGAGGTGCACGCCGCGCTTGTCGTACTGGCCGCGCCAATTGACCTCCACCAGCTTGCCCTTGCCGAGCGGCGGGGCGGTGTTGCGGACGGAGCCGAAGATGGGCAGCAGGCGGCGCACCAGGCGCTTGCGGACGTAGGCCTTGACCGCCTCGCCTCGGTGGCCGCCGGTGTCGATAGCGGCCGCTTCCACCCGCAGAGTGCCGCCGGCCTCACGATCGATTGGGCGCAGCAGCAGGTCGGTGAGCGCCACCCAGACGTCTTCGTTGGCGGGGTCGCCGTTGAGTTCAACGTAGTCGATTGGCCAGCACGACAGGCCCCGCCCCCAGCCGACGATCTGGACGGCCAGGCGGTTGTCCTGGGTGTCCACGCCAGCGGTGACGGCCAGCACCCAGGACGGCACCGGGCGCAGCGGGCGGGGCTCCACGCGGTCGGCGATCAGGTTGAGCTTGACCGCACGCATGGCGGGGTCCTCGAAGGTCTCCGCCAGGCGCTCGTTGATGAAGGTCTTGAGCTTGCCGGGATCCGCCTGTGCCGCCAGCCACATCTGCACCAGGTCCAGCCAGCGCGGACCCATGCCGAAGGGGTAGTAAAGGCAGTTGATCTGGTAGCCGCGGACCTTGCTCTCCGGATTCTCCGGCACCCATCGGCCACGGCGGATCATCTCCGGCTTGTGGTGCTCCTCGATCACGCAGCCGCATTCACGACAGACGTACCAGCAGTGCTTGGCGTCAGGCGTCCAATGCAGGCCAGCCCACACCAGGGGCTGCTCGTGTCCGCAGTGCGGGCACGGGACGTTGTAACGGCGCTGGTCGCTGCGGTTCCAGCCGGCCTTCAGGCGGCTGGTGCCCTCGAGCATGGGCGTGCCCACCTTCAGGCGCTTCGCCGTGGTCTGGAAGGCGCTGGTGCGGCCGTCGATCATCGCCTCCGGATCGTCACCGCCCTGCATCTGCTGAGCCAGCTCGTCGAACTCGTCGACGATGGCCACGCGGATGGACTTGAGCTTCAAGCGCCCGGTGCTGCCGGCGTGCTCGATGTAGAGCTGGCCGCCGGTGTTGAGGTCTTTGAAGTCGCGCTGGTTGGCGCTGTCCCGGCCGGCCTGGCTGACCGCAGCGCGCATGACCGGCGTGGCCTCGATGGACGGGTTGAGCTTCTGCGCGATCCAGTCGCGCTGGGTCTTCTCGGTGGGCAGCACCACCATGACGGAGGCCGGCGAGTGGGTCATGTAGTAGCCCACCGCGTTGATGGCGATGGCGTCCGACTTGCCGAACTGGATGGGCAGGAGCGCGTAGATGTCGCGCGCCGGGTGGCGCTCCGACAGGCAGTCCATGATCTCGCGCAGCGGCGGGTTGTCCGCGGTGCGGAACTTGCCCGGCCGCGGACTTCCCTTGCCGGAGACGTAGCGCTCCGCGTCCGCCCACTGGGAGACAGTCAGCGGCTGCCGCGGCGCCAGGGCGCGCGCGGCAGCGCTGAGGACCACCGGGGCGGCGGCGGGGATCACGCCGCCCCCTGCTGGGCCAGTCCGGCCAGGTCGCGGCTCAGGTTGCCGAGCAGGCGCTCGTAGCGATCGGTCAGCACCGCGATCACGCGATCTTCGTCGTCGATGGCGGCGAGCTCGGGCGCCAGCTCGTGGGCGGTCGATTCCAGCGCCTGGCGCAGGCGTCCAAAGGCCTGGCCGATGGCGGGCTCGATCTGATCGCGCCAGAGCAGGCGCCCTTCCTCGATCTCGTTCTCCCGGCGCTTGCGGCGGGCGGATTCCTCGGCATCGTCCGCCAGCGCCTTCGCGCGCCGCTCGGCGTGGCTTCCGTAGAGGCTTGGCAGGGCTTCGGCCTGGGCGGAGTCGTCGGAATCGCTCGCGGGCTCCTGGGCAGCTTCCTTCGCGGCACGCTCGGCGGCGTGGCGCTCGACCACGCCGGCTTTGGAGGGGTCGCGGGTGGCGGCAATCAGCGCGATGGACTCGGCAACGCGGACCAGCCCGTCGTCGGTCAGGACGAGCTTCCCTTCCTTGCGCAACTCATGCACGCGACCGACAGAGCGGAAGCCGGCAATCGCGGCGAACTGCTTCAGGGTGGCCGTGGCCGGAATACTCACCGCATCACCCCTTCCACCTTCTTGAGAGCGAAAGCAGGTTAAAAATGCGCGCGCGCGTGCGGCATCCGTGGCGCCGCGTTGATGCCGCACGGGATGACGCACGCAGGCCACATAAGGCGCCGTGCGGCATGTGCGGCATGTGCGGCATAGGTCCTACGCGCGCCAATATTTCAGATGCGGCGAGTCCTTCGCGCGCCTGCGCTCGCGCCCGCCTGATCAGGCGCCCGTGTGTGAGAATGGCCGATTGTGCCGCACTTGCCATAAAAAACAATGAGTTATTGCCGCACTGGTTGCCGCACGGGTTGCCGCACTTGCCGCACTTGCCGCACGATTTCATGGCTTCTTCCCCCTGTCCCGGTACTCAGTAAGCTGGACCCGGAAGGCGGCGAGCTGGTCGCTCAGGAACCCAGCCTCCGAACTCCCATCGGGGCTGCTGCAATCACCCAGCATCAGGAACCCATGCGGACCGTACTCGATCGCCAGAACGTAGTAGCGCTTTCGCTCTGAGCGCACGCCTCGCTTGCGCTGCAGGGCATGCACGAAACGCGGGCAGGGCGCTGCGCCCACGCCTTCCCTTGCGCACCAGATCTTGTACGCCTCGTACCACTCCTTACTCAGCGCCGGCCTGGCGGTCAGGCCCGGGATGTCTCCCGCCATCAACTCGTCGTACCAGCGCTGCGGCGAGTCAAGGCCAAGGCCAATCAGGTCTGCCTTAGCTGACGTCATTGGCGGCGGCGTGCCGGGATGAAAGTCACCCAGCGGGAAGTGCAACAGGTACTCGTGGAAGGCTGCAGATCCGCCGTTTCTGATCTCCTCGAGCAGCGCCTTGTAGAAATCCGGCCCCAACTTTCCAGGCGTCCAGATCACCGCATGCCGCCGGTCATCCTCTTCCAGCACCACGGGCATCGATTCGTTGGACAGGAAGATGAAATTGGCGTGGTTGTCCTCTTCGTAGGCCGCCAGGTTCTTCGGGTTGATGCGGATCCGGTCGCCCGTGATCAGGGATTTCAGCTTGTTTTTGAGGTGGTAGATCTCGCTTCGCGCCACCACCTCATCCGCAAGCAACAGCAGTTTGCGTGACGCCCAATCGTTGAATTTGTCCTCGAGGGCGGATTGATCGAGCATCCGGCCATAAGGCCCATAGATGCTCATGTAGCTCTCGAACAGCAAGTTCTTGCCGGTGCCCTGCGGGCCGTGGACCACGATGCAGGACTTCATCTTGGCGCCCGGGTGCTGCAGTGGGTACGCCAGCCAGCGACACACCCACTGGTACAGGTCGTTACTGCCCTTACCTTCGCCGCTGCACATGTGCCACAGCATTTCGAGGTGGCGATCGCAGTTGCCCTTGGCCGGCTTGGTCGGCCAGCCTGCCCACAGGTTGCAGGTGACGCCAGGCTTTCGCTCGCTCGGGTCGAAGTCGACATTTGCGACGCGGGCAATCTCTCGCTCCGGGTGCTCCACCCACGCGCGGTGCAGATCGCGCCGGATGCAGGCGTCGCGCATATCCGACAGCGACAACAGGATGTGCTCGTGCCGGTCGAACACCGTGCCACCCTGCGCATACACCAGCACGAACCGCTGCAGCATTTCGTCAAGCGACTGAATCGGTCGCAGCGCGCCGCCCCCTTCCCCCTTGGATGGTGAAGAACCGCGCGCTGCAGGGGCAGACTTGGACCACCCCAGTTCCGAGAGCTTGCCCTCGATCTGGTGGCGCACCAGGTGGAGGCCCTCAGCCTGGTGGAGGTCGTTGAAGTCCGTGACCTTGCGGGCGCTGTCGACCCAGGCCGCGCGGCGGTCAACAGTGGCGAACACCGGCGCCACCCAGGCGCAGTCCTTGACCGCGATCGCGGTCGCGCTGGCTGCTGAGACGCCGGCGTTGCGGATCTGGTGCTCTTCGCCGCAGGCAGGGCACATGGCCGGGTGGTCGGGCTGCCAGACGCGCGCCTTGCATGGGAGACATTTACCGCCGGCGTCGTCGTCGGCGCAGATCAGGATCCGCGCGGACGGGTACTTCGCTCTCAGGGCCCTGCAGACTGGGAGGATGTTGCCGGCGTCGAAGGCGATCGCTACCGGCAGGCTGGTGGCTTCATGGACACTGGCGCCGGTCGCGTACCCCTCGGCCACCAGCACGATGTGCTGCGGCATGCCAATCAGGTGGAAATGCCCCTGCTTGGCAAGCCCCGCCGGCCAGAACTTCTTCGGATCGGTGTCGCGCTTGCGGGCCTGCTCGCTGGTCCGGATGACCTGCAGCCCGTGGATCTTGCCCGACGTGTCCAGCAGCGGCAGCACCACCGCACCCGAAGGCGAGAAACGCACGCCGTGAGCGCCGACACCCTTGTCGCGCAGGTACTCGGCGTCACCCGAAGGAGAGCACTTGAGCCAGATGGCTTCGGCGCGCCTGGCGGCCCGCGCCTGCGCGGCCTGCTGCATGGCCGCCGCCTGCTTGAGGTCTTCCCGCTGGCGTTCACGCAGCGCCTGAGCCTGCTCCGCGGAGATCAGGTCCTTCTCGAACGTGATCTTGTTCGCGCCGTTGTCGTCGCCACGCCAGATCCCGTAGCTCCCGACCAGGACGTCGCCGCCGTCAGCGCAAGGCAGTAAGCGGACGCTGTACCAGCCACGCTTCTCCTTGTCGTCCTTCACGGCGCAGCGCCACGGCTTGCCGGTCGGGGTCGGCCCGATCCTCAGCGAGTCGACCAGCAGCCCAGCCTCGCGCAACTGCCTCAGGACGTCGGCGTAGTTCCGCACTTCAGTAACCCTGCGGCCTGCTATCTACCCAGAAACTGCGGCTC
>ERZ761584.195-NODE-195-length-22726-cov-7.115654_pt1 | contig 22726 bp, 39 predicted proteins | sample MGYA00512168_ERZ761584 | MGnify/ENA primary metagenome ERZ761584 (study PRJEB28899, sample SAMN03785564) | bioreactor sludge metagenome | biome: EBPR Sludge; feature: EBPR Bioreactor; material: 0.22µm filtered reactor supernatant | place: Saint Lucia: Queensland...
TCCCCAAGCTGCTGGGGTGTCTTCTCCAGCAGCTTGGCAATCGCTTCAATCGCTTCGTGCATGATCCGCTCCCAAATTCCGCAATTTGCGGAATTTCACCACTGGATAACGACGTGATGCCCGGCGGCTTTTTCGGCGCGGGCGAACGCGGCATAGGCTTCAGCGCCTTCGCCGCACGAGACCGGTTCATCGGCAATCAGCAGTCGGGCGCGGCGCGCCGTGCTACTGAGCGGGTCGACGATGGTGACGATGGGCGCAACCGCGCAGTGCCGGCAGGTCTCCGCCTGTGCGCCGATGTCGAAATGCTCGTCGGTGTACGGGTACTTGATGCCGCACGTCGTGCAGCGTAGGGCGATGATGCGCAAGCCTTCGTAAGCGGGTGGCGGCAGTGCAGGCATCGCGGGCGGAGCTGCCGCTGTTCGTTTCGGCGACCGCAGCCTATCCGATTTACGCTTATTTGCGCGCTCCACTTTTTCCCATCCGTCCCAATTGCCAGATTTGTAGCGGCGCTGATATTCGCGGCTGTGGCTTTCGCAGAGAGAAAAAGCTCTGTGGGTCGTAGGCTTGCACGGCTGATCGCAGCCGGGGTATGCACACATCTTCACTGTCATCGTGCTCCTCCAGTAACTTTCGTTCGTCGACTCTTCGCGGCCTTACTCGTTGGCCGCCGCTTATCGTTGTACGCGGTGAGGTAAGCGTGCCAGTGCGTTTCGCACAGGTCGTACACGCTTTTATCAGTGTAATGAACGCAGGCATCGCACCCGGCCATCCGGCACTTGATGAATCCGCCCGCCTGGAGCTGCTTCTTCTGATCGCGCTTCTTTTTGCGCTTCGCTGCGCGCTTCAACACACGGTCGCAGTGCTGGCAATAGGTGATCACCTTGCCACCCGGTTGGCGATGGCGCGGGCGCTTCTTACACCGGGCGCACAGCGAATTCGGGTTTTTATCGATGTCTAGGTGATACTTACGCTGACTGCTTTTGCGCAGACACTCGATGCAGTAGCCTTCCTGGCGACCTGACTTCGTGACGTGCTTCGGACGTTCGTTGCAATCCGGGCAGATGCCGTCATGGCGGCGCTCGACCGGCTCATAGACTTGCAGCGCTTTCAGACCACGTCCGGTGATCTTGTAGCGTGTCCCATCCGTGCCAGGACTGGCGAAAACCCAGTCCCGGTCGAGCAGGGCTGTAATCGTACGCTTGTTCACGCTCTCCAGGTGAATAAACGGGCTGTCAGCGTTGTGTGCCTCGCGCAGGATGAAGAGCAGCTTCATCATCGGCGGCGTCATCACGGGCAGATCGCGACGCTTGCGCATCGTCCACAGTTGGCCGCTGACGAACTCAGGTTTCACGATTGCCCGCCCGTCGGCAAGAGCGGCGCGCCGCTGATCAGCCCGGCGCGCTCGGCGAGGGTTTCCATCATGGTCATGTTGGTTTCCGGCAGCACCATGTGCGCGGCGAACGGCGCATAGCCGGGACGGTAGCGCAGGGCATTCAGCTCGCCTTGCAGGTTCTCGCGGAACGCATAGAGCACCTGCGCCAGCACCTGCTGCTTACGGGCGGGCGTTTCGGTGCGCATGGGCAGCCCGGCGATCGGAATGCGGCAGGGGATCGCCGATCGTTTGCCATTGATGAGGACGAACTCGACAATGTAGCCGTAGCGCTTCGGCTTGATGCCAAACGCGCCCGGCACGAACTGCACCGCCGCGCCGCCGAGCTGGCCGATCAGTCCGGCCACTTCCTTCTGAAGCTGCGCGGGCGTCTTCTCGGTCCGATAGCCCGACGCCTTCTCGGTGCGTACATCTTCGATGTACGGCACTTCGTCCGTGACCATGCTCGGCGTGGTGTCGGGCGTAAAGTCAAACGTGCTCATCATTCACCTGTCCCATTGTTCTGCGCAGCCTGCGCTTTCCGAATCTTCCACACGTCGTAAAAGGTCGACTTTCCGATACCCAAGCTCTTGTAAATCGCCTCGGCATCAATGGCATTCACATCCCCGGTGTAGGCATCAAACCATTCTTCGGCCAGCGACCGGGCGTTGCGGTTCTTGCGGTGTCCAAGCGTGGATTCCGCTGGAAAGCTGCTGGACGGTTCAAGGCCGCGGTTTTCCGCTGGAATTCCAATGGAATTTCCATTGGAAAGCGCCGGAACCGAACTGGAAGGCGGCGCTTCCACCGAAATGCGCAGCCCGTAATCTTTTTTGCGCGTCGTCCAGGACCGCTCGCGCGCCTCGAACCAGTCTTCTTGGGCGGCCTTGTAGGCTGTCCACAGGTCGGCGCGCCGACGCTCTGACCGGGCCCACAGAATGCCGAGGATATCGGCGGAGATAAACGCCAACAGCGGCGCGCTGATGCCGACCGCCAGCGCGGCGACCAGGTCGATGATTGGCTTGATCGGCGCGACAATGGGCAGGTGCGCGATGCTTGCGTACAAATTCGCGCCGACGGCGATGCCGAACGCAATCCAGAAGCCCGCGCGCATCCACTGTTTCACTTCGCCGATGTTACTCTCGCCATCCTGTGCACTGAGCAGAATAAAGGCGTAGCGCCCCAGTACCAGGAACACTTCAATCACGACCACCGCGAGCAGCGCCTCGGCAGTCGCCAGCTCGATGCCCACCGTCGACAGCGCGACCTGTTGGAACACCGGCGCAGTGCGCAGTGCTGACAGCGCGATCCCGGCCAGCACGACAATACTGAAGGGCAGCATCAAATATGGCAGCCCGTGATACCACTGCGGCGCAGTTGGCTTCGGATGTTCAAGGATGTAGATTTTGGTGAAGGCTGCCCACGCCCGCTCGTGGCGCTCGGCATGCTGGTTGTAGACTTGCAGATCACTCATCACTGTACCCTTTGTGTTAGACTGACGGTGTACCCGCCGCCCGATCAGCTGCCCCACAGCCGATCGGGCGGTTCTGTTTTAGCGCCGGGCTAAGAAGCCGTTGCCGTGCGCTTCGTTCCACGTGCACAGGTCAACTTCAACCGGCGCATGCGTCGCATCCGCGCACGCAAACGTCGCACTGGTCGGACGCACTGCCGTCGGCGTCAGTGCGCTGCCGCACTCCGCGCACGTCGGCTCCGGGTCGAGCGCCCAACGCGCCTGCTCCAGCGTGAACACATACTTGTGCGCCGTGTTTTCTTGGTTGATGTAGCCGTTCAGATTCGGCAAAATCATCGTCATGATTGCCGCATCGGGAATCAGGTTGTAGCGGAGCCACACCACCTCATCCCATTCCGGCAGCCGGTCGCGCCCGTGCACCGACATAAAATAGAAGGGGCGCTCCTCTGTTGGCAGTGCCACGTTCGCGCGGATCTTGCCCATCTTGAACGCAACTTCCGGCGTGAGTGTGCCGAGCAGGCTACCTGCGCCGACGAGCGGTTCGATGCGCGGGAAGCGCTTGCCGAACGCCGTCGGGTCATCGTACACGGGGTGTTTGCTGAGTTTCACCATGTTGCTACTCCGGTCTCCATACACGCCAGGTGAGTTCGCCATTGTGGCCGATAGATAATGCGCGCCACGTGCCCGACCAGTAACGGTACGTCGGCGGCAGCATGCGCGCCTGCAAAATTGGAGTCGTCGGCGCCAACTGCTGCGCGAGCGCCACGAAGTCTTTTTCCCAGGCATTCGGCAGCACGACGACGAACAAATCCGGCTGTTGTTCGCACGCGCGCAGCGCCGTGTCCCAGGCATCGCGCGGCCCGCTGAAACGCCGATCCGGGCTGACCTGCACGATGTCATAGGCGTGCAGGCTGGCGACCTGATGTGTCGTCGGCGTGTGGCGTGAAAGCCACGCGCAGGTGAGGTCTTTAATCGTTGGCATGCGCATCAGCGACTCTCCACATTCCGCGCTCGCTGGCGCAGCACCTTGCCGCTCATCGTCACCCAGTGGTAGGTCTTGATGCGGCTCTCGACCGTCGGCCCCCATAGCGCCGCGAACGTCGCGTACGGGGTATTCGTCGTGATGACCGTCGGCAGCTTGCTGGTGTAGCGCCCATTGATGAGCTTGTGCACCGTTTCCAGCTGCCAGTCCGTCGGCGTCGCCCGATCGGGCGTCAGTTCGTCGATGATGAGCACCGGCGCGCGGCGATAGCTGTCGAGCACATCGCCTTCCTGCTCGTCGGCATCCCGGCTGAACGTCCGCTTAAGTGCCTGAAACAGCTCATCCATGCGCACATACACGACCGCGCGGCCTTCGACGACGAGCTGCTGTGCGATACTGACGGCGAGCGACGTTTTGCCAACGCCGTTCGCGCCCGTGAGCACCAACCCGTTGGACACAAACTCCGGATCGCCCGCCGGGTCGATGTCGACGCCGAGCTCGGTGCTCAGTGCCGCCGCGGCAGATCCCATTGTGAAGCGGTGCTGTCGGTCTTTGGCCGTAACGAACGCCTTCGCCGCCATGTACGCGTCCCACTTGCCCGACATAATCTCGACGTCGCTCGCAATGAGCTGCTGCCAGCGTTCGAACGTCAGATCAGCATATTCGGGCGGAATCGACGCGGCTTTGTTCAGGCGCGCATAGCGATCCCGATCCGTCGCCTGCCGCGTGGTGCAGTTCGCTGCCGGGCACGGGAACAGCTTGCCGTAGTTCGCATGCCCGCGCGGGAAATCCCCGCGCACGACGCCGAGGCCGCCGCACGTCGGGCACACATCCGGATCGGTCGCTTCGGCATCAAGCGGCGTTGTGGGTTGTCCGCTCTGAATCGACCGCCAGTAGTCGCGCTCCGCCGGGGTGACAAAGCGTCCGGCGAGCGGGCTCCACGTCGCGCCCATTGCCTCAGCTTTTTCGCGCACGGCGTTGGACAGGCCGCGCGGTGGTGTGTTATTGAGAACCATCGCTGACTCCCTTCTTCGCGGTCAGGGCCGCGGCTAACTTCTGGTGCAGCTCTGAAGGTGGCGCGGACGCAGCCGGAGGTTCCGACTTTGGCGCTGGCGCTGGCCCGCGTCCATTTTTCTGCCAGCCGTCGAGAATCTTGCGCGTGTACGGCCAGGACCGTCCGCCTTTGTCTTTGGTCAGCTTGAACGCGTCTTCGAGCCAATCCACCGGGAATTCGTTGGCGGCATCTTTCAGGTCGTCGACATAGGTCGGCGTGATCATCCCGAAGGTCTGTTCGTACAAGTCGAAAATTCGCGCGCGCGTGATCTCATGGCTTTGAAGATGGTTTTGAACATGGTTTTGATTCAGTACGTCCGACGAACCAGCGTCGGTACGTCCGACGTACTGCTCCTGGTTCGTGGCACGTACTGGTACGTCCGACGTACCAGCTTCCCGTTTTGCCAGTCGGGCCGCGGTCGCTTTCGCCGTGTGCTGGCGCCCCGCTTCGACCTGCCGATCCCGGCGAGCCTTCAGCGCGTCGAAGTCCGGCGTGTCGCCGAGCTGCCAACGCTGGCCGTCCGGGGTTGGGTCCCCCAACTTGAGGAGCAGCTTGAAGGTGACAAGCTGCTCCAGCGCGGTTTGGATGGCGGCGCGGGTGATGCCCGTACCGCCATAGTGCGTGCCGCTGCTGTCGGCATAGCCATGCTCGAACATGGACAAGCTGATCACGCCCTCGCGCGAATTAATCTTGTCCTGCCACCCCAATATGTGCCGCGCCGCAAACGAGAGACACTTGTACTCCTCGCCCGTGAGCAGCTCCATCGCCGTATCGACATAGGCGTTCGGCGATTGGAAAGAATTGGGGATGATCTTCGCAGCCATGAGTTAGTACGGTTCTCCCGTGACGAGCGCCGCCGGCGCGTACTTCTCGACGAAGCTGTTCGCAGCATTGCCCGGTTGCCCCATCAGCTGGAGCACGCCCTTGTGCGCATTCTCCAGCGCGCCGGCGAGCGCCGGGAACAAGGCGCGCCCGGCATCCGTCAGGTCGATGAGGATGGCGCGCCGATCCTCCGGATGCGCCCGGCGTTCAATCAGGCCGCGCTCGACGAGGCGGTCAATGAGCGGGGTGAAGCTCGTCACGGTGTAGTTGACACGCTGCGCCAAATCCATCGCGCGCATCGCGCCGTGGAGGTGCAGTTCGACGAGCATGTGCGCTTCAATCGGCGACACCGGGAAGCCGCGCAGCGCCGTGGCGTATTCGTGTTGGATGGTCCGCTCCAGGCGGCTCAGTTCAAGAAAAATGCTCTTCATCGTCCAGTCCCTTCCTGTGGTATGATCTGGCTCAGAGGGCGGTGCTTCCGACGGCGAGCCGCCCTCTGAGCGCATCTGGTATGCGCTCTTCTTATTTCTGCTGCTGGTCTGACACCGCGGCCTGCGCTGCTTGGTCAGCTCGGGGCTGCTGCTCATCTTCGTCGTCTTGTTTCTCTTCCTCTCTCCGGGCCTCCGGATCGCGACCTAATTCCTCAGGCACTAGCGGCAGGTGCCGCAGGACACGCTTACGCTGGAGCGGCATCGGCGACCGCCTCCAGCCGCACGACCAGGTACTCGCCTTCGAGGCGCTGCCCGTCGTAACGGCTACAGGTGAAGCTCATCCAACCCGTGACAAAAATCAGCCAACCGCGCCGATTGCGGTTCTTGATGTACTCGTCCATCAACGCGATGCCGGCATCCAGATCGGCGCCGTCGCGCGTGCACACAACGCGCCGTGTTTCGGCTTTGGGGTCGATGCGCTCGGCCACCAGGCGGCACGGCGCGTTCCAGGGAATCGTGGGGGTGTAGTTGACCATGGCGGCGCGCTCCTACTGAATGGTGTCGATGGTGATTTCGAACATCATCCACTCGCCGGTCGGCGACAGCTTGCACGCCTCCCACTTGACCGGGCCTTCACACTGAATTTCCGTGATAGTGAAGCCCCGCTTGCGGAACATGACACGCTGCAAAGAGGCATGCAGCTGGGCGTGCTCGCGCTTCCAGTACGCCCCGACGGGTTTCGGCTTGTGCTGGCGCGTCTCCATGCCCGGCTTGCGCTGCTCCAGCTTGCGCACGCACACGGCAAAGCGGGGCATCGGCGCGGTGAGTGCGTTCGCGGGGAAATAGGTCGGCAGTTGATTCAGTAGTTCATCCATGGGGCAGCTCCTGTCTGAGGTCAAAGGTTTTGCTCGCGCACCGGGCAAACTCCGCGACCGGCACGATCAGGCCATAAGTGGTGTAGGTTTTGTTCTTTGCGCTGCGCAGCGGATAGCGCGCGGCCCAGATCGGCAGCACTTTCGCGCGCAGGTAGGGTAGATTGACGGCGTACACCGTCCAGATGTCGGGCAGGTAGTAGAAGAGCCAGCCCGCTTCCGACGTGTAAGCCCAGCCGGAGTGGTCGCGGTCGGGGTACGTCTTCGTTTCGATGAACACATTCCCCGTCTGCGCTGCGCGGGTATCCGTCTTGTAGTCGAGCGACCACGTCCGCCTGTTCGCCGGGTTGGTAAAGTAGCGGTCGATACCGCGGCGCTGCTCGGCCATCGTCGCCCGGCGGATCTGATAGCGCTGGCCGAAGTAGGCGTCGAGCGTTTTCTCGCCTGCCTCGCCGCGCTTGAGCTGCTGCTGAAAGTCAAACGGCTGACTCATCGCGCCCCCTACTCGAAACGAGCAAATTCACCAAAGTGCTTGCGAGCGGCTTCGCAATACGCCGCATGAGCGAGCTCAGGGGTATCAAAGCTGCCGAGATCGATATGCTGGCGATTCACCATAATTCGGGCTTGCCACTTGGATCGTTTTCGGTACACCCCTTTGTATCCAGAGCGATTTGTCTTTTTCCGGCGAACATTGGCATTGTTTTGCGCGCGCGTTGCCAGTCGAAGGTTGGATCGGGTGTTGTTGAGCCCATTGCCATCCGCGTGATCTGTAAACTTTCCCTGAAGCAGTCGACGACCGAGCATGCGCTCCAAAATAATTCGGTGCAGCAGTTCAGTTGTGCGCCTGTTGCGGGGGCCTGATCCTCTCTTTACGTAGATGAGCGTGCCTGCGCGAACATCGGCGTACCATTTGTGCGCTGCGAGATCAGCATCCACTTCGTCAATTAGCGCGACATAGTTTCGAGTTAGCTCAAGTTCAATCGTCAAGATTCGTCCCCCTCATCCCACAAGCGAAAGACATCGCCGATTGAGCTGAAGTGCTTCACGAACGTGCGCGGGGTGGGGCCGAGGTAGAACACCGCCGACGGGAACGGCGCACCCGCGGTGCTGCCATTGCCCCAGAACTTCAGGCGGCCATACACGAGGCAGCGCGGGTAGGCGCGCAGCATCCGGTACCACTCTGTATCCGAGCGCGACGGCACGAGCAGAATCGCTTCCTTGACCGCGCCGCTCTCGTAGTCCTGCACCAACCGTTTCACCCACGTCTTGATTTCATCGCCGTACGGCGGGTTGAGGTACACCTGACCTGACCACGGCTGTGCGAGGCCGTCGCGCGTGTCGGCGAAGTACGTTTTCGCCTGCACCACCTTATTCGCTTCGGCGCAGCTCGCCGGGTCGAGATCAATCGTGCCGAGCACGTTCCGCACTAGAGCAATGATGTCCGCGGGGGTGTACCATTCTGGGCTGTCGCTGGTCATCAGCGGCGCAATGCTCGGCTTGTGACCAGTCGCCGTGCGCTGCGTCTTCAGCCGCTGCTCCAGCTCGTATTCCGCGCGTCCGCTCGTTTCCAGCGCGTCATCATTGGTCGTCGCGCCACAGCGGCACTTCCAGCGCCCGGCGGGCACCGCTGTCCACCCGTTGTGTGTTTGGCCACAGGCGGCACACGTCGCCTTGCCATAGCCGATGGCGTCGTCGGTGGCGTACAGCGCGGCGTAGCCCACAGGGTGGCTCTCGTCGATGCGCAGGCCATCGACCACAGGGACGAGGCGTGCCTCGGGCTTCGCCGGTTCGACTTTCGGCACGATGCTCAGCCGCGGCACAGCCGGGCGTTCCGGCGCGCGCTCAATCAGCGTGACCACTTCCACGTCCGGATCAATGCTGTGCAGCGGTTGGCCGATAGGTGTCCTGATTGAGATGTTCCCGCTGGACATAACGGCGATGACAGTGCAGCGGTGACCGCGAAACTCGACGACGTCGCCGAGCCGGAAGCCCTCGTCTTCATCCTCTTCGTCGAGCTCGACCTGTTCGGCGAGGCGATCGTTGACGCGCTGATTCAGGTGGTCGACGAGCGGCAGGCCGTCTTCATCCGTGTCGGGTTCAGCCCCCTGCGTTGAAGGCCGGACCGCCGCCGGACGGTGCGCCGTGATGATCTGCGCCGCTTTGACGTCGTTGATGGGCTCGCCGCTCTGGGCGCGCTGCACGGCTTCGTCGACCGCTGCCGTCGGCGTGGTCGTCGCGCCGAGCTTGGCCATCGCGGTGCGGGTGAACAGTCCGCCAAAATCCGCAAATTGCGGAATCTGGTTGGCGAAGCGCGCGGCGTTCATGAGTCGTTCGGCGGTGTCCTGCGACCAGTCGAACTCGGCTTCCAGCCAGGCACCCCATTCGCCGTGCACCAGCTGCGCCTTGACCGCGATCAGCCGGTCGCCGATCTCGATGAACTTGCCCTTGATATCACGCAGCCGATCCTGAATCTCGGCGGTTTTCTGCTGCACCACGATCCGGGCTTCGGCGTCGAGCGCGCTGTAATCAAACGTTGGCGAAGTCGTGAGTGTCATCGTGTGCGGGCCTTCCGAATAACGGGTTCATAGGCATTGCTCCAGCGGCGGCACAGACGCACGCGCTCGGCATCGTCTTCGGCAGCGCGCAGCTGCTCTTCGAAGTCGCGCTGCTCCAGCTCGTGCTGTTCAACGCGCTGAATCTTGTGCAGGACGTTCGCCTGCATGTCGACGAGGACCGCGTTCATTCCTGCACCCCAGCCCAGTCAAATAGGTAAGCCGCGTGCCGAGCGCGCGCCTCATTGGTGTGAACGCTCGTCCGGATCAGCTTCCTGCCGCGAATCAGCAGCAGTCGCGCGCCGGGCCGGTCGGCCACCGTTTCGACGATGCCGATCCGGGCGGAGCTGCCGTTGCCTAGGTTGATTGCGCTCCAGCGCGTGTTATCGCGCTTGACGGGGTCGGTCGGCAGCAGGTGTCTGTAGTGCTCACGGCACAATTCGCCGCGTTCGGCGGGTGTCTTGGCGCTCAGGAACGCGCGCAAAAACTCGACGCGGTGTCTGATCAGGGGGTTATCGCTCATGATTTCCGTCCTTCAATCCCGAGCATGCGCTCGGCTTCGTCGTACCGTCCCTGCGATAAGAGTCGAATGACATCGGCGACGAAAGCCTGATTCCGCTTGGCTTTCCCGATTTCTGCGTAGAATTCGGTGTTGCGCCCGGCGACATGGGCCGCGAGCGCCCGGTCTAGGTTCACCCCGAGCTCGGAGCTGTCGTCCGATAGCAAGATGAAGATTTGCTTCGCTCTCCAGCCGTTCAGGGTGGGCTTTGTCACGGGGCCAAGCCTCCGCTTCGCGCTTCGACGTACTGCACGACTTCCCGTAAAATCCCGACGCGAAAGCGGTTTAGCCCCACCGTCACGGCAATTCCGGTCAGGACGCCGATCAGCAGCGGAACGTTACAGGGTTGTGATAACAGTGCCGTTCCGTTGCCATCGTCTACCCCGCCTTCTCTGCCGGAGCCGGTTGAGCGTTATGCTGGTCGTAAGCGAGAGCGATGACTTCACCCCACACAGCGACCCGCCGCTCCGGCGGAAACAGCTTCGCCAAGAGCTCCGGCGGCCACGGCGTGCGCGGATCACTCGGCACGGGAATGCGCCCGGTACAGCGCGATACCACACTAGCCATTGTTGACTTTATCCTCGGACTGGTGATTGCCATCACCACTCGGGGCAAAAAAAGGGAGCGCAGCCTGAATCTCCGCACCGTAGCGAGCGTCCAGCGCTTCTTTGACGAGCGCCGCCATCGTCGTACCCTTCTGGCGCGCGACCATCGCGAACGCGTCTTTGTACTGCTGGGATGACTCAAGTGGAACCGTAGGCATAGACTGAACTCTCCATATGGTGACTACAATCACCATTTTAGGCGCAATATACAACATTGTCAATATAATCAGACTATAGATTAGGGTTCGCACGATGACATTTGCTGAATTTCTGCAACAAGAAATGCGCCGGCGCGATTTGAGCGTGCGTCAATTCGCCGAAGTGATCGGCATCGACCACTCCACGCTGTCTAAGCTGATGCGCTTTGAAAAACCGCCGACGCCGTCCACGGAAACACTGATCGCCGTTTCAAAGGCGACTGGGGTGAGCTTAACGACGCTGATCGCGCTTGCGTTTCCGGACTTGAAAAACATAGAGGTGACGGCGAACGTGCTGATGCTGGCCGAGCGGATTGAACGCCTTCCGCCGGACAAGCGCGATCTCATCGATTCCCTCATCATGGGGATGCTGCTCAAAGAAGGCAGTGAGTAGCGAGATCATCTGTAAATCCGGTTGACTGAGTAACAATAGCGCTTCAACGCGTTCCGATGACGACATTACGTGCTCCATAGTTTTACGCTCATTTTAATGAACACTCGTTCTATTAACACGGAAATCAACGTTATAAACCACTAACTATCTATAAGTTCGACTCTTTAGACGAATGTTTAGGTTCATACTGTCGCTATCAACAATAGTACATGTCCCTTAATTTATGCAATATAAGGTCGATTAGGGTTTTATATCTGCCTTTGAGGAGCCTGTCTTGTCTCAAGTTAAACTGCAAGCCGCTCGTGAACTCATCAAAGAGAAAAAGTACGCTGAAGCCCGCGCGCTGCTCCGCACGATCCCCGGCGACGAGACGGCCCAGACCTGGCTCAGGCAGCTAGACTTCATGACGGCGCGCCCGAAACGCAGCCGACTGCCGCTGCTGGTTGTGCTTGTGGTCGTTGTCCTGTTTGCGGCGGGTTACCTGTTTCTGCGCGCGCGGACTGAGCAGTCGGCAGCGGAACTCCGGGCGCATCTGCGCCTGGCTGACTACTGCATCGAGGTTAATCAGGCGCTGGAGTCGGACACTGATCGGCTGGTCGAAGGCTGCTTCAACTGGCTCAACCTGATGGGCAGCACGCTCGACCCGGTCGCGCAGGCGTGCGATCGCCGCTCGCCGGATCTGGACGCGCCGTTTTATGCGTGCCTGGGAGACGAAGATGTTTCGCCGTTTCTCGTGCCATAAGGCCAATCAGTGAAGATGTTGTCGTTCCGCTTCCACAGAAGGGGTCAAGGATGACTAAGCGCGCGCTGATCTGGTCGGCGGTCTCGACGAAGGTGCAGGCTGACGAGGAAGATGCCTACTCGCTGCCGATTCAGGAGTCGGATGCGAAGATGCTCGCTGATCAGCAGGGGTGGCGCGTCGTCGATGTGCTGCGCGTGCCCGGCCACAGCCGGCACTACGTCGACATTCACGAGTGCGCTGCTGATATGCTTGGCGCAGGTATCGACGCCTTCGACCGGCTGCTCAAACACTGGAAGGCGCGCGACTTCGACGTGCTGATTGTGCGCGACGGCAACCGCTTCGCGCGCACGCAGACCCTGCACGCCTACGTCACCGAGATGACCATTCGCCAGGGCGCGGTGCTCTGGTCGCTCTCCGATGGTCTGGTCGACGAGCGCAACTATCGCATGTGGATTGCCATGAACGGCTATAAGGCCGGCGCGGAAATCGACACGCTGGTCAAGCGCCGCAAGGAAGTGGTGCACGAACGTGCGAAGCGCGGGCTGATCGCGCACAGCGCCGTCCCGTCCACGCACCTGGTCATTCGTGATTCGGCGAACGGCAAGGCGCTGCGCATGGTCGTCGACGAGACTCAGCGCCGCTTCTGGCAGGACGCGGCAGCGCTCATCCTCGAAGGCGTCGCATGGAATCAAATCGAGCGGGAGCTCTTCCACCGCTACGGCCACGCCAACGACCGCGGCGAGCCACTTCAGCCGCTTCGGGTGTACAGTCTGATCCGCAATCCCACCTTCTGGGGCCATATATCAATCGGCCATCGCCCACGGGCGAAAAATACGCCGTGGGCGAAATTTGGCGACTGGATAATGGAGTCTGGCCACCCCATTCCAGAGGGCGTCACCATTTACTACAACGTCACCGATCCGGTGCTCACGGGTGAGCTCGCCGCGGCAGTCAAGGCGGAAGTGCGCCGGCGCTCGATTGTGGTCGTCGGCGGCACGTCGTCGTCGAAGACGCACCCGTTTACCGGCGTTTTCGTGTGCCTGGAGTGCGGCTACTACCTGAGCAGCTTCGGCGCGTTCCGGAAGCTGGAGCGCAAGCCGGGGTATCTGAAGTGCATGACGCACTGGCACGTGTCGGCGACGCGCCCGGATTGCAACCAGCGCAAGGCGCTGCGCGTCGAGCAGGCGCGCGACTATCTCGACCATCGCCTGCGCGAGATGATCGCCGCCGAAGATCCGGACGCGTTTCTGGGCGCGCGCGGCGGGCGTGAAGCCGCGAATCAGCTCACGCTGCTGGTCGACGAGATCGCGGCTGCCGAAGCGCGCATCCGCAAACTGATTCAGAAGCAGGCGAGCGCCGACGATGTACTGCATGACATTTACGAGGATGAGCTGCGTGTCGAAGCCGAGGCGCTCAAACGCCGCCGGGCGCGTCTCGCCGAGCTGGAGCGCGATCAGCATTTCACAGCCCGCCAGCGTGCCGACCGGCGCGCCGCCTATGATGAAATTGTCCGCTTGTCGGTGGATGTGTTCTGGGAGCAGGAAGACCGCTTCATTAACCAGATCCTGCTCCGTCTTATGGGGGATGTGCGCCTAGCAGTGCTTGATGGCGAGATTGAGGAGCTGGTCGATAAGCCGCCGCCGCCGCACCTGCGCCGGGTCGAGTAGGGCGGCTAGACTCCACCTTCTAGCAACCTAGCCTTCAAACAAAGAAATGAACTTCCAGCGATGAGTGAACTGATCGTCTAGTTCAATGATAATGACATCATTGAACTTTAAATCCACGTTCGGAGGAATCAGCGCCTCTAGGTTTGCACGCGGCTCGGTTTCGTCAGTCTTGAGCAAAATTCGCCCCGAACTAGTATCAAGCGTTTGAATGGGGACGCCCTCCGCGTCAACGTCTGAAACAATAGCGACCATTCGTTTCTTCATCGTTTTGCCAAGCCATCGGTCAACCATGTCAAACATTTCAACTCCTTTTTATGAGCTAGTGTAATGCACTTTCTAAAGGCAGCACCTGTATTACGGCGTGTTGCCGATATCGATGCACAACAAGCCGGAACGATCGCTAATCGGCGCGCGCCGGGTCGGTACTGGGTCTGGAGTCACAGGCTCTTCCTCTCTGGTTTCACCGCGCCAACCTCCGCGCTGCTGCTGGCGCAGTGGCACGCCTTCACGCTGGAGTAGAGCGCGAATATACGCGCCGGGATTGTCGTAGCCCGCCCGTGCAGCGGCATCGGCGACAGCCTTTTTCTCCAGCTCATCCTCAACGACAACTTCAACTTTAGGTTTGCGTTCAGCCATCCCTGCCCCCTTTTTCTAGGGTAGATACATGTGTTAATTGACAAACACATGTGTTTGATATACCATATGCATGTGTTTGATTGATAGAGTAACACACCACAGGAGCGAAAGTCAATGAACTTACACACCACCGACATGCTCGACCAGTTCGGCCCCGCGCCGCTGGATGAACGCGTGCCGACTGATCCGGCGGACAGTGCCGATGTGCGCATTGAGGCCGACGACTATGTCGCAGTCAACCTGCTGCGCCGTACCGTGCACGGCTTCGTGCTCGATGCGGAAGACAGCACCGGGCGCATCCACGTGCGCTTCTTCGACACCTTCATGCAGCAGTACTTGAATGTGCGCTTTCCGGCGCACACCGTGACGCTCGTGCTCAAACGCGCGGCGTTCTTCGCCCAGAATGCGACGGCGGCAGTTTTCGCCGAAGCGTCCACCACCGCCATCTAGTTTGTTGTTACGGGGTGACGTCTGGTCGGGAAACTATCCGCCACCCCATAGATAGGATACCACAATGTCAGATCACTGCCTCATGTCGACTCCGCTCGGCACGCTCTATACCGTCGACGCGCGCTATGCGGATGCCCAAGTCCGCGGCGGCGCGCAGCTCGTCAGTCGTCACCCCAGCCTGGCCGAGGCCAGCGCGGCCTCACTCCGGTTGCAGCTCGCGCAGAGCCAGCGCGTGCGCGACGATGTCGCGGCGCTCGGCGGTAAGCGCCTGCTCGCGCATGTCGTCGCCGTCACGGTCGCCTATGACGACGGTGCCCGCCGGGCGCAGTTCCACCTGACCACGGCGAGCGGCGGCGTGCTGGTGCGGGACTTCAAGCTGTCTGATCCCCCGGCACTGCTGCGCGAATTGAGCCGCATGGTGAACATCGGCGCGCCGGGCGTCAAGCTGCTCCCGATTGCCATCCCCGTGACGCTGCGTCGGCTCGACGCGGTCATTCGCTGCGATGACGCGGTCTCGCCGTGGCGGGTGATCGGCGTGCGCAGCCTGCACTGCCTGCCCGTCAACGAGCTGCGCCCGAGCGACGTGCTGCTGCTCGATGGCCGGCACTGGCTCATCCGCGATCTCGTCGAGGATGGGGTGATCGTCACCCCATTCATTGGCAGCGTCGCGCGGCTGCGCCCGGATGAGACTCCGCGCCTGATCGCGCTCGCTGCCGATCAGCGCTACGCCGTTGAACGGCAGCTCTACCACTTTGGCGCGCACGAGCTCGCGCAAATTGCCACCCGCCAATCTGCTACGCTGGTGAGCTAAGGAGATGAGCATGTCGTCGAAGACGCACCGCATCATTGAGTCACTCAGCGCCGATCACGCGGTCGAGATCCGCAAGCTCGTGCTGCCCGATGGCAAGAACTGCACCGAGTCGCTGATGAATGACGGCACGCGCCGCCTCACGCACTCGTGGCGTGAGAATGGGGTGACGCAGTTTGCCGCATGGGACATGACCGGGTCCGACTGGCAGCATCCGGAAGCCGAGTATGTTTCTATCGTCCGCCGCAACCCGCGCACCGGCGACTGGGACGCGATTCGCTAACACTGATCGGGGATGCGCATCGTACACGCAGAGGAGCATGATGAACGACAAACTGACGAACCAACCGTGGCAGCTCGAGCCATTTGTCGATACCTACCAAACGCCCGAACCGCTTTTCGAAGTTCGCGTGAAGGACTGGTCGACCGGGTTGGCCGGCGACTATCGAGGCTGCGTTGTGGCCTACGTGCCCGGCGGGTATGCGGACGATGCCGACACCGCGGCAGTCGCGCAGGCCAACGCCAAACTGATCGCCAGCGCGCCGGCGCTGAAGGCCGAGGTCGAGCGCTTGACCGCTGAGAATGCCGCGCTTGCCGCCCTGCTCGTGGTGGTGATGCAGCGCACTGGCTGCTGCATGGCGTCGGATCCGGGCGCGGCGGTCGAGTTCTACGACCGCGACACGCTCAAGCTCCAGTACCTGACTGGGGTGACGACGCCCATCAAGGTCATTACGGTGACCACCTTCGATGAACCCGCGCCACCGCCGCAATGGGGCTACTACATGCGTGACTGGGGGATCGGCGCGGACTCGACGCCTGTCCTCGTGGGCGCGTGGGATGCGCGCGACGACGCGCTGACCGATATGCGCAGCCGCATGGGCGAGTACCGCGCCAGTGGTCGCCATGTCGAGGAAGTGCCCGCCGGCGAACAGGTCGAGTACATCCTGCACAGCGACCGCTTCCCGTCGACGCTGCACTACGTCGCGCCCATCAAGCTATGATCCGGCGCAAATGGCTCTACGCCATGAACCCGTGGTACTGGCGCTTACCGTATGAGCGCCGCCGGTTATGGATGACTTAAACCTGACGCGAGAGGGGCTGCAAATGCCCCTCTCGTTTTGTGCTACCGTGAGCAGAAAACAGATTTCTTCCGAGAGGCACACTTACTCATGTCCGTCCGGCGTTCCATCGACATCACTGCGCTTAAAGCTCGCTTTCGCGAAGCCGCGACCGCGCGCGGCATCGACCCGGTCGCGGGCGCAACCGGCTACCAGGTGGTACATCTCCTGACCGAGCGGCAGCGCGTCTCCGCCGATCCGGGCTGGTGGCAAAACCACGAGCTATGGGATCGGGAGGATGACCCCATCCGGCACAATGCCATTGAGGAAGCCGCGCTCATGCGTTTGTTTCTGGCCACGTGGCTGGTGCACGTCGCCGCCGTTGGCGCAGCCGCGCAGGCCGCGCACACTGACGATGATGACCTACCGCCGCTGCGCGAGTGCCTTGCCGCCCGCGGCGAGCAGTTGGTCTGGGTGGAAGTCGACGGCGCGTCGACCAGCATCGTCACAATCGCCGTGTAACCAAATTCCGCAAATTGCGGAATCTCCCCTGAATCAAAAAGACCCCGGCACGCAGCCGGGGTCTTTCGTTTAACTGGTGATGGTGTTGAGCACCGTTGGTCGCGCCCGCTCCAGCGCGTTGGTCAGGATGGCCGCCAGTTGCAGATGCGCCTCTTTGATTTTCTGGCTCGCAGCCATGCGTTCGGCTTCGGCCTGTGCGACGATGGTGTGCAGCTGCGCCGACTGCCGAATCTCGTCGTCGGTCAACCAGACTGAATACACGGCCTCCGGAGGCGGCTCGACCGGCAGCGCTTCGAAGGATTTGGCATCGCCGAGCGCTTCGACGACATACCCGGCGTACTGCGTGCCCAGCTCGACAAACAGCCACGTGTAGCCGTTCGCCTGCGCGGGCGGGTTCAAGTCGTAGAGCGTGACCTCGCTGTCCGGCTGCACCACGACGACCACTGCCGCCGCGGTCGTGGCTTCCGCCCGCATGTTGCGCGCGGCGAGCGCTTTGGCTTTCCGCGGATTCACCGCGTTCGTAGGACGTACGACCACATTCGGCCTTTCTCGTATCCGATACGCGATATTGAAGCGCACCAGCGCCTCACGGATGGGAGCAGACTCAGACACATCAAACGTCAGCCACATCATCGCCCCCAACTGAACAAGCACACCGGCACGCCGTGCTGCGCGTACCACCCCGCCGCTCGACCGAGCTGCTCACTGTACGCCGCTTCGCTGATCAGCCCCTGCCACCCCTGATTCGGGTCGAGCTGCCCGTCGGCGCGCCGTCCGGCATAGCCGAGTTCGGTGACGACCCACTGTCCGCCCACCTGATCGCGTACGCGCAGCCAGCCGTGCGTGTCGTCGTCGGCGTGCGCTGGAAACACCCCATTCCAGTACACATGCGCGCCGATGGGACACCCGGCGGCAGCTGCTGCGCGCAGCACGTGCGCCGAGCGCATCCAGACGGCATAAGGCGTATGGGTGTAATGGTTGAAGATGCAGGCTTTGATGCCGAGGCGACTGCATTCGGCGAGCGCGGCCAGTGTCCATGTGTCGTGTGCCTGGGACTGGCCGACTTCATTCGTCAGGTGGATGATGGCTTGCCCGTTGCTGCCGACCGCTTCGAAGCGCCGCCGCACAAACTGCGCGGGGGATTGCGCGAGCGGGTTATGCTGCGGATCGTCGCCGGTGACACGCCAGATAACCCGTGTCCCCGTCGTTTGCAGCATGGGCACGATCTTGCTCTCGTCGTGCACCAGCGACGTGTGCGGCCTCAAATCGCGGTGATAGGCCGCCACGTTGTCGTTATTGACGCCCTGCCGGATGTTGAGGCCGATCACGCCCGCGTTCATCGTTACCCGCTCGTCGCCGTCGGCGGCTCATCGTTCGGCTTGCCGTCGCTCACTTTGCGCAAAAATGCCAGCACCGCGGTGAACTGTTCGGTTAAGTTTTCGGCCAGATTGAGCGCCCGACTGATCGCGTCTTGGGCGGCATTGGGTAGTGCTTCATGTGCCGCTTCAATCGCATCGACCGACCGCTTGTCGGCATGCTCCAGTACATCCTTCAATGTCTTGCGGTTCTGATTGCTCTGCCAAACCATCGCTGCGCCAAAGAAGGCCGCGACTACAATGGCGGAGTTCGCCGAGAGCCATGACCAGAAGTTGAACGGTTCGACCACCGGCCCATCCACCGGCGGATCGGTGACGACCACGACGGGTGTCGGTTCCGGCGTGACTTCCTGCGCGAGCAGCCCGGTGGACTGCACAAACAACACGACGAGCAGCGCGCACAGTGCCGTGATCAGGAGCTTACGGTTCATGATTGTTGTTCCCTTCACTGAGTACATTCGGATTGAGTTTGCTGGTGTCGCCGACGATGACCGTCGGCGGCTTCTGGGCGGCGAGCATGGCCGTGCGGAGGTCCCCGCGCAGCTCTTGCAGATCCCGGTGGATTTCGGCGCTGGCACATTTATCCAGTTTCCCCTCGACGATGGTGAGGCGTTTGTAGATGGCGGCCAGCGCGGGCAGAATCTTGATGCGCTGAACCTCTGTCTCTTGCTTGATGTTGGCCGATAGCGTGACGACGGCCTGCTCTGTCCGTTCCGCCGTGGTCGCCGATTGTTTGGACGCGACGACCGAGGCATTGATGGCCGTCCCCGTCTCCTTGATGACGGCCATTAAGCCGGTGTCAATCTCGTCGCGCCGGGCGAACATCTTGTCAACGCTTGCCACCCAACGGGCAAACGCGCGGGCGATGATAATTCCGACAACGGCGAGCAGCAGCAGTACCCCGGCCAGCAGGGTCTCGACCGGGTAGGACAATATGCTGCTCACTGCCTGCGTCGGGTCTGTCTGGCCGAGAATAAGCATCGATACCTCTCCTAAACTATTGCCAGATCGGCGATTTGCTCCGCCGTGAGTATGGTGTCTTTCCAGTAGCCGCAGTAAGACAGTGAGCCGGTGGTCGCGTATACGAAGTTATAAAAAGAGTTGTCGTAGTCGAGCGCGAAGTTGTTCGTTCCGTAGCCCGTCAGCGTCGCCTCTAATTCCCCGTTGATATAGAGCTTCGTTTCGGTGTCGTTTGTGGTAACGGCGACGTGCATCCATACATCCGCGGTATACGTGAAGGTGTGGGATTGTTCAGTTCCGCGATTGACCACCAGTTTCATTTCGGTCGCGTTGATTCTGTACAACACGATCTGGCATTGGTCCGTGATTCCGTTGACCCACTGGTAGTAGTCAACGAATAACCAGGACTCGTCCGGATCTTCAATAACCGCTGAAGGCTTAATCCATTCCGTAAATGAGCCAACCCACGCAAATGGGTTGTCCCCAGTCACGAGGGCATCTGCATATGCGGATCCGACACTGGCGAAGCTGGAGTAGTACGCTGGGGTTCCGTCAAGGAACGTGCCGCCGCGATACGCGCCCGGATCTGGGGAGTAATAGCCGCCGTCCACGTCGCCGTGTCGTAGCCAGTGCCGCTGATCGGCACACCGAACGCCGGGCAGATGTTGATGAGCGGTGTGTGGAGCTGCCAGAGCAAAGCGAAGAGTGCCAGCAGGTGCATCACGCCTCCGGAAATAAAAACGCCGCTTGTGGCGGCGTTCAGGTTGTCGAATATTCACGTTACATCAGGGGTTTTGCATCAATACCCACATGGTGACCATGCCAAGCAGCCACCCCGGCAGCAGCGCCGATCCGGTCAGCTTAAACAGAAACCACTTCATCTTTCGCGTGATCACCATTTAGTCCTTTGCGCTGGCGTAACAGAGCCATTTGTCCACCGAGGGCGAGCATTCCATACACCAGCGGCACGACCACCGGTGCAAGTAAACGCTGATCCGGCCCGTCCATTGACGTACTGCTTGCCGACCAGATGATAAACACTGTATGCCCGATAACGTAGTAGGCGCACACGACTAAAAGTGACCGAGAGAAACGCACGGAGGTCAGAGCGCCGAGCACAAACACCAATGCGAGCATCGGCACCCAACTGATCCCCGTCAGAATGGCCGCCTCCGTCGCCTTGGAAAAACTAAAGTAAGCAGCACCCCGATCCAGCCCTGACGCCGGATAGCCTAACAGGATGTTGCGGACCATCCAGATCCCCGGCGGCACGGACGCGGTGAACGCATAAAGCATGAGTGGCTGCCAGCGTGCCCGCGTGAGCAGCAGTGCGAACAAGCCGAGCGGTACGAACAGGATGCCCACATACCGCTGTAAGCCGAGGAGCGCAGCGACCAGTCCGAGCAGAGCTATGCGCCGCTGAGTTTCAACCTCACTAGCAAGCAACGCGAACCACGCCGCGACGAGCAGCACGAAGAGGGGCTCGCTCCACACCCACTGGTGCACGAATTGGAGCGCTGGCGAAAGCATGAGCGCCGCGCCTACACCAATCAGTATCCATACACTATGTCGGCGCAAAGCCGTGAGAGTCAGCGCGACCGTTCCCGCAAGACACAGCGCATTCAACCATCGCGCCGCGGCTTGCATATTCTCAAAAGGTGCCAGAATTAACGGTTGTAGTGGCGGCCACCAAGAATAGGTAACGGGAATGCCGCCGACTGTAGTGATATCCGCAGCTGTGCTCATGTACTCATAGCTATCGGGTGACAGACGCATCCCGTTTACAGTCAACGCAAGCACGAGCGCGCCTGCGAGAACGGCAAGCGTGGCAATCAATACACGCGCATCACGACGCGACTGCCTGCCATGAACAGCGATGTCGGGTGATCGGTTGTCCGCACGATGACGCGGGTAATCGGTTCGGTTTTCAGCCATTGTTGCATCCCAAAGGTTTCAAAGCGCGATGTGACATTGTAGTACAGGGAGGTTTGCACCTGCGCGATCTTCAATCCCATGCGACTATTATAGGCGAATACCCGCATTCGTATATGAGTATACGATCCTGCAACATCCGTCCCGCCGGGTGTTTCTGCGGGGTAAGGCGTATTCGCCCCCGCCGCCCCACTTGCCGCGCTGCCCTGACCATAGCGATGATAGTAGTAGTTGGTCGCCGTGAAGTCCCCGTTAAAGTACACGTATGCGCTTTTAGTAATGCTTCCCGTTGTCGCGTTTGAGCGCCCGAATAGCTCGATTTCCAAAATATCGCCATGCTGCGGAATGCCGCCTTGTCCGGTGTCAAACATCCCGTCGCTGTTCAATTCGAGGCGGTAGACTGTCCCGAGCTGCGTTAGTGGTGAGTTTATACCCCCACCAAACGGATAAACGCCCTCGTTCATAGGTCAGCCCCGAACGCGAAGACGTTGAACGTTTCCGCGTTATGCGTTGACGCCTGCAACTTCCACGAGGCCGACGGAAGGTGCAGCACATTTGGAAAGGCAAAAATCAACTGCGCATTCCATACGGATACCGTTGTGGAGGGCGTAGCGGCGGTGACAAAGACCTCACGTAGCAGGCGCGTGTTTGTGCCGTTGTACAGGTACAGACGCACGACACCCGCCGTTGTCGTTCCTGTGGCAACAATTTCGATTTTGCTGATGTTCGTGCCGCTCGAACCGCCCGTGAGTACATCAACGATGGTACCTGTGCCATCACGGTTCGTGTTTGCTACACTGATCTGCGCAATCTCGGCGCGCGGGGTAACTGCAAATACAGGGTCAGAAGCCATGACTACTCCTATCTAAACAGCGCCCACTTAGACACGCGTGCGGCGGGTGTGGTTGTGCCGATGGTACTGCTAGCGTTAAAGGTTAAGCGTGTGCGGTTGTTCCCTGCGTCATCGACCACGCCGATAGTGATGTTCGTGCCGGGAATGAAATCGAGTTTGGTGCGTTGGGGCTGATCGCTGCCGTTGTACTGCACGGTCTGATAGTAGGATGCGGCCGGGGAGCCAGCGCCGCCGCCGCCAAAGGCCAGCCATTTGGTGAGCGTGCCGTCGTAGATTAAGAGCACGGGCATGTACGTCTCATTCAGCGTGACATCCGCGCCGGAATACGTCTGGATGTTCCCGGTGTTGTGCTTGATCACGACCGAGCGATTGGTGTGCTCCGCGCGGAGGATCAGGATGCGGCCATCGCTGCCGCCG
>ERZ761584.196-NODE-196-length-22579-cov-5.606775_pt1 | contig 22579 bp, 18 predicted proteins | sample MGYA00512168_ERZ761584 | MGnify/ENA primary metagenome ERZ761584 (study PRJEB28899, sample SAMN03785564) | bioreactor sludge metagenome | biome: EBPR Sludge; feature: EBPR Bioreactor; material: 0.22µm filtered reactor supernatant | place: Saint Lucia: Queensland...
GCCATCCACCTCGACCCCGCGTTCACGCCATCCGTATCGATCGTCATCCGTTATCTGTCACCACTCCCTGCCATCGGCAGGTATCGACACTTGGTGTGTCGATACCTGCCTGTATCCGTATCCAACCAGCCATCCGTATCCGGCGAACCGGCGATCCAGCGAGCCGGAACCGGCGATCCAGCGAGCCGGAACCGGCAGCCACCACTACCCCCGGTGAGCCCGGCGGGGTGTGGGGGTGACTTTAGCGCGTGACCGGGTGGGTGAGTGTGTGTGTGGGTCCCGTATCAGTTTCTGTACGATTCACCCGAGATACCGAACCAACGAATGCAGGCTATCGGAAACACTGATAAACGGGACACACGATAACGCCCCCACCCTGGCCGCCACCCAACCAGAGACCCGACCGTTGACGTACGGCTCGACGTAAGTTGTTTTCGTTGAAACTACGCGATGACTTGCTGGGCGCATCGTTGCCGAGTGCTGAATTTACAGCACAAACTAATCCCGTACTCGTTCATCGGGACCCTGGACGGGGTTGGTGTCCGTCTCGATGGGGGCGATGGTGTCGGCGGTTCGACACAAGCCTTTCGGCTTCACCGGAGTTGCGCAGCAGAAGCGAGGTAGTAACGGGGTACTTGGGTTTCGCCCTCCCTCGTCTGCTGATCCTATTCTACCACGTCGGACTCGATCTTCATCTCCAGCCTATCAATACGAGCGTCCATGTGGGCGATGGCGCTTATTGCCCTATCTAGGCGCTTGACGAGGAGCTTCTCCCGCTCATGAAGCACCCACACCGCCCGGTTGTTCTGCTCGACGTACCTGGTGAATGCGTTTCTGGCCTCTACCAACTCCATATGGAGATGGTCTATGTCGAAACCGAGCGCCTTGATCGCCTTGCGATTCCGACTCATTTCGCATCCTCCTCAACGAGCCACCGAATCGCCGCTTCCCGACTCGGGAAGCGCTTGCCCAATCCATATCTCAGATAATCGTGAATATCCGCCACCCACTCGTCCTGCTCAACGCCATCCACGACGTTGACCCCGGCGTATCTCACCCAGCCTCGATGCTCCCCGTCCTTCTTGACCTGAAACCGTTCACTCACTCGTCGCCACCTTCACGAGATACGACACCAGAAACCCGACGATAACCCCCATGGGGACGTAGAGCAGGACGGTCATCGCATTACCGAATTGTCATTTGGGGTAAACTGGGGATCGTCAGGCATCTTTCGACCTCGCTGTCTGACACCACCCCGTCCGGCCAAATCCGGACGGGGTTTCCTTTATTTTATCACCATCCACCGACCCCGCTACTAGTCATAACCACCTCCCGGTGCTATTCTCGCCTGGAACCCGCGTGACGTAGGTAACGTCACGAGTGACGCCGTTGGCGTACAAGGAGTGTGGACCGATGACCGCGCCAGCACCGAACTCGGTGAGTAGGAACCTCGACAACTTCTTCGTGACATCCGACCTCCTCGCGGCATCGGTCGACAAGACCGTGTTTATCGCGACCCGGCATTGCATTCTCCGCAATGTTCGCGAGGTGCATTCCGTCATCGGAGGTTCGAGCGCAGCCGTCCGCTTACGAAAGATCACCGATACATCCGCGCCGGGAGCGGCTGCCGGTTCAACAGTGATTGAACTGACTGCCTCGATCGGTCTCGAGACAACGATCAATACCGTTGTCTCCCCTGCCATCACCGCGACATTGGCCCAGCGCCGATTCAAACCCGGCGACCGGATCGCGCTGGACTTCTCCGGAACCCTGACCGGGCTCGTCGGGTTCATCCAACTGGAACTCGAACCGGTATAGGAAGGAGGCGCTGTGACTCGTTCAACCCGGAAGCCGCAAACAGCGGCCCCTGAACCAGCACCCGTCGTCCGACTCGTGCCACTCGACCGTCCCTGGACGGCGCTGCAGGTCGCGGACTATCAGGACCACTGGCGAAACGAGCTGACGAAGGAGGAACGGCGCGCGCGCCGTCTCCTGGACCCCGAGATCGTCTCGACCGATGTGGGCGATTTCGACATCAACCAGGCCGAGTTTGTTCAATGAGTGATCCCACGCCGGTTGCGGCACCAACCCCGACACCGGCGGGGACACCCACTCCGACCCCGCAGCAGTCGATCGTCGATCTGCTGGCGCAACTGCAATCGGGACTGCTCGCGCGAGGAAGCCGGCCAGGCGCGCCGAATCCGGTGACCTCATTCGCTCCCCCGCAAGACCTTTTGGGTGGGTTGTTCGGAGGCGGTCCCGGTCGCGTGGTTCCCGGAACGCCGTCACCCGGTATCGGGCCCGGTATCGGGTATCCAGGTCAGTACGAGGACGGGTCCTACGGATACGACGGATCGTACCGGGACCGCCTGATGCTCCTCATGGAATCGCTCATCAACCGGCGATTCCCGAACGGCGAGTAACGATGACGGAAATCCGACACCTTCCCGACCACTTGCGGATCGTGCCGCCCGCCCCGCTCTCTCCGGATGATCCGGACGCGAACGAGAAGCGGGAGGCTTTTCTCGCGTGGCGAACGGATGTGTATCGGTTCCGCGTCGAGCGTCAATCGGAAATGCTGCGCTATCCCGAATTGCAGGCCGTCGAGCGATTCAAGTGCGCGGATGATCCGGCCTACTGGCTTGCTATTTACGGCACCATCCTCGAACCCAGGCCGGACCGGTCCGCTGCCGGAGGCGGGCACCTTCCCTATATCCCGTTCGGGAAACAGGTCGATTTACTCCGGTGGGTGGACGACATCCTTCAGTCGAGAGGCGCTGAGGGTGACGGCGTTGTCTCCAAGTCCCGCGATGTAGGCGCAACGTGGATGTTTTGCTCCTACGCGCTCCACGGGTGGCTGTTCAAGTCTCCATGGAACGTCCTACTCATCTCGCGCAAAGAGGATTTGGTCGATTCCAAGAAGCAAGAAAGTATGTTCGCAAAAATCGACATGCTCTACCTCTACCTTCCCGAGTGGATGAAGCCCGCGAAGTACGATCCGAACAAGCACCGCCAAAAGCTCTACATGTTCAACCCCGAGAACGACAACGAACTCGGCGGTGAGTCGACCACGACCAAAACCGGACGCGGAACCCGCGCAACGTGGGCGATGATCGACGAAGCGGCGCAGGTTCCCGACCTTCTCGATACGTGGAATAACATCGCGCCAACCGCCTCGCACCGGATCGCGTCGTCATCGGAGCATTTAGAGCAGGGTCCGGATTTCTACAATCTGCGCACCGGCACCGATATGGAATACCGCCCCTCGCTCTTCGAGATCGACTGGTGGGATAACCCGCTCAATGACGATGCGTGGTTCGAGAACGAAAAAATCCGGATGGCGAGCAAGCCCGGCGCATTCGAGCGGGAAGTGCTGCGCAATCCGCACGGCGACGGCTCGACAATCGTCTACCCTCGATCCTGGGACCCGGAATTGGAACCAAATCCCGCCATTTCTATTCTTCCGATGGCGGAAACGTTCATTACCTGCGATCCGGGACAATTGGACGAGACGGCCCTGGTCGTGTTGCAGATCGACCCGGCCACGGACAACGTGAACGTGCTGGATGCCTACCAGAACAGCAAGGTCGACGCCCCGTTTTACGCCTCGTTGCTCGCGGCGGACCCGGACGAAGAGCGGTATCCCAACATGTACGGCGAGCGAGAATGGGAATTCATGGATTTGATCCGGAATATCCCCGGACCGACCTATGTCGGCGACACGTATGGCGATACGAGCAACGGCGCGACGATGGACACGTTCTATACGGTCATCTCGCGGTACACGAACCCACAAGGCAGCCGGATTGTCTTCAATCGCGACCGCCTGGGGAATAAGGACAAGGGGATGTACACCAAGTCACTCACAACGTTCCGTGGGCGACGCGAGTCGCTGATGGAGTACATCCCCCGATTCCGTTTCTCCGACGCCTCAGGGGCTGTATTCGCGCATCGTGCGCTCAAAAGCAACCGCTACAAGCCGCAGATCGACCGGGGCGCGATGAGCGAGCCAAAAACGCCTCTCCACGACTGGACATCCCACATCGTGCAGGCGCTGGAGTTTTGGGCGGTTTTTCGCCGGTCGCGCCGTGCCTCGTTGACACATAAGTGGGCGAAGCCGCAAAAGGCCACGCTCTACGCCTCGAAAACGCCACACCATGTCGCCCGTTCCACCAAGGGACCGGCTCGCCGATACGCAAGGACGGGATAGATGGTCGCGCCGCGCATGTTGCCGCCGAGTCCATTTCAGCAGGCACCACCGGGACTCGGACTCCCGCCGCCCCAAATGCCACCGATGGGAATGCCGACCCCGATGCCGGGGATGGACGCGATGGGCCCGATGACTCCTCCGATGGAACAGCCGCCGCCGACCGTTGATCCGGTCGCGTTGCTCGATGCGTTACGTCAACTCGTGCCGCAACAGAAAGAGCACAAGCCGCGCTATCCGGCGGGATACAAGCAACCTCCGCGACCGGAACCAGCAAAGATCAAGAGCACCGCCGACAAACTCTTCAACCAGCACGACATGTGGCGCAACCTCATCTCGATTACGACGGCGTGGCTCCGCCAAGAGCGCGTCGGCATGTTTCCGGAAGATGGGGAGGATCGCAAAAGCGGGTTGCAAGAGGAATACATCTCGACCGCCCTGACCGATAAGCGCAACGATGTGATCTCCAAGGTTGCGTCGGCGCAAATGGGGGTGCGCAAGCGTGTCTCGGACGACAAAAACCGGCGACGCGGGCAGTTGATCGAGGACGCGATCGTTCACATCTCCGAGGAGATGGAGTACGCGCACGTTCAGGCCGGGAACCGACCGCTCAAAATCGATGAAGCGCAACAGTTCACCGACCGGGGGATGTTCGTCTCGCGCCAGGTGCTGAATCCGAACTACGACCCCGAGCGACCGATCATCGTCGACCTCATCGAGCCGACGCAGGTCTACCCGGTGTGGGCTGGCAAGAACGGACTCAGGGCCGTCTACCGGGTGTACCGCGATACCTACGCCAACCTTCAGGCGGCGTACGGCGACATCGATCCGGAGTCGCGGAAGAAGATCGAGAAGAAGATCGGAAAAGAACTCGGCGACGATACCGAGGTGAACGTCTACGAGTACTGGGACACATGGTGGCGATGCGTCCTCATTGACGATCAACCGATCCTTCCGGTGACCGCGCACAAGTACGGGTACGTGCCGTGGACGATTCAGTACGGCGGCTACGGCGACCCGATGTTCTCCCGTACACCCGGCCAGTGGGAGAACCGGAACGGCACCGAATACTTCGACATGATGGATAAGACCCGCGCCGACGAGCGGGTCTACAAAGCCGTGCCGCTCATCTGGTACGACATGCGGTCGCACGAGATTTACGAAGCGGTGATGGCCCGATTGCTCACCGGGTTCAAGAAAGAGATCAATCCGCCGACCATCCGTTACCGCTCGAATATGGCGGATGGAGACTTCCCCGAGTTCAGCACCGCCGCTGGTGCGGTCAACGAAGCGATTCTGGGGGAAGAGCGCATCGAGCCGGTTCCGCAGCAGACGAATAATCCGGTGACCGGCGTCATCCTTCAGAACCTGATGGGCGACCGGATGGCGCGCACGACCTCGTTTTCGGGTCAGGCGGATAAGTCCAATGTAACCGGATCGGCATTGCTCAGAATCGGTGACGAAAACACCGACAAGATTCTCCCGATCTACCAGTCACTCCAGATGGCAAAGACCCAACAGTTCACCCAAATCCTTTGGACGCTGCGGAACTTCAACCACCTCATCAAGTACGGCGGGGACGAACCGACCCCGTTGATGATTCCGGCGCGCCGCCCACGGCAAGGGGAATCGCCCGCATTCGAGCTTTCTCCCGAACTGATCGACGCGGTGGGTACGCGCGTAGAGATCACATTCACGAAGGTGAACCCCGCCGACTGGGTGGGCCTCTTCAATGCTGGCAAATTGGGCGTCGATGCCGGGTTCGTTTCGCGCGGCGAGATTCGCAAACTCGCGACGGGTGACAGCGACTACGATCGGTTCCAGGAGGAATACTTCGAGGAACAGATGCTCTTCGCGATGGCGCAGAATCCGAAGTACCAAGAACTATTCGGTATCGAGGCGGCGATTGCCGACCAGATCAAGGAGTCGCAGGGTGACCCCGAGATGGTCGAGTATTGGCTCAAGAAACTCGACGAGTGGAAGCAACTCGGGATGCAACAGCAGCAGCCACCGATGGACCCGATGGCCGCGATGCAAGGGGGCGGCATGGGGCAGATGCAGCCGCCCCCACCCCCGCCGGGGTCCCAGGTCATCCCTCCGCCCACGCCGGGCGGGGTGAGTATGCCGAGCCTCGGCGTGGGGCCGGGATCGCAGGGCGCGCCGGTTGGCCGTCCCCCGATGATGTAGGAGGGCAGTAATGCCGATGACACCAACGTTCCAATCAGACGGCGGCGGAAAGGCCAAAAAGAAACGACCGAACGAATCGAGCAGCAAGGGGTTTGCGCCAGTCGATAAGGCGGCCCCGAAGCGCCCATTCATGCCGGTATCCAACGCGGCGAGCGAGGCGGGGCGTGGATACTTCGGTCCCAACAACCCAGTCCCGCAAGGACCGACCCCGCCCGCGAACTTCACGCCGTCCACATCGCGACCAGCACCGTCCACGTATCAGGGACCCGTCGCCCCCGTATCGAATACCGTCGGCGGGGACGATCCTGGTAGCGCAGGAGGTGCGTCAACGCCATCCTCGGGGTTCGCAGCACAGTTCACGCCTTCTGGCCGTGCGGGGCTCTACAACGATCCTGAGCTCATGGCGGCGGAGGTCCTGAAGAGCATGGGGATCGACAATCCCGAGATGGTCGCGATGCTCTCGCAGAACGCTGATCTCGCGCAGGCCATCGGATTTCTGATGGGATACGGCGGGCAGGGTTCCGACATCCCCACGCTATCGGATCAGGTGAACTGGGGATCGGATTATCTCACCGGACTGATGACGCCGGGTGCGGCGGACTACGACGCGAATCAACTGATGGACCTCCTGCTCAATGCGGACCCGTCGACGCCACTCGGGGCGTACGTCGAGGGAACGTTGAAGAAGGACCCCGGAAAGGTGTTCGACTACGTGATGTCGATCATGGAGTCGACAACGAACCCGTACTATCAGGACGCGACGGAAGGCGCGATGCGGAAGTCCTACCTCGATTACCGGGGTGACTTCGCGAAAGACCCAGTGGCGGCAGGTAGTTCGTACTACGATGCGCTGCGAGGCGGGCAGTACGGCGGATGGTTCGGAGGTAGCCAGTGAACGATTACCGATCGCAATTCCAGTCGCTGATGAACCGATTCGGTCGCGGCAACATGGAGACGATGCCGAACTACGGCGGGCCGCGCAGGGGTGGATTCTCGCTCCCCGGATTCCGTCCTGGGTACGGACCTCCGCGCATGCAACCGGGTATGCAGCCGGGTCCCGGTTACGGTGGACGGCAACCGGGACAGCCGCGACCGGGTGACGGATTCATGCCGGGATACGGCGTCGATCCTATTGTTCCGGGCAATGGGCAACCGATGCCGGGGTTCGGTACCAATCCTCCCACGCCGCCGCGCGCGACCCCGACCTACACCACGATGCCAATCGGACGGAAGGGAGTGTTCTAGATGGCATGGGGCACACCCGAAAACCCGTTCTACACACCCGGCTACGGCTATGGTGGGATGGACTGGGCAACGAACAATCCGAACGCGCCGGGCGCACAAGAAGCGATCGAGAACGGCGGCGGGTGGTCCGACACCGAGTTCGTCAAGAAGTTTCTCGATCCGCAGATTCCCGAGGGCGTGTTCTACGGCTTCCTCGGGGATCGCTACCTGGGCGGGAACGACGCGATGAGCCGCTGGGCGCAGGATCAGTACGGGCGCACCCTGACCGGCTACAAGGCTGGCCTCCGGGACAACCCGAACATGACCTACGCCGAATACCTCAAGCGCCAATTCAACAAGCCGGGCCTGCGCTCGATGTACTACGCGGGAACCGCTCGCGAGCGCGGGGAGAACCCGGCGCAGTTCGTTGGTCGCACACGCCAGATTGGGTGGGGATAAGCGATGGTCACGCCATTGGGAGCGAGCGCGGGGCTCCGTGGGCTCAACTCACAACTGAGTTCGCTGGGGCAGAAGGTGAAGGCGGCTGGGCCATCACTCTTCTCCACGTCGAGCCCAATGGCACCCGCCTCGCCCACCGCCTTTGATCGCGGGTACGACTCGTTCAACCCGAGCGGCCAGCAGACCGTCGCCGGGACGCGCGATCCCTTCGGCGGCGACATCTTCAACCAGTCCATCAACACAGGGCGACGCGCCCCATTCGGTCCGCAGCAACCCGGCTCATCGTTCCAGTCGCTCCCGTCGATTGGCGGGACAGGCACCGTGGGATCGCTTGGGCCGGGCCTCGATCAGTGGGACGAGATGTTTCAACGGGCGGCAGCGGAAACCGGAATGGACCCTGCCATGTTGAAGGCCATTGCGTCCGTCGAGAGTGGCGGGGTGGCTGACGCGGTATCGGTTGCGGGGGCGATTGGCATCATGCAGGTCATGCCAATGTGGGGTGAGCAATGGGGGCTCAACCTCTACGACCCGTACCAGAACATCCTCGCGGGCGCGAAGGTGTTGCGCGAGAAGTTCAACGCCTTCGGCAGTATGGAAGGGGCAGTGCGGGGCTACCTCGGGATCGGTGAGGATGCGCTTGGCACGAGCGATTCCGAATACCTCCAACGGGTGATGGCAGCCTACGGGCAGATCACCGGGGGTGGCGCGTTCGGCTCCGGTGGCTTCGATGTCGGCAACCCTGCGGGCAACAGCATCGTCAACATCGCCCAGCAGTACCTCGGCGTCTCCTACGTCTGGGGCGGCATCCCGGGTAAAGGTGCGGACCCCTGGGCGAGTGGGTGGGATACCGTCCACGAGGACACGGACATTCTGCTGGGCTACGGAACGTCCAAAAAGATCAAGGACATCAACCCCGGTGACATCATCTTGACCTATGATGTGGATGGTCCTGTACCGGTATCGGTGCAGATGGTCTACAAGAAGGGGGTCAAGGCAATGATGCGGATCGAAACATCTCGCACGATTCACCGGACGACGCCGAACCATCCGTTTCTGGTCTACGACGCCAAGCGGAAAGACTCCGCGATGGTGAATGCGGCAGACCTCAACGAGCTCGATATGCTCGTTGCCGTTCGCCCGCATGAGTACGAATCCATTGGTGCAGATCTCGCGTGGGTAGTCGGCCTGATGATGGGGAACGGGAATCTCACCCAGCGGGGCATCAATCTGTGCGTGTATGGCGACGTGCGTGATCGCGCGTCCGCCATTCTCTCGCGCGTGACCGGATGCACGCCGGGACACGACAGAAAGCACGGTATCTTTATGTCGTGCAAATCGTTCTCCGATTGGCTTCGGTCGATGGGTCTAGGATGTCACGCGCACGAGAAGCGGGTTCCCGATGCCGTGTGGCGATGGGATGACGAGTCGCGGGATGCGTTCCTGCTCGGATATCTGGAGACGGACGGAAGCCGGTGCGACACGCACGCTTATGCAGTCGCGAGTTCGTCCCGAGAACTGATCGTCGGCATTCGCGACCTCGCGGCATCATTGGGGCACAAGGTCTCAGGGTATCGGAAGCAGGATCGCACGAAACCGATCTCCATCCGGGGGAAGATCGTCAAACACGCGCGGACGCTGTACTGGTCGCGCATTCGACTTGATCCGGATGACCGCGCGTTCCCGTGGGACCTTGTATCCGTGACATCGATCCGGGACGACGATCCCGCAAACGCCTATGACATTGCCGTTGACCACGAGTCGCATACGTTCGTCGCGGATGGCGTCGTGGTTTCAAACTGCTCGGGCTTCACCTACTGGCTCGACCAGAACTACGGGACCGGCACCCTTCCCAGGGGGTCACACTACCAGTACCAGAACGCCGTCAACACCGGGCAACTCTTCACCGACCTCTCCCAGTTGCAGCCGGGAGATTTGGTCTACATCGACACCGGATGGTATGGCGGCGCTGGTGGGGACATGAACGCGGCGGGGCACGTCGGCATGTACATCGGGAACGGCAAGATGATCCACGCCGCGAACCCCGAGCAGGGCACCATCATCTCCGATCTCGCGGCCTACGGCGGCATCCTCGGGGCGCAACACATGTCCTGGTCCGGGGGTGGCATGACCGGCGGGTTCGGCGGATTTGGTGGCGGATGGGGTAGTAACTATCAATCGGGAAGTAGTGGCGGAATCGGAAGTAGCATCTTCGACTTCCTGGAGAGGCTGAGGTAAATGGTCGATAGCTTCCGTGAACTGCTGCGGCAACGACTCGCGCAGGGGGCGTACACGAACGTTGGGGGACCGATCCCGCGTCCGCCCGTGCCCGACCCGTCGCGCCTCTATCCCGGTGGCGCGGCACAGGCATACGCGCTTGCCCGGCCAGGCCAAGCCGACCCGATGCGGATCAGTGATCCCGCCGCTGGCAACTGGGCCGCGAAGTACGAGGCCGCGCAGAAAGCCGCCGCGCTCCGTCTTGCCGCCCGTCTCGCGATGATGAAGGCAGGCGGCGGAGTTCCGCAGTCCGTCGCGACCCCGAGCGCAGGGCAGATGGCCTACGACCAGCAGCGTCGACGGATTCAGGATGCGCCGTCCGTGGGGCAGCCGACTCCCGACATGCTTCCGCAAGAGCCGAACGTCAACCGGATGCGTGGCGGTCCCGGCATGAATCAGGTTCCGGATGCAGGCCCAGCCTTCCCGAACCTTGACGCGGCGACGCAAGCGATTCAGGCGATGCCGGGAGACTCGTTCTCGGATGCCGGAAAAGCGGTGCTTGATAAGGGGACAGAGGTAATCGTTGATCTCGCTGCGTTGACCGACTGGGCGCGTGACAAGTCGGTTAGCCAGACTGGAGACGCAGCATATAACGTGGCGACCGGAGAGGCACACGAGTGGGACCCCGGATGGGCAGCCATCGCGCCCGCAAACTGGATGATCCCCGGCGTTGACTCGACACGCTTCAACCAGGACTTTGAAGCGTGGGCGGAGAATCCGAAGAACTGGGAGACGATCCGTTCCGCCCACGAAGATGGGTACAACGGATTCACGGGTGGACGAGCCGTTTGGGAAGCCTTCATCGAGCAGGCTCCGCGCTCGTACCGGATCGTCGCTGACCTCTTGAATGACCCCACAATCGTACTGCCGGGTGGGCAGTCCTTCGGCAAGACACTCGATGTGATGGGGACCGCCAATGCCGCGCGTGGCAACTCGCTGACCGCGCTCGCGCAAAAGGGAACAGGCCAGGTTCTCCAGGCTCCGCAGGCCGTGCTCGACAAGACGATTGACGCACCGTTCAACGCCATCGGGTCTTTGCTCGCGAAGGGGGCTGGGCAGATTCCGGGTGTGCGCCAACTCGTTGAGGAAACGCCACAACGGCGGGCCGTCGATCTTGCCGAGCAGGCCGATGAGGACATTCGCGCTTACGATCTCGCCGCGACGAAGTACGGCAGGACGGAGCGGGAATTGCCCGAGGACGCGACGCCACGGACGCGCCCAGGCGATCCCATCCCCGAGACACCGACGAGCGGACCAAAGCTGTACACCGTCGTGTTCAACGGCAAAGAAGCGGTGATCCTCCGGCCTGACGGGTCGGTGATGGAGAAGCGCATTCTGCCCAAGGTCAACACGTACAACAAGAATCAGGTCCGGCGCGAAGTCGAGCAGCTGAACCTTCCGCTCCGCAGGGATGACGCGGTGGCGAAGGGGATGAGCGTCCCCACCGAAGACTTGGGATACCTCGATCCCTACGCGCGGTCGTATGACGGATCACCCACGGCAGCACCCGACACGACATGGTTCGGTCGCGAAGTCGCGGACATGAGCGCCGACCCAAACTTCAAACCTGCGACCGATGCGTTCACGGAGGAGTACTACAACTCCGGTGTCGCCCGCGCCTACAAGGATGTGCTTGACCAACTGGAGAAGGACTTTCCGGGGGCGAGCAACGGCGTGGCCGAGAAGGCGCTGGCACGGGTCATCAACTACGGCGAGGACGTAATCCCGATCTGGCGCAACACCATCAAGGCACAGATCGGATTCGACGAGGCCCCGTACATCTTCAAGTACGGCAAGGACCTCGATCCCGGCGTGCGCACAGGAAGCGTCGCCAACATCGGGAACGTGATCGAGCATGCCGTCTTCGGGACGGATGCGGACGCGACGGCGGCACGCAAGTGGCTTCGCTCACGATCCATGATGATTGGCGACGAGACGAGTCAGGCCGTGGGGGATCGTCTCTCCAAGTTGCGGGCCAGCATCTATGGCGAGGGATCACTGAGTCAGGCGGATTCCGCCGTCAAGTCCCGGAAGTATCGCGCCAAGCCGAAGGCGGCGATTGACGAGGCGGGTGTCGCGGAAGTCACGAACACGCCGACGCAATCGTCCCTTGCCATGCCGCAAGCCGCGCCCACACCTGCGGCAGCCACGCCCACTACCCCAGCCACGCCGTTCCATGTGTGGCAGAGAAACATACTTGACGAGATCGCAGGCCGCTCCAGCACAAAGAAAGAATTGGCCGCGAAGGGCGAGCGCATCCCCAATCACCTGAAGGGGTACCAGGGTCCGTACGAGGGCGTCATCAAAAAGGCGCTACAAACGGCGAAGACGTGGAAGGATGTCGAAGACGACATCAATGCCTACGCGACCAAGTTGTACGGAGAGCGGGATGCCGTCGTTCGGGGATCGCGGAGACGCAACAAAGCAGGCAATCTCTCAGAGCCCGGCCGCGAAGTCTACGAGGCCACTCGCGAGGGGCGCGGCTGGAAAACCGCCGACGCTATCAAACAGGCGCTTTACGATAACTACGCCGAGATCAGTGACTCGATGTCGCGCCCGCTTGGCATCGTGCCGCCTGGTGTCGCGCTAAACATCGAACTTGGCGATCAGTCAAACCGCGCCATCTTAGAGCGGGCCGGGGCGATTGAGGGTCCGGGTGCCGCGTCCGTTGCCGACGACACGCCAATTGGTCAGGCGTTCGCGGACGGCGAGATTGACCAGGCGACGTACCAGCGCCTCAATGCGCCCGTGCTCTTCAATGGGCGCGAGATGCCGATGTACCAGGCGTATGACGAACTGGTCGTCAACATGCGCGGCGACATCGAAGGAGCGCGGTCTGTGCTCCGGGGGATCGTCAATCCCAAGTCGACGGCAGGCGAAACGAAGAAGATCAACAAGCTCCTAGAGGGGTACGACAACACCCTCATGACGCTCCGCGAGCAGATGCAGTTCAACGTTGCGACCGGCGCACGCGGAGCCATCGCGGACCAGACAGGCAACGCCTACACGCTGCTCATCACCGGGTACGCTGAAGAAGCTGCGCGGATGTGGAATCCGAAGTCGTGGATTCGCTTCTTCATGGACGAGCGTGGCAACAAGGCGGCAATCGACAACCTCCCCGGCATGGACATGATGCGCCGCACGGGGCAGGAGCCGCCCGAGTCGGTGATGCAGTTGTCGGTGGGGCGGTTCGAGGCGGGTGGGTCAGAGATGACCCTGCGCTCCGGCATGAAGAAGATCGGCCTCGATGGCAAGTTGAGCGGCGCGGCCTATGGCGCACTCGCCAACCAGACCATCCGAGACTTCCGGATCGCGATGGACCGCAACGCCCGCTACGTCCTGTTCGTCGGGGAATACGCCCGCAACATCGCGGAGTCTCGCGCTCGATTCATGGGCATGGCGCGTGAGCGAGCGGCCCAGCTTGGCGAGAATGGCGACGATTGGGTGCGCCGCGTCGACGACCTCGGGGAGTACTTCAACAACCAGGATGTGCTCGATGCGTTCGGGGATCAGCGGCTTGCTCGCGACTGGCGCGAACTCACAGCCAAGGCCAAACTCGACGCGAAGAAAGAGACGGAGCGCATCTTCTTCTCGTACAAGCAGACCGGGGCAGATGCCGTTCTGCGCCGGATCGCGTTCTTCCACTACTGGACCAGCCGCGCGTTCGTGCTGCACACGAAGACGGCGCTGCAAAACCCGTGGCTTCTCTCCGCTTACGCTCGCACCTACGAGGCGATGAAGGATGAGGCAGAGGAGAACGGCTACCCGTCGTCGCTGACCGGGTACATCCGCCTGATGGGCGATACCAGTTCCGGGTTCTATGGCCTGGTCAACCCGATCAACGTGCTCGTCCCGTTCTCGATGCTGGTTGAGAGTGGCACGGATGAGAGTGGCGTCATTCCGTTCCTGAAGCGGTGGGGACTTTTCATCAACCCCATCATTGACGGCGCGGCTATGGCCGTGGGGCAGTCGTCGGGACCGATTCAGGACTTGACTCAGACGCGGCAGGTCCGCAACGCCATCCGCGCCACCGTCAACTACCTGAACAACAACGGGTACGGGGCGGTCGTTCCCGACGCGCTGGGCGAAGATGGCACCCTCTCGCAGTCGTGGCTCGATCAGGCGCAGTACCAGTTCATGAACTGGCTGAATGGCCGGTTGCAGGCGGTCGACCTCCCGTTCGCGGAAGAGTTCAAGGGCAACCACCCGCAGGGCTACGAAGACGATCAGATCAACAATCTCATCATCGAGAAAGCCGAGCGGCAGTACGGCCCGATTGCGCTCTGGGATGAGCAGACCTGGGACATCGTGACGGAGGCGATGCGTGCCGTCCTGACGGGCGAGCAGGGGAACCCGCTCACCGATGAGGCGCTACAGGACTACACGAAGGTCAAGATGGGGCAGACCATCGCTAACTCTGTCGTGCCCGGTGGGATCAATGTCCGGTACGGCCCGCGCGATGAAGTGATGCAGGCCCGAAAGGAAGGCGACGACAGCGCCGCGCTCAAGATGGACCTCGCGCAGTCGGGAAGTCCCGAGGATGTGCAACTCACCGCGCTCGACGCGCAGTACAAAGCCATCGGCACCGACCGTCAGCGACAGGCGCACGACTCCTGGACCGCCATCGCCTACGATGATGTGCCGCCCGGCATGATCCTCCAGGTTGGCGGTCAGTCGATCAGGTCAGAAGATCTGATGAAGATGACCAGGGACCAGCGCATCGAACTCGCGGATCAGTGGATCGCGCAGTACGACGCGACCGGCGATCTCGCGAAGTACCAGGCGGATCGCAAGGCGTTCATCGAGAAGCACCCGGAATACGGCGACTACGACGAGTACCGCAAGGCCGTCTACAACGAGGACAACGGTGGCCCGAGGAAGTTCCGGAATGATCTTGCCCGCACGAAGCAAGGCTCAGGATTCAAGGCGGCGATGGATCGCGAGCGGGCCGACCTCATCAAGTACCAGGGGTTGAGCGGGGAACCGCTGGAAGAATCCCTTGACCACTGGGCGGCGAATCTCGATGGGTATCAGGCCGCCATCGGCGTGCGCGGGTCCGCCTACGATCCGCCGCCAGGAGAAGCGCGTCTCCCATCCGACGTGACCCCCATCGGGGACGCGACCTCGGGCGGCGCGAAGGCCAAGACCACGCCCCTCAACCCGATGGAGAAAGTGCGCAAGAACATCACGGACTACGTGGCGGAAGCGGAAGTCGCGAAGGCGAAGCTACGAGCGATGGGGTACTCCGATAACCTGGAGGAGTTGCAGGCCAACCCGTACTACGCGCCGTTCCTGTCGCAGTTCAACATCCCCGAGTTGAAGGGGGACGCCAAGCTGTACTACGACTGGTTGGCTTTCAATCCCGGCAAGTCGGTGGACGACTTCATTCGGTATCTGGAGGAACTTGCGGCGCGTCAGCCTGCGGCGTAGCGTCGCAGACGAGACTCGGGATACACGCCCTGTGCATAGAGTTGTCCGATGATGAATTCCTCCTCATCGAAACTCGCCTCCATGTCGCGCCAGTAGAGGCGCTGCGCCAACTCGTAGGGAATGGTGATCGTCACCGTTTCCGGAAATGGGCCGTAGGGATTGCGTTCCTGGTAGAACCCGTCATCCGGCGTTGGAGAACCAGCGCCGGGAAAACTCGCTTCAAACCGCAGGAAGTAGTTGTAATCGCTCATCCATGCCCCTGAGGTTGGCGGGTAACCGGACGGCGGTCCGCCCGGTCCCTACCTGATTTTACGACGAATCCACCGCCAGAGTCTCGCCGGGGGCCATTGATCCTCTTTCTCGAACCAGGGCGTTGCGTCGACCTTATAGAGTTTCATCGTGTGTCATTCTCCCAACGTAATCAAGGCGATTCCACACGATCAACGTGCGGTACCCCTTCCATTCCTCGGGCACAACAAGTTGTGTCATGCCGCTCACGACGCGGGAAGCGAGTGGGACAGTAGTCACCCGAACCAAGTCATCGCCATCAGATCGGTAGAGGCTCGCCACCCGATTGTCCCCGTCGACGATCACCCGACCATTACTCACGGCAACCTCCTTCGCAAAAACAGTATCAGGCGCGGCGCATTCCGTCACGCTGCCAGTGTCACTGTTGTTTATGCACGCATCGGGTGGTACGATGACGCTCGTAACGTCAGCGGTGACGTAGCCAACGTCATAGGAGGAACCGAGTGGCAGATACCAGCGTGCTTGATGACATCATCGCCAACGTGGACATTTCCGCCGTCGATGGAGCCCTTGGGGCAGACACGCCGCCGGAAAGCGAGTCGTTGCCGGTCGAGTCAGAGTCCGCCCCTGTCACTGAGGACGCCCCCAGCGAGTTGACCGAATCGGCAGTCGCCGAACCTCCGGTCGAAACGGAACCCGTAGCGGCAGCGCCTGAGCCGGTCGTCCCCGTGTGGGATTCTCCGGATAACCCGTACTTCCGCCAACTAACCGAGATGCGCACTAAAGCGCAGCAGCTTGTCGAAATGCAGGCGGCTCAGCGTGCGCAGGAATTGGCGAACGAACGGATTCGAGCGCTCGCCGACGAGGACCCGCAGCGCGTTGCGGAGATCAATCAGTTCGTGCAAGAGGTAACCGCTCCTGTTTATCAGCAGTTGAGCCGGGCCGAGTCCGAACTGGATACCGCCGCGAAACTCGCCGTCGTCTATGACCAGGCCGTCGAGCACTTCATTCCTGACCACCTCAAGACGCAAGTCCGCTCGGAAGTCGAGCGACTCATGCGCATGCAGGCCGGGCCCCAAGCCATTACCCAGGACATCGCTGCCCGTAAAGCAGACCGGGACGCCTTCGCGTCTCAGGTTGCGGAGCGGGATAAGGAGATCGCGACGCTACGCGCTCAACTCGCCGCGAAAGCGGAGATCGGCGAGCGTGCCGCGACTGGTGCCGATGCCGTGGACAGTGTTGGGGGAACCCCGTCAGGACGTGAGGCTCGCTTCGCCGCCGCGACGAACTTGGATGAGTTCATCAGCGCGGTCATGAGTTAGATCAGGGCCGCGCTTCCTGACAGGAGCGCGCCGCAATGGCAGCAACAGTTTCTCGAAACGCGATGTCGCAGTACGTCGCGGATACCACGTCCGATCTCTTTATCCGTGATGTGCCCGACTGGACGCAGGTTTACCGGCGGCACGACACGCCGTTCCTGAACGCGATCGGTCGCGCAACCGCACCGTCCCGCCCGATGCTCAAGGCAGAGTGGGGTTGGTCCTACCTCGACCCGGTACAGGATCAGCTCGCCGAGGCCCTCGACGATTCCGAAACCGGCGTCGACGTGGACAACGGCACCTACTTCCAGGTCGGTAACGTGCTCAAGGTCGACAGCGAGCACATGCGCGTCACCTCGATCTCGACTAACACCCTGACCGTCGTGCGCGGCTACGGTGGCACAACCGCCGCCGCTCACAATGACGACTCCAAAGTGGAAATCCTCGGCGTCTCGATGACGGAGAATGCGGACGACCCGCTGTCTCCGATCACGCAGGGCGAGGTTGACTTCAACTACCACCAACTGATGCAGTTCGGGTGGCAGTTCTCGCAGCGCGCGGAAGCGACGCCGACCTACGAGTCCGAGGGCGTCGGAAGCAACCGATTCCAGATCGAACTCAAGAAGAAGATGGAGAAAACTGCTCCGGTATTCCTGGAGCGGACTCTGCTCTTCGGTCAGCGTGCGTTGGGTTCCACGACCGCCGCGTCCGCTATGGGCGGACTGGCGCAGTCGAGCTACGTCACGACTCGCACGTCCCTCTCATCCGCACCGCTCACCGAGTACGACTTGCTCAACGCGATCAACACGGTCTGGACCCTTGTCGGTGACGACATCGGAAAGACGGTGATGACCAGCATGTTCGGCAAGCGGATCGTGAACAGTTGGTACAACAACACCCGCCGGACGGGTGGAGGCGACTCCCGAATCAATCTCACATTCGATGAGATCGAGACGGATATGGGCACCTTCAAGATCACGACCAACTACCAGTTCGATGCGACGGACGGCGAGAAGGACAACCTCTACCTCCTGAACTTCGATGACTTCAAACTCCGGCCATACGCATCCAACACCGGATGGCAGACCGGCGTCCGTGCCACGGATGGTCCGTACAAGTTCGGGTTCTTGCGCGGCGACTTCACGATGCTCTGCTCCAAGCCGGATACCCGGTTGCAGTTGCACACATGGTCGACCACGGCAAGTGACTATCCCGGCTTCGCGTAACTGATTCGGGGGAGCGGAACGTTCCGCTCCCCCATTCCGGTCACACGACCGAGGCCCCGATGAGGGCTGAAAGGGTTTCCAGACATGCCACGCAACGCGCAAACCGTCATGGCTGACCAGATTGCCGATCCGGAATTGTTGGAGCAAGCGCAGCAGCCTGCATACCGTCCGACGAGTCGCCGAACGAAGCGGAAACACTATTTCCGCACCGATCAGGGGCACCGGCAGCCATCCGTCCGTATCCCCGGCGTGATCGACGACGATCGCAATCCGGAGCAGACGGCGTTCTTCAAGCGCCGCTACGAGAAGAAGTACACGGAGGAGGAGCGGGCGCTGCATGAAGCGGCGCGTGATGCGAACAATGGTGACTGGTTCATCGTGTTCGATCGCATGCCCAACCGCTTCGAGGCGTACCTGGAAACCGACAGCGATGTGCTCGCGGACTACATCCGCATCCTCATCGCGCAGGGCGATCTGCCGTTCGTCTACGAAGACAACCGGCTCCCGTCCGATGACCCGCTGAACACCATGCCCATTCACCGCGCCGCCGCTGCGCTGCGCGTGCAGAAGGCAAAGGCGCAAGACGCCGCATAGGAGGCCCCATGTCCCTCGTCGCGTCTGAAGAGTCGAGTCGCCCATATCGTCGCGTGACCGGCTTGGTCACGACGGGGAGTGCGGGCACCATCATCACCATCGACCCAGCCGCTCGGCGCGTCAAGCTCTACGTGAGCGTGACGTGCCGGGTTGCCATCGGGACAAGCGCAACGACCGTCCCAACGAACACCGCAGCCGTGCAAACCCTGACCGCAGGCGACGCAACTGGCGGCACGTTCACCCTGGCGTTCCAAGGGCAAACCACCAGCGCCAATGCGTTCAACATCAGCGCAGGCACGTTGCAGACAAACCTCCGGGCATTGAGTTCGATTGGCTCTGCGGGTGTCACCTGCGCAGGCGGCGCGTTGAACGCAGCCCCGATCACGATCACGTTCGATGGGACCACGCTTTCGGGCGTGCAACCGCTCATGACCATCGACGGCACGAGTTTGACAGGCGGTGCGAGCGCCACCACGCGCGTTCCGACCATCGCCACGAGTACGGCGGGTGTGACCAACGGAGGAAAGATACAGGGCGGCAACGAAGAGATTTATACAGTCCTGAGTTACGCCACCGACAAGTACCTCTACCTGATCGCTGATAGCGGGACGGGCACGTACAGCGTGTCCTTCTACAAGTAGGGGGCGGTCATGGTCCGAGTCATTCCCATCCCCGGAGGCGGCGAACAACTCCCGTTCGTTGAATCCATCCCGTCGCGAACGGTCACGGCAACGGGTGCGACGAGCGTTGGCAACACGGCGTTTTACTACCGCGTTCGGGTCAGCAAGCCTATTGCCGTAACGCAAGCGTCCTGGTACGTCGGCGCAGCGGCGGGCAACGTCGACGCCGGAATCGGGACGATTTCGGGCACGACGTTTACCTTGTTAGCGTCAACCGGATCGGTCGCCGTCGCTGGGTCCGCAGTCGTTCAATCAGCGAACCTCAGTGCGCCCGTGACTCTTGCGCCGGGCGTCGATTACTACCTCGCGTTCGTTGCGAGTACCGTCACAACCCTCACGCTTGGGCGGAATGTCGTTACAGCCGCGCTCCTGAGTGCATCGTCGGGCGATGTCTACAACAAAACGACGGAACTCCCATTGACGACGGGCGTGACCGTTACCGCAGGGACAACGGCAAACCTGATTCTCTGGGTGAGGCTGTCCTGATGACCGTCACGATAACGACCCTCCCGCTCACGTACAACATCCGCGCCTACGGCGCAGTGGGTGACGGAACCACCGACGACCGGGACGCGATCCAGTTGGCGTATACCGCCGCATCAGCCGCGAGTGGAGGCACGGTCTACTGGCCGCGATCCTCCGGAGCCTACATCATCGGATCGCAGATCAATGTTGGCGCGAATACCGTGACGGAGTTTCAACCCGGCGCAACAGCGAAGATGAAACCCGCCGTCACGGCGTTCAACGTATTTGTTTCCGGAGGCGTCTCCGGCGTCGGGTATCGCAACGTCTCACTCGATTGCAACAAGGCCAACACCACATCGCCAGGCGCTCCTGTCACTGGCGCGGTTGGCATCTATCACGCGCCGACGAGTGGCAACAGCACGGGCAACTTCGTCGAGAACTGCACGGTCATCAATGCCTACGGTCCCGCGTGTCGATTTCAGGGACACAACGGGCAGACCGACCCGGCGAATCTCAACCCCGGCGAGATTAGCTATCGGGACAATACCTTCAAGGATTCCATGTACGGCATCCTGATGGTCAATGCGACGGGCGGCGTGATCTCCGGGAACTATGTCGACGGGGCAACCATTGACGGGATTCAGGTCAACCTGTGCCGTGGCATCCGCGTCTCGGGCAATCTCGTTGAGGACTCCGCCGGGCACGGCATCGTCAGCCAGTACATCGATGGCTGCACGTATATGGGCAATACCATCCGCCGATCCGGATTGACTGGATTCACGATGGGCGGTGGGTCAGCCTCCAACAGCGTCAACCGCAACTTCACCGTCGTGGGCAACGTCTCCGAGAACAACACTCTCCTCGGGTTCACCTGCGCGCCCACCATCCCATCGGGCACGCTTGAAACAGTCAAGGCGTCGTACTCCGGCAACGTCTCCCGCAACAACGGAATTCACGGCTTCTACTTTCAGTGCTCTCGCTACTTCACCTTCACCGGGAACCACGCCTACGACAACGCCGTTTCCGGAATTGCGGTACAGGCCAAGAACTTCACAATCAAGGGCAACACATTCCACGACAACGCTGCGTACGGAATCAACGTCCAAGCGGACGGAGCAACGACGCCTGCGGGTGGGGACTGCGACATCGACGGGAATACGTTTGCGTCGAACGGCACGGGGAATCTCGGCATATCCTCGTCTGCCGCCAATGTTTCTGGAGCCACCGGCAGCAAGACCTTCGATTGGGCTTCGATCGCCAACGGCGCAGAGGCAACGACAACCGTCACCGTCAATGGCGCGTCCCTCGGCATGACGGCCAGCGCCACCATGTCCGTCAGTCTGGCGGGGATGAAGATGAGCGCCTATGTGAGTTCCGCCAATACCGTCACCGTCGTCATGCGCAACGACACGGGCGGGCCCGTTGACCTCGCGAGCGGGACGCTCCGGGCCATCGTGAGGAGCGTAAACTGATGGCGAGCCCCTGGTATCTCGGGGACACCGTGACGGAATCGTTCGGGCTCACCACGGGTGCCGGACAGACCTTCACCCGCGTTTCCTCGCAGATCGACAACGTCAGCGCCACCTGGAACCCGGCATTTGTTGATCTCGGCGGCGGGGCGTACTCCTACTCGCACACACCATCGGCAACAGGAACGTACGAGTGGGTCGGTGTCGGCACGGTTGGCGACTTCGTCAACATCAACTTCACAGTCCTGCCCGCAGCAACCCTGGCCGTCGCCGGATCAACGATCACGCGCCGGGCACTCCGTCAGCGCGTCGCGGATCGCTTTGAAGATCTCGTGATGCTGACCGCGACAAGTAACGGGACGGCCACCACATTCATCGACGCGCTCAACGTCAACACCGGCACGGAGCACTACAACGGACGGGTGCTCTACTTCACGAGTGGCGACAACGAGGACTTGCAGTCGCGCGTCACGGGCACGTCTGGCTCGACGCTCACGTTCACCCCGGCCCGCACGGCTACGGTGGCGGGGGACACGGTGGAGGTCTACAACCGGCGCGGCCTCGGATTCGCACCCGATCATATACATCGCGCGCTCAACAACGCGATCACCGACGCCAACGTGATTGGCACCATCGCCGTGCTCGCGACGATCTCGGGCACCTTCGATTCGGAGACGCCGGAAGTCACCGTGCCCGCGTCCGTGTTGCGCATCAAGACGGTCGAAGCGCAGAACGAGGATGGCGACTGGACCGTGGTCCCGCCCGCTCGACAGCGCGGCGGTGACGGCTGGTACCC
>ERZ761584.197-NODE-197-length-22566-cov-11.369197_pt1 | contig 22566 bp, 26 predicted proteins | sample MGYA00512168_ERZ761584 | MGnify/ENA primary metagenome ERZ761584 (study PRJEB28899, sample SAMN03785564) | bioreactor sludge metagenome | biome: EBPR Sludge; feature: EBPR Bioreactor; material: 0.22µm filtered reactor supernatant | place: Saint Lucia: Queensland...
CATTATATATTTATAATATATATAAGGAGAATTATAAAATACAACCAGAACTATTAATCATACGTCTTCTTCTTAAATATACTGTCTGGGAAGAATATCGTCACTACGTCAGAACAGACAGCATGGAGCGTCCCCTTAAAACGCTCTATAAGGCCCTAGACGGGCTTCTTGATAAATATAAGAGGGATTGTACTCCAGAAGAACTTCAGGCCGTTATAGAGGCTTCTGGGGCTTCTCAGAAGGATCTAGAAGTTCTGCGGCTTTTCTTAGATCAAGTTAAACAGGCAGAAGTAGGTAACGATGTTCTTCATGATCTTTTAGCTGATATCAAGAAGAAGTACATTGCAACTGAACTAGCCAATGCTTCTTTTGATTTTGTGGAGGGTCGGTCATCAATTGACGAGATTAAACAAATCTATGAGAAATTTGATGATATTGAAGAAGAACTTGAAGAAATTGAATTTGTAACAGACGATTTAGAAACTCTTTATGATGAAACAGTTAAGCAACCAGGACTTAGATGGAGACTCAACAGCCTCAATCAGATGCTTGGATCTCTTCGACCTGGAGATTTTGGTTTTGTCTTCGCTAGACCAGAGACCGGGAAAACTACCTTCTTGGCATCAGAGGCGACTCAATTTGCTTCTCAAACAGATAGACCCATCTTGTGGTTTAACAACGAGGAGCAGGGCAACAAAGTAATGATTCGCTGCTATCAAGCAGCTTTAGGATTACCACTACACCAATTAATGGGAAATAGAGATGAACACAAAAGAAAGTATCTTGAAATTACAAAAGGAAATCTTAGATTATTCGACTCAGCTAACATCTTTAAGCGACAAGTTGAAGACCTCTGCCAACGATTTAAGCCTTCTTTGGTTATCTTCGATCAAATTGACAAAATCAAAGGATTTGATGGAGATAGGGAGGATTTACGACTCGGGACTATATATCAATGGGCTCGCGAACTTGCTAAGACTTACTGCCCAGTCATTGGAGTTTGTCAAGCAGATGGAACCGGAGAAGGACAAAAATGGCTAACAATGAGCCACGTAGCTAATGCAAAGTGTTTGTATCCAGAAACTAAGATATTGATGTATGATGGAACATACCGAAAGGTAAGGGATATTAAAGTAGGTGAGCAAGTAATGGGCATTGACTCTACTCCAAGAAATGTTCTTGATGTTACTTGGGGGAAATCTGATATGTACTATGTTCGCCATACAATTGGAAATGATGGGTATATTGTAAATGACGAGCATATTTTATCCCTCATCAAAGACAATAATGGAAAATCTGAGATTGTGGACATCCCAATTAAGGATTATTTACAAATTAAATGTAAAAAGCCATACTTTGGATTTCGAGTTCCACATGAATTGACAAGAAAATACTTTAGTATTGATCCATACTATCTTGGACTTTGGTTAGGGGATGGAAAAGCAACTGCCCCAGAAATTACTACCATAGAACCAGAGATTAAGCAATATGTAAAAGAATATGCCTATTTTCTTGGTTGTGATTATGTAGAATGGCAAAATGGGAAGGATAATCCCGATTTAGTACAAGCAAAGATTAAATATAAACAAGGAGTCAAACATCCTCTAATTGAGAAACTAAAAGAAAAGAATTTATGGGGTAATAAACATATCCCAGAGGAGTATTTTCTAGGGGATTCGTATCAGCGAAGACTTCTCCTCGCTGGCTTGATTGACACAGATGGAACATTGGTTAAGCGAAACCACGAATATTACTCCTTCACAAATAAAAATCGTGACATTGCATTTGGTGTAAAAAGACTTGCCTTATCTTGTGGTTTTTATTCTACCTGTTGCAAAAGAGGTAATTACTATTATGTTCATATTTCTGGAAACTTAAATAATATTCCATGTTTGGTGGAAAGAAAAAGATCAAGATACAGACCAACAAAAGATGTTCTTCGTTCTAGCATTAAAGTGAACTATAGTCATTACGGCGAATATTGTGGTATTTTAATTGATGGAGATCAACGATTTATTATTGAGAATAATATTGTTACACACAACACAAGTAAACAAGCAGAGGCCGACTTTATTATTGGTATTGGTAAGCAGCACGATCCTAATTATGAGTATATACGCCATATTAACATTTCTAAAAACAAGCTTTCCGGTGACGTTGATACGATTCCTGAGTTAAGACATGGAAGATGTGATGTGATTATTGAACCAGAGATAGCAAGATATAAAGATGTCTGATAAAATTATAGAATTAGTTTCTGAATTAATTGCTCTTCTAGATAGAGAAGAGGAATCAGAAGCTGGTATTAGATTTAAACCAAATCAAATAGATTCTTGTAGAATCCTAGATGGTATTAGGATTAATAATATCTTACTAGAACTAAGAAGGTTAAGAGACTTAAATGATCTGTCCTAAATGTAATAATTATATATCGCATAGATATAAAAATTGTCCTTTTTGTGGGAGACCTACTGGTAAAACATAAATGAGATGTTTCAATAATGATTAAACTAACTATTTGGTATTCAGATGGAACAAAAAGAACAAGGACTTTTACTTCATTAGAAGAAGCAAATTGGTTCTTTCACAATGAAGGAGACCACGCTGTAGATTTTAAAATAGAAAAAAGTGATAAAGATGAAGGAGTTAACTCTTGATGTCGAAACAACAATTTTTCAAAAAGGAAATCCATTCTCTCGGCAAAATAGACTCATACTTGGAGGACTTTTTGACGGTACTTCCTCGAAGTATTTTGGAGAGGGGGTTGGCTGTAATCTTGATCTTTCTGATCTTGATTCTGTACTCTTAATTGGATTTAATATTAAATTTGATTTACATTGGATCAGAAGAACTTATGGAGCTACTTTCAATAATTGTAGTATTTGGGATTGCCAATTAGCTGAGTTTCTTTTATGTAGCCAAAGAAATGCCTTTCCCTCATTAGATGGTGTAGCTGCCAAGTATGGTTTAGGATCTAAACTAGATACTATTAGCACTAAGTACTGGGCTAATAGTATAGATACCGATCAAATACCAATTGAAGAACTGCGTGAATATTTAGATCAAGATTTAAAACTTACTTATGAAATATACAAACAACAGTATGTAGAGTTAGAAAAAGCTGGTTTGTTGCCACTCTTTAGGCTTCAATGTGCTGATCTGCTGGTTCTAGAAGAAATGGAGTGGTATGGAATTAAACTAGACACAACCTTGTGTTTAGAAAAAGAAGAAGAAATAGAAGAAGAACTAAAAACTATTGATAAACACATTAAAGAATACCACGATAACAATATTCCTATTAATTATAACAGTCGTGATCACCTTTCCTGCCTCCTGTATGGCGGGACTATTAAAGAAGAAGTAAGAATCCCAGTTGGAGTCTATAAGACTGGTAAAAGAATTGGAGAGCCTCGATATAAAATTATAGTATATGAGCACCAATTACCACGTCTTATAGAACCCTTAAAGGGGAGTGAACTATTAAAAGAAGGATTTTATTCAACTAATGACGAAACTCTCAAGCAACTTAGAGCAACTAAAAAAATTAAGCGACTCATACAATCTCTTCTTAAAAGAGCTGAACTCTGCAAATTACAAGGAACTTACTACAGAGGGCTACCAGATCTTATTAACGAGATGGATTGGGAACCTGGGTATTTACACGGCCAGTTTAACCAATGTATTGCTGTCACTGGTAGACTTAGTGCAAGCCGCCCAAACCAACAAAACTTCGCAGGAGACGTCAAACAATGTCTTGTAACGAGATTCTAACTGGTGAGGAAGCCTATTTTTGGCACACGATTGCTAAAGCAACTGAATTGTATGAACAATATGGAGATATTGTTATAGACGCTATAAAAAATAATGTTGATAAATGCGGATGTAAAGAGTCTAGAGATTGTAGCAGCGGCTTTTCTAAGTCGGGACGAAGTATTAATACACGAAATACGGAGTAAAGTAGATACTCATGGAGATAACCAGAAACGATTTGGGTTACCTTCAAGATTAATTGCAAAAACATTCGTTTTTCGGTTAATTTATGGTGGTTCTGCATACTCTTATTCTATAGATCCTGAATTTAGTATTGTTGGATACAATCAAAAGCAATGGCAAGAAGTAATTGATGAATATTATGCTAAGTATAAAGGAATGGCAAGGTGGCACAATGACTTAATGAAACAAGCAGTTACAACTGGTAAATTAGTAATGCCTACTGGGCGTATCTATACCTTCAAACCTGAAAAGAAAGGGAACGATATTGTCTGGCCTAGGACTACCATTCTAAATTACCCAGTACAGGGCTTAGGTGCTGACCTTGTTTGTATGGCTAGGGTATCTGCATTCAAGCGAATGAAAGGCTTGTTAGCCCTTTTAGTAAGCTCTGTACACGATTCAATTGTAGTAGATTCCCCTCTACAAGAAATAGAGAAGGTCTGTAAAATTCTTAAGTCCTCAGTAGAGGATGTTCCAAAGAACTTTGAAAGACTATTTAAGATTCCTTTTGATCTACCTCTCAATGTAGAAATACAAATTGGAGAAGATCTTAAGAATGTAGTTGACATTGAAGTATTCTCATGTTACAATATATAAATGGAGGTAGTAAATGCAAATTGAAATTCTAAGCGTAGCAGTAAACGATATGGGTAAATACAAAGAGGCTAATGTATCTTACAAAGATCGTGATGGGAAGTCTCAAGGAAAGAAGATTGTTTCCTTTAAATTTCCTGAAGTATTTTCAGCAGTAGTAGATGCAAAACCAGGTAATATTTTTGAAGTAAAACCAGTAAAAGAAGGTAATTTCTGGAATTGGGCAGAAGCAGTTAAAGTAGAGGGAGGCCCGAAAGCAGCTACTCTAGAGAACGTTAAAGCAACTCCCCGTTCTACTTATGAGACCCCAGAGGAGCGTGCTGCTAGGCAAGTGTTTATTATTCGCCAGTCTGGCCTTTCCAATGCTATTGAGTATTTCAAACTCACTGAGCATAAGAAAGCTAAACCAGCCGATGTTTTAGCCCTAGCCCAGACCTTTGAGGATTTTGTATTCAATCGGGTTGAATCAACAAAAGAGAAAAAAGATGCCATTTCTGCACTAAAAGAAATGGAAAATGATATCCCTTTATAATTATCAAAGCACCACATTTTGTGGCTGCTATAGATAGAAAATCTGGGATTGCTGCTCCTATAATAAAATATATGTTAACTTGGAGCGACTTGGGAATCGAAGTATATTGCAAAAGAAAAGGATGGAAATTAGAATGGTACAATTAATTATTACACAAGCTGAAAATGGGTTTGTAGTTGAGACTAAAGGTAATGGAGTAATGGAAATTAATATTGCTGCTAATCTAGCACAAGTAGTTAAAGCCGTTAAAGGTGCCTTTAATCAAGCAGAGACGCAGGAAGAGGCTCCCTTCTAATGTTAGGCCTGCTGGACGGCGACATCATAGCATATAGATGTGCTGCATCAGCGGAAAATGATCCAGTTGAGATAGCATTAATTAGAACTGATAGATTACTCCAAGAAATTCTAAATGATACTGGAGCTAGTTCTTTTAAGTGCTACCTCACTGGTTCTGATAATTTCCGTAAAGAGTTATTTCCTGATTACAAAGCAAACCGTAAACAACCTAGACCAGTTCACTTAGATGCCTGTCGAGAGTTTCTATGTAAAGAGTACGGGGCAGTAGTAACGGACGGTCATGAAGCTGATGACGAATTAGGTATGAATCAAACAGAACATACAGTAGCTTGTTCTATAGATAAAGATTTACTTCAAATTCCAGGAAAACATTATAACTTTGTCAAGAAAGAATTTAGGGAAATTACACATCTAGATGGTATTCGTCACTTCTATGCTCAAATGTTAATTGGGGACAGATCTGATAACATTATTGGAGTAGACGGAATTGGAGAAAAGAAAGCAGCAAAGTTACTAAATCCCCTCTCAACAGAAGAGGAAATGTTTGATTGCGTAAGAGAACTCTACAATGATGATTATAGATTTCTACTTAACGGGCAGTTACTTTGGATATGGAGAGAGTATAAAGGAATATGGCAACCTATGAAAGCCCTGTTGATTGGACAAAATCCTACAGAACCAGAGCAGGAAGTAGAGTTAGAATCTATGATGATGAAGGAGGAGGAGACAAAACAGTGCACGGCGCCTACTTAGCATACGAAAATGTATGGGTTCCATGTTCTTGGGACTATCTAGGATACTATTTACAAGTAGGAAAACCATGTGCCCTTGATCTACGAAATGAAGAGACAAAAAAAGAAGCAGCCTAATTATAAAAGCAAGTTTGAAAGTGAAATAGCCCAGAAGTATCCACAACTTGGTTATGAGGAAGATATCCTTCACTATATTGTCCCGGAAACTAAACGTAAGTATGTTACTGACTGGAAAATTCGGGAAAACGTATATATAGAAAGTAAGGGAAAGTTGACAGCAGAGGATAGAAAAAAATTACTCTTTGTTAAAGAACAGCATCCTGAGATTAAGTTGTATATTCTTTTCCAAAATGCTAGTAATAAAATTACTAAGCGAAGCAAGGTTACATATGCTGCATGGTGCGAAAAGAATGGGATAGAGTGGGCAGATTGGAGAACAACTAAAACAATACCGGAGGATTGGTTACTTGAAACTAAAATATCTAAGCGAAACACCAGACGGAGCAGTGACATTCGAGGCAAATCTAAACCCAGACGAGGTAGAATTCTTGCTGACGTATTCAATTAATAACTTACTGGCAAAAGGACTTGCTCCTTTTTCTATTAACTCGCCAGATAAACTAGTAATTAATTACGAATCTAAGGAACAACATTGAGAATTTTACTTCTAGATATCGAAACTGCCCCAAACTTAGTACATGTTTGGGGTCTCTGGCAACAGAATATTGGACTTCCTCAGATTCTTGACTCTGGGTATGTTCTTTGTTGGGCAGCTAAGTGGTACGGAGAGAGTGAAGTAATTTTCGATTCTATCTTTCACTCTAAACCAAAAAAGATGTTAAATCGTATCCATAAACTGCTTGACGAAGCAGACGCAGTAGTTCACTATAATGGAACTAAATTTGACATCCCAACTCTTAATAAAGAGTTTATTTTACATGGACTACCACCACCAGCCCCATACAAACAGATTGATCTTTTAAAGACTGCACGTAGTCAATTTAAATTTCCAAGTAATAAGCTTGATTATGTAGCACAGGCTCTAAATTTAGGTAAGAAAATTAAGCATCGTGGACATGAACTATGGATTGCTTGTATGAATGGGGATGTCGAAGCCTGGATTGAAATGGAAGAGTATAATATTCAAGATGTAATACTTCTTGAGAAAGTATACGATATTTTACTCCCTTGGATTAAGCATCATCCTAATTACGGCCTATATCAAGAGATTACTGGATTGGTTTGTCCAAACTGTGGTAGTAACGAGTACCAAAAACGGGGATACCATTATACCAATTCTTACAAATATCAGAGGTATCAATGTAAGTCATGTAAAACATGGTTTAGGGGAAGTGATAACATTGGATATAAAGTAAAGGAAAAATTTAATCATGTGTAATGATCTTAATGAGGGGTATAATTATTTTGACTATGTTGACGAATACACAGGAATTCCTAAAACAGAACGTACCCCTGTCTCAAAGACATCTGAGGGATTGGTGGAAGTTTACAGCGACCGGTCCCAACTGGAATTTGACTTTGACACCGACAAGTGCCCCTCCTATGACAAATGATGTAATTAACCATCCGGCACACTATATTGAAGGACGTAAATATGAACCTATCGCTGTTATTGAGGATTGGAATTTATCTTATCACTTGGGAAACGCGCTTAAATACATTAGCCGAGCAGGTAGAAAAGATAAGTCCGCCTTTAAGCAAGATCTTGAGAAGGCTATCTGGTATCTGCAACGCGCTACTAAACAAGATAACAAAGAATAAAAATGGAACCAGTAATTGAAACCTATAGCGGGGTGATGTTTGATTTCCTAGATCCAGATTATGTTGATATTAGGATTGAGGATATTGCTCATAGTTTATCAATGCAATGTCGATTTACTGGGCATTGTAGACGGTTTTATAGTGTAGCAGAACATAGTGTAGCTGTAGCTGACCATTTACTTAAGGAATATAGTGATCGTAAACTAGCCCTAGCTGGTCTATTACATGATGCTAGTGAGGCCTATTTAAGTGATATTGCAAGTCCTCTTAAATACCAGCTAGATATATATGACCAGATTGAAACTAGTTTACAAGCGCACTTGGAAAATAGATTTAGAGTAGATCTAAAAGATCCTAGAATTAAAAAAGCAGATATTGTAATGTTATCTCAAGAAGCTAGACAACTCCTCCCCTCAAAGGGGGATACTTGGGATTGGGAAGGTAATTGGGGAGGAAGACCAGATCCTGTAGAACCTGTTGCTTGTCTTGCTCCACATTACGCAGAGCAACTGTTTTTAAGTTGGTATAGACGACTTTCTCTAGAGCCGGAGATTTTAGTAGCAAATGGATGAAATTACAAAACTAGCTGACGAGTATCAACGTCTTATTGGGCAAGATCATCACAAGGATAGGGATTGTCATTGGTACATCCAAACTAGGTGGTCGTATGGCCAGAAACCAGTCTATGATGTAATACACTTTGGTTATTGTTACAAAAAGGTAGATGAAGAGTATCCTACATATATGGAGGCATTACAAGCCCTTCAAAAACACTTAGTAGTAGCAATTAAAGACGTAAAGGAAATGTTAGATGCCTCTAACACTTGAAGAGCTAAAAGATAGGCTTAAGAAACAGGATGAAGTATCTCTTCTGGAGGTATTGGACATTTCTTCTGAGGAGATTGTAGAAAGATTTACTGATCTAATTGAGGATCGTTTTGAAAAACTTGAAGAAGAATTACAAGACGAAGACGAAGAACTTTAGACAACTGGATTCTGAACGAACCCATGGCAAGTTTAAATATCGTCTTCGTAGACAAGAAGAACAAGAAGTTAATAAGGAGCTTAAGGATTGGAGAAAGTAAGGTTTAAGAATGGATTTGCAGAACGAATCTTTTACAATAAGTATGCCCAAGGAGCTAACGATACGTGGGACGCGCTCTCGACCCGGTTGGTGGAGGATGTCTGTGGCAGTAGATGGGGTACGGATCGTGTTCTTATGTCTGAATCTGACAGATCGGAACTTGCAGAACATATTAAGGCAATGCGGTTTATCCCCGGAGGGCGCTACTTATATTACGCGGGGAGGCCAGCAAAGTTTTACAATAATTGTTTCTTGCTCAGGGCTGAGACTGATACCAGAGAAGAATGGGCCAATATCGTTTGGCGTTCTATGATGTGTCTTACTGTTGGGGGAGGAATTGGGATTGATTATTCGCGTATCCGAGAAGAGGGTGCTGCTATTAAACGTACAGGAGGAAAAGCCTCTGGACCTATCCCCCTTATGGCAGCAGTTAATGAAATCGGGAGAAATGTCATGCAGGGTGGAAGCCGGAGAAGTGCTATTTATGCCTCCCTTAACTGGCAACATGGGGACATCCCGCTATTCTTAAATGCTAAAAATTGGAATGAAGATATTAAAACTTTAAAAGCCAAGAACTTTAATTATCCAGCTCCCTTAGACATGACTAATATTTCTATCAATTATGACGATGCTTGGCTTAATAAACTAGATCGTCATCTAGACCCAGTGTTTCTAGAAAATGTAAAACAAGCCATGAGCACAGGAGAACCTGGATTTAGTTTTAATTTTGGGAATAAACAAAATGAAACCCTTAGAAATGCCTGTACTGAAGTTACGTCAGAAGATGACTCTGACGTTTGCAATCTTGGGAGTATTAATCTCGGCAATATACAAAGTTTGGATGAATTCCGCAGTGTGGTTACTCTTGCGAGTAAGTTCCTCGTCTGCGGAACTCTACGAGCAGATCTTCCTTACGGAAAAGTTTATGAAGTTCGTGAGAGAAACCGACGACTTGGACTTGGACTTATGGGTATACACGAATGGCTCTTACAAAGAGGATATAAATACGAAGTAAATGATGAACTTAGAAAGTGGCTGGAAGTCTATAGAGACGGTTCTAAACGATCCGCTGATGAACATTGTGATCGCTTGTACATTAGTCGTCCTATTGCTTACAGGGCCATCGCACCTACAGGCTCTATCGGGATTCTTGCTAGTACTACAACTGGCATTGAGCCTTTGTTTGCTGTGGCATACAAGCGACGCTATCTCACAGATGGGATTAAGTGGAAATATGAGTACGTTGTTGATGCTACTGCTGACCGGATTATCCGTGAAACTGGAGTCTCTCCTGACTCAATTGAAACTGCTCTTGACTTGAGTAGTAACTATGAACAACGAATCAAGTTCCAAGCCGACGTACAAGATTACGTTGACATGTCAATTTCAAGCACAATTAATTTGCCCTCTTGGGGTACAAGAGAGAATAATGAAAGCAAGATTGAAGACTTTGCAGAGACGCTTGCAGAATATGCTCCAAGATTGCGTGGGTTTACCTGTTATCCAGATGGAAGCCGTGGAGGCCAGCCTCTCACAAGAATAGATTATGAGGAAGCTATGAAACATAAAGGTGTTGTATATGAAGAAGTAGATGTTTGCGAAATCTCGGGGCATGGGGGAAGTTGTGGCAGCTAAACCTAAGTATAAATATCCTCTTGTAGAGGTAGTTTGGGTTGATGCTGAAACTGAGCATGGATGGGAAGAAGTTGAAGAGGAAGCAAATCTATCACTTGCTACCACTATTGGATTTCTAATTAAAGATCAAGCAGATAAGAATGGTAATGAGATGCTTCTTATTGCTTCTACTTATGCAGACAATGCCACTAATGGTAGATTTAAAATTCCAAAGGGGATGATTAAAGAAATGAAAATTCTAAAATGATTAATGCTTTTGAACTAAGTTTTATTTCTGGGATAATGTTTGGAATTGAATTTCCAGATATGACTAATGCTTTTCTAGTATTAGATCTTGGTATTCTACGAATTGTTTGGTACCGAGTTTCTCAGGAAGAATTAGACGAGATTAATAAAATGTAATAAAAAGGCCCCTTAATTGGGGCCTTTCTTTTACTTAAAGAGATTAGATAACCAACCTCCTAATCCTTCTCCTATTCCCTTATAACCTTCTCCTATTTGATTAAAATCTACACCAGATCTACTTTGATCTGTGAACATTTTATATAGTTGATATCCAGGAATAGCAGGAATAAGAGATAGGGCATTTAATGGATTCTTTTGAGTCCATTCTCTAGCAAAAGCTCGGTGCTCATACGGAGCTACTACTCGCTGCATCTCACGGTCTGGAAGCCTAGACCGCATCTGATATAGAGAGGAATGTGGCATGCTTGCCATTTCTTCTCTCATTCTCATTAATTCTTCTAGTGTCATGTTGGGTATTTCTTTTTACTAAGCTGGTAATGTGGGCCATCTTTAAAAGATTTCCAATCACCACCCCATTCTACATCAATACCAAGTTCAGAAGCAGCTTCTAAAACATATCTAGAAAGTCTGTGGTAAAGAGGCCAATCCCAACGGATCTCCGTACCTACTTTAACAGCTAAGTCTACTGCATGCCCAGTAAGATGCCTAGAATTCATGGTTAGAGAAGCCCCCGCATCGAAGAGTTGCCGCTGCCGCTCTGCTGTTCTAAGTCCTTCTGTTACTATAAAGTCTAGTCCAGAAATTTCAAGGGCCCTCTCAATAACAGCAACTAAATCTGGATGTACTCCAACTAATTTTTTCTTTGATCTGTCGTCAAAAGTCCAGCCCTTCATTTAGCTAGTCCTTTATATTGTTGCAATCTTTGCAATTCCTTAACACCTGCCATAGAGGATTTAGACTCAATCTCTTTACGTTGTGTTTCAGTAAGAGCCTGTTCAATCTTATGTTTAAGAACAGCATCTCCAACTTCATTAGGATTACCGCCATATCTAATAAATTTCTGCGGGAGATCCCGTAAGGATTTACCAGACTCATTGAGATTCTTCATCTCTTTGAGTAACTCACCACGTTTAGTGGTTTGCATAGCTGTAGTAACCTTATTCTCTCTTTCCGCAGTTCTTTGGCGAGACTCCTTAGTTGAGTACATCCCCATCATACGAGCTTGCCAATCCCTATTAGAAATATCGAATTCCCCACGCTTAAACTGGCCTAGTCCTGTATTTGGATTTAGTACCACTCCGTTTTTAGTGTTAGCAATATCCTCTGCTACTCCAAATGAAGTAGGTCTCCAAGAATGCACAAACTCTCTCCAATCTTGATTAGTATTTTCTTTTTCTGGATTAATCCCTTTAAGTACCACACTAGCTCCAGTACCTAACATCTCTCCTGCTTTCTTAGCAATAGGAAGTACGTCCATAGGAGAACCGCTTGCTAGAAGGCCCGGAGGATTAAAGAGAGGTGAGATATCTAACCCAGTAATTCCAGAAATTGCTCCATAAGAAAGATAATTTGGAACATGATTAGCTATTAGTTCATTTGGAGAAGGAGCATCTGCTGGAATAAGATTTGCTTCTTGTAATCCTCTCCAGATTACTTGAAGATCTTCTCTTCCATAGAGACCAGATAGTCCACCAATAATTACTGCCGTAGACAAAAACACAGTTAAGGCTGCTGGATTACCTCTAAAAGCCTCTTTCCCAAAAAGAGCAAGTTGTGAATAGTTATTATGTTTGAACGTAGTTAGGCCAGATGCAATTTCTCCTAGATGCCCCAAGCGGCTATATATAGGAGCCCGTTGATGTAGTCTGTAATCAACCATACTTACGTTAGTAAGTTGAAAAGCAGTATCATACAACTCAGGCCCAACCTTCATACCAGCATCTTTAAGAGTATTTACAAAGGTTAGATATGCATTAAGGCGACTTTCTTTTTCAAAGAATAGGATTGCTTTCTCTCCCATCGCATAAGAAACTAATTGGTTTCCATGTAGTGCTGAAGCACTCTGTACTTCGTCAGTAAAATGGGCTTCTAGATATCCTTTTTTAATAGCATAATCATATGCCGCCTTTCCTTCTACGGAGCCTTTACCAAACATAGAAAGAGTGTTGCTGTCTAATCCGGCTTTTACAAAAGCTTCCCCCGGAATCTCCATTCCATATTTAGTGCGCAAGGTCTGACTCCAAGCAGGCAAAACTTGGGCAGGTTGTATTTTTTGAGAAAATAGAAATCCAGGTCTAAAGAAACCAAGCCAAGACAAAGTAAGATATTTTTTAGTTTCTCTAATAGCAGACTGAATTGCTTTATCTGGTAATCCAAAAGCTTCTGCTATCTTATTAGGAATAATGTCGAGTCCTTCTATGGCATTTTTATACATTCCTCTAGAAGTATTCCAATGAAACTCAACATAATTAGCAGCTCGCTCTAAGTTTAGATAGTTAGGACTAGCTGTATCACGGGCATCACGTAACATTTTCGAGATGTCTGTGGCTGTCCTTTGAAACTCAATATAAGAATGAACTTGTTCTGTATATTTCACAAAAGAATGCATAGCATCTTCAGCATTCTTCTTTGAAGAGCGCCAGTATTTATTTCCTTCATAACCACCAACACCGAATTTAGTCTCTAGATGGCCCTTAAAGCCGGCTTGCTTATGTGCAAGGGCTTCTCTAGTGTTACGGAAAGCTTCTCGAACCACAGCAGTTTCTGGCATGCTCGGTTCAAGCATCTCCAGGATTTGTTGATATCCTGCCTCTGCATCTCTAAACTCTTTGTTAAACTCAGGACGTTTCTTTATATCTGAGATAATCCATTCTGGATGCTCTTTTGACATTTGTTTACGAATAGATTCAAGACCACCACGACCAAGAATGCCTTTAAAGTCCCCAGTAGGACGATATAGCATCTTTCCTATTTTACCGTCAGATCCCTTCTTATATACCTCAAAATACCAATCTCCAATAAAATAAGACGGGAAATACCCTTCTCTTGGTTTAACTGGTTCAAGTCCCTTCTCAAGTCGCATCTCATTAAGAGTATCTATGGCATTAGTAGTTACTCGTTTAAGAGCTTCGTAGGTTTTAATTTCTTGTGGTGAGAGCCCCTCAAGTTTAAGTTCTTCTGGAGTTAGATATCGCTCTCCTTCAAACTTCTGTAAAATATCATTAAGTTTGATCTTACCTTCTTTAGAGACTCGATTCCAGTTAGACACAACACCACTCTCTTTATTGTAAAGAGCCTGTGTCCATTGTTCACGAGCACGATTAATAGCGCCTTCAATACGATCCATACCATATTTAATGAATGGATTCTCTTTTGCAAGAGAATATAGTTTAGGGGGCATCAGATTCTGTTTGATTTGCTCAGACAGAATAGTATCTGGAATATCCTGTACTCCAAACATTTCTTTACGAACCTCTTCCCAAGGACGCAGATCGGGAGTAAAGTCTTTCATTAATTTCTGAAGACCTTTATTATCCTTTGTTACTGCGTCCATCTTAGAGGAACCGTTGTAAATATCCACTGTCGGAGTAATATTATTCTCTTTTTGGTACTTACCCCAAGCCTTGTTAATTACTTCTTCTGAATATCCCTTTTCCTTACCTAAAGATTTAAAAGTGTTTTCATCTAGAAGAGGTTCCTTCTTTGGAATATACCCACCACGTTCTTTGAGGCCTTTTGAGGTACCTGCAATATTAGTTTCTTGTTTTTTTGAAAAACTTTCCCATAGATTACGCCCTTCTGTAGTTTGCATTTTACTAGGAACTACATCATTATCTAATTCTCTAGCAAAATTATATATCTCAGTAGCAATTCCTTTACGTCTAAAATCTGGTTTTACTCCAGTAGCACTAGAATAAAGATCATTTATATCTAGTTTATCCCAAGGTTGTGTTGGATTAAAATTAGCTCCTCCAACTCTTTGTCCTGTTTTAGTATCAAATGCTTCTATAATAAGAGAACCGTGTGGGCCTTCTCCACTTGTTGTATGTCTAGCAAGTAATCCTATTTTACCATCTAAAATAAGTTTTACTTTCTCAAATCCCTCCTTAAAAACCTCTGGATTAACAGCACCACCTTGCTTACGCCCCTTTTTACCAACACCACCAATTGGTTTCTTAGCGCCTTCTTTTGAAAAATCAAATCCGCTCTTAGTCTTTTCAATAGAAAGAGACTTTGCAGTTGGTTCATATAAAGCACGGCCATAGGCATCACTTGGCTCTTTAATTCCAAGTAATTCCATACCACGGCCAAATTCTTCTCGAAGAGTCTCTACCTGTTTAGTAAGTTCTTTTAAAGTGTCTAGTTGTAATTCTTTATCTAAAAGAGGATCTTTTTTAAGGGAATCAATTTGAGTAAGTAATTCACCTTCCCTGGTTCTAAAAGAGTCGATTGCTTCTTTAATTTCAGGACGTTCGAGTACTTCTTGACGAAGTGGAAAATCTATAGTAGGGACATCATGTCTAGTAGCAAGACGTTGGGTGTCTGGTACTCGCTCTTGTAATTCAGTTAGTTCTAGGAACGGAGTACGTGGTGGTTCTCCAACAACCTTAGTTTCTGGAGCAGCCCGTTCAAAGTATTGATCTGCTGTAAGAGGACTACGTTCTTGAGGCAATTCTTGTGGTTTAATAGGAATATCCCGAGGCCCACGGCCAACTGGTAATCCTTCTTGTGGAATTATTGGTAATGGAGTCTCTTCAACAGGAGCGCGCTCTAGAAGATCTAGACGAGCTGGTTCTTCTATTAACTTAGGTAGAGAGTCTGTTTCTGTTACTTTAGATGCTTCTACTTCTTTAGCAGTTTCCTCAAAAAGAACATTAACTCTATCTTTTGAGGTAATAGGAGTTTCTTTACCGGGATAACCTTTAAATGTTTCTGGTATTTTTGGCTGTGGAGATTTACCAACACGGCCTTTAAACGGCAGCAAGGCTAAGGCCCCCTCAATAGCGAGGTTAGTCCCGGCCCCAAGTTCCTCTTGTCCTACTTCTTTTAGCTTTTCACCTGGGTAGCGCATTGCTTCTGTTAATTTTTCCCACGGATACATCATTGCTTGGTATCCTGGAGATTCTGAGGCAAACTCTTTTGGTACTCCCATCTTCTCCAGATTAGTAGCAAAACTTCCCAAGTTTTCTTCAATTTCTTGAGAAAGATATTTATCTACATCAGTAGGAGAAGCACCAGAGAGTAGGGCTCCCGCTTTAAAAGGAATTCCGGCTAAGAACTTACCTGCTCCATAGACAGTGTCAACAAGACCAGTATAAGCTCCGGTAACTCCTGCTCCTAGTTGCTTTCCTTTTTCTAGAAGTTCTTTTGACAGGTTTGGAGCATCCTCCCACTCAGTTAATGAATTAGAAGAATCCTCCCAACCGTCTTCCCAGTCTTTAGACATTATTTCTTTCTTCGTTGAATATTACCAGAAGGTCCAATTCTATACTCATAAGCATCCGGTTGATATTGTCCCCAGGCCTTTATAGCAGAGTCTTTAATATTTGAATCTTGAGGAGTATTTTCTGTTGCATATGGATTAGTTGTTTGTTGTGTAGGTAGTCCTGTAATAGCGCCAACATCAGGACGACCAGAGGCCAGTGCACGTCGTTCAGCTTCCCTACGGAGAGCTGCCTGCTTAGCTAATTCAGTATATCTAGCTTTCTCTTTTGGATCATCAGTAAGATCTGCAAGCATTAAGAAAGCTTCTGGATTTCCAGCAGCGGCCTTTTTACGTAGATCAGCAAGAGCATCTGCTTCTGTGTCTTTCTTACGTAAATTAGCATTAGCCATAGAAGCATCGGCAGCTATTCTAGATTTCTCAAGATCAGTTACAGACTTAAGTTCTTCTTTCTGCATTTCTTGACGGTGCTTTGTAGTTTCTGATAAAGTATATCCTAGTTGAGCTTTAAGTTTCTTTAGAGCCTCTAGATCATTTAAACCACCGTTAACAGCCATAGATCCAATTAGTTTTGGATCAAGTCCAAACTGCTGTGCTAGTTTCATGGCTGCTTGATTACGCATCATTCCAGGAGGAATTTGTTCTAACTGAGGAAGTCCAATTTCTAAAGCTCGATAGATATTTTCCATCTCAGCAGTTTCTTGTTTAAACTGTGCTTCTGGTACCGAAGCTTTATATTTAGCAACCTCTGCTGAAATTTTATCTCTTACAACTGCTTCATCAAATTGACCAGCAGCAGACTGTGTTTTCCATTGTCCTTCTTGCCCTTGTCTAAATAGATCAAGAGAAGCTGGGTTATTTACTGCCTTAGCTTGAGCAGCTTCTTTTTCTTTAATCATAACTTCAAGAGGAGTCATTTGACCATAACGATCATTCTGCATCCCTTGAAAGATGTTAGCAAGTCCTTGCCTACGAATCTCCTCTTCATTAGACTGAGCAGCTTGTGCTCTTTCATAGAAAGAAGGGAAGATATCTGAGTTTTGTGGTATATTAAGTGGCATGATTAATTACCGAAAAATATCGGATAGACCTCCCATTAGTCCAGCAAGACCAGCTCCTTGATTCATAATAGCTGGACGCATTCCTGATATATACGCAGTAGATGCATTACCAGGACCAAAATTAGCTCCGCTTGGGTTGCCCAATCCTTGACGATATCTAGGAATATAATTATTCATAAAGTCAGATTGTAGTTGTGCTAGTCGTGCTCCATACTGAGACCGGCGCCCTGAAGCGGCATCTCGGGCTTGTAGTTGTTGCATTAGTTGATTACCTTGCCCACCCATATATTCGGTGTTAAACAGGCTTTGTAATCCTTGTGGAGTATAAGATTGACTTAATAAGGATTGATATTGTGGCCGTTGTGGAGCAAATGGATCTGCCATAGAAGCAGCCCTCTCTCCCATCTTCTTAAGTTCTTTAAGTTGGTTCTGCTCATTATACATTCCATATAGGCCCTTGCCTACTTTTAACCAGTCACCCATTTTCATATTACCTACCTTATTAGAAATTTTATCCATAAATCCAGGCTCTGGGGGTCCCATTTCACCCCCCTGTGATGGATAATAACTATACTCATTCCCTAAAGAACCTCCTCCTGCGTCTAGTGAATCTCCAGCAGAATAACCAGATGTATCACCTACGCCTGTACTTTGGTATGGTCCCATATCATATCCAAATCCAGTGGTGTCTAGCGAGGGCGCTTCTCCCAATTGAGGTAGAGTACCCGTTTGAGAAGCAGCATTAAGATCTTGATATGTATTTAAATAACCACCAGACCCAAGAGCACCGCTATTACTTAAATCAGCTCCATAAGTTCCAGGATCACCAACTCCAATATCAAAATTAGTATTGGTAAATAAATCTCCAGCAGAAGACTCAACTCCAGTTGCGTATCCTGCTGGATCAAACTGCATAGAACCTGGATCTAGTCCTGAAATATTACCATAAATGTTGTCACCCTCAGTAAAGAAATCAGTACCAGCGGCTACAGTATCAGCAGCACTACTAAAACCAGCTCCAGCCATATCTCCACCAATTGAAGAGCCAACTCCCCAATCATCATAGAAAAGAGCGTCGCCTCCACCAAAAGCACTACCACCCCCAAAGTCACTACCGCCAAAACCTCCATCTCCGAAGGCACTACCACCGAATGAATTAGCTAGTCCAAAACCACTAGTAATCATACCAAGGGGATTTCCAGAAGCAGCCGAACTTACAAAATTAACGGCTGCTGCAATTGGCTGAAGAGCTGGAACAAAAAAAGAAGCAACACTTAGGACAGTGCCGATAATTCCTAAACCTCCTTTTTCTTGAGTTCTTTCTCCGGCGGCGGAATAGCCATCAAATTTTGTATGTGCACCAAATTTCATATTAAGTTCCTATATCTAGACGTACCAATTGGTATGGAGTTTCAAAGCCAAACTGAGATTTAAATAATCTAGCCTGTGCTGGTTTGCACCATCCTTGTAGTTTTTTAATTCCAGCTTTTTGTAGCAATTCCTTAAACTGCTTCATATCATTATCATCAGCAAATAAACTATCACCACCATAACTAATTATATTAGCTGCTCTGTAATTAGGAAACCAAACTAACTCAAAAGCTAGGGCTCCTACTATTTTAAAATCTTGCGATGCGACCACAACAAATACCTTACCCTGTACAATCAGGAGTCTAAGTTGGGAGATATCAAGTTCTCCTTCTGAATAGAATAAACCAGACTCAAGTAAGGGACTAATTTGATCCCAATATTTATCAAGATGTTCTCTTGAGAGTAAATAAATTTGTTTCATAATTACCTTATAACTAGTACAGTATAATCACGACTAGCAGGATCAATAGAACTTGCTGTTGTATTTACTGCTCTAATAGTAACAGTATCTGCGGCTGATACATAGGCATCATACACTATCCCATTATCTGGAGTAGTAGATAATCTAAGAAGGACAAAATCAGAAGTAGTAGCTCCAGTAACTGTAACTGTAGTTGTGCTAGTAGTATGAGCTGCTATTGAAGCAAAATCATAAGCACTTAAAGTTGCCGTTAGATATGTTCTTAGATGGTAGTAACTTCCAGAAGTGCCTCCCTGGATAGATTGTAAATTATTATGATTTCTTGTTACAATATCTGTAAGATTAGACCCAGCCTTATCTACAACGCTCCAAGGAACTGATCCAGACTGTGAAATATAATTACGTAGTTGTCTGTACCACTCAAGCCAGACAAAAGAATTCTGTGGAGCTGTAATTGGAGGAGGAGGGAGTGGCATCCTTAATTAACTCCCATATTTAAATCCATTTCGAGTGCCTCTAGTCTTACTGGGGCATTTCCAGTATGCTTCATATTAAAAGCACGTCTCCTAAAAGAACCTAATTTCATAAAATAAGGACGAGTAACAAGATCAAGGGACTTCCAATTAGACCATGTTTTATAGTCATCATCACTCCAACGAACACTTAAGGTAGAACTAGAAGTAGTTGTGTCTCCAATAACGTTGAAAGAATACATAAATTTTCTATTATTAGTTCCAAAATCTAGTTTAGATGTTACAATCTCACCAATAATAGAAGTACTAACATCTTGATATACAGAAACATCTAGTTTGTAGATTTTACCATCTGTATTATGTTGTAAAAGAGGTGATCCAGTTAACTTGTCTGCGGCGTAGGAATATGCAAATTTAGCATGTGTATCACTAGAATTTGTACTAAACTCAGTCCACATATTTTCTTCTAAATCGTAAACTAGTGTTCTAGAAGTTAAAGAGAGTACGTAGAAAAAGTGCCCTGCTATTCGTAATCCCATAGATTTTGCTGAGGTTATACTAGTTCCTTCAGCATCCAAAATACGTTCTATACCTTCGTAGCTTACTTTCTTTGGTTGAAATCCAGAGACTAGCCATACAGATCGTCCACCAGTTCCAGATTGTCCTACATATATAATTATCTTCTCGTCTTGAAATACAGTGTCTACCCCAGCTAATCCTATCTCAAAGGCAGCAGAATCATTTCTAGCTAAAGGTGTTCCTGTAGTTCCTGCGTCATATAGAAATTCTACTGATTCCCGACCAAAAGCTACTATTTGATTATTCTGTCTAGCAAGACAAACGGAATTATCAGGCCACATTTCAGCAGTAATAAAATTAGCAGCAGACCATCCACTAGGATTCTCAAGATCACTGTTATAGATATCAGCGGTACCAGAATCAATAAGAAATATATACCCATCCATAAAGACAGGTTTCGGTATATGCGGAGAAGGGAATCCACCATAGCTTCCAGTACATGTCCAAGTTATACCACCATCGACTACTGTATTTCCAATTGTAGTTGGCCAAGTTGGTTGAGAACCGCCACTAGAGCCAGCATCAGCAGTTACAGTATAATAAAATCCATTAGCAACTGTAGGAACCCTTATATCATTTAAAGAATAGTTTGTACTAGCAGCCCAAGTAGAGTAAGTTGGATTAACTTGTGTAATCGTACCACTTGTAGTAATTACATAGCCGTCTGTTCCATCACAAAGAAATAAATACTTAGTTGCTCCAGTAGCCTCAGACCAGCCTACACTACCGCTAGACGTTGTTAAAGTTTGTATTTCTGTGGTATCTTTATAAACCTTGTTACCGAAGACTGAGTACGTGTAGCCTTCATAGTAATATACTCCACGTCCAGTAGCACCAGCTACTACAACTGTAGAATCATTAGAGATTCCTGGACGTTTAACAAGATACTTTTTAGGTTCTTTAGTAAATGGAGTTTTCGTGGTTTCTGCATAGAAATTAATAAATCTCTGGTCTTTTGAACTAGAGGAATCTCTATTATGAACTGCCCCAATTAAATCTACTCGTTGCTGCTTATAAGTAGTTTTTTCTTGTTGAGCTTGGGCCATTACCTACGCTCTACTCCAAAATATAAAGAACCCTCCTCAGTACCAAACGACAGGGCCTCTGCTTTAATAGTCATCATCTCTTGTTGAAGTATTCTACGATCTGTTGGAGGAAGCCCATATTCTCCAGCAAGCCTAGCAGCAAGCCCATATTTAACTGCTTCGTGCCATTCTTGTGGGAAATCAGGAGTATCCCCAGTAGCATCAAAATCCTCAAAAGGACGCTGATAGATAATATGTACTTGATTGTAAGTTTGTGTTAGTGAGTCTGGAGTTGGAAATAGATAAATAGTTCCATACATATTTCCAGGATCATACATTAACTGAATAGGCATTCCTTCAGTAGTCTTATTACCTAGAGACCAGTATTCGTTTTTGGTAATAATACGCATAGGAACATCAATATTGGTTGATGTATTTCTTATGAAAGCTTGTATAATTTTTAAAGGTTTAGCTGTATTTACAGTCTTTCCTGTTCCGATTTCATAGGAAGCAGTTCCATCTGTCACAGCAAAACTAGTTTTTTTAATCGCCCAGAGAGGCATCCCATCTGCTTGCCAAGCCTTAACCATCATATTAAGAGCTTCATTAGCTTCTGAGGTTTGATCTGAAGTTGGAGATTCTCCTTGAGCTATTCCTCCTACTAATCGCAGTGCTCCTGCAATTAGTTGTGCTCTAGTGGCTTCAAAATCAGTAGAGGCTGAGGTAGTCATTACTGTCCTTTAAGCTCTTCTTTAATCCACTGTTTCAGATCAATAAATTTTTCTGCTATTTCCTGTTTTAAGTCTTTTAGATCTGCTTTATGGACATAATTAATTTTAACGTCTGTTAATTCTCTTGTAAGTTCACTATCTTGGATTTTTAAATCCTTGATAGAATCATTTAAATTCTTAATTACTAGTCCCATAAGTATATTTAACAGTCCAAGAACTGCTCCTACAATTAATGCTTCCACGTAGTTCCCTTATTTTCTTTTTCCCAGGCTGTTCTAGCACCAAGACGAACCCCAAGCCATCTCCACCAAGACATAGGATTAAAAATACCAAGTTTAGATTTAGATTGAATACATTGACGAAGCTGTTTATCAGCCTCTGCTCTTGTTATGTCTTGGCCAGCAAGAGTTTTATGAGTTCTATAATGGATATCATGCTCATAGCAGCATTCAATATAGAAATCAGGAACTCCGGTACAGCCATCACTTTCCAAATCAATAGCTTTATGAGCTACCTTTTTCCAGTATTCTTTATCTTTATTCATATT
>ERZ761584.198-NODE-198-length-22390-cov-4.441639_pt1 | contig 22390 bp, 31 predicted proteins | sample MGYA00512168_ERZ761584 | MGnify/ENA primary metagenome ERZ761584 (study PRJEB28899, sample SAMN03785564) | bioreactor sludge metagenome | biome: EBPR Sludge; feature: EBPR Bioreactor; material: 0.22µm filtered reactor supernatant | place: Saint Lucia: Queensland...
CTGCGGCACAGGGTTCAGCGGCACCGTCACCGCGAAGCAGGGCGCGCTCAGCACGGCCCGTACATCAGCACCGTCACCGCGCGAGTGAAGGCGCAGGTCGGCGGATGGCGAACGGAATGAAAGGAGAGACGCCATGGCATCTCCCGAAGTGAACGAGATCCTCCGCGTCGAGTACGGCTGGCCCGTCGGCGTGTCGCCCGAGCCCTCCGCCGTCGAGGAGGCGCTCGCCGACCGCAGCACCGACCAGCAGGTCGCCGACCGCGCCGAGAACTTCTGCCGCAACCTCGCGGTGCAGAACCCGAAGCCGTGGGGCTTCACGAACCCCGACCCGGAGGGGGCGTACACCTTCTACCGCTACAAGTGGTTCAAGGAGCGGAAGGAATTCTGGAAGCTCGACTCGCGCATCGCGCTCGGCCTCGTCGCCGAGCCGCCCGAGGACAAGGTCCCCGAGGCGCAGACGGTGATGCAGTTCCTCGACAACCTCTCCCACCTCCGCGACCAGTGGGGCTACAAGCTCTGCGATCAGGAGGAGTACGACCGCCGACACGCGGTCGCCATGCTGCCTCCGATGGAATGGGTCGACGCAGGCGCCGCGAAGATCTACCAGCTTGCGGTCATGCGCGGCTCGATCGACGCGAGCGGGACGACCGGGTTCAGCAAGGTCGCCGGGCCGAACAGTCCAGTGCTGGACGACGTGCGCGGGCTGGACGCTCAGCAGTGGATGGAGAACGAGGCGGCGGTCAAGCACGGGCAGCCGATCCCGTGGCTCCCGATCCGGCCGGTGGCGTGACCATGAGCAACTACCGCGAGCCCTCTCCCTCGCGGTCCCGTGTCCCGGGCCGGGGGCGCGTGCTTCTCTCCCGCGCGCTCCCGGCATTTCTTCTCGTCTTCGCGCTCGCCGCGTGCTCTCGCGCGGGGTTCATCGAGACGAGCGAGGACTTCCTCCGCGTCGCCCCGGTCGCCTACGACACGGGGATGACGTTCGCGAAGGAGAACAGGGCGAAGCTTTCGCGCGAGACGCTCGTCGCGTTCGAGACGATCCGCGTTCAGTTCCCTCCGGCATACCGCGCGTTCGACAGCGCGCTCGCCACCTACATCAAGGCCGATCCAGCGAACCGCGACGAGGCGACCGTGAGCGCGCTCCAGGCGGAGGTCAACCGACTGCTCGGGCAGCTACAGCTCCTCGTCGTCTTGAACAACGGTCCCGACCTCGGCATCGGGAGGAAGCCGTGAGCGAAGAGAAGAAGGCGAATCCCGTCCTCGCCATCCTCATCGGGCAGGCCATCAACATCGCCGTGCGCGCCGCGACGGCTGGCGCTTTCGCGATCCCTGACGCGGTCCCGCTCGTGGCGTCGCTCATCGACGCTCTCGGGCACGCATCGGCGGAGACGGACGAGCAGCGGGCAAAGCGCAGGGCTGAAACGGAAGCGATCTTCGCGAAGCACTCGGAGTCGCTTCTGCCGGAGGGCGTGAAGTGAGGAACTGGCTCGACTCCGCCACCGTTCGCCACCTCGCCGCGGCCGTCCTCCTCAACGTCCTGACGTGGGCGCTCCTCGCGCTCGGCACGGACGCGTGGGATTGGAAGTCTCTCGCGGCCTCGACCATCGCAATCCTCATCCCGTTCGTCCGCCGGCTCGCACAGCCCGACCTCGTGACGGGCGTGCCGGTGCTCGACGCGAGGAACCCCCAGCCGTGATTCGCATGCGCCGGGCTGCGCCGACGCTGATGATCCTCGCGATCGTCGTCGCGTCGCTCTCGACTGCGACGGCGGCAGTGGCGCAACTTGCGCGCACGGGAAAGACGTCCGACGAGATCGCGGCGCTCGTCATCGACCGGCTCGCCTACCTCGTCATCGCCAACGTCACCGTCTGGGCGCTCGTCGCCGTCGGGATGTGGCGGTGGTCGGGGGCCAGGTTACAGGCAGCGACGGCCGAGGCGATCCGCGGGCACAACGGCGACGAGGACGCGCACGGCCCGGCGGCGCGCAAGAATCACGCCCCGCTCGACCTCGCCATCGCGGAGCTGGACAAGGGAATGGCCGTGGTCCTCGCGGAGATCCGCGCACTGCGGGCGGCGGTGTCGCCGCTCGCTGACCTCGACGCGCGGCTCCGCGAGATCGAGGAGTCACACGCGGCGAACCATGGGCGGCACCTCCGGGGGCGGTCGTGAGCGATCCTCTCCGCTTCCGTTCGCAGCGACTCGAGGACGAGTTCTTCGGCCCTGACGTTCACCCGGTCGTCCGCATGATCGTCCTCGAATCGGCGCGCTACGCCCTCGAGGAGCACGGGTGGCTCTTCGAGGTCACGTCCTGTATTCGCACCGTCGAGGAGGATCGCGCCGCCGGGGGGCACGGAATCCACACGACGGGGCGCGCTGTCGACGTCGGCGCGCGGAGCATCCCAGAGAAGCTAGTCAAGGCCGTGACCGACCACGTCAACGCGCGCTGGCAGTACGACCCGCAGCGCGACAGGCTGACGGTCTGCTACTCGGCGCCCCACGGGACCGGGCCGCATCTCCACTTCCAGGTTCACGAGCGGACGCGCGTGCGGAGAGACGTGCCCTGATGGCAGACATCATCGGTGTCGTCCGTTCCGCCTCGATCTCGGCAGGGATCGCAGCCGCTTCCATTGCGGGGGCCGTGGCGGGCGCTGGGCCTGCAACGCCGACACCGGCCGCGTCCGTCTCTGGACATGTCTCGAGCAGTCGCGTCTCGGGTACCGTCGAGGGCGCCGCGCTCTCGGCAATCGTCAACGTCTCGGGCGGTAGCGCGTCGTGCGCGACCTGGTTCCCCGAGGGATGGATCTAGGAGTAGACATGCCGAAGAGCACGACCGCCTGCAATGACATTCTCGGGCTGATCTTCAACGCAGCCGCGATCGCGAACCTCGCGGACAACGCGTCGTCGAGCCCGGTGACGAACCTCTACGTCTCGCTCCATACCGCCAACCCCGGAGTCGGCGGCGACCAGACGACGAACGAGGCCGCGTACACGAACTACGCGCGCTTCGCGGTCGCTCGCACGACCGGCGGATGGGCGGCGCCGTCGAGCGGCGCGACGTCGAACGCCGTGCTGATCCAGTTCCCTCAGTGCGGGGCGAGCGGCGCGACGGTCACTCACGTCGCGATCGGGACGGCGGTGAGCGGCTCGGGCAAGGTCCTCTACGCTGGCGCGCTGAACGACTCGCTCCCGATCGCCAACCTCATCCAGCCGCAGTTCGCCGTCGGCGCGCTGGACGTTACGGAGACCTGAGCATGTCGGCTCCAGTCATCTACCGCTGCGCTGAGTGCAACCAGGTTGTCATTCGCGAGGGGGAGAAGCTCATGCGTCTGTGCGGGCACAAGGACAAACCGGTGGCGGCTGACTTGTCTGCTACGGCGTACAGCGTCGGTGGTATGGCACACAACGCCGGAGGCTCAGCGCGCTGATGGCGCTCTCCCGCGTCCGCCAGATCTCGGAAGAGGGCTACAACGGTGGCAACCAGTGGGAGTCCAGCTTCCGCAAGGTGCCCGCCCTCGCGAGCACGGCAGGCGTGTGGACCGACCTCTCCTCGGCTCCCGGAAACCCGAAGCCGAATTACTACACCGGGACCGAGCTGACCGCGACGACTCTCGACGGGACCACCGGAGTCTTCCATGGCGGAAGCGTCTCGCCGAAGACGAAGGTGCTCCACCGCGTCCTGATCCAGAGCACCTCGGCCGGCGTCGTCCCTGCGACCTTCCAGCTCCTCGATTACCTCGCGTTCCACCCGCTCATCGACATGGACGTGACGGACGAGCAGGAGTTCACGAACCCGGCTCCGCTGCCGCGTTACGCGGACGGCGTCGGGGTCAAGGCGTTCCTCGTCGCGACGAATCCCTACATCGGCGGGGCGTCGTTCACGATCCGCTACACCGATCACCTCGGGCGCGAGCGCGTGTCGCCCCCGGCGCTGACGAACACCTCGACGACCATCACGTCGATCCTGAATTCAGGCCGCGTCGCCGGGGCGCAGGGAGCGTTCATCCCGCTGGCGCACGACTCTCGCGGCATTCGGTCTGTGCAGGGCATCACGTTCCTGGCACCGAATGGTGGACTCGCCGCGCTCGTCCTCGTGCGGCCCCTCGCGACCATGACCATGACAGAGGTGACGGCACCGAGCGAGTGGGACTTCATCGCCATGAAGCCGACGCTGCCCGTCGTACAGGACGGCGCGTACCTGAACTTCATCGTCTGCCCTAACGGGTCGATCGCCGCGGCTCCCATCACGGGGCTCGCGTCGTTCGTCTGGAGCTGAGCATGGGCTTCAACAGCATCGACGACCTCGTGACCGAGATGACGGGCGGGAAGACCTGGCGGCAGGACTTCTCGAAGATCTACGCGGCCGGCAACGTCTACGCGGCCGGCACCGTCGTCGCGGGCCGCTGGTACGACCTCACGGGCTACGGGCAGAACGAGTACGTTCACGGAAACTACGTCTTCAACGGCCACATGAACGCAGGGCTTGCGGGCTGGACCGTCTCGTCGGCGAACGTCTCGTGGGACGCCGTGAACACGGCGGCGTCGAAGACCGGAGCCTCGGCCGAGACGATCACGCAGAACACGGACTGCGTGAACGGGACGACCTACGAGGTCATTTACACGATCGCGGGCTACACCGGTTCGGGAAACGTCGTCATCTCGCTCGGCGGGACGAACGGCGCCAACCGCACCGCGAACGGCACCTACACGGAGAACATCTCCTGCGGCGCGACGGCGAACGCGCCGCTGGTCGTGACGTTCCCGAGCACGCTCTCCGCGGGCCGCGTGGACAACATCATCGTGCGCCGTCTCCTCGCCTTCACGCCCTACACCGACGCGGCGAAGGGACGTGAAGCCGGGATCTGGCACGGCGGCAACGTCTCGGGCGACACGAAGCACCTCACGACCGTCGGCGCATGGGCGACGGCCGCGGTCGGCGCTGGCGCAGTGCTCTACCTCGTCGATCTCCTCGGGTGCTACCCGAGGATCCAGACGAACAGCGCCTCGTCGCAGAGCCTGGACAACACGCTCACGCTCCCGCGCTACACGGACGGTAAGGGCGTTCGGGCTTTCTATTCGCTCAGCACGGCGAACGGCGCGAACGCACAGAACTTCTCCATGTCCTACACGGCTCCCGGCCCGACCTCTGGCCGCTCGCTCGGAGCCGTCGTCGCGAACACGGCGTCGGCCGTCACCGGCCACATGTCCCATACGGGCGTCGCGGCCGGCAACTTCGCGCCGTTCCTCCCGCTCTCTGGGGGGGACGCCGGGATCGTCTCGGTCGAGAGCGCGCAGTTCAGCGCGGCTTCGGCGGCGGCCGGGTTCGTGGACCTCGTCCTGTGCAAGCCGCTCGTCGCGCTCCCGATCACGACCGCGTTCCTCGCGGCCGAGCGCGATCTTCTGACGCAGCTCCCGTCGCTCCCGCGCGTCTACGACGGCGCGGTCCTCGGACTCATCGTTCAGGCCGGTGCGGTCGTCACGGCCGGTACGCAGTGGCAGGGGTACGTGGAGGTCGCCTGGGGATGAGCCTTCGCCAGAACCTCACGCTCCTGGCGCAGTACCCCGTCCGCGTCTGCGGCGGGACGCTGACGGCGTCAGCGAGCGCGCAGGCGAGGACGATGCTCGGGGTCCGGGCGGACAACCTACTCGCCCCGCACGCAAGCGCGGCGGCCTGGTCGAAGACCGACGGCCTCCCGACGGGATGGCAGTTCGGAAACGGCTGGATGCCCCCGCAGTCGGGCGGCGGGGCGTGGCTCGCGAACCTCCACCCGGCGAGCCTCGACGGTGTCGGGGCTGCGACCGCCGGGCTCATCCCCGCGAAGAACGCGCTCGCCGCGATCGCAGGGACGGGCGACGTGACGGACGCCGCGGCGAACATGATCCGCTGGGGTGGCGCGATGCTCGCCGGCTCTGGCGACGTCGTCGGGGCTATCGCTGGCGGCCTCCAGGCGGTAGCGACGCTCGCGGGGGCCGGCGATCTGACGGGCCTGCTCAACTCCCTCGTGTTCATCGGGGCGTCGCTCGAGGGCGCTGGCGACGCAGCCGGGATTCTCGACATGACTCTCCAGGCCGCCGCGGCGCTGGCCGGGGAGGGTACGGTCGCAGCCGATGTGCTCGGCGGGCTGAACGCCACGGCCATCCTCGCAGGGGCTGGGGCGGCATCAGCCGACGTCCAGGGGGTTCGCTGGGGTGCGGCATGGCTGACGGGCGACGGGACGCTGGACGCCGCTGTGCTCGCCCTCGGGCACGTCCTGGCGGTCGCGGCCGGTGCCGGGGCGGTCACGGCTGGAGCTCGTGCGACCGCAGCCGCCTCCGCCGCCATCGCGGCTACTGGCGAGGTGCTGACCCCCGCGTCGATCGCGACTGCGGTCTGGGCTGCGGACGCCGCCGGGAACGACGGCACCGGGACGATGGGCGAGAAGCTGAACGACGCCGGTTCCGCCGCGAACCCGTGGACCGAGGTCATCGAGTCCGGCTACACGGCCGCCGAGATCCTTCGGATTCTCGCCGCGGTCGCCGCAGGGAAAACCGAGAAGAACGGCACGACTCGCAGGTTCCGCGATCTGGGCGACACGAAGGACCGCGTGACCGGCGTCGTCTCGGACGGCGATAGGACGTCCGTGGCGCTGGAGGTGGGGGCGTGAGCGACATTCGAATGTACGCCGGGGACTCGCAGAGCATCACGGTGACGGTCCTCGACGACACGGGGGCCATCTTCGATCTCACCGGATGGACCGTTAGGTTCTCCGCCGTGGCCGGCGCGACGACCATCGTGAAGACAGGTACGACGGCAGCGCCTACCTCCGGCGTCACGGTGATTGATCTCGACCCGGTCGACACCGCGTCACTCACCGCGGACATTACGAGGTTCGTCTACTCGGTCCGTATCACGAGCGGAGCCGACGTGCGTACCGTGACGACCGGGACGCTCGTCGTCGAGAAGGCCCCAGAGGAGGAGATCGCTGTCGGCGGCCTGCTGTCCTCAGCCGACTTCGCCGACCTCATCGACGCGCAGCTCCTCATCAACCTAACGGGCGGCACGTCCAGCCCTGACGAGAACGTCATCGCGAAGGTCTCGGCAGCCGCCTGGGATGAGATGTTCGGCTTCCTCGGCGAGCGCTACACGAAGCCGGCGACGTGCCCGGATGGGCTCGCGAAGGAGCTGCTCCGCAAGGTCACGCGCTACGGGCTGTACTCCCGCCGTCCGGAGCTCCTCGCGACGCCGGAGGGCGAGATGATCCGGCTCGAGCGGAAGGACGCACTCGCCCTCTGCGAGAAGGCAGCGAAAGGCGACGCCTCGATCGCCGGGCTCGCGCTCCTCGACGCGGACGCTCTCGAGGACGCAGGAACCGGCGCCGTCTACTACGCGAACGACGTCGTATACGGCCCGACGACGTACCGGGGCTTCTGATGCTCGAAGTCCTCGACACCCTCGCAGCGTGGCGCCGCGCGGCCGTCTCCGGACTGTCCGTGACGCACGCGCTCTCGGACAACGCGGCGAGCGCTCAGCTCCCGGCGTCGTTCCTCTCAGCGGCCGCGCCCGGGCGCTTCGTGGTCCCGGTGGGGGTCGAGCTCGACGTGACAGAGACGGTCTCGGCCGAGGCCACGGGAGAGGCGAACCACCCCGCGCTCTCGTCCGTCGTCGCCTCCCTGCGCGGGCTCTCCGGTGAGGCTCGGCTCGTGGCCGGAGCGACGGCGCGGATACACTCGCACGTCCTCGTCTCGGAGGTGCCCGGGAAGGATGAGAACCAGCGGCGACAGTCAGTCCTCGTGTGGAAGGTGGTTGCGTCGTGGGCGTGATCGCTGGGCTCGACGAGGCGCTCGCGGAGCTGTACGAGATGCGCGAGAACGCGACCGACGCGACGCCGATCCTTCGCGAGATCGCGGAGGGGGCGGCCTCCGAGATGCGGAAGAACCTTCAGGGGGCGCGGACGAGCCAGGGCGGGACGATGAAGCCGCTCTCCGCGAAGTACGCCGCACGGAAGGCGAAGCGGTTCCCGGGCAAGCCGATCCTCCGCGCCACGGACGCGATGTTCGCGTCGATCACGGCGAACGCGGGGGCCGACTTCGCTGAGGCAGGGCCGACCGACGAGAAGGCCCGCTTCCACGCGAGCCCGGAGCCGCGCTCGGTGATGCCGCTCCGCGATCCGTTCTACGTCCTGCCGTCGTCCGAGGAGGCGGCGGCCAAGGCATTCGCCGACTTCGTGGGGCCCGTGAAATGAGCGTCGACGGCTACGACATCAACCTCGACGCCGAGACGCCGCGCCTCACGGCTGCGCTCTTGCGGGCCGATGCGTGGGTCTCGGGCTTCTTCGGGGCGGCCGGCATCCGCGAGCACGACGACTCGGAGGTCGCCGCGTGGACGCCGATCCCGCCCTACGTGGCCGTCCTGCCAGGGCCGCTCCGCGAGCAGCGCACGTCCGGCCTCGGGATGTTCGTGACGGCGGGTGTCCGCGTCCTCGTCTACCTGCCCGCCGTCGCCCCGACCGTTCCCTCGATCGTCTCGCCCGGCTCACCGACGGTTACGCTGGACGGGACCGGCGTCCTGATCGGCGCTCGCATGTACGCGACGACGGCCTGTACGTCGGCCGGCGAGTCGTGCGTCGACGACAGCACGGGGATCGTGGCGATGTCGACGCCCGTGACGTACGCGGCCCAGAAGGGCGCTGTAGTCATGCCGGCCCACGCAAGCGCGACGACGCTCCGTCTCTGGGCGACGCGGCTCGGCGGGAAGGCGCTGTTCTTCCACTCGTTCGCCGCTCCCGGGGCGACGGTCGTTGACAACCTGCCGGACGCTTCCCTGTCGCGCGAGATGGCCCCGATTCGATACCTGGGCCGCCGCGTCACGTCCGCGCTCAAGCAGGCGCTGATTGCGGGAGACGGGCTCGGGGGCAAGGCGTTCCGTGCTCTCACGTTCGAAGACGGCGAGTCGCGCACCGAGAACGGCGTGCGCGTCCACGAGTTCACGACCTACGTCCCGATGCGGGGCGAGGTCTCCTCGAGGAGGTCCACGGTATGAGTCTGCTCGACGTCACACGCGAGATGCACCGCACGCGGGCGGATCACGTCCGAATCGTGCTGCTCGACTTCTTTGGGGGCAACCCACCGGCTGGGGAGGTCCAGACCGTAGTGCAACTGACCGAAGACCTGGGCCGCGCGTTCGCGGCCGTGAAATCTCAGAGCAACGAACCGGCTCCCGAAGAGCCGAAGCAGGAATAGGAGGTAGCCATGTCAGGAGCAGTCGGAGCCGGCACCTTCTTCGGCATCAAGCTGGAGGAGCCGTCGGACGCGTACAGAACGGGACACCCGATCCCCGCCGGCCTCGCCGCAGCGGTCACCGCGCCGGCCGCCGCGCCGACCGTGGCCGCGAGCGTCGGAGCCGGGAACATCACCGCGTCGGTCGAGTACCGGCGCGCCTACATCAAAGAGGGCGGCTTCCAATCCGCGCCGTCCGCGTGGTCCTCGCCGACCGCGCTTACGGCGAAAAACGCCGTGCTCACCGACATCGGCGACGCGACCGACCCGACCGTCATCGGCGAGGTCATCGAGCGTCGCATCGGCTCGGTGCGCTGCGTCGTCGCGCGGCTCTGGGCCGGAGAGACGACCTGGACCGACACGTTCGCCTCCGGCTCGACCGTACTCGACTACAGCGACAAGCTCAACGAGTACACCGAGACGGGAGTGAACGGGGAGTTCAAGTACCCCCACGTGGAGTCGGTGGACATCAGCCTCGAGCCGAAGACGATCACGGCGAATGTCGTCACGGGCGGGGCCGGCGACCCGAAGGGGCGGCCCGGGCAGTTCCCGATCGCCGTCACCGTCAAGGGCACGGCGAACGCTGGTGAGCTCGTCCACTACCTCAAGACCGGCGGGTTCAACATCACGAAGTACGGCGTGAAGGCTGCGGCGTTCACGACCGACCTCGCCGACGTCGATGAGCCGACGCGGAAGTACGTCATCACGCCGAAGCGGGCCGGGCAGCTCGGCAAGGGCTCCCTGTCGATCCACAACCACGGCGGTGGCGAGAGCGTCAACGGGTTCCTCTGGCAGAACAAGGCTTCCGGCGTCGTCGTGTCGACGAGCGGCGGCGCGGTCGCGACGATGGAGACGAAACTCGTCGGGCTCGGCTACACGCCACACGGGCTGCCGACGGCGTCGCTCGACGCGGGCTCGCCGACGCAGGCGGTCCTCCCGGTACTCTTCGGCAGGCGCTCCGACTCCGCGGCCGACACCGCCTCGACGTGCGTCAAGGTCACCACGGCCCCGGCCGCCGGGACCGAGGGGATCAAGGCGAAGGACGCGACCGGCGCGAGCTACAACGTCGCGGGCGAGCAGTCGCTCCTCTACAACACGACGTCGAAGAAGCAGAAGCAGCAGACCGGGATGTACTCGGACAAGCTCCGCCTGAACGACCAGACCGGGACGCCGATGGGCCTCGGCTCCGGCCGGCCGCTCATGCTCCTCATGGGCGGGCAGCGCGACCTCGACGAGGCGGACGACGAGTACACATTCCCACCGAAGCCGCTCGCGCCCGACCAGGGGACGACGCCGGGCACGCCCGACGCGACGTCCACGGGCTTCGGGCCGAAGCGGATGGGCTCGCCCGACTTCACCGACGCGAACGCGATCGTCACCGACGGCAGCACGGGCGTCCTCGTGACGGCGACGAAGCTGACCATCACCGACCCGAAGAAGCTCATCGAGGGGCACGGCATCGAGGCAAGCTACGGCTACGACGTCCAGGACACCGGGAAGAAGAGCGTCGAGCTGGAGTTCACGAGGTACTTTGAGGATCTCTCCTACCAGAAGAAGGCCGAGCTGGTCGCGCGCGGCGCGTTCACGTGGAAGCTCGAGGGCGACCTCATCGAGGTGACTCCGGGGACGTTCTCGGCGCAGCGCGAGACGATCATGGTGGAGCTCGCGGAGGCCGAGGTCCGGTCCGCGAAGCCGACGACAGGTGGCGAGGACGTCCGCATGGAGACCGTGCAGGTCGCCACGGTCGAGCCGAGCGACGGGAGCGCGACGTTCACGATCACGATCATCACGACCGAGGACGTGCCGTTCCCGGCGTGAGGTAGCTCATGGGCGAGATCGTTCGGGTCCTGAAGTGGCGGCTTGACGTCGACTCCCGCGGCATGGCCGAGGGGGTCGACAAGGCCGCCACTTCGGCCGAGCGGCTGAAGAAGGCCGTCGAGGACGTCGGGACGAAGGGCGCCCCGGGTCTGAAGAAGACGGAAGAGGCGGCCAAGGGGGCGGACGAGGCTTTCGAGGGGCTGAGCTACGAGGCGCAGCAGGTCGAGATGTACGTGAGCCGGCTCGAGAAAGGGGCCGGCTCACCCCTCGTCCTGAAGCGCAACGCGGAGCTGGCAGAGGCTGCGTTCAACGTCCTGTCCGCGTCGGCGCAGCGGGCCGGGCAGACGATCCCCGAGGCGTTCTCGGATCGCGTCGCCGGGGCGATCCAGAAGGCGACGACGCAGGCCGCCGGGATGAATGCCGAGCTTGAGAAGATGGGCGGCCAGACGCCCACGAAGCTCGACAAGGTCATCGTGGCGCTGGAGAAGACGGAAGCGTCGGCCTCCGGCGCATGGTCGGCGATCGAGAAGATGGGGCAGGAGGGTGCCGCGGCCGCGGCTGCCCTCGCGAGGCTCGACAAGGCGGCCGACTCACCTCGCGAACTGGCGAGGGCAGCGGCGCTTGCCGACATGGAGATGCAGCAGCTACGGCAGGCGATCGACCGCGCCGCTGCGTCTGGCGAGAAGATGTCGGCCGCACTCACCGGTGCCATGTCGCAGGCATCGTCGCGGATCGATGCCGCTAACGTCCGCGCCGCGAAGCTGCGCGACACGATGGGCGACATGAAGACCAAGGGCGACATGGCCGCGAAGGGCTTCGAGTCCGCTGCGTCTGCCGCCGGGTCGCTCGAGGGGATGCTCGGGCGGCTGAACGATACTGGGGGGACTGCCGCGCAGACCTTTGCAAAGGCTGGCTTCGCTGTTGTGGCGCTCGGTGGAGCGTTTACAGCGGGCCACTCCTCCGGCGAGAAGCTGCGGCACACGCTCACGGAGCTGGGTGTCCCTCTCCCCGACCTGTCGAACAAGGTTGCGAACCTGGCGACGGGTCTCGATAGATGGATTCGCGGGCTGAAGGACGCCGAGCTCGTCGAGAACGCGGCGGTGAAGCGGGCCCGCGAGCTGATGGCCGCGAAGGAAGCGCAGGCCAAGGCCGAGAACGCGGCAGAGTTGGCGCTCGAGAAGGCCTTGCCTGGATGGAAGTCAGCGGCCGACCAGCAGAACGACCTGAAGCGCGCGATAGCCGAAGCGTCCGCGGCGTTGGAAGGGATTACGAGGAACGGCGGCGACTGGCGCAAGGAAGTAGAGGCGAACCAGAAGCCACTCGCTGACCTCGCACAGCGGCTCAAGGAAAGCAAGGTCGAGATCGGGGAAATCCCGGGTCCGCTTCGGGAAGCCATCGAGTACCTCCGCCAACTACAGGGCGCGGCCCAGGGCGCAGCGACGGGCTCGGAGTCGCTCGCTGCCGCTCTCAAGGGAATCGGCGGGGCGGACACGCTGGCAGCTATCTCCGCTGTGTCACAGGCGCTCGCCGCGCTGCAGGCCAGCGGCGGCAGCGTGGGAGAGGCTGTCGAGAAGAACTTCGCGGCCTTCCAACAGATGCGCGACGAGGCGGAGAAGAGTGGAGACGCTCTCCAGAAATTCCGCACCGACGTAATGGACCAAATCCCTGCGTACCAGGCCACAGCTCTTGTTGCTGGTGACTACGCCGCCTCGGTCGACCGCATCAACGAAGCGTGGGAGCGCGCCGCAGAGGCGCGCCGCGCTGCGAACGAAGCCGACATTGAGGCATCCGCTGCGCTGGCTCGGATGGCAGAGCAGGCGCAGCAGGCCGTATACACGATCGACTCGATTGGCGAGGCGTGGGTCCGCGCTACAGGCCAAGCCGCTGGCTTCACGGAGGAGGTCCGCCGCGCGACGAAGGAGGTCAAGGAAGCGGACCCGGAGTTTACGGCGTTCATCGAGCGGCTGGCTGGTGTGTCCGACGAGTACGAGCGAATGGTCCCGTGGGTCGGCGCTCTCATCGCGAAGCTCGAGAAGGGGACGATAACGGCGGCCGAGTTCCAGAAGCAGCTTGAGGCGTGGCGCACTGGTTTCATGCAGATCCAAGGCGTGTCTGGACAGATGTTCGGCGACATCGACACGCTGTTCAACAAGCTCCAGCACCTCGTCAACGAGTTCACGCGCGACAACAAGGGGAGGTAGCGTGGCAAGCCTCTACGACATGGTGACGGCATTCCAGCGGCTCGGCGCGTCGCTGCGCGAGGCGGGAAACGAGGCGGAGCAGGCGGCCGGGAAGGTGCGCGAGCTGCGGACCGAGGAGGCGAAGAGCACGACCTCAGGCATTACCTCTGGCGCCTCCGGTGGCGGCTCCCTCTCCGCGGAGTCCTCCTACCTCGGTGACCCGCGCGACGCGACGAACCAGGCGGCGCGGATGATCGCGGCCATCAACAACGCGACGGGGAGGTGACGATGGGAGCCACCGCAGGAGCGATCCAGCCGATCTACCTCAACGGGTACTCGTTCGCCTTCCCGTCGCTCCCCGTGACGCCCGTCCCGGTGTTCGGCGAGTCGGTCCGCAGGCTCCGCGACGGAACACTGAGCGCTGCGGTCCACCGGGCAGCGGTCACGGACCCAGACGTCTCCACGAAATTTCGATTTGAGATCGAGTGGCCCGAGCTGACCGACGCTGATGTCGAGGTCTGGAATGAGTGCGTCGCGCTTCGCGGCCCGTTCCTCTTCTGCCCGTGGTTCATGTGGTCCGAGCCGTTCTCGTTCCTCGAGGGCGAGGCAATAGCAGGGAACTTCCAACGCGCGAGTGCAAAGGACGAGATCCCGGGCGCACTCGCGGCGGGCACTCCGGCGACGGACTACGACGTGACGTTCAAGCTCGACGGCGTCGCGTCCACCGACTTCGCGGTTTCGGCGATGTCTGGCTACCGTACGCCCTGGGCCGCTTCGCCGGCCGCTAACGCCGGAGCGGGCGGAGCGCTCGTCGTAGGCTCCTACGCGCCCCTCTTCCGCGTCCGCATCGTCGACCAGACGCCAGTGCTCCTGACTGGCGCGCGCGGCGGTAGGCTGATCGCAGAGGAATACTGATGGGCGACACCTTCGGCGGCACGTCGAGCGTCACGCCGGCCACGCTTCCGACGTTCGGAGGCGTCTCGACGGTGACGTTCGCCGAGCCGACCGACGAGACGTTCGGTGGGACTTCGACGATCGACCTCTCCACTGCGGCGGCATGGGCATTGGAGGGCAGGCAGACGAACGTCCGCGTGCTGATCGACGACGAGGACGTGTCGGGCCTCGTCGGCACCGTGCGCGTCGGACTGGCCGAGGGGGCGTGCGCGCTCGCCTGCGAGTTCGAGCTGGTCGACGAGCGCAACGCCGCGCTGCACCCGGAGTCCTTCGCGATCGGCGGGCACGCCGTCGAGGTTTGGACTACGGTTCGCACGCGCACGGGAAAGGACGAGCGCCGCGTCTTCGTCGGCACGACGGAGACGCCGTCGAACGACGAGGCGTACATCCCGCGCGCGTCGTATCGCGCGATCGGCGCGGGAAACGTGTGGAACGAGGCCGAGGTCTGCACGAGGATACCGGCGTTCTCCGGGCTGCGGCGATTCAACGTACTACGCGACGAGGCCGCGCTACTCGGCCTGACGCTCTCGACAACGACCGAGGGTGCAGAGCTGACGAAGCCGTGGGAGTTCATCGGCACGAAATACTGGGAGTTCCTCCAGCGGCAGGGGGAGCTCGAGGATCTCTATTGGCGGCCGGAGATCGACGGCTCGCTGACCGGCCTGACATGGGCCGAGATCACGGACGCGCCGGTCAAGGCGACGATCACATGGACCAACAGCTTCCCGCTGCGCGAGGACCCGCCCGCGCGCCCGCTGACGCAGATCGTCCTCTCGGGCGCGACGATGACGGACGACGTCCTCGACCAGAGCGTGAGGACGTATCAGGTCAGCGTCGAGACGGAGACGTTCGGCCGGAAGTCCGGGCGGCTGTGGAAGGTCACCGTCAACGGCGGCGTCACGACGCAGACGGTGACCGAGGAGTGGGAGACGTGGCCGCTCGCCGGTGAGACCGTAGGGGCCGACGAGTACCGGCTGAAGAAGCGGACGACGGTCAACCTCACATACCCGACGGTGACGTTGCTCAACGGCGAGACTCGCTACACGCCCGCGCTTTCGCAGCGCGTGACGACCGTCGAGGAGTATGGGGCGCCGCAGACGAGCGAGTCCGATCCGGCCGCGGTGCTCTGGACGGACGGCACGTACCGGACGCAGACCGCCGAGACGTTCGCCCTGCGCGAGCGCGTGACCGAGGACTTCGCCTACCGCCCTGACGACGGCTCCGCCACGGCCTGCCAGCTCTCCACGATCGAGATCGAGGTCGAGCGCTACTACGGCGAGATGCTCGCGCGGAAGCGCCACAACTCCGACGGGACCGAGAACACAACGGATCGCTGGGCGGATGGCTCCTACCGCGAGACGGAAACGTTCCAGACGACGCGCGAGGTGGTCGAGACGTGGACCGACAATCTCGGCACGGACGAGCCGCGGCGCGTCGTGCGAATCCAGGACGTGACCGCGTGGGTCGAGGCGACGCCGGAGCGGTCGTACCAGTGGCCGGGCGGGGCATCGACGACGATCTCGCCGAGCGAGGCGTATCGCTACGCCGGAGCCATCACGGACGTCTGGACGGAGAGCCACCTGAACGGGATCGGCGAGCGCGTCCGCTCGGTCGCCGACGAGACGACGGGAGAGGACAGCTACGCGCCGTCGATGGAGCAGATCCCGACCATCCCGCGCGCCTCGGCTCTCGTGCCGCAGTACGCCGTGGACGCATTCAAGGTGGAGTGGACGCTCACGGACAGCGGCTATCCGGAGCAGGTCGCGACGGACACCCTCGAGGGCGCCGAGACGACGTCAGAGGCGTTGACCGTCGCGCGAGGCCGCGCCGGCTGGGCGCTTGGCACGAAGTGGACGATCCCGATCCCGATGATTCCGGGCCTCGCGCGATGGGATAAGGTGCGCCTCGTCGACCCGAGTCGCGGCGCCGACATCGAGGTCTACGTCCTCGGCTACGGGCTGGAGCTCGACCCGACGAATGGATGGTTTGGGGACACGCTGGTTGTGGGCACGCGGCAGGAGGTGGAGTGACATGCCGATCACGCGCCGCTACTCGCCTCCGTTCCAGGCCCCGGCGCCCAAGCCCGGCGCCGACGACATGGGCCGGGCCATCAAGGGGCTCGTCTCGGTGGAGATCCAGCGGACCTCCGAGGTGTCGTTCGCGGTCGAGTCGTTCGGCTGCGACGGGAAGCCCGTGCTGTCGTTCCTACGCGGACTGCCGTGCGAGACGTCGGGGACGCTGGCCGTCGCCGGCACGAAAAACGGGATGCCGTTCAAGCTCGGCGCGGAACTCCCGCGCGGACTCGGTTCGGCAATCCGCGGCTCTGGCGGCAGCCTGCGCCAGGTCTCTAGCAGCACCGCGATGCGCTCGGCCGAGTGGGTCATTTACGACAACTTCGGCAACTACTGGTCGCTCGACGAGTTGACCGGCTTCGCTCCTACCTATCGCGGAGAGACTCCGCCGGAAGTCGGCGGCGACGGGACGACCCCCGCGCTCTGCACACAGGACCCTTGGATCAGGCCGTACGAACTGCGGACCGAGTACATTGGAGGCACTGGAGACCCCGTCGTCTACCAGGTCTGGTATCGCTGGGGGGGCGCCGGTTGGATCGAAGACGACAGCGCCTCGCCTGTCGTCACCTATCCGGTTGCAGAACCGTACGAGCTGCCAGACAACTACAGCATTATCGACCAGTGGATACCGGACGAGACCACTCCACCGGCCGGCGGCGAGATGGCCGGCGGTTGGCCTGGGATGAAGCGGCACGTCGACATCGGATGGTCGCTCACACACCCGACTCCGCCCCACGATTGGGATTCCTACACCGAGAATTCCGTCGACGTCATCGTGAGCAAGTACCCGGCTTCGGCGCCGTGGCGCGTCTACATGAACCGGACCGAGCGCCCGCTCATCGAACACATCTCGACGGGTGGGGCTGCTTCCGAAATGGGGCTCATCATCGCAGTCGAAAAGAAGCTCTGGCCGGGCCTCACGACGAGCGCGATCGTCCTTCGCGGCAGGAACAGCGGGACACTCATCGGGACGCTGGGCATTTCCTCCATCGCCCGCTCGGACGCGCGGCACATGTTCACGCCCTGGAGGGATGAGGGATGGGTCTTCCAGACTGGTGCTGTCGTCGGAGACGTGGTCACGCTGAAGAAGTACTGGAGCCGCACATCGACAGCGAACAACTTCGGGACCGCGCTCTCGTTCAAGGGCAATGTCGCCATAACGCTCCCATCCGGTGCCGCGCACCCGTGGACGTCCGAGCCAGTGTGGTTCCGCGTGGGCCGGGTGCGGAAGCTATACGGGACGGCAGCGCGGCTGACCCCGCTGCTCCCGAGGTGGAGGTAGAGAAGTGGCCTTTGAGTGGTACGAGGACGACGACACGACTCCGGCGGGGACGAGTTTCACGCTCGACACGAGCGCAGGGACCGCGAGCGCGGCGATCGAGGTCCACGCATGGCTCAACAAGGGCTCGTCGCTGGGGACCGCTGAGTCGCGATACCTGCGGCTATACGTGGAGGACGGCGGCGTCTACAAGACGTCAGGGCTCGATGTGCTCGACCGCCGCGAGATCGAGTGTCGGATCATTGGTTCGCAGAACCCAGACAGCGTGCCGGGATTCAGCGTGGCGACGACGGCCTGGACTCCGATCGGCACGCGCAAGGCGTTCCCCGCGGTGACGTGGTATCCGAACTGCGCGGTGGAGTTCGAGTTCAGGATCAACCCCACGATGGAGGGCGGCCAGTCGACGCCAGTAACGTTCCGCGTCAAGGCCGTGGAGGGTACCGGCGACATTCCGGTGTCAATCCCTAGCGATGTTTCGGTGGACGGCGATCTCGACTTCGATGGGAACGCGCTTACGAATGTGGAGCTCCCGGGGCCGCTGCTCGTCGACCTCGACACGGACGGGAAGCGGCTGAAGAACGTGCCGCTGTTCGTGGCTACGACGGACGCTAACGACGCGGCTTCTGTCGGCGGCGTGCGTGCCGCTCCGGTCAAGCCATCGGTCCGCCTCTGCTCGGAAGTCGACGTGACGTGGGAGAACGCGATCTCGAACGGTGAGTTCACTACGGATCTCACGGGGTGGAGCGGGACGAATTGGGGCTACTCCGCAGGGGCGGCGCTCCATACGACGGGAGCGACAGACCCTCTCGCGCAGGGCTTCGACGTAACGACCGGCGTCACGTACAGGATCAGCGTAACGGTAGGTGGCGCGGCAGGCACCGTTACGCCCTCCGTCGGTGCCGTCGCGGGAACCGCCATCGCGGCGGGGGCAGGGGCAGTGCAGCAGTTGATAGTCGCGGGCGCCACGGGGGCGCTCAACCTGGCGTTCACGCCCACATCAGACTTCGACGGGACGGTCGACACCGTCACGGTCGAGCCGATGCTCTTCGGCTTGGCCGCGCTAGACACGGTCTACACGGACGCAGAAGACCGCGTGCTCCTGGCCGGGCAGACAGACTCGACGCAGAATGGGAAGTGGATCGTCAAAGACGCCGCACCGTGGCAGCGGCACCCGGACTCGAGCGCGCCATACTACCTCTCGGCCGGCGCGATGGTCTTCGTCCGAGAGGGAGCCGCGAACGTGAAGTCCCTGTGGATACAGGTCGAGAACATCACCGATCTCGCGACCGACCCGCAGGCGTGGCACCTGGTATTCCAGGCGCCGTGACCCTCGACCTCCCCCCAGGCGGCTGGCAGAGGCTGGGATCGAGCCTCTGGGTCCGGCCGCCGGAGGGGCCGGCCGTGCGGCTCTGCTTGGTGACGCGGGCGGTTCGGCAGGACTCCAACGGGCCGACGGTGCAGGGCGAGATCCATTCGGGAGGACGACGATGGGTCCTCTTCAACGGACGATTCGCAGAAGTAGGACGAGGCTGAGGGACAGGACGGCGAGTCGCAGTAACCGGATCGTTGCGGTCTGCCGCTCGATGACGACAGTCGCCTCGCGCAAGATGTGCACTGCGCGGAGGAGCGTTACGGATGGATCAGGCGGCGAGCTCTCGACGACAGTGACCGCACACGGTCGCGGCCGCAGGGACCGACATGCGGCAGGCTGGGCAAAGTCTCTCTGGGGCCTTCCTCCTGGCGGCGTACCCGCCCGCGACGAAGAGCAGCCCCATACCACAGAGGATGAGGTTGAAGCCTTCGATAACGCCAACTACGAAGACGAGGAGACCGAAGGCGGCGCCGATGATCCCGGCCGTCGTCCACTGCGGCTCATCGGGTTTGAGGACGGGAGAGGGCGGCGTGGTGATTCCCATGTTTCCCTCCTTGCAAGTGTTACTCCACCGTCGTCGCCCACCAGACGACGCGGCCCTCTAGCAGCGTTCGGCGCGCGGACGACGTGAGCCGGAGCACCTCGGGAGCGAACTCGGGCTCCCGGTTGTCGGACTCTAGGACGAGCCAGCCGTCACGTACCGTCACCCGCTTACAGGCCAGCCCGGCCCCGTGGCTGACGATCCAAACCGACCGCGGCGGCACGTTGTCCCGGTCAGCCTCGCGGTCAACCAGGAGGATGCTCCCCGGTTGGATCGTCGGTTCCATGCTCCGCGCGAAGACGGCATCCGCGAGACGGTAGACGCCGAACCGTTCGGGGTTGGCAGGCGTCCATCCGAAGTCCTTCAGCCAGTCCTCGCGGAAGCCATAGCGACGATCCGCTCCGGGAATCATGCGGAGGCGAGGGGCGCCGGCTCCGACGTCTTCGGCGAGGAGCGGGGCGGGGAAGAAAGCGTGCTCCGTGGGCGGCCTCTCGGGCCGTTCTCCGGCCTGCCACTTCAAGCCCAGGTTGAGTAGATACCGCGCAGCGAGGCCGGCGGACCCACCTAACTCCTTTGCTATCCGTTCGATAGACGCCAATTGCGACGACGTCCACCTTACTGTGGTCGGTTCCTCTAGCCGGTCATCCGCCATGTATTTCAAGGTATTCGGATTTTCGGGCTTGACAAGGCTTCGGAGCGAATACATATTGAAGTCATGCCCGAACCGAAGCGACTACACCTTACGACGATCCGCCTCGAGGCGGAACAGGTCGCCGCCGTCGCCGTGATCGCTAAGCGCGAGTCGCGGTCTTTCGGCGGGGCGCTCCGCGTCCTCGTCTCCGAAGCCATCGCCGCGCGCTCTCGCAAGTCAAAGAAGGCGGCCTGACCGTGCTCGCACTCTCCGCCTCCTACCTCTCTATCAATGACCGGCACACCGTCAACCACGGCCTGAACGAGATCGCCGCACAGCGCGGGCAGGGCGGCTTCAGACTCGACCGGGACTCGCTGCACGCCGCCGCCGAGGACGTACTGCACCGGGCCGTCGTCCTCCTCCTCGACCTCGAAAGGCCGGAGCGCGTCGTCGAGGAGCTCCGCGCCCGGTACACGACGTCGCGGCGGACCCCCGAGGCAGCCCGGCTGTGGCTGCTCCGGCTCGCGGACGCGATCGAGCGCGCGGCGTGCGGGAAGGCGGCCTGAAGTGGACGCCCCCACCGTCCGCCGCCAGCTCCGCTCCGAGGGGTACGACTGCACCGTCCACGCGGACGGCGTCATCATGGCCTCGATCGTCAAGCCCCGCGGCGAGGCGTGGCGCGAGGCGCTCACCCGCCGCGTCAGTGCGATCCCCGGCGCGATCGTCCACGCCAGGGGCGAGTGGGAGACGGCCGACCCGGGGCGGGTCCGCACGGTCGTCCGTTTCCGGCTCGGGCCGGAGCCGGCCGGGATGGTGGGCCTCTCGTGAGTGCGTCCATGCCGGCCAAGGTGAGCCCCGCTCCTGTACAGGCAAGCGGAAATTCTCGCGGATCGGACAGTCGCGAGACACGGGCGATGGGAGCGGAGCTCTATGCGGCGATGCGCCGGGGCGAGGAGACGAGCCTCGCGCTGCTCTCGCCCCTCAGTGTCGACCAGATGCACCGGGAGCTCCAGGGCGAGGCGCGGCTCCACGTCGACACGCTGATGACGCACCTCGCCCGGCTGGAGACCCGCGTCGCCGAGCAGGCGCTCGTGGACCTCCTGCACGCGCACATCCCGCGCGTGCGGCCGGGGATGAGCGCGGGACAGATCGACCTGTTCGGGCGGCTCCGGTGATCTTGATGAGCGACGCGATCGAATCCCTCTGGTCCCTGCTCGGCTACCACGTCGGACTCAGTCGGTCGGCTCACCGCCTGACCGTGAGTGCCGGCCCGGGTGCTGCCGCTCTCTCAGGCAGTCCGCGCGTCGGTGCCTACCTCAACGCCCGGGGCCGCGGGTCGGCCGCGGTCCCGGGTCCTGCCTCCTCACACGAATAGGGCCGCCGTTGCCGCGGCGACCCGAAGAAAGGAGAACAGCTTGACCGCCATCGAGTCTACCACTTTCAACCGAGCCCGCGCCGAGGTCGGCCGGATGCACGACGTCCTCGTGCTCCAGCCCGTCGCGCACGTCAACCGGGCCGTCTGCGTCGACTGCGACGCGACGGTCGTCCTCATGCCGGACGGACGCTGCCCGTGCGGGAGCCGGAGCGTCGTGCAGAGGAGGGCTGCGTGAGCCAGTACGTCTACACCGCCCGCGTCCGCGCGCTGAATGGCGTCACGGTGACGATGCTCGTCAACGGCTCCTCGGCCCGCGCCGCACTGGTCAACCTGCGGCGGCAGCGTCGCGGCGACTGGACCCGGATCGAGGTCGGGACCGGCGAAGGTGAGGCGTTCCGCGCGCTCGCGGAGGCGAGCCAGTGAGCCAGCGCATCGGCTGGTATGTAGTCCTCGGCGAAGAGAACCGACTCTGCGTCGTGTTCTCCGAGGTCGGCCTCCCGCTTCCGGCGGTCAGATTCCGAACCTGCGCGCACGCGGTCGTCATCGCGGAGCGGCACAACGAACGGCCGGATCGAGTCTCTCAGGACTTCGGCCCAGGCGAAGTGACGGTGTGATCGTGCCCGCCGCCGCGCTCTTTGACGCCGCCATTCCGACTGGGCAGGACGGTCGCCCGCCCCAGCCCGAGAGGAGCCCTAGGAATTCAGTGACGGGGCGGCATTCGTCGGTCTTGGCCGACACGGCGGCGGGCGTTTTTTTCTCGTGCACACAGGAGTGACCGATGGAAGCAATCATCCTCGGAGCGTTCTGTCTCGTCCTCTTCGGAATCTCGTTCTGGCTGCTTCTGTCGTCACCGAAGCAGCCGAAGCCCGACACCTGTCTCTTATACACATCTCCGAGCCCACGAGACGGACTCCTA
>ERZ761584.199-NODE-199-length-22358-cov-7.271398_pt1 | contig 22358 bp, 48 predicted proteins | sample MGYA00512168_ERZ761584 | MGnify/ENA primary metagenome ERZ761584 (study PRJEB28899, sample SAMN03785564) | bioreactor sludge metagenome | biome: EBPR Sludge; feature: EBPR Bioreactor; material: 0.22µm filtered reactor supernatant | place: Saint Lucia: Queensland...
CGATGCCGAAATTTCTGGCAATGTCAAAATTTATGGCGATGCCGAAATTTATGGCGATGCCAAAGTTTTTGGCGATACCCAAATTTATGGCAGTGCCAGAATTTATTAATAAAAATTAAAGGGGCCACTCCCCACCATTCTAATTATATAAATGAAAATCAAATATTTAGAAAAAAATGGAGACAAGATAATTATACAGTCCTTATCTTCTAAACAAATATATAGTCTAACATTTAATCCAAATAAAAACGAATGGCGCTGTAATTGTCCGCACTCCACCTTTAGAAAAGTAAAGAATTGTAAACACATTAAAGCATTTTTAGACGGCGAATTGAGCGAGCCGCCTGAAAACATTAAAGAGGACGAATTTTCCTAATGGACCCGCGTTCAGAACGTTTGGAGTACAGAAAGAAGGCATTGGCAAAAGACGGAAAATGCACATGGTGCCCGCCACACAGAAAAGAAAACAAAAACTACCACAAACACGGCAAGACAAAGCCCCGCTACAAAGACAAACGATAATAAGTTTGATGTGTTCTCCATTGCATATTAAACGTCGTGTAATTCGACAATATAAATGATGGATAGAGTATATAAAGTAGAGCGAAACGCTTTATATATTTGAGTATAAGAAACGCCGTAGTAGTAACCCTACGATAACAAAAGTTTCGGTTCTCACTTATCCGCTATCGACCCCGGTAGTTATACGTTTAATTACGTAAAAAGTGATTTATTAATTGGAGAATATAATGATGCCCTATATGTTTAAGATAAAAAATGAAAATAGATTTTTATGTATTTTAGAGGCATATGATTTTCATCGAAATAACCATTTTATCGGAGCCATAAAACAGGAGCAATTTGCTCAAGAGGCAAGTCAAGTGATTTTTGGGCCTCATACTTGGGATACACCTGAGCAACATTTGGAACATCTAAAGAATACTTTTCCCAAATCTAAAAATTTTGCAAAATTTAACTGGGAAGACGTTGAAATTGTAAAATTTAAAATGGCTCCTTAGTATTTATTAAAATATTTGGATTAAATAAATGTCAATTAATATTAATGGTAAAGCAGAGAGCAGAAGTACATGGGCAAATTCCTGGATGTTTTGGATTTTGTCGCACTCTGCTACTCCGGGTAGCGACGAGTTTAACGCTCTATTGGAGAAATTTGAAAGTAATAGTCTCTCAATTAAAATTGTTATTGATAATAAACTTGAATTAACCGATTTTCATAGTGCAATATCAGAACTAGAGAGACAATTTGAAAGCCACGTACGTACAGAGGCTAAAAAGATTATTGCCGAAAAATATCAACAGAAACTTGATAATTTGGTAGCAAATTTCCTAGAGGAACTTAACAGACTTCTTCCAGAAGATTAATTCATCCCAAAGTGGTGGAATTGGCAGACACACAAGACTCAAAATCTTGCGACTAAAAAGTCGTGCGGGTTCAAATCCCGCCTTTGGGACCATTTTAAAAAAGAGAATTAAAATGTCAAACACTTGTTGGTGCTGTGGACAAAATAAAGACGCCGTAGAGGACAAGCATGAAAAAAGTGGCCATAATATTAATCACGAATATCGCGTGGAGCTTTTAGACGGCTTTGATTGTTGTGAAGATTGTAGAGATGATATTCTCGAAGATATCTTAAGTTAAATGTATTTTGTAACCACAAGAAATTTGGGGCTTAATCCAATCATTGGAACAATAGACGAGAGTTATATTTTGCGAGTTTCCAGGGAGATTAATTAATGAACAAACGAATAACTTCAGCCATGGGCCATCGTAAATATCGTAACACAAAATATCGACCATATAAAGAGCCAAGGTTTCTTCGTTTTCTTGGCATTATTTCTTTATGCGCCCTATTTCTTTTTGTCCTAATATTAGGTACGGCAAGTTTTTACTTCAATGATACAGACGTAATTGCGACAGTAGATAGAAAAGAAGCAGTTAATAGTGGTAAAAGTCACACATACCTTATTTTCACTAATAAAGGTGTGTTTGAAAACAACGATATATTGCTGCGCGGTATCTTTAACTCGTCAGATATCTATAATCTTATTAAAGAAGGCAAGACATATAAATTTACACTAGTTGGGCAAAGAATCCCTTTCCTATCTATGTACAAAAATATTGTTAAAGTGGCACCCGTCAATTAACATAGTTGAGATAATATTAAAATGAAATTCTATATTGGTCAAACAGTTTATGTTCTTAAGGATGGCAGGATTGGTAGAATCATCAATATTAATGAGACAAGGTGTCTTTTACAGTTTCAATTAATCCAAATGGTCTATTGGTATAACATAGACGAAATATCGGAAGATTTTTCTAAATATAATTCCCTATTTAGTTTGAACAAAACATAGTTCGCGGCAAAAAACACGTTTAATCTTGGTTAATCTTGTTTCTGCCCCTGCGGCGAGACTATACGCTGATAAGTTAAATTCAGCAATAGGGAACTTAATGTCACACACAAAAAGAAGACTTGAAGAGATATCAGAAGATGGTCAAATTGATATGAATAATGATAATATACATGTTTTAAAAGTAACCGAATGGCCGTCTGTAAATAGAATTAAAATTAATAGAATTACGTCAATTGTAGATTTCTTAATCCTTAAAAAAGAATTTTTGCAATTAGCCTTTGATTTTGTAGAAAATGCAAAAGGGCTTGGTTTGGCAGCAAATCAAGCTGGAGATGAAAATTCTTGGTTTATTATGAGGCACAGCGAATATGGCCTCATTCTTGTTATAAACCCATTATTTATTGGTGGCATAGAAAGAAAACAATACATCGAGGGATGTTTTTCTATTCCAGGACAACACTTTAAAGTTAGACGTTATAAAAATATTCAAGTTGATTTTCATTGGACAACTGTTCCATCTCTTTGGAAAGACACGCCTTTGTCTTCGTTAAAGTTTTATAGCGGAGGTCTTTCTGGGCAGGATGCACAAATTTTTCAACACGAATTTGCGCATTTATGTGGAAAGTGTATTAAAGATGTTGGGGAAGAAGTTTAATTAATGTTGGAAGACAGGGTATTAAGAAAAATCTCTGAATATGAGCCAATACATCAAACTAAATTAATCAATCTTTTAACGCCAGAAGGTTATTCTTACAAAGACATTACTAACGCACTTGCCTCATTATTAAGTTCCAACACTATTGGCATAAAGAAAAATTTACTAGTCATCAACAAAACTAAACTGAGAGCATCATGCAACACTCTCTAGAGAAAATTAGAAAAGCCCTTGGCCTAGATATCCCAACCGGATTGTCTCCAAAAGATAAAAAGGCCATAATTAAAATTATTAAATTAAGCGAACATAAGGAAAAACGTAAAAAGGTAGGAAGGCCATCTTTTGAAGAGGCCGCATTTTATAAAAAAGTTGACTATAAGACATTAAGACATAAGAAGCCAAAGGCAGGATTTATTCCAAGAAGTAAAAAACATATTGATGTAGACCTTAAAAATACTATTACCGCCGCAATAGAAAATAAAATTAATGAGCTTAACGCCAGGAACAATAATAGATAAGTTTATTAGAAATACTATTAAAGGTCAACAATACTTTTTAATAATTCGTGTTTCTAATAAAACAATAGAATATAAAGTAACAAAAAGTACTTTTAAAGAAAAACAAATTAACCAAAGTTTTCATATATTTACATGAGTATAACGCTATTCTTTTATTTACTTATAGTTATTTTCACTGTAACTATTTCAGTAAAAAAAGTTGACGGAAAAGAAGTTCGTCCTATTATACATATAATTACAGCTTTTTTATGGCCACTAATATTAGTTGGCCTTTTGTGGATATATATAGAAAAAGATTAAAAATGATTCATCTAATTGGAGACACACATTTTTTTCATCGCAATATCATTAAATATTGTGGTCGACCATTTTCTTCGGTCGATGAAATGAATGATGCTTTAATAAAAAATTGGAATGCAATTGTGTCTGCGTCAGATACAATAATCCACGTTGGAGACTTTTCATTTTGTCAGGATAAAATTGCCGCGCAGATTTTGTCTTCATTAAAAGGGCTTAAAATTCTGGTTCGCGGAAACCATGACAAATCTCCTGAAAGAATGGAACAAATTGGCTTTAATTTAGTTGTAGAATCAATGATGATGCACGTTCCTAATGTTGGAAAGTGTTTCTTCTCGCATTATCCAATTGAAAGTGATAGTGCGCTTAAAAGTATTTTAGACGAAACTGATTGTAAATATCAAGTCCATGGTCATTCTCATAATGGCCGACCATATTTTGACGGACTACGTTTTAATGTTTCTTGTGAAATGATAGGCTACAAACCCATACAACTTTTTGTTCCTAAAGATACAATTAGAAAGGACACGTATGATTAACAAATGCCCCTCTAAAACATGCACCATTAGTTTTGGACAAAAACAAACCAATGCGGCAGGAATCTACCAAGACGGAAAATATGGAGAAGGTCGCAGAGTTTTCACAGAAGGAAAAACAATGCGATGCACGGTTTGTGGCCACGAAGAGAAAAATTCGTCATTTGTTGGTAAAAAGAAATGAGCCCAATATTAATAGGTTATTTCATTAGCTCATATTTAATAACGCTTTTATGTATTGTAGCAATAAAGTCCAAAAAAGCCCCGTTGCCATACACAAAGGTAGTTTTAATAAATACCCTTATAATTATATTTTTCTTTTGGCCAATAACAATACTTTACGCGGTCTATGTTGGCTCTAAATATGACGACCAAGGAAATAATCTACCACCCTCTTGCTAACAGAAATTTACGCGAGGACTTAAAAAATGTTTCTAATGATATTATCAAAAATAGAAACAATAGACGTAATTTTGCAGTTGCTTGCTTTCCAACGAAGTATGGTGGAAATACAGCTGCTTGCCTACGCACCTTTTCTATTTTCAATGGTGTAGAATTTTTAACAGTTGGATACCGTAAATTTATTCCAATGGCAGCCGTTGGCGCACAATACTACGAACACGTTATTCATTTGGGAAATGAATTTGCATTACTAGAACATATTCGGGTGCGCGGCTATACGCCAATTTGTATTGATAAAACAGATAGTTCTACCTCAATTTGCGATGGAGATTGGCCAGAGAAGCCTTTATTTATTTTTGGAAAAGAGGCTGACGGTATTCCCCCTTTAATTTTACATGCCGTTAAAGACCATAGACACATTCCTATGTATGGCCCACTACGCTCATTAAATGTTGTTGTTGCATGTGGAATAACACTACATCAATATTCTTTATCTTGGTCATAAAATGAAAATCAAACACCTTTCAATTGAGCATGGTTGGGCGAGTTCCTCTATTGCTCTTGCGCTTTGTGTAAGTAGTAATTTAAAATCTATCTATATTAGGGTGCCTTTTTATTATTTAAAAATCTCTTTAATATGAATAGAAAATTTAAAGAAGGCGACTTAGTAACTGCCATAGATAGTTATGGTAATAAACATACCTTAGAAGTTAAAGGATATAATTTTATAAACGGCCATTGGTATGTTTTAACAGAAATTTATCCTAGCCCTAAAGGGCTAAATATCAATAAACTTTCATTTTGGTATGAAAGTGAACTTACTCTTCTTATATAACGTTCCATCGTAGCTCAGTTGGTAGAGCGTTCGACTGTTAATCGAATGGTCGCAGGTTCAAATCCTGCCGATGGAGCCATTTTAAGGTAAAATATGAGCCCCACTCAAATTATCCTTTTAATTGTTCTTGGAATATTTGGCATTACGGGAATTATTATTACGTGGTATATTTGTATTGACCCATATGAGCGACTAGATGAAGACTAATTTAACTAATATCTGTAAATGTAGAGTGCCAAGCATTAGTATTGGCTCTTATATTAGATTTAGAATTGAAAATCAGGTTGGCCGTCTTGACGAATGGGACTTTTTTGGAAAAGTAGTCTCAATCCTAGAATTTGAACAACACCCTTTTCATATTCTAGAAATTCAATATAAAAATACTGGACAAACATATCTTGTTTGGTGTCATAGCACTAAAGAATTAGAAAAAGAATTCATCGGCCAATGATTGAACTATTTAATAGAGACTTTAACCACCTTAATACTTGCAAAGTATTGGCACGAAAGTCTAATGCAAGAAATTTTAAGTTTGGTGTAGTTATTGCCTATGGTAATAAAATTATTTCTGTAGGTGTCAACAATGTCTATAAGACACATCCAATGTCTACGACTTATAGTAATTTTATTCACGCAGAATTAGACGCAATTCTTTCTGCAAAGGGCGACGACTTAACAAATACCACCATCTATATTAGAAGGAGTGGCGCAAAAGAGGCTCCGCTACATAGTAGGCCATGTCAGCATTGTTACGCCCTTATTAAAAGGTTTGGAATTAAACATATGGTCTACGTTGATGCAGGTGGCAATATTGTAAAAGAGAATGTCTAAAACATACACTTTACTATCGTCTTCAAAAGTTCCGCCATTACAATTAAATAATCATGGAATATTTGAGGCAAATTATTTAGATTATAAAAATACAGAACAATTAATTTTAAAAATTCTAAAAACTATAGAAAATAATGAGTCTGTAACAATAACAATCATTGGACACAAAGATGTACAAAATTGAGTGGTTTGATTTAATAAACCAAGAAAACAAATATATTACAAACTTTGGTCCGCACCAAGATAATATCTATGGACGAGGTTGGCTTATAAAAGAAGATGCAGAAAAACAGTGTAATACATTAAATAATGCCACAAAAACAACGCATTATAAAGTGGTGGAATGCAAATAGAAATATTTATAGGCGACAGAGTATATTTTAATTGTCCTGGTTCACCTTCCGATGGAAGGCCGGGCACTGTAAAAGATAAAAAAACGTGGCCATGTGGCACAATGCATTACTGTGTTATATGGGATAATGGAGGCGAAGTTTGGGTAGAAAAATCGCTGTTGAAAAAATAATACCAGGTCAAATCATTTACTACTATGGTATACTTTTTTGTACCCAATTTTTAACATCAGAGACATGGATTGGAAAAAGATATTGGATAGACGACACAGATGCCGAAAATAGAGATAAAAAAGATAGGGCTTTAAAGGTCTTTATTAACGAAACTGGCCGCGCCATATCTTTACCATTGTGTCTTGAGGTCGAATTAATAGAGAATAAAAATGCAAGTAATTAGTCTACTACACAACAAAATTGGAAAAGTTGTTCATCAGGAATTTTCCTATGAAACCCTACAAACTGTTTTTCTAGTAGAATGGAATGATGGCGGCATTTCTTGGACAGTTTCACAAAATATAAAGGAAATAATTTATGTCTGAATCTGAAAAAAACACACAAGATATTCTTGGTAATTTGCTTGAAGGCAAGCCTAAAAAAGATATAAAACCTCAAACTGAAACACCAAGAGAGATTACCAAAGTTCAACAGAAAAAAGAAGTTCCCACTGTAAAACCAAACATTCATCATTCTTCATATGTTCCTCAAAAATCGTTCACCCTCATAGAGTTAACAAAGGAACAACTTACAAAGGCGGCTAATGCTAAGATAAAAGTTATTGAGGGAAGTAGAAAATGGGGCCCTCATGTAGTTTTAGACTCAACCACCAGCATTTATGGCTTCGGTGAAACAGTAGAATTAGCGGTTGAAGACTGTATCAACAATATTGTTGCGTGGAAAGGTTTATGCACAAAGTAGTTATTTTAAGAGGAATTCCTGGCTCCGGGAAATCTACAAAGGCCAGAGAGTTAGCGGCAACAGCAATTCAGGCAAATTTTTCCTCTGAAATTTGTTCTACGGACGACTTTTTTATAGATGCAGTAGACGGCCTATATAAGTTTGACAAAACAAAACTGTATACTAATCATACGCGCAATTTTCATAGATTTCTGTCCTGTATTCATAATAAAATTAACTTAATTATTATTGATAATACAAATATTAACCGAAGCGACTACTCTCACTATCAAAAAGCCGCAGAATTAAATGGATATGATGTAGAAGTAATGGTCATCAATCCAAATCTTTCGTTAGAGGAAGTCTTCCAAAGGCAAAGGCACTCTGTTCCATTTGAGACAATTAGGCGAATGCACAATAGCCTCCTGGCCTCTCTTGACGGAGGCGCCCAAATATAGTATGTGCGATGTCACTTATATTGCCGAGAGGCAGAAAGGTAAATATGTCAGAAAACGTTGAAAAAGTAAGAAAGAAAAGAACACCAAAAACTCCCCAGCAACTTTTGCAGGAGGCGTTAGAGATTCAGAAAAAAGCCTATCTTGCACAAGCAAGAGAGGCTCTGAATAATGTGTCAGAATATACATCTGTAAAAAGTGCAGTTAAAGAAGTTGCAGACTATATTTCTGAGGCAAGAAGCCTAACAGATGAAGAATCGTTTAAGGCAAAAGAAGCTGCGTTAATGCAAAGACTAACAAAGTTGAGAGAAAAAAGAACAGTTGCCAAACAGTATTTAGACGTAAAAGAAAAGGCTTACAATGCCTTTGAAAGTGCGCAAACACAAGTTGGCGAGTTAGTAATGAATGCTATTGGAACAAACCCAATGGACCCAAACATTACTTCGAGAATGCCAACAACTGCACAACTCAGAAATGTCTTGATGCAGAACGTTACTAAGGAACAATTGGCTATTTTGGCAGATTCTTCGGACCCATTTGAGGCGTTCCGTAGAGTGAAAGAAGAAGAAAAACTAGCAGAAACTGCAAAAGAAACCTTGTAACTTAAAGTTTTGATGCTTTTATAAAAAAGCATCACCATTTAACAATGACATTATTACTATATCTAATTATTTCTAGTAGTGTTATTGTGGCACTATATTTATTAAGTTTATGGACATATAGTATAGATGCAGACTTAATAGATTTATTATTATTAGGCTTGACTTGGCCCGCAACAGCATTGATTGTTGCGGGTATTTTCGTAGCATGTTTTTTAGACAAAATCTTTGAATAAAAGGATATAAAAATGGCGGGTAACGTAAAGAGACAACAATGTATTGGCTCAATGGAGCCACTTTCTGTAAGATTTCGTCGCTCAAAAATCTTCAGCAAAGAAATGGTCCCTGGCTCATTTGATTTATACGGCAAAAGAGCGTTTGGAGAAGAAAGGGCCCTTCGACAAACAATCAGACAAAACTTTCTAGAATGTCAACAAAGTCATCCAAAAAATCAGCGCCCAGAGTTTAGGACAAAAAATGACGGCGGCCTTGTTACATATAGTTTAGACTATGATGATGGTTCATGGATTCAACTAACATACGACCCAACAAGAATTTTACCCAAGGAAAGTAAAGATGAAGATAAGCCATCCGTTTAGTTGGAAAATTTTTATTAAATATCCAATAAGCTCTATTTGGATTTATGTTTTAAACCCAATAACAGTCCTTATTTTGATGCCTCTTGTAATGATACTAAGTAATCCATTTCTCGTATTGCCAATGCTTCTTTTTATGCCCGTGGGTCTATGGATTCAATCTTTAGAATATCGTTACTATGATAAACACCCAGAAGTTTATCATGCATGGTTTCAAGCACAAACCAAAAGATAGGTCTACGTTCCATATAACGTAGTGGTCGGGGCATGAACCCACAAGGTTTGCCCGGAAGTTTCCTTGAACTTCTAAATAAACAAGGTGGTGGAGTCCGTTACCCTTTCCATTATTGGAAACTAATCTTGTCCCGTATTAGCACAAAACGGGGCACTAAATTAAAAATATGATAATCAAAAAAGTACACGTTTTAGAGTCTAAAAGACAATATACAGGATTCACTACAGTTAATAAACTATCTCTTCAAAACGAATATGTTGATGGCTCATGGGGGCCTTTATATTATGCGGAGCAAGTTGTTCTAAAAAAACCAACAACAATGTGCATTTTATACGGTTGGCCAACATTAGATGAAGCGCCGACAAAAAATAACTGTTTTGTGGCATTACGTAAACAATCGCGCCCCGCATACTCAACAGAAAATCCTTATTTAATAGAAATTGTTGGTGGTGGCACAGAACACGAAGAGTCTTTTTTAGCAGCAGCGATTAGAGAAACAAAGGAAGAGTATGGACTAGATATTTCTAAAACAGTCTATAAACTTGGAGAATATCCACTATTACCATCGCCCGGAATTTTAACAGAGGAAGTTTATTTTACTGCTGCGCAAATCTCGCCGGAGCAATTTAAGGAAATACCAACAATTATTCCTGTTGGTGATGGTAATGAATTAGAATCTGGAACTATACTATTCATTCAACCACTTAAAGATGCGATTAATGATTGTCGAAGTGGCATTATAAAGTGTATGAAAGTAGAAATAGCCTTAAGAAGACTTTGGGACTATTTATGAAAAATATGCTTAAATCTAATAAAACAAAATTTGACAAATCCTGTATTCTATATGAAAAAAATAATTAATTGTAAATTAATAAATAAACATTCTACTGGAATATTTTTTAAAAAATATTGGTGGACAGTTGAACCTTATGGAGATTTATGTGGCCTCATCCTTCCCAAAAGGTACGCTGTACAAATCCCTAATTATCAATATGAATTATACAATATTGGAGAAAATTTTACAATATCCTTCTTTCTAAAACCAAACGGAAAATACTCGCCATATGAACACAACATTTGATTTTGGCAATGGTCCCGTTCCTGCCGCACGCCACATTAATAAAAACGGAGCTTTAGGCGGTTGGGTTGCCAAATCTGCAAAAGTTGCAGATAGCTGTTATATTGGGAAGAATGCTAGAGTTTTTGGCAATGCCAAAGTTTTTGGCAAGGCCAAAGTTTTTGGCAATGCGCAAATTTTTGGCAATGCCGTAGTTTATGGCAATGTCTTAATTTATGGCAATGTCTTAATTTATGGCAATGCCGCAGTTTTTCGCAATGCCCAAATTTCTGGCAATGCCCAAATTTATGGCAATGCCAGAATTTATGGCAATGCCAAAGTTTATGGCAATGCCATAATTTATGACAATGCCAAAGTTTTTGACAATGTACAAATTTTTGACAACGCCTTAATTTATGGCAATGCCACAGTTTTTCGCAATGCCCAAATTTATGGCGATGCCGAAATTTCTGGTAATACCCATATTACATTATTTCAAATGCTAAAAATATGAATAATTTTGGGCTAGTTTTAGAAAATTGCAAAAATATAAATAATATTGGCGCAATAATGAGGGCCGCCTTTAATTTTAATGCGCAATTTATTGCAACAATTGGCAAAAGATATAAACGAGACGCATTAGACACATGTAATGCTGAAAAACATATCCCAATATTTACATTTAATTCAATAGACGACTATAGGAAAAGCGCCGTTTCATGGATTCATGTGGGATGTGAAATCGTAGAGCAGTCTATAAATATAAAAAACTTTGTGCATCCAAAGCAATGTGTATACCTTTTAGGTCCAGAAGACGGGGGACTATCAAAAAACGCATTATCTATATGTAAATATATAGTGCAAATTCCAACACGTAACTGTTTAAATCTTTCGGTTGCGGCCGGAATTCTTATGTATGATAGGACAATAAAACAATGAGTTTATCTGATAGAATGAAAGCCTATGAGTTTGACCAAGACTCTACATTAAAAAATAATCCTCACGAAACATACTGCGTAATTCGTCTAGATGGAAAAGGATTTAGCAAATATACAAAAAAATATTTTATAAATCCCTTCGATACATGTCTAAGACAACTTTTAATTGACTGCGCACTTCAGTTATTAGAAGAAATTGACAATGCTAAATTCATTTACACACAAAGCGACGAAATATCTATAATTATTCCGCCATTGCCACCCAAGGCTAATTTTTGGTTTGGAGGAAGGGCGCAAAAAATAGTAAGTGTCGCGGCAAGTTTATTAACTAAATCTTTTAATAAATTACATCAAACCGATGATGAATTCATAGGTAATGCAACATTTGATGCCAGAGTATTTCAATTACCAACAGAGATAGAATTAGTTAACTATCTAAGATTTAGACAAAAAGATTCATTTAGAAATTATATTAATAAAATTGCTCAACATAAATTTGGCAAAAAACAAATATTAAACATTAGAGCTAAAGAGTTAGCCACTAAATTATATGGTGAAAATTATGAGGACAATCCAAATTTTCAACCTATATTTGCATATGGTACATTTCTTAATAAAGAAATAGAAATAGTAGAAAAAATTATTGATATAGAGTTCGAAAAAGCATTATCAATAGTAAGGCCATTATATGTCAATGCCGCAGCCAACCAACTTTAAAATAACTGCTCAAAGAATATTATTTGGAGAAGTTCCAGAAAAACCTCTTAATAATATTAATAAATTCGAAATATATTCTCTAGCCATTCATATTAGAAACGGAATGGCAAACGCAATTAAATATATCTTTGATATAGTTAATAAATCATTTAGTCATAGGCATAGTTTAGTTGGTGAAAATCAGTTTGTTGAATGGTGGTATACACAAATAAAAAATTGGAATATAGAATATTGCGGAGAAACACCAGAGCCACTATCCTTTGAAGAGTTAATGGCACGATTTTCTTCAAGGCCAATTACTGCTGAATATCACTGTATTATAAATAATACTAAGACACATGTTAAAAAAACATATAAAAGACATTTAAATGATTATGGCAATTCTCCTAACGAATGGGATAGACTAAATGCGCTATAAACTATTCCTTATAGTAATTTTTCTTTTTTTATCAAATTGTGGACATAGCCCAGCAAATGGAACACTAGTTAAAGTAGTAATAGATGGAAAAGTTGTTTGTGAAGGCATAGTTGTTGGAGGGTATGGTCATGGCGGGGCTAGAGAAGATAGAGTTCAAATTTTGATATTAGAAGATAATAAACCTACAAACCGAACAATAAGTATGCCACATTCCTTTGTTGTTGAAAAATAATTCGATGAAAACACTAATAATTGCTATTACTATACCATTTATTGTTTGTGGCTTATATTTCTCTGCTAAAACTTGTGATAATTTACAAAGCAATAATATAACAACACAACAAAATAAACAATTTTCACTACATATCAAGTTTGGCAAAGACACAAAGTGGGAAGGAAGAAATTACTTATTAAATAAAATTGGGGCGATACGATATCAAAAAGAATCTTTAACAACTGTCGCCTATGTATATGACGAAGTTGGGCAAGTACAAACAAAAATAACTGCCCCCTTATCAATTATAATTGACGGAAAAGAAGTTATACCAAATGAGTAAAGAAATTGTTGTTTCTATAGAAAAAAACAGCATTACTGGCGAGGAAGAATTCTTCTATAATAGAAAAATTGGTTTAAAGTTACTCAAAGATAATAATAGAGAGTATCTGGACGCTGTAACATTTATTATCAATAAAAAATATGAAATAACGTTAGAAGATGTTATTTATGGCCTAGAAGTTTTATATAAAGAACGCTCCTTTGATAAGGAGGGTCCATATTCACAAAATGAAATAGTGACAGCAGCAGATAAATACGCACAACAAAGAGCCTTTCAAAGATTAATTAAACTCGGTCTTATAGATAATAATGGTGCCTTAACAGAACTTGGTAAAATTAAGGCGAAAGAAATTATAAATGAAGAACACCGATAAAAAATTCTCTGTTGTATGTATGGGTGGAGGCGCCGGGGTATTTTCTTTCTTAGAAGAAGGGGGTTGGTCAACTAATTTTATTAGGGGCCTGATTCCATACCATCAATCACAAATTAAAAGTCTATATGATATAGAGCCAACAAAGATTGTCAGCCTAGAAACCACCGTAGAAATAGCGCAAAAAGAATTTCGCACGCTTAAAGCGATATTTCCAAACAACGAATGTGTTGCAATAATTGCTAATTCAGCATTAGCAAAAGTCGAAGAGGAGCGCGCTGAGAGAACAAATATTAGTTATATCGTTATACATAGCGATAAACAACTAGAAGCATTAACTCTACGACATACACATAAAAATAGAGAAAAACAAGAAAGAGAATTAGAATTTGTTTTGAGAAATATAATTAAAGGTAGGGAAGATTGTTTGCCACAGAAAACAATATATACCATCTCTGACAATGAATATAATTTATGGGGAAAAGAACCATTTACAACACAAGAGTTACCGCATAACTCCATAATTTTTCCTGGCTCATTTAATCCTTTTCATGAAGGACATTTAGACGCAATCAAGGTCGTTAACGCAAAAACTGGAAAAAAAGTGTGGCTAGAATTATCTATTGTCAATATTAGTAAGCCACCACTATCATATCTCTCATTTGTAGAGAGGAAAACAGCTCTACAAAAAGTTATAGAGAGTCACCCTGATTTAATTGCAGGGACAGTGTTTACAAATCGGGCAAAAATATCTGAAAAACACTCATTATTGTCAAATGACAATCGTAAATTGATAGATTTTGTGGCAGGCTTTGATACTATTAAAAGGCTAAATATTGAATTTGCTACATTAAATGGAGAATTAGAGGACATATGGATGCAATGTTGTATTTTTGAAAACAAACCAACATTCTATGTTCTACATAGAGAATCATCAGAACAAGATGTAAAACTATTACATAGAGATTTAGTAAATCGTTGTATTTTTTTAAATCATACACAAAGATGTTTAGAAGAAATATCATCAACAAAAATAAGGACGCAAAATGCCTAACGTAGATATATCATATGATGAAATTATTGGAATTGTGCTTGACTGTAAAGTCCCCTACTCTTTAGGGGAGAAATTATGCATTTATGTTAAAGATAGAGACTTTGCAGAAACTTATGCAAATAGTATTACCAATGTTGGTTTCTTTGATGGTAAGACATTGAAGGACTTAACCGAGTCTTTTTCTGGATATATGGACGAGTTTAAGGCTTCCCTAAAGTTAATAAAAGGCATAGAGGATATTAACTCACAAGAATTTGGCCTCATAGTAACAAATAATTTGATTAAAAGAGGAGCAATTCGTGTTAATTCCCAACTTTTAGTAGAAGTGGTTAAATAATGAAAAGAATTTTAGTACCGCTGCCACTCAAGGCCGACGCCTACACTATTAGTGGCGAAGCAATTGCCGGAGAAGAAGCAAAAGAAAAATCTGTTTATACTTTAGTAGACAGATATTCTCCAAAACAAAATTTAGGAGTTGTTGCACAAGACTCTAGAATGATTTTCTATGGAATCTCTGACTTTATTAGAAATCATCTAAGTCAACCAATTACACATAAAGACATCGACGAAGCAAAAGAATTTATGCAGACTGCATATTCTTTTGGTGGGCCACTATTCTTTCCAGAAGAATTGTGGAGAAGAGTAGTTAATGAGTATAATGGATATCTTCCAATATTAATTCAAGGGCTTCCAGAAGGCTCAACATATTTTCCAAATGAGCCAAAAATACAAGTTACTTCGCTTGGAAAAGGGTTTGGAGAAATTGCCGCACATATTGAAGCATTAATGTTGGGGATGACATCTATTGCAAGCGTACGGGCAACAGTTACAAGACATTGGTTAGACAGAATTAGAGAAGTTTTTATACGATATTCTAATTTAAGAGAAACATCTATAGACGAACTTTCTCAGGAAAAACTAAAAGAAATTGATGCCTTTGCCCGATTTATGATTCATGACTTTGGAATGCGGGCTCACAGCTGTGCAGAAGAATCAGAAATGCTTGGAAGGGCACATTTATTAGTATTTCATGGGACAGATACGTTTAATGCGGCATATCAGGCAAGAAAATTAGGGGCTTGTCCTCCAACCGGAACAAGTATTTTAGCGCTTGCACATAGAATTGTGCAAGGACATATTAGTGAAGAATCTGCTTATAATAGAATCTGTGAAGCCGCGAATGGAGGTTGGGCATCATATGTAGCAGACTGCTATGATTTTAAAAATGCTGTACAAAAGTTCTTAGTTAAACTTGCCCAAGAGAAAAAAGGGACAATAGTCATTAGACCAGACTCTGGCGATGACATAGAAGATGTTTTATATATTGCATATAAAGCATATGAGGCCGGACTATATACAGAATCTAATGGCTACAAAGAATCAACAAATTTACGGTTCATTCAAGGCAATTCAATGAACCCAGAAAAAATAGACAAGATTTTTAAAGCTCTTGCTGTGCATAATTTTAACCCAGTTAAGTGGGGTATTTTTGGCGTAGGAGGTTGGCTAAGAAATATTTGCACTAGAGACACATTTTCAAGTTCATATAAATTATCTGCTAAGGGATTAAACAATACTCCGGTTGTTAAACTTAGTGAAACTAGAGGTAAATTAAGTGTACCAGGTCCAGTTAGTTTATATAAAAAGAAAGTTGGCCCATCAGTTTACCACATTGATGAAATTGTTGGCAGCGAATTAAGATATGTCTGTTGGTATACACCAGAATCAATGCAATCTGGGAGGTTGCCAGCATTTGAGCCCTTTAGTAAACTACAAGAGAGAACAATTAATGAGTTCGACTGGTTTAGAGACGCAAACGTCGAGAGAGGCGTTATAGCAACACAAAACGTTTTATCTAAAAAATTACAAACTATACAAGATAACACTATTCAATTGCATAATAAAGGGTGGTAAAATGAGTGCAGAACAAATAATTAAATCTCGTAATTTAGATGGCCAAATATGCACATTTAATAAAGATGATATAAAAATAATTAATAAAACCTCTTTATGGAAAGATTTTTCAATAATCCTTAAAGGAAAAATAAACGAAAAAGAATATAGGGAATATTTATATTCCTCTTTTGAGCTACTTACGAAAGGAGAAGAAGTCTTTGTTCGTTATAAATCAAAAAATGAAGAGTGGCGCACATCGGCCACCGGCGACAATTGGTTCAAATATGGAGAATATATTCTTTTTACCCACAACACTGGACCTTCGTGCAATGAGATAACCATCCTTTATAAAATAGAAGACAATAAATTTCTTGCTTTTAAAGAAAAATTAATAGACGATTTATCAAAGTTTATTTTGCCACCAGAACCACGTCCTAAGAGACTTCCTTCTGTGGGTTTATTAACAATGGTAGAAGGCAGCTTTGAAATACGAGAAGGAGATATTCTTCCAGAAAATATTTCAATAAACGAATTTCAACAAGATATTCGGCCAAAATTAACTAATATAATAGACAAAATTAAAAACAAGAAAAAGGGTATAGCATTATTGTATGGTGAACCAGGAACTGGAAAAACAACATTTATTAAGTTATTAATAAATGAAGTAATAAAGGGCACGGAGGAAGAGAAGGAATCGGAAAAATCATTTATTTTTATTCCACCACAATATGTTGGCAAATTAACCTCTCCAGAATTAATAGAGGTTATTTTACGGTGGGGTAGAAACTCAGTTCTTATTATTGAAGATGCCGAAAGGGCTCTACAATCTAGAGAAATAGAGAATAATGAAATCATTAGCACTCTATTAAACTTGACAGACGGAATAATGTCAGATATATTAGGTATGCAAGCAATAGCAACTTTTAATTGTAATGTAGATAAAATTGATAATGCACTTCTAAGACCCGGAAGGCTAATAGAATTGGCAGAATTTAAAAAGTTTACCGCAGAAGAGGCCGCTATCCTAAGTAAAGGTAAAATAACAATTCCTGCAACACTTGCAGAAATATTTTGTGGAGAATACAAATGAAGGCGCATGAAATTTTTAAACAACGAGGATATTACTGGCTTAAAGTAAAACCAGGACAGCATACTATTGACGAGGCAAATAAGTTGCTTACCTCGAAAAAAAATATGCAAGGAAAACTCAACGAAGAGTTAATACGCCTACTCGAAGACAAAATTCTTAATCTGTCCCAAAAAAATATAGAGGCTACAATAATAGCAGAATATGATGGTGGATTAAGTACACAAGTTTATATTCCAAAAATAACACCTTTTGACCTTTTTAATAGAGCATTTGAAGTGCTTGACTATAAGCTTTTATCGGTAGAATATAAGCCATTTGGTGAAGAAATATGACATACGAAGAATATCTAATAGCATATGAGACATTCGTCAAAGAACAAGAGAGAATGGCCGAACATATAGAAACTGAGGCCGACTACCAAAATAGTATTCCACTACAATCCTTTGTAAAGTTTTTGAGGGGACAAATAGACGATTTTTCTCATCTTAGAGATGGTAATTGGATTGACCCAGACGCAGAAGAGAATGAGAAGTTTGAAGATGAGTTAGACGATGAACTTCACGATAAAGATTTATTTTCTCAAATTGAGAAAGGGGACAATGAGAGTGGAGACATAGAAGAAGAACCGCCTCAAAACCCACAAGAAGAAGATATTCCTCCAGAAGAAGACAAAGAAGATGACAACACAGAATTCCCAGAGTAACGAATTTGAAGACTTTAGAATACGCAAAATTAGAAAATCTGTAAAAAAAGATATATCTGGAGAAAAACGTATTCATAAAGAGACAAAACATAAAGACAAATTTGATGGAAATTTTGGCAATAAAAAGTATGACCCAGACGAGTGGGACGAAGACGGCGAATAACTTTAAAAACATGCTTTATCAAACAATTATTGGCAGCTCTCTATATGGATTAGAGACAAAAGACTCTGATATTGATAAACTTACTGTTAATATTGAGTCGCCCACGGTAATATTTGGAATACAAGGTGCAAACAAATCTGTACAAACTATTACCGACGAATCAGATGAAAGAATTTTTTGGTTAAAAAGATTTGTTTCTTTATGTGTGTCTGGAAATCCGAATACACTAGAAAGTTTATGGGCCACACAAGGAAAGATTATATTTGTTAATCCTATATTTCAAAAGTATATTTTAAATAATAATCATTTATTCTTAACAAAAAATATAATCAATCCCCACCTTGGGTTTGCCAAATCACAAGTTTATAAATTAACAAATAAAAAATTCATTGGAAATAAAAGAAAAAATATCATAGATACATATGGCTATGATATAAAATATGCGACCCATGCATTACGCCTTATTCATCAATTAGAAACTATTATTAATAACAATACACTGATATTTCCAGTTCAAAATAAAGATATTTTACTAGACATAAAGCTAGGTAACATTACACGGCAAAAGTTTCTAGATATTTTTAATGCATCTTTAGATGCTGTTATGACAAAACTATCATCATCGTGGCTTCAAAAAAAGGAAGCAGATATTGATAAAATCAATGCATTATTGTATAATCTATACAAAGAGTCTGGATATTAATGATTCAATTACCAAAAACATACCTCTCAATTGACTTTGAAACTACTGGACTAGACGATGACGGAGATGTCTCAAAAGTAGATATTATTGAGGCAGCAGTAGTTCTAGTTGAAAATGGCAAAATTATCCAACAAATCAGTGGATTAGCATGTCCGCCACAACCAATAAGTGAAAAAATTACACAAATTACTAATATTACAAACAACATGTTGGTGGGAAAGCCAACACCACTTGAAGTATTTAAAACTGTCATTATTCCACTATTTAATATAACAACTAATATAGTTGGCAATAATATATTAACATTTGATAGGTTATTTATAGAGAAGTATTGTAAAATACTTAATATCACTCCACCACCACTAAACAATTATTGGGACTGCGGCGCATTCTTTAAATCAATAAGGCAGGCACATCGGGCAATAAAAGATTTAGATTTGCCAAAATCACAGGCAGATTTATACAATTGGACTATGCCGATTATGAAGTATAGTTACCAACAAGACAGAATTCTGTGGAATTTAGACGCATCGTCTAGGTATCTTGGAGTATCTCCATTTGGAATGTCTGGAGAAAGACATAGGGCCTTATTCGACGCGCAACTTGCTCATAGAGTATTTGAAAAAATAAGGGAGGAATTATCACAATGAGTGGCGTAAGTAGTCTTTTTACATTTGTTGACACAAAGTTCAAAGATAAATTTGAACCAAATGATTACTCTATTATTTATGTAGATAGTAATGGTAAATTAACTATATCAGAAAATATTACATTTGCCAAATGTATGGAAACTGGAAAAGAAAAAGACTTCATTGTTTTTAAAGGCGGCTGTAAAGTAAAAACAACATGAAAAAAGATAATCGTAGAATAGTTAAAATTTATTTAAATAAACCTTCAAACATTGATTTAATCCTGCCGACAGAAAGAATTATCTTTGTTCCTAAAATAGGAAAAAAATGGTCAGAACTTTCAAATTGTCACCCGAAAAATGTTCTTATAGAATTCTAATTAAATCTGAAAAAAGATTCTTTATAGAAGAAAGACAGTCATACACAGGGATTTTATATCAAATTCTTGCGTGTAGTAAAAAAGAGTCATTAGCAAAATTTCTAAGTCAGCAGTCTAATTATAAAGTAGAAAGATATGACAAATAACTGTCACCAATGTTCCTTTAAAGGAGAAATTCCAGGCTCCGCGCATATTTCGTGCAACAATGAAAAGGCATCTTTATTAGACTTAATTGATGTTTTAAAAGGTACTCAAAATATTTCAAAATTAGAAATTACATATGACCCAGAGGCCGTTAAAAAAGGATATTTTCTATGGCCAATAGATTTTGACCCTATTTGGCTTAAAAAATGCCAAGGATTTACTGAAAAAAGTGCATAATAGTCAGGTGGACCCCAAATTTAGGAGGGCCACCTATGAAAAAAATAATAATATCCATCTTTCTACTACTTATTTGCTGTTTTTCAAATGTAAAAGCAGATGAGATTCAAGAAAAGTTATCCTCATTTAAAGACTCTATATTCGTAGTAACAGCGTCTAATTTACTGGAAGAATCTAAAGGAACAGCAACTCTTGTAGGCAATAATGGTGAATATTTATTATTTTTATCCGCAAGACACTTATTAGTTGGTCAAAATACTAAAATAAAAGTTTTCATAAATAATGAAAATATTATTGCCGAAAAATATTTAGAAGTAAAAAATACTGACTGTATCTACTTTTTAGTTAAACATAAAAATACAACACTAAAACCACTCTCCCTTAATTTAGATGATTCTACAGAAAAAGTTGGTGCGCTTGCAATTGGTTTTGGCGGTTGGAGTAAAAAATTAACAGCAGCGATGGGGGAGATTGAGCGCACAATAATAGATAAATTTACCTTTCCTGGTGGAGAATATCGTCTATTAGAAGGATTAATTAAGGGCTCCATTCCACTCATTGGAGGATTTTCTGGTGGCCCAATAGTTGATACAAACAATAGATTGCTAGGTATATCAATTATTAATTCGTCAAACGGCAGTCTTTTTGTTGATATCAGATATATATATAATAATATAACTCTACTTAACTTAGGTAAAAAAGTAAAAATTCCCGTAGATAAGTTCGTCAATATTAGTCAAGACGACAAAGACACTAGATTAAAATATCAAAAAGAACCAAAAATAATACAAGATATTTTAAACAACCATAATAATATTACTCCTATTATTAATAGAGAGACAAAAATAATTGTTGATGACAAAGAGTATAAAATTTCATATTTCATCATTGAACATGCTAGTAAAAATAGAGAAGAGATAATTTTCCCCTTTCCATTTACTAAAAATAGAGACTATATTTATATTCCGGCAAATGGATGGTTTGCCACAATTTATTTAGCTCCATAAGGAAGAAGAAATGTTAGTAACATCAATGTTTTATGGCGAATCTACTATTAGATATAATAGTAGAATTTATTCTAAAAAAGTTTTTATGAATACTAATAAACATAAAATAAATAACGACATTATACCATATATTAAAAATGTATTTAATGCATCAATCCATCATGAGCTTAGAAATTATACATTATGGCGTTGTTGTAGAGAGGACGAGTCCAGAAGATTTTTTGTCTTAATTGATGACAATTCCGAGAATGCAACACTTTTTTATATTCAAGAAGAAAAAGAACATCTTAAAACTTTATTTGAAAAAATAGAAGAATGTTTAAATAAAATAATTATAGAGCCAACAATTTCCCTTATTTACAAGAATTGTGGCGAGTTTCTTGTGAGGAAAAGTAAACTTTCATTAATACACGAAGAGCAATTATTAGAAAATTATCCAACGGACTTTCCTCATAAAGAAATTTTAAAACACTTTGATAAAAACAAAGGTATAGTTCTTTTTTATGGCAAACCTGGAACCGGAAAAACAACTTATATAAAGGCACTTGCATCATTTTTATTAAATAAAAAGCGCCTAGTATACTTGCCGGCAAATCTTGTTGATGATATAACAAATCCAGAGATGATGGGTATTTTTTCGGATATAGAAAATAGCGTTCTAATAATAGAAGATGCAGAAAAAGCAATAACAAAAAGAGATAAGGACAATAACAGTAT
>ERZ761584.200-NODE-200-length-22229-cov-4.434022_pt1 | contig 22229 bp, 20 predicted proteins | sample MGYA00512168_ERZ761584 | MGnify/ENA primary metagenome ERZ761584 (study PRJEB28899, sample SAMN03785564) | bioreactor sludge metagenome | biome: EBPR Sludge; feature: EBPR Bioreactor; material: 0.22µm filtered reactor supernatant | place: Saint Lucia: Queensland...
ATGATGCCAGGTGCTATGCCGATGATGAATACACAGATAGTGCCTGATGAACTGTTAAATCAGCGAGTACAACAAGGCCGTTATATTCCAGTGGAGAACGCCGCATGAAGGACTTAAACGATGCGCTGTTAGAACTCGTCAGGCGTCATGGTAAGACAACTCTTACTGGATACTTTGGCTCCGAGGTATGGCTCGAATTTGTAGCACTACTGAATGAGCACATTGAAGACGCTCGCAACGTGCTGGAACTAGACAGCGACATAATGAATATTCGCTACGTCCAAGGACAAGTGAATGCACTTCGTACCATTGTGGACTTAGCTGATATAACCGTGGACTATGCAACGCAACTCGAAGACGGAATGCCGTCGGAAGAACTAACCGAAGAGGACTTGGATGATGAGCGAGGAATTGACCCAGACCCAATTGTCTAATGAGCAGGTTGTAGAAGCGCCTGTCGAGACGGCTGCACCGGTTGAAACAGCTGCACCTGTGCAGACTGAATCGGAGCAGATCTTTTCACAGCTGGAATCTCAATTCAGTGGCCCACTTGAGAAGATGATTCTCGAAGCTGAACGGGAGAATAGTGAAGATGAAACTGAAGGCGAAGTACCCACTGACTTTTCGCAGACTGAAGAAACGACTGAGGAAGTGGTTGAAGCGGAGAATGAAGATGACTATGATCCTCAGCAGTTGTACAATGAATACAGTGGTAACAGCAGTGAAGTAGAGACACTACGTGAGACCGTCAATCGTCTACAGGAACAGGTACAACAGTTGCAAAAAGTCCCTAGTGGTAATGCTACGCAGCAACAGGACAAGCCACTACAACTGTATCAGTTCGTTACGCCTGAAGAATATGAGGCGGCGATGAGCAGTCCTGAAGCCTTTAACCGCCTGATGAATCGCGTTTACTACTCAGCCCTCGAACACGCTGTTAGCCGCAGTGGTGAAGTGTCCACTCAAGTACACTCTAAAATCATGAACGCTCAGCGTGCTGTCGATGATTACTACGAATCTAATCCACAACTAAAACAAAACCGAAAGCGCCATGAAGAGCTAATGGGCTTAGTCTGGCCTAAGGTTGTTAGTGAGAATCCTGGAAAAGGATTCAATGAACTGCTTAGTGAAGCAGGCAAGAGGACTAATGAGATCCTCAACATGCGTGCCCAGAAGAAGGGCCAATTGCGTGCTCCGAAAGGAACACAACCGCAACGACCGGCTTTTGCACGCCCCTCAGGTGGAGGTGGCGGTAGAGGCGGACAACCGGCTGAGGCTGTACCTCGCCGTGGATTTTCTTGGTAACTATGTTCGAAATTCGAACAAAGAGGAATTAAACGATGCCTTTTGGAAACTCAAACCAATTGTTTGAGCAGCGGCAGTATGAGGGACAGCGCGCAGTGCGTCATGTTACCGCAGCTGCTACTATCAAACCTTATGAGCATGTGGTGTATATCACATTGCCAGGTGCTAGCACTTACGTCATTACACTTCCGCAAGTAACGGAGTGTTATGGCATTTACTCCTTTGTCGTCACTGTTGATGGCGCTGGTACTTGTACCATCGCGGATAGTGACGAAGCGATGATTGATTTTACAAGTGATGCTCTTACTCAACTGGGCGACTACGTGATTCTGTATTGTGACGGAATCCAGTGGTATCAGCTCAAAGAACTCACAACCTAACTAAGGAGGCCAGGAAACAATGGCTATTACTCCCTATGCTGGCCTTCGTGGAACTGATGGTTTCACCGTCACAGGTCAACGGCCAGAGAACTTTCGTGAGAAGATTCTCAAACTGTACCCGAACGGTGACGTTCCACTGACGGCGTTTCTTGCTTCATGCAAGAGTGAAAAAACCACTGACCCTGTGTATCACTGGTTCCAGCGTACACTGTCGAACAAGCGTGCTTCTGGCACGGCTGGTGCGTTTGTTTATGAAGACGCCATCATGAGTGATGCTTATGATGCGTCTCAGGATAATGCAGCTGGCACGACGGTTTATGTGAAAGTAACTGCGGCGGAATGTAAAGAGTTCCGTCCAGGTCACACTGTCCTGATGCGTGACGCTGATGACTACACGAATGATGTTCGAGGTGTTGTCACTGAAACGCTGATTGATGGTGCTACGAGTCGTGTGTCTGTCAAACTGCTGCAAGCCGATGGTAATGGCACAGGCGACTTGTCGAACTGCGATACTCTTCTAATCATCGGTAATGCGAATGCTGAAGGTGCAGACATGCCCAACAGTGTCACGTATGACCCTGAGGAGAAGAGCAATCGTTGTCAGATCTTCCGTACACCGCTGGAGATCACCCGTACAGCGATGCAGACCCGTCTGCGTACTGGAGATCCTTATGAGGATCTTGTAGATCAGGCTGCCGAAGATCATAGCCGTGAGATGGAGTATGCGTTCATCTATGGCTACGGCGGTGCTGATGTTGGCGCTAACGGTCAACCTCGCCGTTTCACTCAAGGTATCCTTGCAGCGATTCAGGCTGACGCTGCAACGAACGTCAGTAACTACGCCACTGCTACGACCATCAGTGACTCCTCGTTGCCGTCTGAGTCCTTTGACGGCTTCACGTGGGTTCAAAAGGGTGGTACATGGCTGAACTTGATGCTGGAGAAAATCTTCCGTTACGGTTCTAGCGACGGCAAGATGGCATTCTGCGGCTCTGGTGCTCTTATGGGCATTCAGATGCTGGCTGAAACTGGCTCCTTCATCACTTTGCAGCCTGGGGCCAAGGCGTATGGCCTTGATGTGACGAAGTGGATTACTCCCTTCGGTACTTTGAACCTGCGCATCCATCCCTTGTTCAGCCACGAGCCGACTAATCGCAACAGTATTTTGATCTTCGAACCTCGTAACTTGGTGTATCGCTACGTTCAGGATACGATCTTCAAGAAGGACAAGAACTGGCGCAATGGCGGCTCAACCAGTGTTGATGGTATGAAGGAAGAGTTCCTCACGGAATGTGGACTTGAGTATCACTTCACTGAGACGATGGGTTATCTGAACGGCGTCGGCCTTAACAACGCATAAGGAGATAGATAATGTCTCTTTATAGTATGCTTAGTAAGGCTTGGATTTATCCAAATGGAGCGGATGTTGACATCGCTCCGACTGGTAATCTCAAGCTAAAAGGCACTACGCTTGCGGCGACGACTGCTGAGCTGAACCGTGTCTGTGATATGTCTACTCGAATTGTAGACTGCACAGCCACGACGTTAGCGGTTACGGAAGCTGAGCATGATGGCAAGATCATCACGCTTAATCGAGCTGCTGGTATCGCCGTTACGCTTCCAACGCCTGCTGCAGGTATGCAGTTCACCTTTATTGTGCAGACTACCTTTACTGGCGCTGCTTCAATAAAGAGTGGGGCAGGTACTCACGTGATGATTGGTCATGCTTTGATGGGCAATGATAGTGATAATACCACTGTCTTATTCCAAGCCCTTGCTGCATCGACCTTTGACACGATTGACCTGTTCGGTACTGCAAACAGCACTGGTGGTATTGCTGGTCAGATCATCAAAATAACTGGCTTGTCTACGACTCGCTGGTATGTTGAGATCATCGGTGATGCGGCTGGTACTGAAGCCACTCCGTTCCAAGACACTGTAACGTAATCGTAACAGTTAAACGGGGCAGTAGGTGTAAAAGCCTACTGCCCCTGAAGAGGTAAAGATGGCGAACTTGCTTGATTGTGCTAGGCTTCTAGTCCAGCATACAGGAAGAAATGACTTAATTGTCAATTCCGATGCTATAGAATTTACAGATGTCCTTACCAATGGAGATATGGAAGGTGTATACACTGCTGGTGTAGCTGCAGGGTGGACAAAAGATGGAACTAATATTACTTGTGCGGAAGAAACATCTAATCGAGTAAATGGTTCAAAGTCTCAAAAGATCACTACCATTACTGGTTCTACGGCAAACTTAGACTTCTATCATACAGCAAATCTTTCCATGACAAAAGGTAAATGGTACCGCCTTACTTTCTATATCAAGATGGTGTCTGGAACATTTAGTCGTGTTGGTTTATATGACGCAAACGCTATTATGGACGCTCATATAAAGGCTATAAATGCCACATCAACTAGTTGGACTCAATACACTTTTGACTTTCAAGCAAAGGAAACCGGCACGACTTATCGTCTTATCTTCACAAACCAAGGCCCTTATGCTGGTGTATTTTATCTTGACCGCGTTAGGTTTGGTGAAATAACAGGTGTCCCTGATGCTCGCTGGTATATTCGTCAAGCTTGTGATTTCTTAGATTCTCAACAAGAAAATCCTCAACAAACAGCAACTCATGTAGAAGACATCTCAAGTGGTGATTTTATAATTGATCTTGAGAACTGCAGGGCTGTTAATAGTGTATATATAAAGCAAACGGGTGAAGATAGAGTTAAACTAGAGCGTGCTACGTTTGAGTATGTACTTGAGAACTATACAGACCGATTGACAGATTCTACATCCGATACACCTTCTTTCTTTGCTATTGTAGATCCTCGACAAGTACCTGCTCAGTTTGAAGATGCTGTTAATGCTACAGATGCGGAATGGCTTATTAGTGGTTTGAGTGAAGATACTACTAGAATAGTTCTTATGCCTCCTGCAGATGGGGATTATACAGTAGTAGTTCATGGGTTATTTAATAGTACTACACTGACAGCTGACGATGACACTAATTGGTGGACTATAAATAAGCCTTGGATTGTAGTATGGACTGCTAAGTTTATTCTTGAGGGATCTTTACGTTCAGCTGATGGAATGAAGGACTTAATGGCCTTTATTCAGCCTTACTTAACTGGGATTGATAAGGATTTGGTAGAGTTATATATGCCAGATTCTATGACAATGGAGGGATAGTGATGAGTGACAGGAAGTTCAGAACTATACCACTAGGGACTAAAAGGGAAATACCACCTAAAGTGGTTGAAGTGTTCAACCCTTTGTTTGTCGTCGAGGAGAAGTTAGAAACTGGCGACTGGATTCCGACTACTGTTGTCTTTAAGGACATGGGCGAGGCAAGGGCGAACCTAGCGCAGACAAATTCTAATTTGCGTATAGCACTTTATAAGCGTGTAAGTGAAAATGGCTAAGCAAGAAGTATTGACCTTTGACCAGATGCCGTCTAAAGGGCTGCGTCCTAATAACAGGATGCCGCGTAATAGTCAGTATTTCACTACGCTGCAGAACATCCGCGTAAGGCCTGAAGGACTAGTGGCATATGATGCAGTGACGCAGCCTGTCAGTACTGCCGACTTGACTAGTGCTAGTGTCACTATCGCGTTTCCTTTTCCGCAGTTGTTCAGAGGTAAGTGGGTCACTTTACTGGCTGATGAGACTAAGCTATTTACTGTGAACGAAAGCACTTGGGCTATTACTCAAGTGACCACTTATGACCTTTACACGCCTGCTTCCACTAAAGCCATCACTGCAGGTGGCCCTTGGCACTTTATGGACTTCTTTAATACTTGGATGCTCTTTAATGGAGAGTGTTGTATACTGAAGTTTGGTGGTGATGCGAAGTACTATGTGCAAGATACTTTAAGTGTCCAAACTGGCTGTGCTCACCGCGGTCGTGCGATTCAAGGTGGATTTTCAACAAGTGACTTTTGGTCTTCTACTTGGAAGACATTCTGGACTAGTCGAATCATTCAAGACAATCCGCCTAACAGCTCCATCGTAAAGACGATGACAGACATTGGCCCCAACTGGGTGATGTGGTCTACAATAGGTGGCGGTGATTTGAGGTTTATACATGACGTGACTTGGGCTACCACAGGTCCTTACACAGTGGGTCATGACAGTACTCATCCTTATATCCTTGACTATATCCGCCGTAATGAGTGGGGCCTGATGCCTATGACGTTTCAGGGCTCAGTTCTTAATACAACAAGTTTAGGCCAACATGTCTTTGTCGGAGGTGAAGATGGCATCAACGTACTTACACAATATTCTTCCCCAGTTCCAACCTTTGGGCTCAGCTTATCCTTACCCTATGGGATACTCAGTAGATCTGCCGTTGGAGGAAGTGATGAGAGAATTGTGTTTCTGGATGAAGATGGATGCTTATGGCACCTTGACGCCGCACTGAAACTTGACAGGTTAGATTATACTGAATACTTCAATCCTATGATCGGTACAGATGTGGTTATTACCTATCATCCGCAAGAACAAGACTTCTACATCAGTAACGGTGCAGACTGTTTTATCCTCAGTCGTGACGGCGGTCTTAGCCAAGGCCCACAGTTGTTGACCAGCTTAGCATGGGTACAAGGTGGACCTATTGGATTCTTCGAGAGCGAAGCCGATTCTACAATGTTGGCTGTGAGTGATGTATTCGACATGGGCTATGGTGGTTTGAAGCAAATACAGCAAACACTAATCACTGGCGACCCTGATGAGACATTGCAAGTCGCTTACGATTATCGCTATGACCGCAATGGTAGCTGGACACGTACACCTTTTACCACAGTTGGCAAGGAATCAAACGTCTTTACACTGATAGCCGGCAATGAATTTCGACTAGTAATCAAGAAACCTTCGTCCTATACTGGAGTAAAAATTGAGCGCATCGACATTACTTGGAAGCCAATCGACAAGCGTTTCAGTCACTAATGTTGCTACACTAAGATTGACTGTTCCGAAAGTCGCTAGTTGGTGGAACTTCCTTCGTCCACTAGTCCAGAAAGCCCTAGTGCGCTGTGACGAAGCCACGATGATGAATGTCTATGACAGTCTAATCGGTGAAGTCCTCGATTGCTGGATTATAGTAACGAAAGAAGAACAACCTAAAATCGTAGGCCTGTGTATAGCAGGCATAACTGTTGACCTTCTGGTCGGCTATAGGAACTACTTAATCTATGGACTATACTCTACCACAAGCATTGCCGATAGCGCTTGGCAATCCGTCGCAAGTACTGTTTCGGAGTGGGCACGTAGTAATAAGTGTAATCGCCTTGTGGCATTCACCGCTAAGGATAGGGTTATTGAGATCGCTGAATTAATCGGTGGTAGTGCTTCACTAGTGATGATAGAGAAGGAGCTATAACATGGGAATGCAAAGAGGCGGCGGTGGAGGTTTTAGTGGAAAGATTGACTTCCCGAACTACATGCGCAATGCTCATGAGGATTTGCTAGATATATCAGGGAATCTTGTTGCCATCACAGTGGCTGGAGCAAGCCCTTACAATGCAGCATTCGCTTATGACCCTGATACGGATGTATATGCTGTTCAGGAGAAGATTGATACTTACTTTGAATTAGCCGAAGCAGTGACGCCAAGCGATGATATTGGTGAGTTCTTCACTGACGCAGCGGCGTTTGTGGATGCTGAGCTGTTGAGTGATGATTACATTGATGACTTGACGGATGCGTATGAAGTAACGAATAAGCCTGCTTATTTGCGTAGCATTAGTCATTTCACTGGCGGCATGAGTGACATCAACGCAGTTCACAACTCCAGCTTCATCATCGGCTTGGCGCTTGAAGAAGAATCCTTCAACAATCAACTTGAAGGCTTCAGCGCGGGATTGAAGCAACAGCGTGACCAGTTGCGCACTAACGCCGTGATGACACTGGCTAGTATGATGGTCACAGTTTATCAGATGAAGCTACAGTCGACGGCTAATGCTTCAAACATGCAACAAGAACAGGGACGATTCACTGTAGCGGCGAAGCAGAACCAGTACGATAAAGACCTCGAACTAGACGTCCGTGATGTCCTATTCGACTTCGACGTACTAGACCGCGGTGGTATGGTCTTAGGCGCAATCAATGGAGCACCTGCAGCGCCGAATCCTCCTGGCCCAATGCAGCAGATGATGTCTATGGGCGCTTCAATGACGAGTCAGTTACTTCCAATACTTGGGATGCTATAAGATGGACGAGCAAATCTTGGCGTATATCGGTAAAGTGCTTGGCAACACAGGTACGATGCTTGCAGGAAATAATCAGAACTTGCAGCAATTCGGTCAGCAGGGAGCCGCCGCGAATGAAGGATGGCTGGCGGACATATATAGAAAAGAAGCCGAGGATAAAAGGAAGAAGGAAGAAGAAAAGGGTCTATGGGGTGACATTATTAATCTCGGTGGAACAGCCGCTAGTGTGGCATTTCCTGCTGCAGCACCGGTCATAGCACCATTGACTGGCGTGGCTAGTGGTGCAGTGAGTGGCGGAACTAACGGTGCAATTAGCGCAGGTATTAACAGTGCTATTCCAATCGCTGGGGATATGATGAGTAAGTCACAACCTACTCAGCAACCTACGCAAGCACCACAACAGCAACCGACGACGCAACCTTCGTTCGAAAATCGAACACAGTTTGAAAATACCAATGGTTTTCAAGGTACTGAGTATACGACTAATCAGAATCCTGATGGTACAGTTAAGACAATGGAAAGTCAGTACCAAGGATCTAAAGTACAACCAACACAAGCTCAGCCACAGAAGCAAGGTTTCTTATCGACTTTGCTTAGTAATCCTGATTTTCAGTCTAGTGTCACAGGTATTACTAATCGCCTGACGCAGCCTGACAGGCCACAGATTAACACACTAGGATTGAATCCTGACACAGCGTTTGCTTTGACTCGTGAGTTCAATGACCAAAATCAGCGTGAGACACAGAACAGACTTGACCAAGAACAACTAGATATACAGCGTGGACGTTATCAGCAAGAGAAACAGCAGTACGACGAACCAAAGATTATCAGTGGTACTGAACCTGTTAATCTTGGCAATGGACAGTATGGTTACTACGGACTGCAAAATGGGCAAGTTGCACCTATTCCTGTAAGTGGTTATCAACCTGAGCAAGATCCTACTAAGGTCTTTAGTCCGACTAGTATGGTAGACATTGGCGGTGGAAAGCTTGGTTGGATAACTAATAATGGCCCTGTTGCTGCGCCGGAAGGTGTTAGTAAGTTGCCTGATGATAATAGCAAGTGGCGTAGCTTCAGTGGTATTCCTATTCTTGAAAATGACCTTAGTGCATTGTACGGAGCTTCGCCAGATAGTCCTGAGTTCGGCGCTGCCGTAGATCGTCTACATGGCGCTATGGACGTAGGACAGACACTGGCACCTATCATTCAATCCCTTAATCCCCCGACTCCTATTAGTGTGGTTCGTCCTAGTAGTGTAACTCAGGTTCCTCGTCCTACTGGAAATATAGATCAGCCAATTACGACACAGATTCCTATAGACCCAGTTGATCAAGAGCAGTTGGATAGAGAGAAGGCCCAAGCCGAACGTGTTAAGGCTAAGGACGAAGAAACGACTAAAGCCAAAGAAGGTGAGCGTGTTACTACGATAAATGACCGTATAGATGAGCAATCAAAGGCGCTGACTACAGTGGCTAACAAACGCGCTATCAATCCTGCCAAAGCGAATATAAAGACACAAGTATCACGCTTTGAGAAAGAGACTGGTAAGAAAGTCCGTGATGTGTCCATTGTCAGTATTAATCTTACTGAGAATGGCTATACTGCCACTTACCAAGTCGATGTTGAAGGTGAAGGTATGAGTGATCCTTATACGTTCGAGGGCCAGTTGAATGCCAAATAGCTTTGACCAATTCATCTCAGGGAATACAGCTGTTAAGGAAGCACCAACGCAGCAGGTTGTACAGAAGCCTGTAAGTGGTAATAGCTTCAATCAATTCATCCAAAGTGAACAGCCGCAGCAAAGTAGTGTCACGCCCCTAGGACCGCCTGCGCCTGCTGCTACACCGATGATGTCTAAAGCTGGTGAGGCTAATTTACCTTATGTTGATGCTGCTAAGGAATTCGGCACAGCTGTCGTCGAAGGTATAGGTAATGTGATATCCGGCGCTGCTAAATCAGGTGTTGCTAAGACCATCACTAATCCTGTTGTGAATCCTGCTAATATCATTTATAATCCACTTCGTGAAAAGACGGCTGAAGTAACTAGCACACCTGAGGCTATGTGGTCTGATTATCAAGAACTGGCTGGAGCAGCTGCAGCTAATCTTGCAGCAGGCGTTGGCGTACAGAATGCTGTTACTGCTCCACTTAGGGCTGCTGCTGTCGAATCAGGACTTGGCAACGTAGTAGGTGGGCGAGCGCTTCCTTACTTGTCAAGCGCTGCGGAGAATGCTATAGGCTTTGGTGCTACTAGTGATGTCGTAGATGATCCTATGTCGTTGCCTGAGAACTTAGCACTAGGTGCTATTAGTGGCCCACTTGGTACTGTAGGCCGTGCAGGATTTGGTAAGCTTGGCACTGTCGCTGGATTAGGCGCTGAAGCAGCTGTGTTAGGCGGCGGACCTGGATTGATTGAAGGTCGTGCTCCAACATTGATGGAAGCTATCATGGCACTACTGCCGAGTGCGGCTCATGGTCTTTCAGCCAGAGGTGCAGCTAGAGCAGTCCCGCCTGAAATACCAGTTGGTTACTTTGATGAGTTGAGTGACCGCAATATAATGAGGGAACTTGGAGAGATTAACAAGCCCCCTATCATTCATGGTACTCCAGAGAATGATGCTATTCTATATGATGCTATATCACAACAGAACAAACAAAATGCTGGTATTCCTACGCCAAGGCGTGAAGCCGTTACTGAAGCAGAACAATTGGAAGCTATTAACCGAGAAGTACGTGGACAAGTGCCACTACAAGCCGACCAACGTGTTCAGTTGAAACAGGAATATCCTGGACGTACTGGCGAAGCTACTATTCAACGTCTTGGAGGATCTGCTCAGCAAATTGAGATTACACCTACAACGCCGAGACCTGTGCCGAAGTATGACGAAACGGCTGTAGGTGATACTTACATTCCACAAGCTGGACAGAAGGCCACTAACGCTGCTCCCATCTATACCTTCCGTCGTCAATCACAGGCTTATGAGACTACGCCAAGAACATCACCACCGCGAGAGGAGGTGATCCAATCATCTAATCAGCCTACCGAAGCGGCTCCTGTAGTTGAAACTACTGCCCAATCACCAGTTGTGAATGAACAGACCGCTAGGGCTACAGGAGCCGTTTCAGCTGATGATTTGATTCAACGCTACAGCCTAATGGAACGAGATGCGTCTTTGGCTGACGTTGAGCAGTATGCCAAAGATGCAGGTATTCATGAAGGACTTGCAGCGCAAGGTTTAAGTGAGTCGGACTATCGTCATGCAGTAGGGCGTCATGCTACTAATATGGCATTATTGAGAGATTTGCAAGGCGGAGCTATTGGCCCGACGATAGATCCTGCCATTCAGAAGTTAACACAAACAGTTGATGAAGCAATAAAGCGTAGCCAAAACAAGCCTGGGATGGCTGATAGTGGCTTTGGTCAACTCGTTGATGATGCTGTTAATGGCATAAGGAACTTTACCAGACAACAACTGATTCCGTTAGCTAAGCGCTTAGGAGTAGCCATTCGCGGCACCACTGAACGTATCCGTATAGCAGTGATGAATGAACTCCGCCGTATGCGTTATGAGACGACTGGCGCAGCTGGCATACATGACCCTGATGAGATTGCGAGGAGAAGGGCTGAGGCAGCTGCAAGGAGAGATGAGCGGCCTATTGAGGATAGAGATGAGAGTGCAGGAATAGGCTTGCGTGACCCGCTTACGGAGTACTTGAACCGAATTAAGGATAATAACACAGTTGTTACGAAAGATGACTTGATTGGAGCGGGAGTTACAGAGGAGCATCTTAAGGAAGTTAGTACTTATAGAGATACTCCTTATGTGCTTGATGCTCTTAGTAAAGAAGGTATAAGTGCGGGAGAACTTAAGAACATTAACAGCCAGAAAAGAATTAAGCTTGGTCAGGTGAGTAAGGGTGAACCTGAAGATTTTATGAGCATAGTAGAAACCAAGATTAGTGAACGATTCAAAGAGAATGAAATTCCTTGGACTGTTGATGGAGAGGTTGTAGATGTGCCTGCTGATGTGTATGAATCTATGGGATATAACAGAGGCCAGGACTTTGAAGGTGATGTTGTACCAACAAGAATAAATGAAATAGCATACAGGCTTCGTGCTGCCTCTGGGCAAAGTCAAGAGTTAAGTCGTTTAGCTAGGGTATTATCTGCTGTAGATGATGAAGTCAGACAACTTGATATACCAAAGCCTAGTTATAAACAATACACCCCTCCCGGAGGCACCAACTACCGCGAGCATGTAATCACATTAGACAGCGCCAATGCTGCGACGAAAGCAGAGATGGCTGGTAATGCCCATCTTGGACTACAGGAAGAAGGTGCGCTGTTTCATATGAGGACGACGGATAGGAAAGTTACGCCTATAGACACCACTAAAAAGCCTCGAACAGTAGGGCTGTTTGATGATGTTAGTGAAGGAAACGTAGGAGATGTTAAGTACGCAACTAAAGGCTCTCCTATAGACAGCTTCAACATCGACGAGATTCAGAGTGATCTTCATCAGAGGGGACAGAAGGAAGGGTATGTTGGAGAACCTAATAAGGGATATCTTAAGCCTGAAGACATCGAGATAACCAGCTATGTTGGTAGGCGTTCCGCTAGAAGAATATTCACTGTTATAAACAAGCGTACAAGAGATATACTTTCTGAATATCAAGAAGGCGACGATGGAGTACAAACTAAGGAAGATGTAATAAAACACTTCTTAGATTATTGGAATACTGGTCCTGCTCAAGGCACTGTCCCAAACGTCCCCTTCAAAGGCGACCGTTGGGTTGAGCTTGGAATCAAGCGTGCCATTAAGATGGCTATTGAAGAAGGAAAGGACTATGTTACGTGGTCTAAAGGAAAAGATATTCGTGACAAGGTAGGTGGCCCTGAAGGTCTTGAGCGCTTTTACGACGAGTCTCTGCACAAAGTCGTAAACCGTATCATTCGAGGCTACGGTGGTAACATTGAGACGTTTTTAGATGTAAACAGCGGCCAGATGAAGCACGGCTTTAAGATTCCTTCAAAGTTGAAAGGTGAAGCTAAGACAAAAGGTATGCCTATTCGTGCTCAGGCTATGTTCTTAGGTGGAGGTAAAGACCCACTTGAATCATTAAAGGCATTACCAAAAGACCAACAAGAGCGTATTCGTAATAGTGTATTGTTCAAAACTCCTGCTAATATTAAGGGTGCCATCAAGCGTGGTATTACAGCTACTCGTCGGGGATTTACTACACAGACGCCTATCGTTGAGGACACACTCAAAGCAATCGAAAAGAAGAACGTCAACCTCGGTCATGAGTTGCAACGTAGCTTCTGGCTTGCAAGTGAAGGTAAAGCGGAAGCTGAGTCATTGTTAAATGAAGCGAGGATTGCAGGATTTAAGGGGTTGGATGCGGAAGAGCGTACTAAGTTAAACGCCATACTTGCATTAGAACGTGAAGTTGAAATTGAACGTAATGCAGTAGCGAAAGGTGATACTCATAAGACGGGTCAGTTAGTAACAGGTGACGCCCAAGCTGCGTTAAAAGCACTGAAGGCCTCGCCGGACTTTGCTAAGCTCAAACCAAAGATTGACGCCTTACGCAAGTTCAACACTGATGAACTACTTCCTTTCATGCGACGTGAAGGCTTGATTGACAGTAAGCAAGAAGCCAACTTAAAATCCAAAGGCGCAGCGTTCATGCCTCGTGAGTATATTGACCCACTTACAGGTGACGAAGCGCAGATTCATACATCTAGCCGTGGATTATCCACTAAAAGTAGCGGCCTTAAGAAGATCGGTGAAGGTATTGACTTGCCAATAAACGCTGACTACATGACAGTAATGAGTCACTACACTAATGCCCTTGTCAAGACGGCATTTCAGAATCGGGCTTCTAAGGCGTTGTGGGAAGTAGCCAATGACGCACAGTTGGCTGCTGAGTTCGGCTTTGAGAATGTAGCCACGAAGAACGGAGTACCGATTAAGAAAGCCCCTCGTGGTAAAACGTATGTCTACAGTATGCACGATGGTCAGCGTAGGGCTACGTTGGTTCCTGAGTCCTTCGGCAAAGAATGGATTCAAGGTCAGGAATATGTAGGTGGTATGCCGATGAAAGTGGCCTCATGGATAAGTGGTGTTAAGCCCCTGAAGTTCTTCACTGTAGGCGGAGGTAATCCAGCTGCGTTCTTGGGATTAGGCCCTATGGACATCATGTATACGAGGCTAGTCGCGCCTGAGTATATGCTGCCAATCATAGGCGATGCTCGTCTGATTGGTGACTTGGCTAGGGCATTGCCAGATGCTTTTGTCAATACGAAGTTCCGTGAACGCTTGGCTCGTGAAGGTGGGTTGCCACATAGTTTAACAGATGAGTCTAACGTGTTAGGTACGTTTGAAAGCAAAGGTTTGAATGCCCTTAATACTCCACTTGGTCAACTCGGCAGGTTAGCACGTGCTAAGCGTATAGTTCGCAAGACAGGTGATTACCGTGAGGCTGCTTATCAGATTAAACGACAACTGCCATTCCGCCGTGGAGGTCCGATTAGCAAGTGGACTGATAACACACTGAAGCCATTCTTCAACGTAATGGTTCAGTCAGCTAGTGCCGTCAGCAGTGCAGCGAAGAAAAATCCAGGCAAATTTACCGCGGCAGTTGCTAGTTATTTCAGTTATGCATACTTGTGGTCATTGTATCAGAAGAGCACCCACAACAAGAATGATGAAGTAAAAGAATCGACGAAGCAGAATTACTTCTGGCTACCTACTGGCATAATGGTCAAGGACAAAGACGGCGTTATGCGTGAGGTCATAGCCACTCCGATGCGTAAAGATCAGTACGTTCGTGCTATTGGCAATGCAGCTAATATAGCTGCGGACATTACATTAGATGATAAGATGAGCGATGAGGAGAAGTCAAAGCAATGGCAGCGGGTGTTCAGTGGGTTGTCTCAAATCATCAGCTATAATCCCAGCGAGTATGACCTAGGCCCAGCGGAAGCGGTTAGGGCTTATCGTACTAATGTAGATTCGTATACTGAGAGTGAGATATACAAAGGCGCTCCAGTCAAGCCTTCATCGGAGTATGATGATAGGACAAATAAGGGCCTTGTTCAATTGGCTAAAGTCCTCAGCGAAATCAGTGGTGGAACTGAAGACAAAGGTGGTAAGATTGAAGTATCTCCACAGCGATTGGAAGGAGCGCTTAATTCCTATATCGGTAATACTGGCGCAGGCATGACATTGAAGCAAGTCATCGAGAGTATGACTGAAGGAATGAATGAGGAACAGAAGCAGGCTACATGGAATGAGTGGTGGGCTAATATTGAGAAACAGCCTTTATTACGAGGTATGTTTGATTTAACAGATCCGAATTTGCCTGAGTATGCCGTAAGGAAGAAAACGGAAATTGAGCGTAATACGCACAACTTGAACTTGCGTCGTAAAGTCGATGAGGTATTTAAGGACAATAAGTACGATGAACTAGCAGCAGAGAAACTACTGCTATCCGTTGAGGATAGTGAGGAAGATACTAAGTATATTCAGTCTCAAATTACTCGACGAGAGAAAGTACTTGAATTGCCAGCTGAGTTTAAGAAACTAGCCACTATGCCAACTGACGTAGCCGTAGCGGACATCATGAGTAAACTTGACCGTTACAAGAAGAGCCAACCTGAAAAGTGGCGTCAGTATAAGAATGACTTAAAGGTTAATCTAGATACTATGTTTGATGGAAGTGATGATAGTGTGTCAGATCAACTACAGCCGATAGTTGATAAACTTTATGAGAAGGAGTAATTGAAATGTTTGATCCTCGTTTTGTAGCGCCTACTAGTGCAGGTAATCAGCCAGCTGGGATGCCTAATACTTATCCATTTCAAGGACTTAATCCTAATATCCGCAGTCGTCCTTTGTTGGATGCTATTATGGCTGGTGGTGAGTTCTTGGGAAACCTAGGTCAATTCGCCGGTGGTGTTAGTCAATTGGGGAACTTCGTTAGTGGCGGTCAGGGATTTGGTCAGGGGCCGCTTGGTCAGATGGTTCAGCAAGGCATTAAGCCGCAAGGTGGAGGTAATGGCGGTGGAGGAGGTGGAGGTGGTATGGGGCAAGGGCCGTTAAGTGGTGGAACTGGCGCTCCGTTCGGCACACAACAAGGCAACTATGGCCCTCTGACTGGTGCCATTCTAAAGCATACTCCACAGAGTGTGTTGATGAACACTAGTGGGCCTATGTATCAGATGGCGAGGGATTTCTACATGGGACCTGCGAGACCGTCGTTTGCTCAGGCGCATTAATAACTTCGTTCGATTTTCGAACATAGTTATATATCCCTCGTGTTCTTATAACGCATCATTAACTCATTACGTTCTTCATCACGATAGGTTTCTAGCATTCCACTTCTTACGAAGGAGTCCACGATGTTACGAAGTTCTTGCGTATCCACATCAGTGATGAAGTGCGACAGGACATCAGTAAAGGAACAACCGACCTCGACGCCGTGTCTAGCTACATAGCGCAGTATTTGAGCCATAACTGGAGCGTAGTCTTTCCGGCCATAGCCGCGATAGATGCGCTCCATTTTCTTTTCGCATTCTTCGAGCCATTGAACAGCTCGTTGAAATATACTGGAGTCGATAATCAAGTCATCACCACGACTAGCACTCATTACCATGCATAGCTTAAGCAAGTGCATAGCACGACGTTCTAAATACGGGCCAAAGCGATAGTCAAGTAACGGTGGATTATCCTCGAAGTGTCTATACCAAGGTTCGTATGCTTTGAGGAAGTCCTCGGTGTAGGAGAACTGACCACGCAGTTGTGTGATGCAGTTTAAGTCATGCTTCAAATCCTCAAATAGTTCCAACTCCTGTGGCAGTTTGAAAGGGAATGGATTTAGTTTGGATTTCTTATCACCGTAGATAAACATGATACGACTGGTCAGGCCTCCTCCGATAGTCATAGGAGGCAAGCTGTGTTGCAGTACTTCTGGAGTTGTAGCGCCAAGTAGATTGACACACATCCCTACAATGGCATTCTCACCACAGTTCTTTGTCTTATAATCCCAATTATCTGGTGAGTCGTACCAGTCAGTCAATTCAGTCAACAGTTGGTCATTCTTATATCCGAAGAACACTGTCAATTCAGGTGAGAATATCGTCAGGCTTGAATGCATGTAGGCCTTGCCAGGTTCTATTTCTTCGGATACTAGCACTTCTTCAAGTTCCTTAATCAAGGCCTCACGAGTAGTAGAATCCGCAGCCAACTTTATCGTTGGAGCAGAGTTTATCAACTCCAAACCTGGACGTATGGCTGTGCCTTTACGTGTTCCGCTAGGGCCTATAATGATGATGTACATGTTAGGGTAAATCTTACCCTCCCATACACACCAGCATCTACGCTGCAACGCTCCGGCTAGTACCGATACTCCAGTCCATTTCTTGAAAAGTTCAGGTGATTCTGAAGAATCACAGTATTGCATCCAAGCATCAAGCCAATCCCCAAGCTTGCGTTCAGGCACGGTTGGAGTTCCCCCTTCATATTAAGCAGCCTTTGTTTCCGCGATTAGTTGGTCATAAGCACTTCTTAAGTCAGCAGCAGTACGGCCTTTCAACTTCACAGTTTGCTTCATGTTGAAGCCTACTTCGACATCACAAGGGATAGTAATGTTGTAGGCCTTCCAAGGGATTGGTTTTTCTAGTTGTTTGACGATAGTGTCTACAATGCGGGCGTGGGTTTCCCAGCTATGCTCTAATGAGATTTGGAAGCTCATCGAGTCGTGGACTGTGTTCATTAGACTTACGTGATTGAAAATATCTTGACGTTCATAGACTGGAAGTATTCCATCAACCCACATCTTGTCGGGAACTGTAGATTGAGGTAGAAATGAGTAGGCGTCTTTGAATAGCTCCTCGCCCCATCTGTCGAGGAACAAACGCTTACGTCCGTATGGATTAGTGAGGGTCTTGTCTTGCTTAAGACAGTGCTGGACATACTCATGGAACCCATATCGTACACAAGGATAGGCATGATGGTAAGCCTCCACTAGACGCTTGCTTTCGTTTTCCATAATCTCAAATAGCAACGCGAATTTCTTGTAGCCAAGACCATAGTTTAGGCCGTGATTGCATCGCTTGCCCCAATCACGCCAGGTTTTATCCCCACCGCCTATGTCGCAGGTCACGTTGTCCTTGTGTTGACGGACTACTTCTTCAACAGTCAATCCGCTGATGAGGGCTGCAGTTAAAGCGTGGACATCTTGGCCAGTTTCAAAAGCGTGTATCATCGCAGGCTCAGGTGCCATGTAAGCGACGAGACGATTCTCGGCTTGTGATAAGTCGATGTTGTATAGAATGTGACCTTCATCAGCTAAGAAGAAACGCTTCATTTCTTGTGGCTGGTTCTGCAAATTGCCGCCTGTGCCGAAGATGGTCTTACTCGAACTAATGCGGCCTGTAGTAGTACCAACAACACGAAAAGCACCACGCATCCTTTGGTCTTCATCCAAGTTCACTTCGAGATAAGTGCCTAGCATCTTTGCGTTCTTACGTATTTCAAGAATGATGCTGGCTTCGGAAGCGCCCTTTCGTGCTAAGCGCTTCATTGCCATTTCGTCAGTTGTGATGCGACCTTGGTAGGTGTAAGGTGGATAGCCTTTGTTGACATAGAAGTATGTCTGCAGCTGTTTAGGTGACTGTGGATTCAGATTACAACCAGCAATCTTATGAAGCTCCGCGGTGAGTTCGCCTATTTTGTTCTTCGTAGCGACGGCGGTTTCGTCCATTTTCTGTTTGTCAAGTCGGATGCCTTTGGATTGGATGTACATGAGAGGTTGAGTGAGGCGCATCTGACGACGGTAGGTTTCGAGGTTGCCTTGTTTAGTAAGGTCGTCGATTAGTTTCGGCATCACTTCGGAACAGATAATAGCGTCTCTAGCGTTGTATTGAGCAAAAGCCTTTTCGTCGACAGTAAGCTTATTCCATTGTTTCCCTTCGTCTTTATAGTATGGGTGTTCAGTGTAAGTCGATGTAATAAAGTCAAGCCCATGCCTATAATCTGGGAACAGAATAGCGTGAGCGACCATCGTATCGTCGAGATTCCTAGGAACAATCCCGTACCGCTCGTAGATAAATGTAAGATCAAACATCCCATTTTGAAAGATTTTCGTAATGCTTTCACTTTCCAATATCCTCCCAATTAGACGCCATACTTCCATTTCCTGATGAGGGTCGAAATAATCACTGCCGTTGGCAGTAAAGGGAATCGAAATGGCGTGGGTTTTATCTACACTAAACGCGATGCACTTGACCTCTGTTCCAATAACTTCGATATCGACCGCAACACTTTTCGCTCCATGTAGCGTTTGCCAGAGGTACTCAACCGTCCGTTGGTATGAAGGGAATACTTCCAGTTCGTACACAGGTCTACGAATGTCAGGGAACGCACTTTGTCTGGCGGCGCGCTGGAGATCGGCAATGATGATTCGCTGAGCAAGATAGTCCCTAAGGGCGTAACTCGGATGTAAGGTTGGCAGGACTTTACGTCCTGGCAGGAGAGTAGACTCAAGTATACTACCGCGCCACTTAGTAATTCCTGTTCTTCCTGTGAGAGCGTAGAGCGGGGTATTGCCGAGAGCAATGATACAGTTCGCTGTGCAAGTTTCGAGTAGTGACTTAAGCCTCCCCACACCGTCAGTGTACTCCTGTGTTATTAGTGGTGTTTTTTTGCTGATGTCTAGGAACTCAGTGATGTCGTTGTTCCTAGGGCGGATAGGCACTGTGTTGTCGATGTAGCAGGCTTGACGAACAATGCCGCCTTTAGTAAGCATCTGGTCTAGTAAGCGTCCAGCCATGCCGATGAAAGGTTTGCCGGCTCTTTCTTCTTCGGCACCAGGAGCTTCCCCGATGATAGCTATTTCGCAGTCGAGTGGGCCGGTGCCGTTAACTGTTGTTCTTGATGACATCTTTGCACCTTTCTATAAATTCATCTAGATCAGTTTGGTTTCCACTTTCTAGTATAGAAATATCTCCAGGTGCATTAAGTCTATACATACCTCCCTTAAACATAAAGTGTTTAGGGTATTTCTTTGAGTATTCGAATAATGGCTCAATTAGATTTAGCCACTCTTCTCCCTCTTCTATCCAATTAGTGCTATCACTCATTTGAAATCTCCATAAGTCCCACCTTCAACGCGGACAGCGAACTCGGCCTTGTACTCAGCGGATAGATCAAATCCCATAGGGTGCATTTTCAAATTACTTGCGGCCAGCAAAGTACAACCGCTGCCAGCAAAAGGCACGAGGACTTTGTTACCTGGTATGCCGAAGACATCAAGTACTTCCTGCATTAAGCTGACTGGTCGTTCAGTTGGATGATACTTATCGCCAGCATATACAGGCGGGTGTTCAAACACTAAACCATGACCACGTTTGTTGATAGTGGCATTGCCTTGACGAGCGTAGTAGAATGAAGCATAGTCACTTGCTAAGCGGTAGTCTGCCGCCATCAAAACACCGCGGCCTTTTCCCTTATACCATATGGGGTGGTGAGCTGGGACTTTGAAATCCAAGTCATCGAGTTGACGAAATACTGTTTCGCCCCAAGGGTCATCGGCGTACCAGAATATAAGCCATCCATTAGGGTGTAGTAATCTCTTGCATTCAGCTAATAACCTACGGGTGAACGCAGCATAGCCTTCCTTAGGAACTTCGTTATAGTTGATAGCGTCAATTCCACGACCATCCACGCCCCTGTTGTCAGTATTATAATCAACGCCGTAAGGAGGATCACACTCGATAATGTGAAAAGTATTATCAGGTATATTGCTAACACCGGTAAAGAAATCGCCCACGATGTAGCTGTTGATAAGAGCCTTTTTGCGTTCATCTACTGAGCCTCCGCTTGCTTCTATTTTGCGTGCGATTTCCTTTATCTTGGCGTTATGATGGAGTTTTTCAATCAACTTCTTGGCGTCATTCTTTGTTTTGCATTCAGCTAACATGGGTAGTTCTTCGATGCACTTGGCTAGGTTTATGTCGTCAGACAAGTTGCCCTTTGAACTTCCCGTCATACGTGCGGTGTCGCTAAGCGAATGTCCAGGTGCATTAGGTGATGTGCTGGTTTTGACGCCGTGGACAGCTACCATCAAATCATGAATACGCTTACGTGCTGCTATGTCCTCGGCCCAAGTTAGTTGCTCACGATGGATGTTTTCACTGAGTTCGATAGCTTCGATTTTTAAGTCAGGCGTGTCTTCAGGATAGATATGAGCTGGCGCTTCAACGACGCCGATGCTTTTTAGTGCTGCCGTTCTACGACCGCCACAAACCAGCCTATAGCCGCTCCCATTAAAGCGGCGACAAGACAATGGATTAATAAGGCCATTTTCTTGTATATCAGCAGCAAGCGATTCAATGTTCTTGTATTCCTTTCGTTGTCTGTCTTCGATGATTAGTTCATTTAGATTGATTGTCTCCACCACGTAGTCTGTACTCATTCCCCAGATTCTCCAAGTAGTTTAAGAAGTTCCACTGCGTCGTCTTTGGATATGTTGCTTAAGTAGTCACGAATCTCGGCGTTTTCTTTCTTGGCTTTCTGTACAACCTTGCTTACGTTCTTACGAGGCGCGCGGCGATTAGTACGGATTTTGCCTATTAAAGTGATGGCTTCGCCGTCTGACATTTGAGTTATACTTGTTCGTAAGTTAAGTAGTTCCATCACTCATTTCCTTAGTCATAGTTGATATATCACCGAAGCGTAAGTGGCGCTCGATTAAGGAAGTGAGTATCACGTACTTCAACGGCTTGCCATCAGGTCCGAGTTTGTCACAGGCTTTCTTAATGTCCTCAACAATAGCAGTGAACAACGGACGCTTGGTTCCATAAGGAAGTGCTTGTAGCCATTCGACTAGTTCAAGTGGAAGTTCAACAGTAATACGTGGAGCGTAACGACGTTCTTTAGTCTGCATTCTTCGTAGTCCCTTTCTCCTTATCCTCTTTGTTTTTCAACCGCACCGCTAGTGTGTATGAAGCTTTCTCGGCATCCTTAAATACAGGCAATGTAGTGTGGTTTAAGGCGAGTTGTTTAAACGCATTTCCGAGTATAGCGAATAGCTCAGGATTACTAACGTGGTCAGGAAAGAATTCTCTACTAGTCCCCATAGTCCGTGGTTTTCCTTTGTATCTTTGTTCGAAATTCGAACGGAGTTTGTTTGGTTAGTTACTTTTGTTGGTTAGTAGTTTCCTCCACCAACGCGCGCACCTCGGCGGGGCGGTCTTCTCGTTGCGCGTCACAGTAGACACAGAAGTCGCTCGGTGGGCCTAGTTCCTTGTCAGCCAACTCCCAACAC
>ERZ761584.202-NODE-202-length-22140-cov-12.429296_pt1 | contig 22140 bp, 17 predicted proteins | sample MGYA00512168_ERZ761584 | MGnify/ENA primary metagenome ERZ761584 (study PRJEB28899, sample SAMN03785564) | bioreactor sludge metagenome | biome: EBPR Sludge; feature: EBPR Bioreactor; material: 0.22µm filtered reactor supernatant | place: Saint Lucia: Queensland...
TTGTTCTTTAGATAGTAGGGATTCTGAATCATAAATAACTTCAACCACATTGCCATTATCTGCAACTGAAACAACCGATACTTCTTTTTGACCTACTTGTTCAATACCTAATTCAGAAATAGGCTTATCAGAAATATCATTTACATTACCCAACTCATATTCCTTTTCTTTCCCATCAACTTTAAATACTAAAGTTTGCCCGTCTTGATAGATAGTTCCTTCTTCTCCTTTATACTTTACCCTACCATCTTGTACGTCTTTTATTTTAATGTCTGCCTTTTTTATCAATGTTCCGTCCATCAACTCCATGTCAGGTTCTAATCCTTCAGCTATTCGTTTTTGTAGTGCATCTGCTTCATCCTTCGGCATTGTAATAGTTATCCTTCCGTTCTCGTCTTTTACCATCAAAGGTTTTAGTTTTTGAGGGACTTCTCCTTCATTTTCATATTCAAAGACAACCGATTCGCCGCCACCCTTCTTTCCTGATTTACCTATTGCAAAATCAGTTAAGGTTTCCCCAAAAAACTTTATAGCCCCGTCCTTTGCATTGCCCAATTCGGGTGCTACTGCTCCTGTGGCTTGTTCTGCAATTTCTTTTATAAATTGGTCGGCTTTGGCAGGGTCTTTCAGGGCTTCCTTTATTTGGGCTTCCATCATCTCATTAATCTCGCCGTTTTCGTATGCCGTCTTTATTGCTTTTTGGCTATCTGTAAGCCCTGCATCCGAATCTTTGCCGTCCATTATGTCCTGCTGCTCCTGTTCTATCGCCCTTATTTCTTCTTCGTGGTTTCTTTTCATAAAAGCATCAGGGCTTTTCTGTTCCCTTAATCTTTTTGCATGAAGCGCATTAAAAACCATTTTAGCCTTTTCATTCTCTGCCACCCTCATTGAGTCTAAGTACTTTTTAAAATCAGCTATAAAATCTATATCTGCTATACGGTGGTCATCAGAACCAAACCTTTTCAGTATTGCCGATTTGTATTTTTCGGGGTTGCTTGCCATTTCATAAATGGCCGCTCTTGTTCTGTTTATCCCCTTAAAACCGTGTATCATAGAAGGTACTGGCAAACCAAAAAGCATTGATTTTGCAGTAGCTAATAAATTCGCATCTGAATATTCATTATTTATTGATGATTCGTCTAACCCTAAAGCCCTATCTATTAAAAGTTTAAATCCGTTAATCATTACCGTCATTTCTGCCGTACCTTTTGCTGTCCCTTGTAGCGTTTCGGTTGCAACAGAAAGTATCTTGTCCCTAAGTTTCATTTTGGCTTGCTTATCCAATGCCTTTGTTTCTAAGGACTTTAATGTTTGGGTAATATTTTGCTTAAACCCTGTTATTTTAGAAGCAGGTATGGCATCTCCTGCAACTAAAAAAAATGCAGTACTTAGCGAAGCTCTTAGATATGCCTTAGTTGGGTTTTCGGGGTATATTGATGCTGCATGATTCAATTCGTCGTCAAAAAAGGTTGCCAATGTTACTGCTTTACTTGCTACACTTGGATTCATTACACCTAAACCTTTACCTATGTTACCCAACCCCGAACCAGTAGCACCCATAGCTAACACCATACCCATAAAGTTTGATGCTTCACCTACTACTTTTCTAAATTCGTTTTGGTGTGGCGTTTCTACATGGCCGTATTGTTCTTTGAGCGTGTTTCTAATTCTGTCCGAATAAGATTCACCGAAGCCAGAAACATCTTTTAGCGACCGCCACATTCCTGACATTGCGCCCCTTGCGCCCGTAGCTAAATCATCCACAATGCCCGTAGTTTCTATTTTATGCTCCCAATTATTATGAAACTTGTCTTTTACCCTTTTTAATAATATTGGCCTGTCCTTAAAAACTTCTTCTGCAAGATTGTCCATATACTTTGACTTGTCAAAAATCGGATTAGCAAACCAATTATTTTTGCCATCCAATTCCCTTGCTCTTGATAAAGTGTTTTTAATGTACACATCTGCATATTCAGGGAATACTTCATATATTTTATCCCCTGTAAAATTGTCAAAGTCCTTTTTAAATTCGGGATTATCTTCGGCTATTTGCTTTATATCGGGGTCTGAAATAAACCGATGCACCAGTTCCCCTACTACTTCTTGCGGCAAACTTCCCTGTGTTTTTAATTTATCTAAAGGAATATTAAAACGCCTTGCCACATCTGCTATTTCCGCATCCGAAGCAGTACCGTTTATAATAGTTTCGTATTGTTTTTTAAAAAGAGGGTCGTTCTGAAGTTGTATCTCTATTGCGTTTTGAATAATACTTTTCCCGTTTAATGCAGATTCTTCTTTTTGCTTATACTCGCCTGCCTTTGTTATTGCGTGTTCAATGGTTTCGTTTCCTGTTGGGTCAATGCCTGATTTTACTTGGTTTTCTGCATATTCAAGTGCTTCTTTACCGTTTTTGAAAAATTTGTTCTTTACTAAACCAGATACATTTTCAAGTGCCTGTTCCTGATTTTTTACTTGGTATTCAGGATTAGAGCTAACATCGGGTATGAGTTTGCCATCTTTTTTTTGAACTGTTTTGTTTGGGTCTATATTATTACGGGCTATTGTATTGTCTGATGTTTGCCTTACCCCTTGTAACCTTCGGTTGTTGTATGCTGTTTGTAACTTCTCTCTTTCGGGGTCAAGTATTGCCCTTAACGGGTCGGTTGCTAAAAGATTAAATTGCTCTGCACCTTGTTGGGTAAACAGACCGTCTGCTTGTCCTGTTCTTCTTTGCGCATCTCTTAGTGCCGCTTCTTCTTCAGGTGTTGCTCTTATTTCATTTGGAAATTGTTGTTTTCCTTTTTCAATGCCTTTAGCTACACCTGCATTTATGCTTTGGATTAATGACAGTGCATTATCTTTTTCTGATTGGCCAACAAAATTCCCAACTTGACCACCAATTTTTGAAGCGGCTGAAGACATCGCCCCACCAGTGTATGCTTCTTCTTTTTTTTTTATACCATTTTGAGATAAATACGCATCGTCATTAATACCTTTTTTCTTTGCTGCTGCCGAAATTTCGTCTTGTGTATAAAAGTTGCCTTTATACTCATAAGGCGCATCTAAAACTTTAACGTCTTTTCCTAAAGCAGCAATATAGCTATCAAAAGAAACTCCGCTTTGCTTCGCAAAGTCTGTCATTTCTGCTTCAGTGTAATATTCTCCGTTGTATAGGTATTTCTTTTTCATTCCGGCAATCCTGTTTTTGTTTCTTTTTTGTTTTTAGTTGGTGTTACAACCTTAGAAGGCTTACCTCCGCCTTTTTTCAAAGGTGGAAATATTGGTTCGTCCAAAATACCACGTTTTTCTTCAGAAGCACTTATTGTATTAGCCCTCCTTTCCGCAGAAGGTCTCCTTTCTATTCTTTGACCCGTTGCTCCTATTAGCGTATTGTCGTCTAACACGATGTAGTACCTTTTTCCTTCTATCATAACACCATTAACAGAACCTAAGTCTTGAAAATATTTTTTATCTACACTTGTTTCTGGTATGACATAAATATCCCCATCTATACTATACCCTCTTTTGCCTAATTCATATTTCACTTGTGGTAATATGTCTTGTGGTGCGGGGATTATGCTGTCTTGTATAAGCGCAAATACATCGTATTTTGCTATTCCGGACGGCGTTGTGCCACCTGTATTTACAACTGTTCGGCCTGCCGCTGCCCTTCTAAGCCCTCGCTGATAAGCAAGTTCGGTATCTGTAACGGGCTTAATATCTTTTTTAGTTAAAGATTTTCCATAGGCAATCGCTTCTGCTGCCGCTAATTTTTCAGCATTATCAATTATGTCGTTTGGATATACAGATTGATACGCTTCATTTAATTTTTTAAATTCGGGAGAATCAACCTCCATTTCGTCAAACTTATGCTTGAAATACTGTCCCGTCTTATTAAAATTATTCGCCACATCCGTTGCAGCGTTTTCTGCCATAAGTTTTAGCCCTTCTGGACTAAATCCCATTGTTTCTTCCCTAAATACTTGTCCTGTTTGATTGTCTGAACCGATATTTTTTGGTTTGTCCAACAATACCTTGTCCATACCTTTTGTCCACCTTGTCAATGCTCCTGTGGCATCGTAATTTAAAGGAAATTCATACTTAGTTGGGTCGTAAGGTGCATAGTTTGGGTTCGGCACAAACATACCGTTTTCGTCCCGTTTTACTTTTCCATCTGGTGTCATTTCGTAAAGGCTATTATTTGCACTTTGTATGCCTATTAGCATATCGCTTGTTGGGGTAAACTTACCCGTCATTAATTCGGAATTTATTGGCTGCATTGTCTTTTCTGCTGCCTTGCTTTGAACTGTTATCCCCCTTGCTCTTTGAAATAACTGCTGCAATGTGGTCTGCGCTTCAATATCGCCTTCAGCCAACTTGTATATGTTTGCAGCACCATACTGCGTTAAATCTTTTATAGCTTCTTCATAGGCATCTATGTCTTTGATTCGCATACCCTCGCTATTTATTTTAAAGGGTAAATCCCTTATGTATTTTTCTGTTGCTTCTTTTCTTGCCTTTAGTTCCGCTTTTTTAGCCCTGTCTAATTGCAAGTACAAACTGGTTGTAGGGGTTGCATCAAACCTTACATTGCCGCCTGTGTATAAACTATTAGGATTATGTAGTGCCACTGTTATTAACCGTTTTTAAAATTAAATCCGCTTGCTATTGAGGGAGTAATTCCACCCCTCTTTTTTTTACCGAACATACCCTTAAAAATATTTCCATCGCCGCCTCCTGCTATATTTGACATAGATAAATTTTGAAGTCCTCCAAAAATGTTTGAAAGCCCTGTGTTAAATGTCTGTGCATTTGCGGCTGCTCTTTGTGCAAGCAGATTATACTTTCTTTCAAATGGAGCAAGTTCATTTTGTTGGAAGGCCATTCTATCTTCGCCTGCCTTCATTGATGTTGCTCCCCCAAGTTGCCCGAAGCGTTGATTACGTTCATTTTCTGCTGCCACTTCTGCGTTTAAAGAGGCATCGTTGGCTGCCCTTAATATTGCAGGCATCCCTGCTATTGCGCTTCTTCTATCTTGAAGTCCTTGCATACCCGAAGCAACACCCCTACCTACATTCTGCATTTGTCTTTTATACAAAGCACTATCGGTAGGGGATACGTTATATCGGGCTAATGCTTTATTGTAATAATCCAATATCCCCTGATTCTGTTTATAAACAGGGGACTGCATTTTTTCAAGTTTCTTTTGCGTTTTTCGGGCATTAATTCCCCCGATAATAGACTGCGCTAATCCTGCAACAGAACCTATTAAAGCTAAAGGGTTTGGCATAGGTTATTTACTTTAAATTTAATGGACTTTCAATAAAATTGACATCTATTGAAAGTAAAGTTATTAATTTGTTTGCGTTTTGTTTTATTAATTTTATTACCAATATAGAACCTTTCAAACTATCGCCGTTCACCCACCCACCTCTGCTATTTTCATCCCTAAAAAAAGCTGCGTTGAACTTTGATTCCAGTCTTGAAAAGTTGGCTGCGTTTAGTTTGCTTTGCTGTACTTGTCCTGAATAGGAATAAGTATCTGTATAAATATCGCCTTTTGTGGGCGATTCCCAAATATCGCTTCCTGTTTGGCATATAGACAACCAAGATTTTTTATTATAAATATTCTGATTAAAAACAAAGGTTACTTCAGAATCATATTGAGTTCCATAAAAATTACAATAATTATCGCCCATCACACTGTGTTTCCAAAGGTGGCCGCCATCCCAAGTATAGGTTATTCCGTTGGCCGATATCGCCCATTCGGGATGATAGTCGTATTGGTCGCAAACATAGCCTAATCTCGGTTCGTGAAAGGCAAAATGCCTGTCCTGATAGGTGTTTCCGTTTGCCGTTCCCCCCTGCAAAATAGTGTGGAAGTCGTTATCGTAATCGTCAAAAAAGGCCATTACCTTAGCCTTTGTTCCGTTACTCCGTAAAATAGTTTGGCTATAATTCAATACCCACTTAGGGAAGGTATATTGCCCCTTATAAAGAACTCCTAAATCGGTAAATCCGTCTGCACCCAACCTGATACCCCTACCCGTTGCCATGTCGGTAAAATAATCTGCATAGGGAGTACTTGTTAGGTTTGTAGGATACTGCCCTACTCCGTAAAAACCACTATAATAATTGATATTATTAGCCGTAATTATTTCGTTGGTTGTAGTTAGTTGTGTTTCCCCTTCGTTGTTCTGAATGTACCTTGAATAAATACCATACTGACCTACTGACCTATCCTGAAACACCCTTAATATTCTGTCCCTTGCTTTTAGTCGGCGAATATCACCTCTGCTGCGGTCAATAGCATCCAAATCTGAAGGGAAAAACCTGTTTAGGTTGTTTATATTAGTGTCCTGAAGATAACTACCGCCCCACCGTAAAGTAGTTCCATAGTATTGCGTTTTAGCATTTATATCAATAGGCCATCCCCTTGAATTGCTGTTAGCCTTTGATTGTTGAAAATCGTTGTAGTTCCTATCCATAACCTTGTCCGAACCCATTGTGGTATTATCAATAATTCCCGGAAACGTCCTTAGTTTACGATATACATACCCTTCTGTCCATTCAAATAAGGCAGGTTGTACCGCTGTCTGGTTTTGTGTTTGCCCCATGTGGTAGCCGCCTGTTATGTTGTATTTTTCTCCAAACTCCCAAAAAACTGCGGTTTCGTCTGTTTGGTTTGGCGAAGGTGTGTAAATTTCTATTAAATAATTAGGATAGCCCAACACAACACCTGCCGCCTTTTTTATTTTAAGAAAAGAACCCGATGTTGCAGGTGTGTAGGCTGTTCCGTTCATCGTTCTTTCTACTACTTCCAAAATTTGGAAGTCTAATATTGGGGAAAACGAACCTGAAACATATCCCATTACTCTTACCCTATCTCCTTTTTGGAACTCGTATGATGGAACAAAACCAAATTTAGAATTGTTATTTATTAGCGACTGAATACACAAGTACATAAACGAACTGTCTGTTTGCAAGTCGTTTGTCCAATATTGTAAGAAAAATGGAGGGGCTAAGTCCATTCGTACCCATTGATAAGTTTCTGCCCAAGACGGGGGTAAATGATTAATGCTTGCGCTTATTTTAGGTATATGATGCGATAACGCACCTCCCTGATAGTCGGGTGTTGTTACATTGAAATTATTGGTATCAATAGACGCATCTGCTAAGAAGGAAACCACTCCATTTGTTTTGCCAAATTTGTCAAAATAAATAAGCCCAAACCTCTCGTTGTTTGCCCATCTATAAACAGGAATAACATTATTGCTTGTTTCACCTACCGTTGTCGCTGTTATCTGAACATTCACATCAGACCTTTTCAGGGCATTATACCCTTCTGTTACGCCACCATAAATAATAACATTTCCGTTTAATAGTTCTAACGTATTGGCTTTATCTGGAATCCAATCAAAACGTAGGTCGCTTTCAGAAGGAAGTATAACGGGGTATGTACCGTCGTTATAGAAATTAAATGTATATGTACTACCTCCTATATCACTTTTATCTACTGAATCTATTAGGAAAAAATCACCCCATGATGAACCATTAAACTCCTGTGCATACAGTTCCATGCTTTTAAAGTCGGCTCTTGTGCTTGCACTAAAAACTACTTCAATATAGTTATTTTGGGTAGCCTGAATTTCATTTTGAGGCTCTGAAAGAGCAGGTATAGGTAATTCTGACGTTGGCGAAAATGTTGATTTTTCAAAATTTTCGTAAACCCACCTATTGGCAAATCTAAAATACCTGTTCTTTACAAAGTTTGCAACCTTTGTTGCATCTGACTTGTATGTAGATGTTGGAGGCGAAGAAGGCGGCGTTTTTGCTACGGCCAACATATCTACGGTAAATGGAGATAGTGTCGCTACTGTGGACATATTCAGATACATCGGTATTCCCTTCCCGTCTGTCCAATACAAAAGATTTCCATCATCCCTATAAACAATAGCGCACGAATGAATAGGATAGTTCCTGTCAAAACCCAATACATCAGATGCACTATTAGTAAAACATTCAAATACTCTTGTAACTGCTTCTGTATTTATATCAAGTGAGTAGATGCCATTTTTCCCTGTTGAGTTCCAATTAAACCAAATTATCTTGTTGTTTATTCTATCAAAAAAAGCGCCTATACACTCATTGTCGTTTCTGTTGGCGTTGTTGCCGCCCGGCAATAGGCTGTTGGCTATTTTATAGTTACCTACTATATTTTGTGCCGTCTGCCCGTTTTGTCCACCAACAAAGCGTATATTCTTAGCCCCTATGTGTTGTGGCTGAAGTACGGAATAATTATCGTCATCCGTATTCAAAATACCGCTAAATCTTTTTACGTCTATCATGGAATTGGTGGTGGCTCTATTGATGTTAATAATACTGCATCTTGTTTTATAATCGTATAATTTTTTGCATTATACGCTAACCTTGCTTCTATTCTCCTGTTATCAAATAAAACGGTGTCGCCTACCTGCATGGTAGTTCCGTTTATCCCATATATCGTTCCCCATAGTCCTGCTACTGGTGGAACAATATTATACAAAGAGCCAAACCAACCATCTCCAAAAACAATAGCTGAACCCTCTGGTAATATTAATGGTGGTATTTCGTAGCTCATTTATGTTAAGTTTTTACTGCAAGTCGGGTCATTTCCTGACTTATTTGATACATATCATTCACTCTAATTGGCTTCCATCTTGCTATCGCCTTTCTTCTTTCTGCATAAAAATATTTTTCCCTCATGGCTACATTTGCGTTGTGGAAATGAGCCTTAGCAGGTACGCTTATAATGTCTTTCCATCTAACCCATGCTATTAATGCTTCTCTGAACTGAAGTGGAACATAATACTCGCCACCTTCTTGTGGTGAAGCAACATATTCAAGCATGATATAATCTTTATTAAACCGCTCGTTTAAAATAATTACGCCGTTGCTCAAATCAATTTTAAAATCTCCTGCGAAGGGTGCGCCTGAAGGAACTCCATAAATATTCACATAGTCATAACCATTCCAATAGTTTACCCAATTATTTAATCCAAAATCAGAACCGATAGGCGAACCGTCTGTTGTTTTTGACTTTCGGTCTGCCGATAAATCGGCATAGGTAGTTAGTTTATCATTATAGTAAAGCGGTATTATTTCACCCCTATTATTAAGTATTCCTAATTTCGCCCAATTTAGGAAGTCGGCGGGTATATCTACTGTTTTGTTGCCGTTTACGGGGAGTTTAACAGACTTAACCTGATAGAAAAAATCTAACCCCAAATCCTCCATTCCACGCCATGCTATTTGCCATACTTTATAGTACTTGTTTTGCCCCTGTTCGGATTCGTTAAGATAGTCGGTAACAATACTATCAAGGGTTATGTATGATAAATGTTGAAAGCTCATTGTTTGGCTATTACGTTTTTGGCATCCATTAAAAAATAGGTTTCTCCGTTATCTACAATTTCTTGCCCCCAATCTTTTACCCTAAAAACAACATCACCCTTTTTCAGCCCATTGACTTTTGCTCCGAAGGCAAAAACAACACATTTGTTACTGGCTGCTCTTGCATTTTCGGGGATAAGCAAACCGCCGTCTGTAAACTCTGGTGGGGCAAGTGGTTTTACTAAAATATTATTTCCTACTGGTTGTATCATGTTTAAACTGTTTTTACAAAATCTTGTCCGTCGCCAGGCGAAGTGTCCACAGGCTGCATCCTTTCAAATTGCAGTTGTGCTTTCACATATTCCGTTACGGCAATTAAATAATCATCAGGTACGTTTATTTCGCTGTCCAAATCGGAATTATCACCGCCGCTTACCATTATGACAGAAGCGGTAAGACCATCTAAAAAATAATCACTAAGGATATAAACATTTTTACCGTTTATGTAAGCAAGCACCTTGTTTGGGATTTTTCGCATACCCCTGTGAATTGATTGTTGATTAGCAGTAAGCCATACAACGGGGTAAGAAATTAATCCTGCACTATCTTTTAGCGTGAAGGACGAAATAGAATCGTTTGCTCCTAATCCTAAAGGGATTTGTGGTAAAGTTACTTTCCATATACCGTTCCCATCATTTGATATTGAAAGGTTTTTGAATGTAGTATAGAATGAATTATTTATGTATGAAATACCTTCTATCTTCTGATTGTCTGTATAGTTTTTTTGCGCTGCTGCTGCAATGCCCAAATCCAACCATTTGTTTACAAGCCCTACTGTTATGGTTGCATCATCGGCAGGGAAACTATTATAAATCTGCCGTCTTATTAGTTCTATGTAGGTTCTCCTTGTCATTGGCCTAATTGTTTTACTTCGTTAGCATATTGGCTTATTACAGATGATTGTAAATTAACCCCTATCAGTCTTAATGCCCTTGCGATAATTTCCATCATTACACCATCACTCCAAACAGGGTTTTGGCTTGTAGCAGGATTCCAAACAGGGATACCATTACTATCTAATGTATAACCCCACACAATACTCGGCGGTGTCCTTACATAACTCATTTTTGCAGAACCAATATTTTCAGGATAAAATTGAATACCTGCTTCCCGTAATGTATAAATAGGATTATCTACAACGGGGTCAATTACAGATTGCCATACGCTTGCAAGCCTTTGTTGTGGGGTAAAGCGAATATTGTAAAATCCGTTGGCTTCCCACATTGCATCTACTGAATCAAAGTCGGAAGGATATGATGCAATTCCGGTTACCACATTTGGCGTTAATGTTATTTGGTAGATAAGAGGGGATATGGTTTGTCTTAAACTTTCCTTATCCCCTACTTCTACTGGTGCAATCGGACGGCCTGCCTGAAATTTTTCAAATTCGCCAATCAGGTAATTAAAATACTCAATCTGTCCTGCGTTTATTATAGTATAAAAATCGGAAGGGCTTACATACCCCTGTTGCAAATTTTTACTTGCCGCATAAAGTACTATTTGATATACCTGATTGCTGTCCATTTTATGTTAATGCCTTTAATCGTTCTAAAAATGCCCTACCTTCATCGCTGTTTGTCATTGCAAGTTCGGTCAAATATTCGTGTGCCTTTCTGCCCTGTGGTATTTTGGCTATAAATCCACCACCCTTCGCCCAAATTGCGTTTCCTTCCTGCGCTTGTGTAAGCGTATCAATTTTTGTGGAAACAAGAGCCTGTCTAATCAACCACGAAATTTCAACTTCTTTGCTATCCAAATATTTTTGGAATGTTTCCGGTGCGCTATCAGCCTTTACCATCAATTCTGTTCTGATACCATCATCCGTTTTTACTACTCCTATTTCATCTACAAAAGAAATACCTAAAAATGATGCAAGCATTTTAGCTTTATCTATCGCCATTTCTTTTGCTTTTATTACCATTTCAATTTTTAATAACTGTTTGCGGTGTCTTTCCTTAGCTTCCTCTGCGGGGTTGTATTCGTAAAAATCATACTTACCGCTTCCATTTCTCCTCTTACCGCAATTATTTTTATTCAATCTTAAAAATTCCAACTTCAATACGTCAGTGCTTGTTACTCTGCAAATACCATCTTCAAATAGAACGTCCATTCCCCTTCTTGCCCTTTCGTATCTGTTTTTATCCCGTAGGATATGTTCTAATTCTGAATCCCAAATTGAATTTGCTCCGTTTAAAAGCCAAATTCTTTCAGGTCTGTTCGTTTTTGGATTAATCACATTATCGCAACAGTTGTCAATCCAAATACGGCCTCTTTTTTTCTTTACCAACTTAAAAATTATGTTATAAACTTCGGGCTGTTTTTCAATTTCCGAAGCCGTTGGTCGTTCTTCGGGTAATACAAACTGCTCGTTTTCTTCTTTTTGCTGAAACTCTTTATCAGCAAGTTGTTGATGTTTTAATGTTGCCATTTTGTTTAGATTTTAGGTTTTAAGGCTTTTTGCCCCTCAACATTTGAGGTTATTTTAAAATAGGGGGCGACATTGGGTCGCCCCCGTTGTTTTCGTAGGATATACGCCCGATTAAGCGGACACAATTACAAATTGATTAGCTCCTGCTACTCTTACACCACGATAAGTAACCATTGAGATTTTGTCTTTCAATGTACCATCGGTTGCAGCCAAACTACCACCACCATAAGGCCATACACGAATACCATTACCTACTGTACCGCCGCCTTTTGGTTGTTGGTACATAATGGTTATGTTCTTCAGGTTGGTGTAGGTTTTAGCATCAGGAACGCTACCCATAGGAGCAATTACTCCGTAATCTCTAAAGAAGTCAACATTGGGTGTAAGGCCAACCTGAACTTCTGAATTGAATGGAGAATACTTCTTAACACGAAGCATATATCCATCAATAGAAATAGATTGTACACCGTAATTAATCATTGCTTGTTCAGATTTTTCATTTTGCCCCCAAACCCAAGCTCCGGCAGGATATTCTTTAAAAATACCATCGCTAAAGTCTTGTCTTTGGTAAATGTCTTGTAACCAAATGTTTTCTTTGGCACATCCATTTACGTCCATGATACGGGTGATTTGATGCAGTTTTGCAATGTCTAAAGTACCACTTGTGTAGTTTACTGTTTCGCCGTCTGCGGTAATCTTAGGAATAAATCCTTGTGTGCCTGTTGTTGGTGAATTTGGTAAACCTGTGTTGGTTACTTGGTCGCCACGCATAAGTCTGCTTTCAATGCTGTTAAGGAAGCGGCGGTCTGTTTTCACAAGGGCTTTATAAGTGAAGTAGCTGTTTCCTGATTGGTTCACACCATTCAAGGCTGTTCCACTTACCCCTGAATCATACCAAACTTCACTCATTTCAGCGAAATCTGTTGCTGCATAATCTTCTCTGATTGCAGTTACATTGTTGTCGTATCTTACGTCAAGGTGTGTTTGTGGGTCTCTTTCAGATGAAGCCTCGCCAACGTCTGTCAAACCGCCAAAAATCAGCACTTCGCCTGCAAGCAAGTTTGCGCTACCTGCGCTAACAAATGCCTCCGTAGATTTTTTAGGTCTGATGGTACATTGAGAAACCGAAGCCACTCCCACTACAATACCTGCAATGTTTGATGAAGCCACATAAACAGTTTCGCCAACTCTTAACGGGCTGTATGTACCAGAATCGTATAGTTGCGAAGCAGGTATATCCACCGTTACGGTAGCCCCTGCTGCTGGTGCTGATACCTGCGTTAAGTTGGTTACTGCAATTTGGTTCTTTCCCTTGCTTTCATACCAAAAAAAGTTTTGGTTTTTAACAAGTTCCATACCGCCAAATGTTCCTAACCATTGGAAGAAATAGTCGTATGCTTCTGAACCATATTTTTCTACATAACGCTTCCAGTATTGTGGCGTTAATAATTGTAAACCGGAAATAACATTAAGGTCAATCCCGTTTGATGTTGATATTACGCCGGGTTGTGATATATTCCCGGTCGGTATTCCTGTGCTTGCCATTTTTTTTAATTTTTATAGGGTTATTAATGAAAATTAGCCGCCCCAATACGCCTCCTGTAATCTTTGAGATTCGTTTTTTGCATCCACACCTATTGGCACTCCTTTTTCCTTTGAAAAATCAATATTTTTTTTATTTTTAAGGAAAAGTTCAAGCCTCTGATTGGCTGCATCCATTACCATTTTTTGATAATCTTTTTCTTCGCTAAAAATTTTGGACAAATCTTTCACCATTTGTTGAACATTAAGGGTTTGGTCTTCATTTACCCACCTTGCGGCGAAAATGGCATTTGCATCTAAGTTTCCTTCTGCGAAGTTTTTTAGGTTCTCATTGATTACGTCTTTTTCTTCTTTAGACAGGGTGTAGTTTACTGCGTAATTAATGTCATCATCTTTTACGTCAACTTTGAACCCGTCAAAATCAGATACAGCTTTGTCTGCTGCTTCCAAAAAAGCCGTTTTTAGTTTCGTTAGGTCTTCCTGTGAAACCTCTTTGGCTGATTCGGAATTTATATTGGGTAATGCTAATTCTGTTTTTATTTTTTCAATGTTTTTTCTTTCAATTTTTGCATCCATTAAAAGTTCCGCTTCAATTTCAGATACTTTTTCTTCCCAATCTTTTAGCCTTTCCTGATACTCGTCGTCATATTCATCTTCTTTTTGCTCTGGCTTTTTGATGGAAGGATATATTTTGTCAAACTTTTTATCTATTTCTTTGTCTGAAAGCTCCTTATACTTGTCTTTCATTACTAATTTAATAATGTCTGCTGCATTATCTTTTGTTACTTCGCCTGTAATAATATTTTCAAGTTTTTCTTGCTCCTGCAAAAACGATATTACGGCCTTTCTGTCATTGCTTAAAACCGCTTCGTAAAGTTGTTTGCTTTCTTCATTCTTAAATTCGGGTTGTTTGATTGACTTTAATTTGTCAATTTCTGTTTTTGCTAATTCTTCAGATTCCCACCCGAAATTCTTATACCAGTCGTTTTCTTTTGGTGGTGTATCACCTTCTGTTTTTTCTTGTTGCGGCTCTGACGGTGTAGGTTGACTTTCCTGTTCTCCGCCGTTTTCTGCTCCCCAAAATTCTGTTTCTAATTTAGAAACATGTTCTTGTGTTAATTCCATGTGTTAGCTGATTTTTGAGTGATTAAAAGTTAGTCCATATACGGACGTTCCTGCCCCTGCTGGGCTACCTTGTAGCCTTAGATATTGATTATTTATATCTACCTTATACGTTCCTGCGGCTATTATTGATGATACCGCCGAATCTGTCGCAAGGTTTACTGCTTGTATGGGTTGAAAGTTTTGGGCTAATTGAGCATTGGCCATGCTATAATCTGTTTGGCCTCCGTCGTTTGTCCCATAAACATAAAGTTGTCCTGCAAGTGGGGCTTGCACCTGTATAGTCGTTTTATCCCATCCCGACATATCTAATGTAATTTTATAAACGCTGTTTATGTCGCTTGCATAGTTTTTTGATTGATAATTCAGTGCCATTTTTTTTATGTTTTAAGCAACCATTTCTGGCTGCTGTTGAGAATCTGGTTGTTCTTCTGTTTCTGGTTGTTCTTCCATTTCGTCCTGCTCTTCGTTGTCGGGCATACCTTCTGTTGGTTCTTCGCCCTGTGTTTGCTGCTGCTGTTGTTGTGCTGCCTGCATTTTAGCTATCATTGCTTCTTTTTGTTCATCTGTTTGAGCGATAGCACCTATTAGGATATTTTGGAACACGCCATCTACAATGGGCTTAAATTCGTCTGGTATCTTTCCTACTACTCCTTCGCTATTGGGTTTCAGCCAATTTGCCACCATATTTACTACTGCTGATTGGTTGTCGGACAGTGAACTTATCTTTGTTCGCCTTTCCTCAATTTCCATTTCCATTTGCTTCGTTGCTCTTTTTTCTTCTTCTGCAACCTGCGCTGATTTTATTTGTCCTTCAATGGTGGCTTGTTGGTTTTGTTGTGCCACTTCTTGTTGGTGAATAATAAATCTTTTTTGGGCTTGCCTAAATAACATTCTGGCAAGTTTTACGTCCTCCTTTGCCACACTTAAAAGTTTGAAGGGGTCTAAATACTGTAACATATCGGGTGTGGCTGCAATGGTTTGGTTTAAAATTGCTTCAAACTGTTGGACTTCTATTTGTGTTGGCAAAAAGCGTATATCTGCCGTAAATTGCCGGCCTGCTACATCGTCTTTTTGTAATATCTTCCTGTATGCTTCGCTGCCGTATTGAATAGAATCTTTAATAAGGCAAGATATTTTTCTTGCTGTCTGCTTCATACATTCCGCAAAACCTCTATAAATATAATCAGTAGCGAAGTCCGCTAATGTTTGTGAAGCCTCCACATTGCCCGATGTTACTCTTGGTTGCAGGGCTGCGCTTATTAAGTTAGGGTCTTCGCCTAATTCGTCCTTTAATGCCTGATAGTTAAATTGATAATTCCTGATTAAGCCCTCCATTTGAGCAGAAAATCCTGCATTTGCAAGTTCTGTTATGGGGGGTGCTATTCTGCGCCCTTCTTCATCTATGCCATTATAATACAAAAGCCCCGTTTGGAAAAACTGTCTTGTATGGTCAACTGCTTTGTTCCCTTCGTTTCCTAATCCATAATCAATATTTTGAAGTGCAGTTTCATCAATAGCCCAACCTGAAGGAACAAGCCTTGCCATTACCTGTTGCATTTTCAGTAAAGCAAGCATCATTCCGTCTATTGCCGCTTCTATTTTTTCGGGGATTGCTAAATTCCGCATAAGGTAGTTTTGCGGCATAACAAACGAAAATGAAAATTCACAGTTACCTATTTCTCGGGGGTCTTGTGGGCGTATCATGTTCTTTTTAATACCCCATTCTAAAAGAACACCACTATCGGGCATAAACACTCCTCTATAAATATTCCAATTAGAATCACCTAAAACTGTTTGTGCTTCTGATGGTTCTTTTTCTTTGCCTGATTTTGTTTTAGGGTTTCCTTTTGCAATATATGTAGTCCCTGTTTTTTTGGATTTTGTTACCGTAAAAGGCTCACTATCCACTGTTTTTATTTCAAAAATCATTACCCTTGCGTTCCATTCGTCATAAGGTCTTAGAAACGAAAGTTCCCATGTGTCTTGCCACGTTATGTTTGACTGATATTGAAATTCCTTTGCGGTAGGAACTACCTTTTCCCATATTTCTTTTTCGGTCAAAGCAAGTGGGTTATTAGGATTAAACTCTTTGCCCCACTGCCGCCTTATTTGGCTAATCTTTAGCGATGGAATATGCCCACGCCAAGTAGTATCCCTCATATCTATTTGTTCAGAATATGAGTAGATTGCATCTTCGGGTCTTATAATATTTATCCTGATAACACCTTCACTATCCATTACTGTTTCCGTTCCAAAAAAAAGAACTTCTGCTCCATCGTGCAGCAACTTCTCTTTCATTACATCAAAATAACCATTGGAAGCCAAAACATCGTTGCAGGCCATTTCATTCAATATTTCTTCGGGTAATTGCTGCTGCTCTGTCCTCCATATATTTAATGCTTCTTTATCTTCGGGTAGTTCATCTTTGTTTGGAATTATTTGTACTCCTGATTCTTGTTCTAAAGCAAGAAGTTGCTCTTTATATTGTAGGTAGAAAAGAGTTTTATTGTATTGCTCCTTCTTTTCTGTTTGAGAAAGGTTGTCTATTGCTTTTATTTGTATTTTTTCACCTCTCTGCATCCATCTTGAAACCAAGCCAGAAATAATCCTGTTTACAAGCTGAAGCGTATTCCAATTTAGGGCAATGTAATTCTGTTTTGCGTTCATCCTAAACCTGTCCTTAAACATTCCCTCAACGTCTATCCTGCCGTTTGCATAATTCCGATTTTTTATAAATCTGCTATTCCGTTGAAAATAGTAACCAGTAGAAAATGAACAGGTAGATGCGATATATTTAGAGATAGCAAGCCCAAAGTCCTTTGATGACTTTTCTTTTATTCCGGCGGTCGTTAGCTGAAATAGTTTCAAACTCTCGCCGCCACCGTCAGGAATTGGTTTTTCTGGCATTTTCAGGGTATTCATGCCAAAAATAAATAAAATTATATCATATTAAAAAAAATCTTTATGTGTAAGTCTGAATTAGCGGGCTTGTTCGTGAAGTGTGCCTCCTTAGTGGTTCAAAAAGAACGGTTATGAGTATTAATAAAGATACTATCATATCATATTCGGTTCTTTCATCGGGTCTAAATTTTTTAGCAAACGGGAACACTTCTTCAAAGTCTATTTTGTGTGTATATTTTTCAAAGTAGGCTATTCCGTTGTCAAGTTGTTTTGTTATGCTAAAGGGTGTTATAGGTGTGCCTCTGTGTAGTTCTTTTTTTTCTTTTTTCGTTCTGTCTATAAGCGACATTGGATATAAGCCCAAATAGCCCCTTTTCCCTCTATCCCCAAAATATCCATCGTAATCGTCTGCTGTGTGTTCATAATATATCGGATACCCGAAGTATATGCCGCAAAGCATTACCTGTTTGTGTAGTTCGTCTTTCTCTTTCGGCCTACCGTAAAGGTGTCCAACGGGTTTGCCTGTGTTGTCGGGGTCGTCTATATCTAATCTTCTGCCAACCCATGCAGAACATTTTGAGCCATATTTCCTGCCGCCCTGACTGTTAGAATAACTATCTATGGCTATTGCACCTTTGTTTGTCCTTGCAGGTTTTTGTTTCCCGTTTTCAATAATAAATTTATTGTTGTCGCTAATATTTAATTCAGCCGAAGGCGAAAATCTCCAACAAAAATCCAATTCGGACTTTGTTGCATCTCTCCAAAAAACCTTTTGCGTTTCGGGGTCAATATCAAAAATTACGTTTCGCTTGTATATTGGTTTTTCCCTTAATTCTGCCTCCCTATTGGTTATGTTGGTCATATTGAAAACACAATCTTCTGCATCTTCAAGAAAAGCCTCCTCTATTGTGAGTGGTTCTTTTCTAATCCTTGCATTTAAGGCTCTTGGGTTGCTTTCTACTGACCGCCTATCTGCAAGTATCGCCGCAAGCGTTTTTTCTTCATCGGGGTATCCGTATTTATCAAAATATCTTGTTCTTTTTGCGGGCATAAAAAAGCGATACAATCCACTTCGGGTCATTCCATTTTCGCCACGTTGGTCTTGGTCGCTTTCTTCCCAAAGTAATTTAAAGGCATCCTGAACTCCGGTTTTTTCCGATTCTACTTTTTCAACAGTAGTGGTGTAAAGTGCTTTCCCAATAATGTTTCCCCCGTCGTCCAAAAGACAATACCTCACTACTTCGTGTCGCTCATACACATCAACCTCAACGGTATTATGCACAACTGTTCCATCATCTAATAAAAATAAATGGTTGTTATTGACGGCAAATCCATAATATTCACCAACCCCAACAGATTTTACCGAAAAGCCAGTTTTTAATGGGTTTCTTCTATTTTTTGTTCTTGAAACATAGATTTTCTTGTGCTTAACTTTTGTTGGTATTTGGTCAACATCTCCATATATCCCAACTCTGTAAACATCGCAAACATAGCAACTGCCATCAACTCTCTTCATTCTCGCCTTTTTTTTGTTTACCGATGCGTAAAATCCAACTGATATTGCCAATTCGGCTATGTTTTCTGCTAATATCTTTCTCTTTTGTGTAATTTCTATTTTAGAAGAAGGTTGTTTTGAGTTTACGTGTCCGTCAGTGTCTATAAGACCAGCCAAAAGTTGTAGCCTATTGTCCCTACTATCCAGTAGATACTCTGTTGGTATATGCTTATTTTTTAATAAATTAAGCCTCCTTAATTCTTTAGTAACGTGGTTCACCCCGACAAGGTTAGATGTTACGTGATAGCTTATATTATCTTCCTTAACTCTTATGTTTAAATTTTGCTGTTTCGCAAACTCATACACATGATTAACTATTTCTTTATCAGTGTTGGTTATAGAAAAATCCCTTGAATTTCCATCACCAAGCCACACACCAAGCGTATATGGGTCTATTTTATGTTCTCTTTTAGGCAAATCCCATCCAACACGGTAAAGGCATAAACACTTTTTTGTTGATTCCGAAAGTTTTAAATAATCAGAAATGGATATAGTTAAAACATCCCCAACTACATATTTTTTACCAAATACATATATTCTATCTGATACTGATAATGATAAAATATGCGATTTGTTACAAACAAACGGTTTACCCTTATTTGGAATGATTTTAAACATTTCCTCTACCCCTTTTGTCTTACCGTACACAAGTCTTGAAGATGAATCATCACCCATAACCAATTCACCGTTTTCTATATCCTCTATATTTTTTACTGAACCATCCCACATTCTAACCTTAGTCCCCTTTGCAAAACATTTACCCGCTTCATCGCCAACGTATCTGTGTATTTTTTGACCGTCGTAGGCTACCTTATCCGAAGGTTGGTGGTCTATGCCGCCGCCCAATTCGCTTTTATCAACTTGGCTTTCCGCTTTTTTACCCCTTACGTTTGTCTTTTGGAATCGTATTTCTGATTTCGGGTTAGCACCCAAAGACATATCGTATTCGGGTCTAAAAAATTTAGGCAACCTTCTGAAAGGGTTTACCACAGTTTTACTAAAAAACTTACCTGCATCTTTCCCTGTTTTAGACTGGATACCCCCGAAAGCCATTTTAGTACGGCTTACATATTCTACAATAAAAAGTCCTGCAACAAAGGACTTACCAAAACGCCTTTTTGTTACTTCTACCGCACCCATACATAACGGGTCGTTAATGCAGTAATCCAGAAAATAGAATTTTTCAAGGTCTGGAATCCTAAATGAAGGAGAACCAACATCAATCTTCCACCATACAAGGTATAGGTAATACAACCCCGTTATAAAACAGGGTGTTCCGTTGTTCATAAACCAAAAACCATTTAGCCGCCTGTTCCATTCTTGTTCCTTGAATTGCTCTAAGCGGTCGTCGTAAAAATCAGGGGCATCATCTTTTTTGTGTTTGTCATAATTATCCCACTCTAACATAACATTTTTATACCACGAAGGCAGTTTGGGTATTTCCCAATATTGTTCTGAAGGGTTTTCAGAACGGGAATATACACCAACGTATTCAAGTTGCTTGGTTCTTATGTCAAATACATATCCAACAGGGGGGATATTGCAATCAAGCCCCTGCACATTCATTACGCTTCCGTTTTCTATTTTATTAAACATTAGGTTTCGTCTGCTATACTTTCTGGTGTAGTTATTTTCTTATATGCTGCATCATTCTTTTCAAGTTCTTCAATATCGCCCTTCGTTAATTTCAGCATACTACGAAGTTCTGAAACTGATTTTATTGCCGATGGTATCCTATCAAACATTTCCATTGCCCTTTTATATTGAGGGCTGTCCTTATCGGCGGTATCTATATGGGCTTTAATCGTAAAATCCGACAAAAATGAGGTTTGCTGCGTTAGCAATTTAAGGTAGATAATAAATGCCACCTTAGCAGGGTCATAATCGCCTATGCCAAGCATTTTTTTGTAGTATTCAAGTTCTTCGTTTTTTGTCATTTTATTATTAATTTTTGTTCGTTTGCTAATTTGGTAAGGTTGTGGTCAATAGCAACAATTTCCTCTCTTTCTATTTCTTCTATATCGGAATGTCGCAATCTTATTAAAGATTTCTCTTTGCCATCATCACCCTGAAAAACAATTTCATAGTCTGCCGCTTGCAAGGTGTGGCAAACCATACCTTTTAGGTCGCCCGTTGTTATGTAAAGCGTGTTTTTTATTAATTCGGGTTCTATTCCAGACAAAAGCCCCGAATATGGTTTATACACCCGTAAACCAAATTGGAAATTTTTAGCGGGCTGCCATTCGCCACCCTTAGTTCTCCATGCAAAACAATCATCTGTGGGAATAGAAAAATACCCAATATGTGTTCCGTTTTTGTAGTCAAATATACGGTTTATGTCATGTAGTGCATTATGCGAAATAAGAATTTCATCCCCGTTATTCATTCCATCTCCACTTATCACAACTGCATTTACGGGTTCTGTTTGTCGCCTATTAAAGTTATTGTACTGCCGTTCAAGCCTTATTTGTTGCCCGTTTTCAAAAGTGTGGTAATTCTTTTTTAGCATATCCACTTTGATTACTATTCTGCCGTTTGCATGGATTAGGTTATCTTCATAATCTAAAAAAACTTGAAGTTCTGTTTCCCTGTGTCTTTTTTCGGTTTGTAATGAGAGTTCCTGCCGTTCTTTATCAATTTCAATCAATTTTTCTTTCTCTACTTCTTTTTTATTGCCAAAAACGAAATACTTACCCATATTATGTTTTTTTATTATTTTTGAATTGACATACAAATTTACTCACTTTTTAAATCTAAACCTATGGCAGCAGCAGCCCATTTAACGGTTAATGTTTACGGTACTGTGCAAGGCGCACCTCCTTACGGGGAAGGTATTGGCAGCCCTGCAAGAGTTGTAAACTGGGATACGCCTACAACCATGAGTTTCCCTACTACTGGAACTATCTTTCATCCAGTAAATCCGGGAATCAGAGTTGGCAATTCCTCAAACTACATCTATTCAGTGGTTGAGGTGCAGGCAACAGGCACTAATGTTCATGGCCAAAAGTATTCAAGCAACCAATCGGTAGCTACTTTAGCAACATTAGCAGGTTAAAAACAGCGTACCTAAAAAAAGAACCAAAAAGCCCGAAAGGGCTTTTTTTTGTGTGTATAGTTATTCATTTCAATATCAGCATTTTGCGTGGCTAAGTTGCGC
>ERZ761584.203-NODE-203-length-22133-cov-7.330057_pt1 | contig 22133 bp, 42 predicted proteins | sample MGYA00512168_ERZ761584 | MGnify/ENA primary metagenome ERZ761584 (study PRJEB28899, sample SAMN03785564) | bioreactor sludge metagenome | biome: EBPR Sludge; feature: EBPR Bioreactor; material: 0.22µm filtered reactor supernatant | place: Saint Lucia: Queensland...
GCGCGGGCGGAGTATCCGGTGCCGGCGTGGCGTTGGGGTCCGGAGCCGGTGTCGGTGTGGGCGGGGGTTCCGGCGACGGCTCCTCGGTGACATTCGTCGGATGGATGCCGATCAGTTTGAGCGCCTCGGCGACAGAACGGGACACCGGCTCCTGGGGCGGTGGTTCGGGTGCCGGAATATCGGCGGGCGGGGGCTCCGCGGTTCGAAACGTAACACCTTCCTCATTAGGCATGGAGCGTACCTTACCAGAGTCGGACAAATTTGTCACGCCACTGAAGTCCGGAAAAATGTTGACTTAAACCCGAGAATGCTCGCATATAGCGGCGCAATGAACGCAGCCCCCCTTCACCGAGTCCGGCTCACGGGAGACAGAGTCCGGCACCTTATCGAAGCTCTCCAGCAAATGGACCCCGACCTCCGGGTTGGAGTGGTCGAACTCCAGCGACAGGTCACCAAGATGCCCCGTGGAGGGGGCCGGTTCACCTGCGAACTGATTGCGGAGGATGTATGAGCAACTACGTCGAACGCACCGCAGCCAACAACCGGAGCCGGTTCGAGGATCACGTCGTTACTGAACTCCTTGCGTCTCCAGATACCGGGACCTGGGTGTACCAATGGAGCAAGCCCGGGACTTGGGTGGACGGTATGAGGTTCGTCATCCACCGGGGATGGCTTACCGTACTCGGGGATCTTGGGGAAGCGGTATACCAGTGGTCCAGTCGGATTTCCCCGGAGTTCCTGTCGGATCTGAACTTCGACTATTTCCGGTCGAAATGTCAGGCGAGCGAGATCGGACGTAAAGCCGAGGAGTTCAATGCGGATGAGGGGGTCGCCAAGCTATTGAGAGAAGTAAAGGATGCTGAGGCTGAAGAACGCCTCAGTTGGGCAGGGACCTTAAAAACCATGGTGGGATCGTTGAGGGGGTGCTCGGATAAAGACGAGTGGGTGCGGTCACTCGATCGCGACTACCTCGCCGGGGAGATCGAGAGTTTCGACGACGTGCAATACCTCTACGACTGTCCAACGGTCCCGAGCCGAAGGTCGATCACGCACTGGGTCGGGGTTACGATGGCCATGAAGGCGGTCCTGGAAGGGAGGGCCAAGTGACCTCCGTCTTCGAAGCCGTCGACTCTACGAACGAGGAGACGTACTGGTCCCTCGGAGTCTGGCCCACGCTTGAATACGCCTTGGCCGCGTTCACCGATTGTCAGGACCCTGGGGATTTTGGGTGCCACAACCATAACGAGCACGACGATCTGTGCGTCATAGAGATCCGGGAGCGCTCATTTGGGTGGGGTGGCCCCGGAATACCGAGGGCGACCCTGCGGTGGGAGAACATGTACGACGAAGCGGCGGACGAGTTCAAGTGGAGGAGGACAGAATGAACCCCAGTAACATCATAGAGTCGACGTCAATCATATTCGGGCTTATGGCGACCAACCTAACCGTGTTCCGGACTAATGGATACCGGATCGGGGAATACGGTCACCCTGGAGAGTTCCAACGAGCTATTCACATCCCCGCAGTCGTGTACCATATCCGGGAAACCAACGTCGTCTACGGTAGTAACGAAAGAGGGTGTTCGGTGTGTGCGTCTTTGAGGACGCCTGAGGGAGCGACTCTTGCAGTATATCACCCGGTCCATCCATGGATGCACGAACCGTACGTTCCGGCAACCGAACGGTGGGTCATTACCAATATCGTAACGAAGGAAACCACCCTGCTCCAGTTCCCCGAGTTGTCGGTGCCTTTGGAGCGGACGTTGTCGGTCTCCAGCACGACCAACCGGTGGAGGCTGGCCAGTGAATGGAGGGCGGAATGAACAGCACGATAATGCTCGCTTCCGGGAACTATTTCGATTTGTGCGACCCGGACAACAGCCCGATCAACATTTACGACATCTCCCACGCACTATCCAACCTCTGCCGATTTACGGGACACTGCCACCAGTTCTACTCCGTCGCCCAGCATTCGGTAGCTGTTAGTCGGATCGTACCTCCGGAAGACGCTATGGCTGGGCTTCTCCATGACGCCGTTGAAGCCGTCATTGGGGACGTATCCAAGCCGTTGAAGACGCTTCTCCCGGACTACCGGGCGATCGAGGATCGAATCGAAGCGTCCATCCTGCATCGGTTCGGAGTCCCAACCCCCTTACCGGAGTCCGTCAAGCATGCCGACATGGTTCTCCTACGAACGGAGCAGCGCGACTTGATGGGGGCGGGGGAACACGTCTGGGTATTCACAAGCGGTTACAAACCTCTGGATCAAAAGATAAAACCACTTGGGCCGGATGAAGCGTTCTGGGAGTTCCGGAAGCGGTTTCATGAACTCCTACCACCGGTATGACCCGCACCACTACCAGATACTCAGCATGATCGCAATTCAATTAACATACCCTGGAGGAAAACCTTCCGGTGTGTGGGTCTGCTCCGAATGTCGGCTTATCCATGCGACCGAAGACCTCGCAACCAAGTGCTGTCAGGTACGAACATGCGACTCGTGCGGAACCGTACTTCAATCCCGGTATAAGGTGAAGTGCGACGGGTGTTTTCGTGCGGAACTTGCTCGCAAAGATCGGGAGTTGTTCGAGAAAGCCGAGAAAATCCGAGAAGAGGATGGCACCGGGATGTTGTACTCCGAATACCCGATCGAGGGTTACTACGAGTCTTCCGACGACTTGATGGTGGCGTGTGACGAGTCCGGGGAGGAGCAGCCTCGGTACGCGTGGGTGTGCAACAAACGACACTTCGTTAAAGTCGACTGGGATCGGATTCTCGAAGATATTTTCGAGAATGGGTTCGAGGATGTTGATGTGGATGACCTAGCAGGGGTCGAGGATTTCAGAAAAGCGATAGACGCCTTCGAAGCCGCCAACCGAGAAACCTACGTTTGGGAGCCGGATTACAAACGAGCCGTAGACTTTTCCATATGACTCAGGCCGTTCCCAAACCCTGGCAGCCACCTGTCATCGAGTGCGCCGTCAACGCGATGCGGAAGCGGTTGCCGTTTCTCGACGCCTCGGACACGGGCACCGGGAAGACGTACACGACCTGCTTCGCCGCGGCGCAAGCGGGCGTGACTTTGGGGGTGGTTTGCCCGATCTCGGTGATACCCAGTTGGATCGAGGCGTCGGAGAAGACCGGAGCGCAGCTTGCCTTCGTCGGCAACATCGAGTCCCTCAAGTCCGGCAAGGGCCCGCTCCGACGTCTCGGGGCGCACAAATGGGCGTGGGACGTGCCCGAATGGACGAGGCTAGTGTTCGACGAAGTCCACCGGTTCAAGAACACCACGACGCAGAACGGCAAGATTCTGCGCTCGGCCCGGTCCCCGATCATGCTCTCGGCCACTCCCTTTGCTGGACCCCACGAGGCGCAGGTGATCGGGAGTGCCTTGAGGCTGTTCAACTGGCACGATTTCGTGGAGTGGGCCGGGGCGCACGGGTGTAAATTTGGGGAGCTCGGCCTGGAATTCTCTGGGATTACCCGGGGAGAGGCGACGGAAGCGGAGAAAGCCGCCGCCCGGACCCAGATTCTCGATCGCATCCACCGGCAGATTTACCACACGGGACGGGGAGCCCGGATCCGGAAGGCGGACCTGGGAGACCTTTTCCCAAAGATCACCCGAGAGACTCGGCTTCTGCCGGTCGACGACCCGAGCAAGATCGACGAGGCGTACCACGACGAACTGATCCGGCTCGCTGGCGAGGCGCCCTCCGGAGCCGTCGAGTACCTGCGGGCACGACAACTATCGGAATTCTCCAAGGTTCCGCATATCGTAGAACTCGTATCCGACTATGTGGAGCAGGGTTGCAGCGTCCTCGTGTTCGTCAACTTCCGGGATACGTTTGCCCGTTTGGTGGAAGCGTTCCCTGGATGCGCCAGGATCTACGGCGGGCAGGAAGAGGACGGGATTCCGCGAGAGGGCGAACGCCTCCGGTTCCAGTGCGACGACGCTCGGGTCATGGTGGCGATGATCCAAGCCGGTGGAGTGGCCCTCTCCGCGCACGATTTAAATGGACGGCATCCGCGAGTTTCCCTCATTCTTCCGGGACTCAGTGCCGAGCAAGTGATCCAGGCGGATGGTCGGGATCACCGGGCCGGGGGCCTGACTCCGGTTCACCACATATATCTCTACTGCGACTGCGAGACCGAACGCGGACTTCGGTACAAGCTGGAGCAGAAAATCGACCACATCGAAACCCTGTTGGATGGGGACCTGACGCCGATATGATCAACGATACTGGGTACCTCAAACTGGAGGACATCGACGACCTTAATGTTCCCGTGGACTGCTTCATGGACCTGGACTCCTCCGGGCTGTGGGTATGGACCGCGAGTAACTATCAGCCTCGCCGAGACCGAATCGAAACCGACGGGTGGAGGCTGGAGTCAACGTCCAAGGACGAGATCCTCGGCGAAATCCGTAAGCGAGTTATTCCCGTGTACCAAGCTGCGATCGCGAGCTTGCAGCGAGACGGAACCTTGTCCTGGGATGCCTTTCCTGGGTGACCTAACGATGACCTAACGATGACCTAACGATGACCTAACGATGACCTAACGATGACCGAACACGACATCATTCAACTGGACATGGCCGCCCGAGGTTGTATGCCAGGCACTCTTTCCGAGTGGCCCCATCTAGCCAGGGCTTTTATGCGGTCGGGCGTAAGTCTTCCGTCCGACACTCCGGCCAGCACTCTTCAACGAGAAGCCATCCGAATCCTTCATGACCTCCCTACTCAACAAGAAAGCCGTCCGTGAGTTGACGCTCCGGCTGGCAAAACCCCGAAACTTCACCCGGGTCTCGACGACGTTCCTGGACCGCATCGAGGACCACGTCCGGACGACGGTGGCCCAGGAAGTCCACCGGCATCCGAGCAAAGGGAGGACGCTGCGATGAAAACAACGGAGGCGATGATCCGATTCATTCAGCGGGAGAAGGCGACCATCGAGTGTGTACACGCCTATCTATGGATCGTTCGAACGTGCTACGGAGTCTCTTCTGGGAAGACCGTCCGCAGTGCGATTCGCGCCGCCATGGAGAAAGCCCGACGAGAGAATCTCCGATGAAGCACACGATTAAGAATTGCACTCACTGGAGACGGTCTCGCGCTGCCAGTCCCACTGGTTACTGTGAACTGTTTGGAAAGACCACGGACGCGTCGCACAGAAACGAATGCACTGCCTACGAACCATGACCGACCCTGTAATCGAAGCAGCCAACTGTGAACTGGTGTCGTCCCCCGACGGCTCCGTGACCGAAGTCGTAGTGAAGTCCGACCCCATCAAGGATGTGCAGGCAATCACTTGCGCCGGGATCCGGGAATCCGCCAAGGCCCTTGCCGCCACCGGGGGCGATGTTCAGGCAGCTATCCAACACATCGCCGATGCTCCCCGCCGTGATGCGGTGGTTACGATCGAACGCCCGCTCACGACGTACCCCGGCGAAAAGCGCCTGTCTCCGTCCAAGTACCGGTCGTGTGAAATCTCGCCTGCGTACGAGAACGACCCGACACAGCCGGAGCACCCCCTGACGACCCGGGGCAAGGTCATGCACGCCGCCCTGGAAACAGGTGACGATTCCAAGCTGGAGGCAGGCGAGCACGAACTGGTGGATATGTGCCGCACCGCCGAGGCGGCCCTGATCCCGGCAAAAGCCACCCGGTTTCGGGAAATGCGATTCCCGATCGTCGGGGCCGACTACGGCTTCGCGGATCTGGTTGTCATCTCCGGGGACGTAGGCTACGTGCTGGATTATAAGTTCGCCTTCAACAAGCAGGAGGACGCCGAGACGAACCCCCAGGTGCAGGCGTATGCCCTCGGCCTCGCGTCGAGCTTCACCTACCTGACCAAGATCCACGTCTACCTCCTCTACCCGAGGCTGGACCTCGTGGACTCGGCTACGTTCACCCGTAGCGACCTGCCCCGCATCCGGGCCCGGATCATGGCGATTAAGAAGCGCCACGACATTGCGACCCCTGCGACCTGCAAGTACCATGAATCGACGTGTACTTGGTGCCGACATCTGGCGACGTGCCCGACGGCAGCGAAGGCACTCCTCCCCATCGCCACCCGGTACGGCGAGTCCCACGCGACACCGCTCCCCAACATCGACTTCGCCGCCATCACCGACCCGAACCAGTGGGCCCGGCTCCTGCAAGCCGCCCCAGTTTTCGAGGCCGTGGCCGACTCGATCCGTCGGCATGCGCAGGAGTTCTGCAAGGAATACGGCGACTCGATTCCCGGATACACGTTGACGGAAGTCTCCGGAAAGCGCAGCATCGTGTCTCCGGCGCTGGCCCACGAAATCGCCTCGGGCGAATTCGGGATCACTACCGAAAACTTTCTCCGCGCCGTCAAGGTGTCCGCAACGGATCTCCTCGACATCGCGAAGGAAACCGCTCCCCGCGGTCAGAAGGGGAAACGGGCTCAAGAACTGGAAGACCGCCTGCGGGATGCCGGCGTGCTTACGGTGGGGTCCGACTTCTATCAACTCAGAAAAGTCAAATCATAACTCGTATGCCTACTGTCTCGTTCGCCAACATCAAGCCTGCTCAGGGAGCCGAAGTTCCGACCCAGGCCCTCGTCACCACGACCCCGCTCCCGGTCGCGGCGGTCTCGCACACGCCGGCCCCGCAGATCCAGGGGGACCTGTCCGGAACCCGGTCCGCCATTCCGTTCCTCGCTCTCGGGCAGAAGTCGTCCAAGTTCTGCGACGAGGACCCCACGCTCATCGGCAAGTGGGTGTACGACGGGGCGGTCCGCATCACGCCGCCGAGCGACCCCAAGCAATACTCGCCCGATCTCCCCCGTACCCTCGGGGCCGATTCGGTTCTCGGCATCGTCACCGGCCTCAAGGTTCAGTACGAGGAGAAGGTGGACTTCGGCGACGGCATCATCCCGACCGTCTGGGAAACCGCCGCCGAGGCTCGGGCCAGCGGACTCGTCTTCCGTGAACGCGCCATCATGGACATCCTTATCGCCTTCGACGGCGGACACGAGCAGCAGATCGAGGTCGGAAGGCTGTCCTTCCTCCCGGCCCGGTTCATGGCGCGGTCCACCGCCTTCGGTAAGGTGGCGAGCGTCGTCATCCGCGACAGCAAGTCCTGGCTCAAGGGGGACCTGTGCTCCGGGTGGTACGAACTGATGCCGTCCAAGATCACCGGCAAACAGAACACGTACTACGTTCCCGTCACCCGACCGGCGGGGCACGTCCCCGCGGAACTGCGCACCGCCATCCGGGAGACGTTCGGAGTATGAGCTCTACCGAACAAATCCGCCGGCTCCGGGCGGCCCTCTTGGCGGTGTGCTCCTGCTCCCCTGAGAACGATCTGGCGGAGATCCAACAGATGTACCGAACCGTCGAGCAGGTGTACCATTCGATCGGGGCCACGGAAGTCGTCACGCAGGCCAAGGTTGGGTTACAGGCGCTCATCGACACGCACCCGGAGACGCTGGCCGGGGACCCCATCCGCGAAGCCCTCGTGCTGGTGATGGGCCTTTCGGACAATGTCGAGGAGTACCGGAAGCAGAAAGCCCGGTTGCAGGAGGAGCTCCCGTCCGGGAACGAGGAGGCGACCCGAACCACCCGGAACCTCCTTTCGGCGCTCGACGTCCTGATCGACACGCATCCGGGCAGATGAGTTCGTCGAACTCCCCAACCTGCGCCGTCGAGTCTTTCCAGGACGGAGCGTGCCCGGGAAGTCCCGTGTATGAGGTGCTCGTTGACGGGGATCGACTATTCCTGTGCCGAACCTGTTACCAAAACATCCTTGGCGGGATGTATGGTCCTGTCGAGATGACCGTGGTACGAGGGCCGGGATGACCGCAACCGCAGTCGTCATGTTCGCCACCGTCGCGCTGATCCTGTACGCGATCTGGCGGGCCAACCGAAAACGCTAAGATGACAAACGCCGTCGCCGTAGACTTCGAGACCTATTACGATAAGACCCTGGGCATCCGGAGCATGGGCGCCATCGCCTATCTCCGGCACCCGGATACGGACATCTACATGGTGTCCATCTACGGCGACGGCGTCGAATACGTCGGGCCTCCGGAAGCTGCCCCTTGGGACCAGATCGCCGGTCGCCCGTGGATTTCGCACAATGCGGCATTCGACCGGGCCGTCTACGCGGAGCTTCGCCGCCGACGGCCCGGATTCTTCGCCACTCCTCCGGAGGAATGGGACTGCACGTCCGACATGGTCGCCGGGATGCAATGCAAGAGGTCGCTGGCCCACGCAATGAAGCTCCTGGAAGGGGTCGATGTTTCCAAGACGGCCCGCGAGGAAATGCGCGGAGTCCGGTGGGCCGACCTGGACGAGACCAAGAAGCGGGAGCTTCTGGACTACGCCCTAAACGATGCCCGGCATTGCTACCGGCTATGGGACAAGTATTCCCCGGACTGGCCCGAGTTCGAAAGGAAGCTGTCCCGGCACACGGCGACGATGATTCACCGGGGGTTCGCCGTGGACGTGCCCCGGATCGAGGAGGGTATCGACCGGTTGACTCGTCGCCGGTTCGAGATCGAGAAGCTGATTCCGTGGGCCGGGGAACTGGACGAGAAGGGGAAGGAGATCCCGATCACGTCGACCAAGCGTATCGCCCTGACCTGTAGGGAACTGGGCATCCCGGCCCCGACTTCCACGGATACCAAGAGTTCGGCGTGGGAAGCATGGGAGAACCAGTACAGCACACAGGCCCCGTTCGTGGAAGCCATCCAGACGTGGCGCACGGTAAACCGGACCCTTACCGTCCTCCAGGCCATGCGTACGCGCACGGTGGATGGAGTGTGCTACTACGAGTTGAAATTCGCCGGAGCCCCGCACACTCGACGATGGTCCGGAGGCTGGGAATCCGATCGTAAGACGGACACGTCCGCCGCGTTCAATATCCAGAACCTCCCCAAGAAACCGGTGGAGGGGGTCGACGTCCGGAGTTGCTTCATCGCTCGCCCTGGCCACACCTTGGTCGTTTCGGACTTGGCCCAAATCGAGGCACGGGCGCTCCTATGGATCGCAGGCGACGAGCCCATGCTTTCGCGACTTCGTGCCGGCGAGGATATGTACGAGGCGCACGCCCGGGTGACCATGGGGTACTCGGACCCGCGCCCGTTATCCGCAGTCGATCCCGGCAAACGGCAACTGGCCAAGGTCCGTGTGCTGGGGCTTGGGTACGGACTCGGGGCTTCGAAGCTCATGGATACCGCCCGACAGTACGGGCTGACGCTCACGGTCTCCGAAGCGGCGACCACGGTGGACGACTTCCGGCGCAAAAACCCCAAGATCACCGACATCTGGAAGGAGTTGCAAAAGGCGCTACAGCGATACGGGATCGACAAACGACTGGAAATCGTCTTGCCTTCCGGGCGGACGATCCGGTATTTCGATGTGCGTCGCGATGGGTTCGGCTACTCCGGGGTCGTCGAACTGGGGGCCAATCCCAAGGGTTTGTGGCACGGGCTCCTGTGCGAGAACCTGATCCAAGGGACTTGTCGGGATCTCCTGGGGGACCGCATCCTGGCCCTGGAAGATGCAGGCCATCCGCTGGTCGCCCATATCCACGACGAAACCGTGTGCGAGGTTCCGGAAGAGGGTGCGGAGGACCGTCTCACCGACATCACCCGGATCATGTCGACATCGCCCGAATGGGCTCCGGGACTGCCGGTGTCGAGCAAGCCCGAAATCATGTCCCGGTACACGAAGAAATGAGAACCGCACGTTGCACCGACGACGGGTACGAGGCGATGATCGACGAGATTCTCGTTGCACAGAAGCCCCCTGCTCCTTTCTGGTACCAATCGGGAGACGCTCCGTATTCCGAGGAATACCGAAAATTCGTGGAACGCCTGATGGATGAACGCCAACGACTGAACGATTTCTATGTCTCCCTCGCCGCTCAACAGGAGGTCTTTTCTTTCCGGTCTCGGTTTGTTCACGATCCTGCCTTCGGCGGGTAGGATCTGGAAGGCGGTACGGGGACCTGAAATTTTCCTGGTATCCGCGATCGACATGCGGAGTGATTACGAGCGATTCTGTGGGGGATGGTCCGCTACTCATGGGTGGTTCGTAACGGTCGCGGGGTCCTCCTGGAACCGGACAGAATTCCGGGCACTGACCCTTGAGGAATCCATCCGGTACACGCCGCAACTTAGATCCCGGTCTGAGCACCCCCACCTCTTCACGTAATGCGCCTCTTCTCCCTACCGAACCTCTTTTCGCACGAGGTCACGGCAATCGACTTGGAAGGGGCACCCACCGTCACCCGGCCCGCCTTCGCGTCCAAGACCGAATTCCGGGCATGGTGCGCGGCCAAGACGACAGAGCACGCCTTCGTGTCGTTCGTCGAAGGCACGGTCGCCGGGCTCCGGGTCGGGACGACGAATCCTCCGTTCAGACTGCATGGTCTGATTCTGGAGTATGATGCCAAGGTCTCCGGTGTCCCGGACCTGTCTTCCGCTCGCATTCTACCGGCATGGAAAGTGACGACGTTCTCGGGGAACATGCGACTCCTGTTCCCTTTCGAGAAGCCGCTATCGGTCGACAACGCCGATCTCGCCAGGGAGTTCCACAAGGTCGCCCACAAGAATCTCAAGGCGAAAAAGCTCGGACCTGGGTGGGAGCCGGAGGAGTCCGCCAAGGTCGGTCAGTATTTCGAGATCGGGACCGAATGGCTGCCAACGGGAGGTAGCCCGATCCCGTTCGAGACCGTTTGCGCCTGGGTGGCGGAAGCCGCGACCAAGGTCCGGTGGGACAACAAGGGCGTCACGATCCCATTCGAACGTCTCCAGGCCCGGGGCGAGGAGATGTTCCCGGGAAGGTGGCCCGGAGGCTGGGGCGCATTCGTGGCAGGGGCTCGCGGGACCCGGTTCTGGGACCTGGATGCGGATGCGGAATCGGTGTTGGTCACCGAGACCGGATGCGTATGCTTCACCGGGGATTCCGCTTTTCGGTCGTGGGGCGACATCTTCGGAAACGACTGGGTGCGGGACCAGCAAGGCGGGGCCATCGGAGAGGCCATCGCGAACCTGTGGTGGGAGGAGGGGACGTCCCGGTACTGGCGCCGGTACGCCTGTGGGACGCTCGGCCCCATGAGCACCTACGCGGATGTCAAGCTCCATCTTCGAGCCCTCGGACTGTCCGACAAGCCCATCAAGGGGCAGGAGTTCACGCAAGTCGAGCAGGCTCTCTACACCTGCCAGATCACCCGCCGGGCCGAGCACGTCGTCCCCCTGATCTACCGCCCGAACGACATCATATTCTACAATCGACGCCGATACTTGAACACGAGCCGGGTCCGGGTCATCCCCCCGGTGCAGGAAACCCGGGCCTGGGGCGAAGGGTTCCCGTGGATCTCCGAGTACATCGACAAGTTGTGGGACCGGGACCAGTGGGGCCGATACGTCGCCTGGGTGGCGCACTTCTACCAACAAGCCCTAGCCGGTAAGCCGGGAACCGGACTCGCCCTCTTCGTGGCCGGTGGGGCGTCCGTCGGCAAGAACTTCTCGACCAACGCCATCCTCGGGCAACTGTTCGGGGGTCACGGGGACGCATCGAAATTCATCACGGGCAAGGACGACTTCAACACGAACCTGCTCGACTGCCCCATTTGGACGTGCCACGACACCCAGCAAACGGCGGACACTCCCGGCGCCCGGAGCACTTTCACGCAGCGACTCAAGCAAGTCATCGCCGACCGGGAACTGTACGCCCGCAAGATGTTCACGGCCGGCGTCGACATTCCCTGGAACGGTCGGATCGTCGTAACGCTCAACACGGACCCGGAATCCCTCCGGATGCTGCCGGACCTGGAGCAGACGATTCTGAATAAGGTCCTCCTGCTCCGGGCGAACGATCCCGGTAAGGTCACGTTCCCTTCCGACGAGGAAGTGCTTGCAGAGCTACCCTCCTTTGGTGCATATCTTCGGGACTTCGAGATTCCGGCGGATATTCGAGAGCCCCGGTTTGGGGTTCAGGCGTGGCACCACGAGGATCTTCTCGACGCCGCGCACGCCGAAAGCGCCACTACCGGAGCCCTCGAAGTGCTCGCCATGTGGCGCAAGGAACACTTCGCCGGGATCGACAAGTCCGTGACGAATTGGACTGGGAGCGCCACCGAGCTTCTGCGAGACCTGTTCCGGATGCCGGATGTGGATACCGTCGCCCGTGCGCAGTTCAAATCATCCACCTACCTTGGGCGCTCCCTCAACAAGCTGATCGGCCAGGGTATCGGTTGGGTGCATCGGGCTCCCGGCGGACGGCGACAATACGTGATCGACAGATGAACGACGACAAAACAGCAGCGGAAGTTCTGCAAGACCAGCGGCGCGAGGCGTACCTCGTCTCGGCCCGACGCATGTATCAGGAGCCGGACCCAGTGGCCGTGTACCTGGACTGGAAACTGGCCGAGGCGCACGTCGAACTGGCCCTGCGAATCCGGGACAGCCTCCGGTCCTTGTCGGAGGGGGCTACCGCGACGATACCCGACGCCGTACTGGAGAAATTCCCGTTCCACACTCGGTTTTGGGACTACGACTACTTCACCTTCACCCCGATCCCGCTCATATCATGACCTCTACGACACACACGAAGTTCCGTATCGGCGACTTGGTCTTCAAGACAAAGGGGGCCTGTTGGATGGGTCACGTCGTCGGGTTCTACTCGACGGAGTTGACCCCCGAGGGGTACTGCGTCGAATCGGTCTGCCACGCCGGGAGCGTCCAAATCTATCCGGCCGCGGTGCTGGAGAAAACTCGTCCGGATTGAGCCGTTTATGAGCCGTTTGACCTTGGGCGACATCCCGAAAGACCCCGTCACCGTCACGAACGTCATCCGGGTGTGCGAACGCCTGCGACCGGACACGGTCATAACGTCGGCGGAACTGGCGGCCCGCATGGACCGCAGCAAGGACCGAGTGTTCTTCATCTCCCGGCACCCGAAGCTGGCTCCGTACCGCGTTCTCCATAAGAACAAGTTGTACTGGGGCAATCGGGAGACGATCGCCAAAGCGAAAAGGAGATTCCGATGACTCGATTCCACCAACACTTCAACCAGGACCCGCTCAACCCGTGGTTGCTGGCGTTCCTCATGGCGGCGATGATCGTGGTCGCCTGGGCAATGTCCACCAAATGAAGACCATCAAGGAACTCCGAGACCAGCTAACCGAAGCCCGGGAACGGCTCGGGGTACGGCGAAACCGACGGATGCAACGCGATTACGAGGCGCTTCTCCAGGCCCGTGCGTGGGAGCAGGAGACCGTCGAAGTGTTCGAATCGGTGCTCCGGGAGTCCCTCGGGAAGACGTTTTGCCCGATCATCGAAGTCCCTCCCAAGCCCGAGAAACGACCGAAGTTTTCGGAGGCCGCCGTGCTGTGCATCGGGGACTCGCACGCGGGAAAAATCGTGCTCCCCGACCAGACCCTCGGGTTCGGCGATTACAACCTGGAGGTATTTGCCGACCGGGCATGGCACCTCCAGGAGACCGCCATCAAGCTCATGACGGCGCACCTGTATGCTCCGCCGAAGGAGTTGTGGGTGTTCTTCCTCGGGGATCTGGTCGAAGGTGGTCTGGACCATCACCAGGAGATTCCCCAGCGGGAACTCATTGCCGAGCAGGTCCTATTCGCTGGGTGGACCTTCTACCAACTCCTGGCGAACCTGAGCCGTGTCGTGCCACTCAAGGTCCGCGGGGTCGTTGGTAACCATGGCCGGTGGCCGGGGCAGAAGAAAGTTCCGACCGAGAACCGGTACTCGAACCTGGACTGGATCGTGATGGGGCACGTCCGGCATCTATGCAAGGCCACGCTCGGGTCCCGGGTCGACATGCAGATCGCCCGAGCTCCGTTCATCGTCGAGGACATCGAAGGATGGCGCGTCAAGGTCGGGCACGGCGACCATTTGAAAGGTGGCGACCGGGCCATGGGGGTTCCCGCGCACGCCATCGGGCGCGAGGTCAACGCCACGACGCAACGGTATGCGGCTCGCGGCGAGAAGGTCCCGTCGTTCTACATCGTCGGCGACAAGCACCGGAAGCTCGAACTTCCGACGGCGGACGGGCGCTATCTCATCAACGGCGCATTTTTCGATTGCGATTCGTACGCCCTTTCTGCCAACTTCACTCCCACCCGGCCCTACCAGATTTTCTTCGGGATGGACCGGGATATCGGGCGAACGTGGACCTACGACATCGCACTGGACCTCCGAACCAAACCCCACAAGTACACGTACCCATGAGATCCCTCCGAGAAATCAACGCCGAGATCCAGAAGCTACAAAAACTCCGACCCGTCGGACCTCATGCGCCTGCAATCCGGAAACGACTCGCGTTGGCGGTCGACATATTGTCCGGATATTTCGATGAAACTTCCGACGAGGCGGCCGAAATGTTCGAGTCCGATAGTTTCTTGCAGGATGCGTCGGATTGGAAGCACGGAAACATCGACGACGCTCCGTCCGAAGGGTGGGATGGTCTAGCCGAGTCCGCATGAACACCGAACCTTTTACCGTCGACCATGACATGGACGGGGTACCCGCAATCCCCGGAACCGCATCGGGAGAGTCGACGGAAGCTGCGCCTGTGCCCGATGCCGAATCCAAACGGTCCACGTCCCGGATTGGAATTGCGGGAGGGACGCCGCTCTCCATGCAGGAGCGGGCGGAACTCACCACCCTCCGCCGGAAGCTGGACGAGTTGTACGACGAACTGCGTCGGCTCACCAGAGACCGGGATCCGGACCCGACGGAATATCCGGAGGGACTCATGGGGTTGGTGGAGTACGTCGCTTCGTTGAGGGCACGACTATGACCGAAGCACCCTACATAAACAAACGCGGTGAATGGGTGGACCCCAGTTCCCCGTGCGAAACCTGCGACGGAAAATTGGGGTACCCCTGCGGATCCCACTACACGTCCTGCTGGGAGTGTAATCGGACAGGGTATCTAACAATCGGGATACGTGATCCGCGGCATCCGAAGTACGTACCCCCTCCTCCGCGTCCCAAAGAGCCGGTCCCCGGGTGGGTAGTGTCGGAGATCCGGGACACTTGGGACAGGGCCAAAGGACGGGGTCAGACGGAGGCGTACAGGATCCTTGAGCGTATGGTCGACCGTCTCGTGTACGGTCGGCTCGACGACAACCCCCCGCTCGAATGAGTGCCTCCCTGATCGCCATCGACCCGGGTATGAGCGGAGGCGTCGCCTGGAGAACGACCGACGGAACCATCGGCGCCTGCCGGATGCCGGAGCCCGAGGACCTGAACACGCTTCTGTTCACCCTGAGTCCGGTCCGGGCGGTTTACATCGAATTGGTCCCCTGGGTGCTCGGGATGCGAATATCGCCCGCGGCGGTCGGGAAGCTGCACCACAACCGGGGGTTCTGCGAAGGGTTGGTGATGGGTCGGCAGATCCGGCTCGTGCGCGTCGACCCGAAACAGTGGCAGTCGCACTTCAAACTCGGAACACGCAAGGATGCCGGAGGATACGCGGAGTGGAAACGCAAACTGAAAACGGAAGCATCGAGGCGGTTCCCGGACCTGGACGTGACGCCGGATACGGCGGACGCGCTCCTGATCCTGGAGTACGCCCTGTGCGCCGAAAAGTCCTCAACCTAGGTCCACGGAAACTGCGCGAGGTACGATGCCAGGATCGAGCGGTTCGGTACGCCGAGGCCCGAGCACTGCGGGAAGGATTGGTTCCGGTGCTCACCCAAGCGGAAGTCGCTAAACGGCTGTCGGTCACCAAATCCGGGATCGAACAAATCGAACTCCGGGCCTTGCAGAAGGTGATGGATGCGTTCCGAGCCGAACGCGAGTTGCCCGTCGACCCGGATGCCGAACTGCAACGGTTGAAGATCATCGAACGAAAACTATGGCAGCGTATGAATTCCAGTTTGACATCGGGGCCAAAGTCCGAGTAAAGGAATTCAGTCGACCCGGAGTCGTCGATTCGCTGCTGGTGGATGGTCTGGGCCTACAGTACCGGGTGACGTACTGGGATAACGGCGAACGGAAGTCGGCCTGGGTGTACGCGGAGGAACTCGAATGAACGACTTTTTCGAAGCGACGATGCCGCTGTGGCTTGTCGTGATCTGGTTTACTATCCATGCGGTCTCCGTGTTTGCCATGATTCGGACGAACACCAAGTACCGGGAGGCGTCCATCCGGGTTATCCGAATGCAGCAGGAGCATATCAAGCTTTTGGAAAGTGATCGGGTTCCGGGGGCCGATTCGCTAGGTCGACCTCCGTTCTGAAAAAACTAGCACCAACCCGAAAGGAAAACGCAACATGCTGGCAAGTATCACGCTACCCTCACTCATGGACACGTTCCTGGCCGCCGGGAAGGCCCTCGAAGCGTCGTCCCTCGCGATCCTGCTCGCGATCATCGCCATCTACGCGGCGATGTGGCTGTACTTCTGGAGCAAGCAGTGAACCCCACACAGATCGTCAAGATCGACACGGATGAATTCTTCATCCGGTGGTGTATCGAGGAGGATCTCGCGACAGCAGTCGTCACGGAGATCCTATACCGGGACGATCGAGGTCGGATCTGGTTTCGTACCAAGTATGGCCCCCTGTATGAAACTAACGACATCAACCGAGCGGAAACATTGCTGACCGCTCGCGTGAAGTGGGATGGTTTCGCCGACTGGGACTTCGGGCGCCACTACACCTTCGGGGCACGCGACCTGGAGACGTACTTCGAATTACTGAAATACGTATTCAAGAATGGTGTGTCGTATATGGGTTGCGAAAACGAATCCCCATGGCCGGAAGAGGTCAAACTGGGATGAACGCCGCGACTCCGGTGGGTCTTATACGCTGGTTGTGGTGTGTACTGACCCACCGGAGATTCCACCGCCTCGTCGAACATCGGGACGTAGCCCTCATGGAGTGCGAAAAATGCAAATGGCAATTCATCTCGCGCTCCACCAACTAGCCGGGGCCGAGTTCCCGATCGTCATGCGGGCGGACGGTGTCATGGGGTTGCTGTCCGGTCCGGAGGAAATCCTCCGCACCGTAGAACCTCGGGCCGAGGACCCGGACGTCCTGGAGATTATCGGAGTCGCCCCCGGACTGGTAGTGTACCACAGTAAGTTCTCCGACTCGTTCGACCCTCTGAATACTGTGTTGACTTTCTTGCTCGGTAAGTCCATATACGGAACCGCAGTCATTTACTCTCGATGAAACCCGAAACACTCTCCATCGCCCGGACTCTGGAATATGTCGTCCGGGACATGGATTCGTTCCTTACTCCGGTGGTATCCGGGAATAGGGATGGGCAGGGGAAACCCTTGTTCACGGATACGGAAGCCAGGAAACGGCTTCGGGAACTTTGCGACCGGATGCTGAACGCCGTCGAGAATGCGAAAGGCCGACTTCGTGAGTAGCTATCCTCGCAAGCAAGCCATCGAGGCCCTCGGCGAACTGGACCGGGGCGACGTTTCGGGCGACATCGTCCGGATTCTGGTGGAGTTCTTGAGCATGACCGGAGAAGCCGTCGTCGCTCGTGCGGCGGCCGAGGCGCACGAAAGGATCTACGGATGAAATTGATCATCGGCCTCATCGGCAAAAAACGATCCGGCAAGGATACCCTGTGCCGGATCATCCAGGCCCGGTACCCGGAGGCCATCCGCGTCTCCATCGCGGACCCCATCAAGGCGGACTTGGCCCGCCGGTTCGAGGTCTCCGTCGAGCAGATGGAATCGGAGAAGGAGAAATGGCGCCCGGCGCTCCAGTGGTGGGGCGACTTCAAGCGGGCCGAGTGGACATCCTCCGCGTTCGTGAAGATCGAAGCGTCCTCGGCGCCCATCGTCGTGATTACCGATGCCCGGTACCCGGATCAGTTCGACCTCATCCGTTCCAAGAACGGAATCCTCGTCCGAGTCGAGCGACCGTGGCCCGGCCCCGTCGATCTGCACGCGTCGGAGACGAACGTCGACTGGGTGAAGGAAGACTTGGCCGTATTCAACCCCGGGGACGCGTCGATCCAGTACCACCTGAGCCAGTTGTGGGACCTCATCGACCGGAGGCTGCAATGACTCTCCGCCGACTCTTCGGCCTATGGATCGTGGCGATGCGAAACGAACGCATGTCGCCCGTCTTCTGGGCGTTGCCCCTGCTGTGGCAGGCCCTCCGGTCGATGCCGTTCGTTACCCCGGAGCAGTGGCGCTCCCGCATGCGAGCCTGCGGCAGGTGTGACATCTACGACAAGCGAACCCGACAGTGCCGAAAGGACGGCCTGGGTTGCGGGTGCAGTTGCCCGGTGAAATTTCTCTTTGCCGAGTCCCAGTGCTGGGCTCGCGAGCAACAGATTTCCGGCCTCGGTTGGCCGGAACACGTAACATGAAAACCAAGAATCAAGCCAAAACCATCGAACCCACCCCCTCCGAGATCGCCGTTACCCCCGGGATCCCGGTTCCCTCCGCCCGCTGGACCCGGTCCAAATACCCGTGGCGGGACATGCGCCCCGGCGACTCGTTCTTCGTCCCCGGCGAACGGAGGCTGGTCGTTACCCGGGCTAGCAAGAAATCCATCGGGTTCACCCCGATCTCGCGGAAAGTCGTCGAGGGTAACGTCGCCGGATTCCGGTACTGGCGCCCGTGAACAAGCCCAGGTTCGGACTGATCTGGGACAACCCGATGAACACCGCCATTTACGGACCGCTACCGACAAAAATGGCTCCCCCCTCCCCCGAGGTCAAGCCGACCCCGCTCCACGGGGAATTGTCCTCCATGTCGACCTGTATCGACAGCCTGGAGAAAGAGATCGCTGCGCTTGCCGGAAAGCTCGACTTCGTCCTCCTCCGTCCGTCGACGGAGGGTCCCGTGAACGGACCTGGGATCGAACCTTCATCGGGTTGCGAATTGATGGACCGGTTGTCGAGTCATCGGTGCCGAGTCGCGTACCTCACGTCGGCCCTCGCCGAACTCCGGAACCGACTGCCTTTGTGACAAGCCTCCCGCGAACCCTGAACGACGCCGAGCGAGCGGAACTTCTCCGCTTCCTGCGCTCCCCCTTGGTTCGCCGGACGCTCGACTCCCTACTGGACCTCCGGGAACAAGAACTTCGCGACGGCACTGCTCGCACGGTTCTTGACCCGGAGGTTCATCCGGAAAAAATCGCAGACATCATCATCCCTTGCCGTGAAGAAATCGCCCGAATTCAATACGTCCGAGCCTTCCTCGACCTCGTCGAAGGCGCCTCTTTTCCGGATTCGATTGGAAGCCCCTCCGGACGTCCCGCGGTCGGATGACGTCATCAAGGAACTGTGCGAGTTGGCCGTCGCCAGTGTCCGTCGGATGGAAGCCATCGCCCTGGCCATGGAAAAGGCCCTGGGTGAACAGGATTTGCCGGCCTCCGAAGTCAGCCGTGTCGTGCGAACGATCTTGGTGGCCCGGACCAACTCCGTGAAGCTCGTCACCAATGCGGTGAGCGAGTTATCCGGACCCCTCAAGACCAAAAAGAAAGCGGTGGAAGTATGACCCCCGAACTCGAAATCAGACGGTTGGCCCTGCTCTCGGCGCAGGGGATGGTCGCCGTCCTCCGGAATACGGCGGACCTGCAACGAGTCGTCCTGGAATCGCAGGCGACGGCGCTCGGCGAGGCACTGGCCGAGTTGGACAGCGCCCGGGAGACGGTGTCCGGGGTCCGGGGACGGTTGGACGAAGACGTCGCGAAGGCACGGGCCGCCGTCGGACAGTCCCAGGCGGAACTGGATTGGATCAACAACGAACTCGGAAAAATTGTCGCACAGCAATGATCTTCAAATACCACGCGGACATCATCCGGAAGCACCTTCCCAATCGCCGGGACACGGTGCTCCTCTTCGGCGACCAGCGGGTAACCCCCGAAGCGTATCCCGGTACGACCGAGGCGTACTTTCGAAGCCTCGGGTTCCGGGAAGTCGTCGACCTGGACTACAACGGAAAGGCGAAAATCAACCACGACTTGAACTACGTCGTCCCGGCGAACCTGCACGGCACGATCGACTTCTCGTTCGACGGCGGGACGCTGGAGCATCTGGCCAACCCGGGAGCGATGCTGGAATCCGTCGTCCGGTGCATGCGACCGGGCGGGGTCTACATCGCGGAGAATCCGATGTACCCCTACGGGCAGGCGTATTGGGGTGTCGATCCCCAGATCCACCACGATTTCTTCCGGGCGAATGGGTTCGACGTTCTCCACCAGGAACTCTACGTGGACACGTCGATCCGGATGAAGATCCAGAACGCCGTGAGCATGCTCCCGGACCGGCTTCTGGATCGCCTCCGAGACCGAGTGCGGGCGGTCCCCGGGGCGAAAGAGTTCATCTTCCGGGATCCGACGAGGACTCTCCGCGTGTACCGGGATGGGTGGCACCGGCAATGTTACTACTTCCCCCGGCAAACGCGGGCGATTCTGGTCGCCAGGAGACGTGAAGTGCTTCCGGCGATCGTCTGGCCTCCCATGGGCTGCTACCCTCCGGCAAAATGAACCACCTGTGGGCACACCGAATCGCGGCGGTCGGACTGATCCTCCTGGCCGGAGGGCTGTCAGCGGTCGAAAACTCCCCGGGCCCCGTGGTTGGGCTCCTCCTGGGGATACTGGCGATGGAGCTGACGGCGCAAGCGGGGGATGAACCTGACAGATGAATACAGGGTGCGCGTTTCCCGGGCGATCGAGCGGTTTTGGACCTGCATCTGGGAGAACGGGCCGGCGTTCGAGCGGGAACTCCGGCTCGCGGAACTCGCGTTTTGGCGCACGCTACTGCACGCTAGGGAAAACGCCTAGTGTACAGGTTAAGTGGTTGACCATCAACACTAAGCGTTTTCACTACACGCTAGGCGTTTTCCCTAGTGTACAGGTTAAGTGGTTGCGCCGCAACATGATGTTCGCTAAGGGGCCTAAAATGACCTGGAACTCCGTGCTGGGAAAGGCGATTCGGAGTGACGCGAAGCGGGGAACTGGCCGCCCTCCCTGTCTAAATACTACTTTTTCAAACCTAGAAATGTGTCCCGAAAAAGAGGCTCCTCACTTTGGAAACCGTTGAGCCGCAACCACCTATCCTACACACTAGGTAACACTACTTAGCGTGCAGGCCGACCTCCAACCGTTGCGCCGCAAGCACTTAACCTACACACTAGGGATTTTCCCTAGCGTGCAGAAGCGTGCAGGCTCGCATATATGCGAGATAGCGGTCCGAAAAATGCGAACGGAGGGGTAAATTCCCATGAACTACTACAACGAAATCGACCCGAAAGCGGCGGCTTGGGTTTCCGAACTGATCCGCGCCGGGCTCATCCCGGATGGGTTCGTCGACACCCGCAGCATCGCTGAAGTTCAACCGAAAGACCTCCATGGATACGACCAGTGTCACTTCTTCGCCGGCATCGCCGGATGGCCCCTCGCTCTCCAACTCGCTGGGTGGACCGGACCCGTCTGGACCGGAAGCTGCCCCTGCCAGCCGTTCAGTACCGCCGGGCGACAGCGAGGGGCAGCCGATGAAAGACACCTGTGGCCCGAGTTCTACCGGCTTATCGCCGAGTGCCACCCTCCAACGGTCTTTGGCGAACAGGTTGCGAGCAAACTTGGACGCGAATGGCTCTCCGGAGTACGCTCTGACCTGGAAGGAGTGGGGTATGCGGTCGGGGCCGCCGATCTGTGCGCTGCGGGCGTCGGGGCGCCCCACATCCGGCAAAGGCTGTACTGGGTGGCCCACCACCACCACCACCCGGGACTACAAGTCGGCCAAGCGGACGAACAGCGTCCAGGAGAAGTCGCCGCCGTTGTCCCACGTAGCGACGTTGGCGGGGTGGAGGTCCCCGGATCACAACGCCCGGGGAGGGGCGTATGCGGACCCAGACAAGGCGAAAGCCCGGCTCGACTCAGGACACCAGATAAACCTGGAGGATCAGGTGATTCTGGTGGGGTGGCCGACGACAACGACCGCCGACACTCGTCAATACTCGGAGGCGGGATTGCAATCGTTTCTGGGGACCGGATCGTTCAGTGGCCACTCTCTAGACTTGAACGCGGCGGCCCAGTTGACGTACGCTTCTGGGACCCCAGCGACGTCGTCCATTGCCGGGACGGAAAAACGAGGCGCGTTGAACCCGGAACATTCCCGCTGGCTCATGGGATACCCGGGCGCGTGGGGCTCCT
>ERZ761584.204-NODE-204-length-22070-cov-5.547627_pt1 | contig 22070 bp, 32 predicted proteins | sample MGYA00512168_ERZ761584 | MGnify/ENA primary metagenome ERZ761584 (study PRJEB28899, sample SAMN03785564) | bioreactor sludge metagenome | biome: EBPR Sludge; feature: EBPR Bioreactor; material: 0.22µm filtered reactor supernatant | place: Saint Lucia: Queensland...
GAAAAGCAGGCAGCAGAGCCGCAAAAGCAAGAGCCGCCGCCGGTTGTCGAGAAAAGAAAGTACAAGGTCAAGGTAAACGGCGAAGAGATGGAAATCGACGAGGATACACTCGTCCGTGATTACCAAATCCGCAAAGCATCTGACAAAGCCTTCCAAGAAGCGGCCGAGATGCGCAAGAAAGCCGACGCATTTTTCAATGCGCTCAAGGATGACAACAAACTAGGCGAGATTCTTCAGGCGCTCGGCAAAGATCCGCGCGTGATGGCCGAGAATTATCTCGCTCAAGTGCTCGAATACGAGATGCTTTCTCCTGAACAGAAGCGCATTAAAGAATTGGAGATGCAGAATCAGCGCCTTACGCAGACCGAGCGCGAGCGTCAGATCAAGATTCAGCAGGCTCAGGAAGAGCGGGCCATGTCGGCTAAGGCTGACGCGCTTCAGAAGTCGATTGTTGAAACGCTTCCCAAATACGCAGACCTTCCGCAGGATTCCGACACGGTGCGTGTGGTTATTTCGCAGATGCGTAAGGCAATTCTAGCGCAGCAGCATTTGCCAGAGGAATTGCGCATGGACGTGACGCCTGAATCGGTCATGGATAGTGTGCGCGAGACGCTTGGCGGAACGTATCAGCGCAAGGTGTCGTCGATGACGCCAGAGCAACTTGAAAAGTACATTGGGAAGCAGAAGCTCGATGAGTACCGGGTATGGCAGTTGGGGCAGTTGAAAAACCCCATCCAGCCGCCGAAGGACCCGATTAAGGATTCGAGCCTAGAAAAGCGTGAGCCGCGCAAGCGCTTCAAGACCATGGAAGACTTCTTAAGCACGTCAAAATTTGCGCTTCCGAGGCGATAGAAAAAAAACAGTTGTTTTTTAACAACGACTGTGTTCTATTGAGAGCGACCGCGCCCTAAGAGGCTACGGCGTTTTTTAAGACGCATTCCGCCGAAGATGGCCAGCTGGCCTACCTAACGGATGGGAATGAAGGAAACTTCATTTTCAACTTTTTAGGAGGTTAGCCCAAATGGCTACTGAAGCAGATCTTGATGGTAATTATAAAGACGTTTACGAGGAATTCTATGACCTAGTTCCTCGAGCTATGGTCATTCAGCAGGAAGTTCCGTTCGACGAGCAGAATAAGATCGGTCGCGAGTATGTGATCGACGTCTTGCTGCAGGATGAGAACGGCTTCACCTATATGACGCAGGCGGTGGCTGATTCTACCGCTTTTGCCCTCAATGACCCCATTGGCGGCACGGAACTCCCGGCTAAGATCAACTCGTCTGAGTTGGTTGGCCGCTCTTGGGTTTCGTATCAGCAGGCGGCACGCGCCACTTCGGGTGGAAAAGCGGCCTTCCGGGCTGTGTTTGACGGTCGTTTCCAGAACAGCATTGTCTCTAGCCGCAAGCGCGTTGAGTTGTGCTTGATTGCTGGCGGCTCTGGCGCTTCGGCTGGTGGTCTTGGCACTACGGCATCGAGCGCGAACGCCACTTCCACCACGACCAACGTTGTCATCACGGCAGCCACTTGGGCCCCTGGCATCTGGGCAGGTCTTAAGACCTCCAAGGTGAATTTCTACGATAACGGTTCTCTGGTGAGCTCTGGCGCGGATGCAATCTTTACGGTGACCAACATCACCAGCTCCAGCCGGACTCTGTTGATTACGGGTACTGCAACCGGAATCACCGCGTTGGATGCTGCGATTCTTGCAGATCCGACCCAGGTCAAGATCTTCTTCCAGGGTGCTTATGGCGAAGAGGCGACCGGCTTGATCGAAATCGCGAAGAACACCACCACCCTCTTCAATATCGACGCGGCGTCGTACGATCTGTGGAAGGGTAACACCAAGACCCTCTCCGGCGCTCCGACGATGGGCAAGTTCTTAGGTGGCTTGGCCGATGCGGTAGGTCGCGGCCTCGATATGGACGGAATCCTGTTGGTTTCTTCGTATACCTGGAACGATCTGAACAGCAACGAAGCGGCGCTGCGCGTCTATGATTCTTCGTACAAGAAGAACATGGCCGAAAACGGTGTCGAGTCGATTACCTACTACGCCCAGAATGGCAAGGTGACGGTGATGCCGTACATCTACATGAAGGCGTGCGAGGCGCTGTTCTTTGTACCGGAAACCTGTCGGCGCATTGGGTCGGTTGACGTGACCTACAGTCAGCCTGGCCGCGGGGGTCGAATCTTCTTCGATATCCCGGCGTATGCGGGCTACGAGTTCCGTTCGTACAGCGATCAGGCGATCTTGGACACTCGTCCGGCAACGCTGGTTTACTTCAGCGGTTTTACCAACGTAACGACCTAATTGACGGTCAACCTCGGGGGTCGAAAGGCCCCCGAGTTCTTTAAGGGGAAATTTCATGTCTTATACGAATCTCCTGATGAACCTTACCGACACAGCGGCGACGTTTTCCAGTTATGCGCCTCTTGGGAATACGAGCGCTGGTGATAAGCAGGTAAGCATCAATAACTTCATCAACTATCTGAAGCGTATGCGCGATGGGTTCTCGGTTGGAACGCTTCAGTTCTCCGTTGGAGCCACTCAGGCAACGGCTACACTGACGAGCACTGGGGCAGCGACAAACGGACAGATCATTACGATTATGGGCGTTACGCTGACGGCCGCTGCTTCTCCTGGTACGGATGAATGGGCTCCTTCGGCCACTGTCGCTACTCAGGCGACAAACATTAAAAATGCCATTAATGCAAACGCTACGCTGGCTTCGATTGTAACGGCGACTTCGGCATTAGGTGTTGTAACGGTTACGGTCAATGATCCTGGTGTTGCTGGGAATACGTTCCAGATTAGTGAAAACTGCTCGAACGTATCTCTTGCAACGTTCGCGAGCTTGGCGACTGGATCTGAAGGTACTTCGATCACCGTAACCATGACCTAGAAAGGGTCTTTGCTTTGACCATTTCGCTTACGGTTAATGGAACCGCCTTCGAGTATCCGGAGGTTGGTGATTCCAATTGGGGTAACCAGGCCACCCTTTGGGCGCAGGCCGTTACTACGGGGATGCTGCAGAAAGCAGGCGGATCCTTTACGCTGACCGCTGACGTTGATTTCGGGGCCACTTATGGTCTTAAGTCAGCCTATTTTAAAAGTAGGGGAACTCCGCTCGCCACTACTGGCGTTCTTCGACTTGCAAATACGGACGTTATTTCATGGCGTGATTCTTTAAATAGCAGCAATCGATCTCTATATCTTTCTGGTGATTATCTATTTTTCGGAAACCAGAAAGTTATTTTAGATCCTGTTACGAACGACGATATTTCTAGTTCTGCTGGTATTTTATTTTCAAAAATGGCCGCCCTCACGGCGAGTCGCGCAGTCGTATCGAATGGCTCCGGCGTTGTGTCGGCGGCCACCACAACGTCAACACAGATTGGTTATCTTTCTACGACTACCGGTGACGTGCAGGTAGCTTTAGATGCTAAATTGCCGCTCGCTGGCGGGACAATGACCGGCGATCTGTTTTTGAACGCTGACCCGTCGGCAAGCAATCAAGCGGCGACAAAGAACTATGTTGATAACGCGGCCGCTGGGAATGTTAACAATTTTACAGTTCGCGTTGCTTCAACGGCGGCTGTGAATCTTTCAAACGAACTTGAAAACGGAGATACGCTTGATGGCGTAACATTAGCGACTAATGATTTAGTTTTGGTAAAAAACCAAGCGTCCACTTCCGCTAATGGAATTTACGTAGTTCCCGCTTCCGGTGCTGCTTCTCGCTATACAGGGATGGATACGTGGACGGAAGTGATCGGAGCGTCCGTGTTTGTTACCGCGGGGACGGCGAATGCGGGAACTAATTGGAAATTCAATACGGCTGCTGGCGGCACTCTTGGCGTAACTGCTATTCCGATTGTTCAGAACGGTGCAAGTCAAGTGTACTCGGCTGATGGCCAGGGCATTGAACTTTCTGGGACAACCTTCGGCCTTGAACTTGATGGCGCAACGCTATCAAAGAGCGGAAGCGGCCTTAAAGTTAACGAAATTGCCAATGCGCAAATAGCGGCTGCGGCGGCCATCGCGGTCAATAAACTTGCCGCGGTGACCGTCAGCCGAGCCTTAGTGTCTGATGGATCTGGTTTTGTTTCTGCTGCAACGACTACGGCCACCGAACTTGGATACGTAAACGGCGTTACCTCTGCGATTCAAACGCAGTTGGACTCCAAGACGTTAAAGAGCACGCTGACCACGCGCGGCGATATGTACTATGCAAGTTCTGCAAATACTCCAGCGCGATTAGCGGTTGGAACATCCGGGTATGTGCTAGAGTCTGACGGAACAGACCCTGTTTGGACGAGTAAGAAAACGTCTTACACGATGTTTGAAAGCACGGCATCGTCGATGTCTGTTAGTACGTCATGGACAACATTTACACTTTCAGCAGCGGCATTGACAGCCGGAACGGCATGGAGCCGCTCGACTAACGATTTGACGCCTGCATTCACAGGTGTTCACAACATTACCGTTGAGCTTTCATCTATTTTTTCTTCATCGACGGAGCGTAACGTTATCGTTCGCTTGCAAAATATTACGGATGGCACAACAGCGGATTCAACGGTTTCTTTTGTCGCATCAATTGACCATGGAATTGGTTGCATGGCGACATTGCAATTAAACGTTTCTGATGTTTCTAAAGTATACCAAGTTCAAATAGCTGCATCTGGTATGGGTGTTGTTCTTAATCGCAATACAATAAGCAGCACTAATTCTCGTTTGTGGCGCATTACCATTTTCAGACCCTATCAGTAGGAGATTCCATGCTTCAGAATATTATTCAAACTACTCCCGACTATGAGACGCTAAATGTAAATCAAGGCACTGCGTATTCTACCGGGCGCAGCATGAACACAACGTCAACGGTGTGCTGCCAGGCCAAATTAGATGTTCCATCGGCGGTTGTTTTCGCATCCGCTGACATTAACGTTACGGAAAATACGCTTACGAAAGCAGGATCAGTTCTGTGGACTGGAGTAAAAGGTCAGTTTACCACGTCTGGAACTTTGCCGACTGGCATTAGTGCTGCAACAAATTACTGGATCATCTTAGTTGATCTGACGACTGGCACATACAAGGTTGCCACATCTTTGAGTAACGCGCTTGCTGGCACGGCGGTTGATATTACTGGGGCTGGCACTGGAAACCAGACGTTTACACCGACAACCCTTTCTGGTGGAGTAATTAACTTTCAGAAGACAAACGTTTTGAGTGCATCGAGTAATACGCTTTCGACTACGGCTGCTGATTGGACCGACATTGATGCCGATACAGCAGTTTCTGCTGACGCTACGGTATGGTTTGCAAAGATTGGCCCTGAGTACATGGGCTGGCGTGTTCGCGGAACGGCTAGTGACGGAGCGTTTCAGGTGAAGCTATACATTGTCAGCCGAGGGGAGGACAAAAAGTAATGAACGCAAACGATAGAATTACGCTAAAGCTCCTCGATGAGATGGAAGCTGAGATGGATAACTATGATGGCAAGCATTATGCGCAGATGGCGCAAGAAAAGGCTAAGCCCGCTCCGAGCCCTGAGCCTGTTTCGAATCCTGAAACGCCTAAGCCTCCGGAAAAGCCTTTCTATACAAACCCAGGCAAGCAAAAGATCCTCGATGAAGTCGAGATGCAGTCGAACGCTAGCGATCATGGGCTTAAGTATCAATTTGGCAAGTCAAAGAAGGCGTAATTGGCGGTTAACTACACAAATGATGAGTTGCTAGAGAATATTAGACTTCGGGCCTTGTTGCCTGAGAGTCAAACTCTCTACACCGATGAGCGTTTGCTCATGCTCGCAAACGACGAGCTGCAGACGGTTATTTTCCCCATGATTATGAGCATCAAGGGAGATTATTTCGTAGCGGTTGACACGCAGACCATGACGATTTCCCTTGAATATGACATTCCTGGAGATGCGGTAGGAATTAAGATCAAGGATGTTTATTGGCGTGATCCAAATTGGCCAGACAATCAACCGGACGTGTTGATTCCGATGATTAACTACCAGGATCTGGCCAACCAGGCCGCAGGTCTTTTCAACTACCTTTCGTATTATGTGATGGGCAACAAGGTCCATATTACGAATACAAAGCAGGGTCAGTATCTTCGCATACGGTACTATAAGAGAGCCGCTAAATTAGTGGTTAACGCTCAAGGTGGTCAGATTGAAGATTCAAGCACAGTAAACATTGTCCTAAGCAACGTTCCGACGGCCTGGGCTGTTGGCGATGTGCTCCAATTGGTAAATCAGAATCCTCCGTTTGAGACGATTGCCGACGATCTCGAGATTACGGCCATTGGCAACGATTACGTTAACCTTGTGGCTCAAGATCCAGATTCCCCTGTACTCACGGAAAGTGACATGAACGGCAATTGGCTCACCATTCTTGGTGAAACAGTTATCGCTCAAATTACTCCAGAAGCGCATCCGATTCTGGCGCAGGCTGTGGCTGTAAAGTGCCTTGAAGGTCTGAATGATCCAGGGATGCCGACCTCGCAAGCGAAGTTTCAGCAGCTTTATAAAGCGTTTATCGACACCATGACGCCGCGCGTTGACGGGCAGGCAAAGAAGATCGTCCAGCGCAACGGTACATTGTTTTGGAACAAGGCATTCCGTGGCGGGGGGTTCTGGTAATGGAAACCCTTAAGTTAACGCTTAATGGTCTCTATACCGATCCGAATCCGTTGTCGGAAGTTCCGGAAGGGGCACTCGAAGTCGCTCTTGATGCGGTGTTGCAAGAACCGTCGGTTGGCGATGTCCGTCGTGGACAGGCGCGCTACGGACTTTTGCCGGAACCTGGCGATAAGTTCTACTCGTTTGAAAATACGCTGCTCGTTCATTACGGGAACTTTCTGGCGTATGATTCAAATGGCGCTGGAACGTTTACGCAGTATTCGGGCGACTTTGCAAGCCCTGATGGGGTTGCCAAGCCTCGCGCCTTTGAAGGAAATCAGAACTTCTACATTACCAGCGATGAAGGCATTAAGAAGTTATCGACGGTAACTTCGTCTTTCACGTTTGCCGGCGCTCCTCAGGGCCTATTCGGAACGTATGAACTTGAATCGCCAGGATTCATGTCGGATGACTGCCAGGTCGCCTATCGAATTGTTTGGGGCTACGTCGATGCAAACGACAATGAAGTGGTTGGCGCTCCGTCTCAGCGATTGATCGTCATCAACGATACTGGAACCACGGCAAATGTTGAAATGACATGGGCCATTCCGGATGGTATTACAACCGACTGGTTCTACCGTGTCTATCGCTCAGCGCAGTCTGCAAATGCGGCATCGTCACCGAGTGACGAATTAGGTCAGATTAAGCAGGGAACGCCGTCCAGTGCCGATATTATCGCAGGCGAAGTTACCTTTACAGACATTGTTCCAAATTCTCTGCGTGGTGCAACGCTGTACACTTCTCCAAGTCAACAGGGAATTAATCAATCAAACTTTCAGCCGCCGTATGCGATTGACATCTGCGGATTTAGAAATCGTGCGTGGTACGCGAATACGAAACTAAAGCAGCGGTACAGCGGTACATTGGTCAGTGTCGGCGACAACACGCTTGGCGGTAGTTTCGGCTATCAGACGAACAACGGAACAACACACACCAATACCACGATTGACGGACTTACGAAGGCAGCAACCGTTGTCATTCAGGATCTGACCTATACGGCAGACGTTGCCGGCGTTGCTGGCAATTCAATTTCGATTACCTACACCGGTGGCGGCACGGCAGGCGCTGAAGTTGTTACCGTCAATGGAAACGACATTTCAGTTCAGATTCAAAATGGCGTTTCGACGAGCGCGCAGATTTCTACAGCTGTTACGGCGAGCGTTCCTGCCGCAGCACTCGTTAACGTCTCGGCTGGATCTGGTGCCACGCAGACCACTCAGGCGCAGACGTATCTAGAAGATGGGTTTGACACAACGTATCTAAACGTCGGTATGCGCGTGGTTGGAACTGGCGTTCAGTCTGGAACGCTTATTGTATCGATTGATTCGAGTTCTTCTATTACGGTGACGCCAGCGACGACAGCAAGTGCTACGGTTGCCATGGAATTTCAGGATCGGTTTAGCATCGATTCAATGAACTACTGGGCCGCATCGACAAGCGACTTTCCGAATCGCCAGTTTGAAGCGGTCCTTGACGAAACTCCTGGTCTTAACATCGAACAGACGACTCTTAACTTGGTCGCTGCGATTAATTCAGATCCTAACAACTCAGACGTCTACGCATTTTACACCTCCGACGCTGGGCAGTTGCCGGGGCAGTTTCGCATTGAAGAGCGCGACATTGGGGGAAGTGCTTTTGCGCTGACGAGCACTAATGGTGAAAGTTTCTCGCCTCAGTTGCCGTCCTCTGGGCTGACTGCAATTTCGGATAACGACGCGCGTCAGAATCGCCTCTATTTCTCTAAGAATCAACAGTACGAAGCAGTTCCGTTGGTGAACTTCTTAGACATCGGATCGGAAAACTTTCCGATTGTTCGCATTCTAGCCAACAGAGATTCTATTTTCGTCTTTAAAGCCGTGGAAGGAATCTTCCGAGTTACGGGTACTGGAGAGAGTAATTTTATTCAGTCGCTTTTTAACGATTCTGCTAAGATTCGAGCAGCAGAATCAGCGGTTGTCCTGAATAACAAAGTGTTCGCTTATTCGGATCAAGGGGTGATCTCGGTAAGCGAAGAAGGCGTTTCGCTGATCTCTGATCCTTATATTCAGACAACGCTTAACCAGATTTCTAGTTCTCTGTACCCGAATTTCGATACGGCTACGTTTGGTGTTTCGTATGAGACGGATAAGACGTATCAGTTGTGGACAGTCTCAGAGCCCGGTGAAACGTTCGCAACGCAAGGATTCTGCTGGAATGACCACACGCAAGCATGGACCGTCTGGGACCTTGACCGCTCAGCAGGATTCGTACTCCCGGCAGATGGCAAAGAGTACATGGCGAATCCTGGTGATCTCTATGTGTACCAAGAGCGCAAGAACTTTAACCGCACCGACTACGCGGATCGTGAAATCGACGTTACGATTGTTTCAAGCGATGGAACGGAAGTTGTCATAAACGATACGACTGAGGTGACCGCAGGCGATGTGCTTAAGCAAGACGGCCTAGAAGCTGTCGTTGTTGAGTTGGTCGATTCGACAACTTTAGAGGTCAACCTTGATCTTGATTGGACGGCTGGCGACGCTTCTATTTTTCAAGTAATTCCGGCGCGGATTCAGTGGGTGCTTAATTCTGCTGGAAACCCAGGAATTCTAAAACACTTCCAAGAAGCGACGTTCTTTTTTAAGAACGCTCCGTTCTACACGGTAGGGGTTGGATTCAATACTGACCTTGTAGATACCACAAACGAGATCGAACTGTCGGCAAGCGGACAGGGCTGGGGTCAGTTTCTTTGGGGCCAGCGTCCTTGGGGTACTCCTGGTGGCAAGGCGATAAACATTCGTACTCTTGTTCCGTTAGATTGCCAGCGCGCCAGTTGGATTAATGTGTCGGTAGAGAATAGAGAGGCGTTTTCGAACTTCTCCCTGGCTGGTGTTTCGATTCAATTTGAACCCATGAGCAGCAGGCAGCGGTGATGGCAAAGTTACCTACAACCATACGAACCAATTTTCAGGACGTTCCAAATTCCCCGCCGTGGTTTACGCGCTTCTTGAGCATTCAGAATACGTTTAACCAGGCGTTCTATGATGCGGCGATGGGTGAGTTGACGTATCTTGAAAATATCAAGTGCATCATCAAGGAACTGCCGTTTACTACTCTTAGCACGTATTCAAGCGATGGATGGGATGACATTACGTTTCCCAATACGCTTCGGACCAAGGCGACCGGGTTGCAGTTGATGCAGTTGTACCGACCGGACGACTACGAGATTATTTATGATCCAACACGTGTTGATTGGTTGGATGTAAACGGAGAAATCGTCATTCGCTGGGTTTCTGGGCTAGAGAATGCGACAAACTATGTTATGAGAGTCATGGTGACGTAATGATTTTTCCTACCGAAGAAGAGAAAAAGCAAAAAGCAAACGCTGGCGGCTCCCAGTTTGCAGACGCTAGTCAGTATATTTCCCAGAACCAGCCGCAGGCGCAGCGCCTTGCTTCGAACATTGGTAATAACATCGTTCAGCAGGGCAACGTTGCTCGTCAGAATAACCAGAACGTGCAACAGAACTTTAGCCAACAGGTTCAGTCCTCGCGTATTCCGTACAATGAAGCAATTGCTAATCGTGCTGCGGCAGACCCTCGGTCATTCTACACCTACCAGCGTTCTACAGTTCCTGTTGCTCAGCCTAATGGCAATAAAGGTAAAAAAGGCGGAGGCAATCGGTTCAAAAACATGATGCCGATGATTGCGCAGCAGAATACGCAAGCCGTTGAGGCTCCTGTTAACCCTGTGTCTGAAGCCGACATTGCTTCGTTTCAGAAGATGCAGAAAGGCGAGTACGCAGGTCCTCAGGATCTGACAGGCATTGAAGGTTACGGCAACTTGTCCGCTCAGGAAAACGCTGCGGCGCAAGCGGCTGAAAATGTCGGCTCTGAAGTTGGGCGTGAGGATCTTCTAAAGTCTGTTACGGGTAAGCCAATCAATGCCCTTGACGCGATGCTGCTCGGCGGCGGTCAAGCGCAGAGCATTCTTGGTGGCGCTGCCGCACAGAATGACGGCATTGATGGGTTGTCAGCGTTGAACAACGAAAAAGCGATTGCTGAGGCGCTTGCGGCTAAGCAGGCGAATGCTCAAGGGGCGGCGAAGATTGATGAAATGATGTTCGGCCCTCAAGGGGCATTTAACAATCTTAAGGATATGTACACGCAGACGACGAAGAAAACACCTGGTGGCGGAAAAGACAGGCGAGCGATTCAAACGGCTCAGAAGCAAGACTATGCACAGCAGTTGGATGCGTTAAACCGATTGATGGGCACTAAGTACACGTTGGGGGGATACTGATATGGCAAACCGGATTGAAGAAGCTCCGGATGGGTCTACTAAATACCGAGGGAATCTAAAAGATTCTCTCAAGTGGATTGCCATGGCTTTTGGCGGGGGCGGTTCTTCGGCTGGGGCGTCTGAAGGGGCATCGCAGGCGGCAAACGCGGCTTTGGCTCCGGCTGGAGAGGCGGCGGCTTCAACCGCTGCGCAGACTGTTGCCAGCAACGCGCTTGCTCCGTCGGCGGCCGAAACGTCTTTGGTGGGCGCTGAAAAAGTAGCCAACAGCGCAATCGCTCCGAGTTCGTCAGCACCGAGTTCTTCTACCTTTGGCAGTTCTGTGAAAAAGGGTTTGGATAACTTCAAAGAAGGCTTTGATACGGTCAAAGGAATGACAAGCGGTCCGTATCAACAGCATAACTACATGCTTGCACCCGAGAATAGAACGCCTCAGAATGAGCAGCCGCAAGAACGACGATTTAACGATCTGATGGCGTATTTGACGAGTCAGCAAAGGTAACTATGGGAAGCACACTCGCAGGCGATAATTACGAAGCCGCTAACAACATGCAGTTGGCGGGCATGAACGCCATTGGGAATGTGTACCAGCACATTCCTAAGATTTCTCAGATGAAGGTTAAGCTCGCTGATTTGGTTCAGCAGGGAGTTCTTGATCCTGAGATGGCGCAGACCTTTCTTCAGGAAGCAACCGCCTATGCGTCGATGGATCCGACGGCGCGAAATGAGATGATGGACACGGTTGAATCCAAAGGCTTTGACCCGCAGAGCCGCTCCGCCTTGAACGACTTGCAGCAGGAAATTGGAGCGCAAGAGCGGGGCTCCCGTGAAGCGATCATACAAGACGCTGCGGCGCGCGGTATTTCAGGATCTGGCATTGAACTCGCGTCGCAGATGGCCAACCAACAGGGCAATGCGACGCGTCTGGCAAATCAGGGTTTCCAGTCGGCAGCGGATGCGAACGCTCGGCACATGCAAGCGGTTCAGGGCCTCTACAATATGGATGCTCAGAAGGCCGCGGCACAGGATACGATTAATCAGTTTAATGCGGCAAATCGCCAGTCTGTTGAGAATATGAACGTTGGTACGCGAAATGCTGCTGCGGCATCGAATCTCGCTGAAAAGCAGCGCATTGCAGATCAGAACGTAATGACGAAGAATCAACAGGAACTTTACAACAAGGGACTCTATCAACAGGACTTTCAGAATCGGCTTAACCAGGCGAATGCGTTCGCAACTGGCGGACAGTCTGCGGCTGGCACTCAGATGCAGCAGGCAGAGAATAAGACGGCCATGGCTAATAAGTGGTCCGATGAAAATCTCAAGACCGATATTGAGCCGGTTAACCCTGAGGAGTTTTTGGATAATCTTACGGGCTATTCTTACGAGTACAAAGACGGCGAAGGCATGGAAGAAGGGCCGCAGGTTGGTGTTATGGCCCAGGACATTGAAAAGTCAGCCCCTCAGGCTGTGGAAGATACGCCAGAGGGAAAGATGGTTGACTATTCCAAGATGGGCGGCCCGATCTTGGCGGCGCTCGCTTCGTTGAATAAGCGCATTGATGACTTGGAGGGCGAAGAAAATGGCTGATCTTTTAGCCGTTCTGGATTTTCTGAAGAATAAAGTGCCAGAGGAAGGAAGTACCGTTGAGTCAATCCCCGCTGAGCCGATTGCCGAGCCTGAAGTCCCTGAGGCTCAAGAGCCTTCCGTGTCTGAAATTTCTCAACCAGAGGTAGTCAATCCTTACCGTAAAGCGATGGAAGAAATCGCCTCGAATCACGACAAGTACAAGGCAGACCTTGATAAGTACGGCAGCACGTGGCGAACAATAAACGATCATGTCGCTAGAATTGTTTCCATGACTCCTAGGGGAGGTCGTTTTGCAGGGCTTATAAACGATTTCAACCGAGGCGGAGAAGGTAAGGCGCGAGAGAACTATAAAATGAGTCTTGATGCCATGAAGAACCTTCAGGGCCAGGACAATTGGGAAAAGGAACAGGACCTTCGAGAGGCTGATCTGCTTTTGAAGGTCCGCGGTGGCCAAAGAGACGAAACAAAGTTTGGATACGAAGAAGAAAAACTAAAAAACGAAAGAGATCTAAGAAATAGACTCCTTGATATGGAGAGTCCTGATACAAAATTAGCGCAATCTTTGGCGATTCAGATGTTACCCAATTCTAAGGCTATCATCATGAAGATGAACGGCGCGCAACTGATGGATAGATTACCTAGCCTTCAGTCTAACTTCAATTCGCAAAACGCACGCCGGGAGGCTGACGTAAGAATTGGGGAACAGCGCGCCGGAAGACTTGCAACACAAGAACAAAAAGAAGCTGATCGTGCGGAGAAGCGTGGCAAGCAAACGCGCAATGTAGAAGAGCGATACAACAATATCATTGATACCGTTAACACGATGCAAGAAATGATTAGGAAAGAAGGAACGGCGAATGCGTTCGGAGCGCATAACGATATCCTATTGAACCTCATTAATAACGTTGCCACAGATCAAGCCAAGATGCTGGATGCTGATTCGGCAGTTAGAGATCCTGAGGTGATGCGCGTCATGAACTCTCTTTTTGAACCTGGTAATCCGTTCCAGAGAGACCAGACCGCTATTGACGCGCTTGAAGCATTCAAGGCTACCGCAAAGCAGCGCCGTGATAAGGCGTATGAAGCCCAGCAATTGCCGGTTCCTGGTGCTGGAGAAAGTGCAGGAAAACCAGATATGGTTGTTATTGACACTCCCAAGGGTCGCAAGACTGTTCCTGGGTCTGATGTCCAGAAATATTTAGATGCTGGGGCTAAGCTGGTGAAGTAATGCCTGAGATTGATTGGGATAGTTTGCCAGACGCTCCAAAGTCAGAGTCAACAATTGACTGGGACGCATTACCTGATGCGGATCCGGTTCCAGAGCGCAAACCTCGTTTTGATTGGCAATCTGCTAACCCACTCTCTGGAGGAGATCCTATTGCCGGAGGGGCTAAATTGGCGCTTCAAGGCTTAGGATCTGGAGCCGATCTTGTTAAGGCAGGCGCAGACAAAATAGTTGCTGGCGTTCCATTGTCCGAAAGCCTTGACCGGTATTATAAAAACGATCCGTCTTATATTCCAGGTGACGCCGCCGTTGAAAAAATAATTCCAGAGGAAAATTGGGCAACTCGTGGCGCTGCAAAAACAGCACTTGATATAGGATCAGATCCAACTACCTGGGTGGCAGCGATGGCAAAGGGGGCCCCATTGCTTGCAAAGCTGGCAGAGCAAGCCGAGCAAAAGTCTCCTGGGTTGGCATTGAAAACCCTAGGAAAGGTCGGAGAATTTTTTACCGGTGGTAGGATGTCGCCTCGATGGGCATCTTCGGTTTCTAAATTTAGTCCGAAAGAGCGAATTTTTTCTGGCTCAACGCTTGATAAAGCGGCGGATGCGTATCATCCGTTGAAAGAAGCGGCAGACGACGTAATGAGCGGAAGGGCTAATAAACTCGCTAGCGAAATTTTTAATGACGTAACTCGCGCTGGAGATGATTCTTTAGGTCGTGCATTTGATGCGGTACCTGATAATCCTAAGTTTAAAACATTAGACGAAGCCGCATCTTACTTTGACGACGCTGTTAACAAAATGCGTCGCATGAATAATGGTGGAGAGCCGCCAGCGCAGATTTTAGCAATTCAAGAGCGTTTAAACCAAATTAGATCCAGTGGAAAAACTTCTGCTCCAGATACCGCAGAGATTATGGATTTTCTGAATAACATTGAATACACCGGGATGGGTAATCCTCGTCTTGTCAAAGATATTTTCAAGGGTCCACAGTCTGATGCTAGGGCGGCTCTTAAGGGACTTACTGAGGAATCCAGCCCTGTTTACGCAGCCGCGCGGCAGAAATTTTCTGATGCCAAAACTATGGTCGCGCCGCCGTCTGGCGGGAAAATGGGAAAGTACATGATTCAGAATGCTCCTACTATGGCCGCTACGGCTGGAGCCGCTGGAGAAATATCCGGTGGAAAATGGGGAGATGCGGCAAAGGTCGCTGGAACTATTTTAGGGCTTAGAAATCCTAAGGCGTACAATGTCGCAGCTGGCGTTGGCGCTGGCCTATCTGATAGCGCGCGCGCCTTGGCTGGCGTAGCCTCTGAAGCAGTTGGTTCTCAACTCGGAAAACAGGCTATTGTTCAGTCAACAAAAGTTGATCTTGGGAGCCTTCTTCAGGAAGATCCTGGGGCCTTTGGTGAATTTGCCCCGATGCTTCAGAGCGCAAAAGAGAGGGGCCCGGCGGCTCTTTCTTCGACAAACCACATTCTTATGACTGGCTCGGGGAAATCATCCGAAGCCTATAGAGCGATGATGAGAAAAATCAACGGACAAGAAGATCCAAACCAGTAATTAGGAGGTTTTTATGTGGCAATTTGTACTTAATCATTGGCAAGAATTAGCAGCGGGTGCTTCAGCGCTACTTGGCACTCAGATCGTTGCTGAAGTCGTTACTAAAAAAGTTCCGTGGCTAAAACCTTTATCGGAAACTGTTAAAAAATTTAGTGATGCCATTGTTGAGAATAATAAGGGCAAAAGGTTGTAAAATGTGGGACCGCTTGAGCCAACACTCTTGGATCGTTTTGCAAGCAACCCTACTCATCTTTTGGCTGTCGTTCTCGTTGGTATTATTTCTAGCCAAGTGACGGAGATCGTAAAGGCGTTGATGTTTTCTAAGCGCCGCAAGGCCGATGCTCAGGCGCGCGATTCGATGATTTGCAGATGGAACGAGCCCAACCAGGACTGGCAACGGAAGTTTGAGTGCATTGCAGATTGTGATTCTGACACAAAAAGGAAAAAATAATGATCTTCGCACGCGATAATTTTGCGGCAGACCATGGAGTCTTTACCAAGTTCAACGTTCTTGAAACGGCGGTATTCGCGTACCACAACGGGTACCTTCAAATCGACAACAGCGGCGCGGCTGGTGTTGCGTTTGACAACGTAGGATTAGTTGAGAATGCCCCGCACGTCATCGACATTGGTGATACGTGGCTCATGGAATTTGCCTTCCGCACCTATACGAACGAAGGGGCTGCTTCTTCTAATTCAACATTCATGAAAATTGGGCTTCAGCTCGATAAGCCTACCGTCACGATGGAACGTGAGTATTATGGCTTGTACATTGAAAGCGTTCCGAAGCTCGATAATGGAGGCGCAACGAGCAATCCTCAAGCGCCACTAATTGTGGACCGTCGTTACTTTGTACTGATTAACGCCCAAGCGGACAATACGCTAGCCGTATTCTTGGTCCCTAAGGGCAATCCATTACACGCCTCGTTTGTCGGCAGTATTCCTGGTCCGTTCTTAGGTCGGAGTGCTCGCATGGTTGTTAATCTGGCAAGCAAGGATGTTGTGCGTTTGTACGAATTCCGTGGTTTTGATGGGCTTGGTTTTTAAATGATTATCGATCAAAGCGATTGTTCAAATCTCGATGGATTCACTGATGAAACAAGCGGTGGTGCTGGAACTGTCACTGCAACCGGTTCTAGCATTGATACTGATCGCACCTCAGGCAGTGGGACCTCACCTCTTGGCTTTTACCGATCTTCTCCACAAGTCGGTGCATCCGGTCAAATTATATACTGGAAATTTTCGTACTCAGGACTGACGCCAGGATTTGGTCACTTTGTCGGCGGTCTTAATAAGAATGCTGCTGTAAATTACACTGCCGTTCCTTCAATTTATTTAGACGAAAGCGGCGGTAACAATATATTTATAACGTGGCGCGGTTCTTCGACTGTCAATTCGGCCACTACTGCTGCTATCAACACAGATTATTTTTGCAAAGCAGTCATAAATTCTGATGGGACGATTACGTTTTCAGTTGCGACTGCTGGATTCAGCGGGCCATGGACTGCTTTATCCTCTTCTTTAGTCGCTCAATCTTATGATGCCACAACCACAGATATATATTTTGTAGGATGCGATGTTTGGTCTGCTACCGGTGTAGTATCAACAAAATATTTTATTTATACAGACAATGGAGACATCGCACCAAATGAACCAGCAAGCGTAACGGCTACTGCTGATTCATCGTCAGAAATAACACTCGAATGGGTTGATGATTTCACATCAGACCAAGCAAAGGGCGTTCTTATTGAACGCTCCTTAACTAGTGGCTCTGGATTTGTTGAAATTTATGACGCTGCCGTTGGTGACCAGTTGTATCAAGATACGGGTTTAAGTGCGTCAACAACTTATTATTATAGGCTTAGGTCGTATGTAGAAGTTGACGGAACGACGTACTACTCTGATTATACGTCAGAAGTTGATGCAACGACCGATGCTTCTGTTTCAGGAAGCGATGGCGGTAAAGAGCTTCTTGTGTTAGGTGATTTATAGATGTGGGGTATACCGCAGGCTATAACGGAAGCATTGAAGGTGATAGCTCAGTGGATGTATCTAAAATCACCCGAGCAGCAGTCTAAAAAGATCGATAACGACGAGCGAAGAGCGCGCGAAGCTGCTGAATCAAAGTGGAAAGAGTTTAAGTCTCGCATGAGGTTGAAGTATATGGGCAAGCGGTGTGTGGCAGCACTCGCATTGACCTACCTCGCCTCATGCACGACCCTGATAAGGGAACCAGTAGAGTATAAGTTGCTTCAGGAACAACTTGAGAAGTGTCAACAATCGTACGAGGATGTTCTAAACGACTTAATTGAGTGTCAGGATATTGGAGATAGCCGCAAGTGCTCGTACGCCGCTACTTGTTTCTAATCTTTGTCCTAGTGCAAGTGCTCTTGATCGCTTGCCTCATGCATGGCTGTGGCCATCTCAATGCACTCTTGTACGGCCCGCAACCCTTCGTGGACTCGTTTGACTGGGCGCGTGAACGAAATGAACGTGGTTGCTACCGTGAGACCGTGGCCAGTCTCCAAGATCTCGGTAGACCCTATTGCGACTTTAGCGACCTCACCGAGGCTGATTTCCCCGTAACGTTCGGCATCTTGGGACTTGAGCAAGCGCATTATAACCCACAGGCTAATGCGGTCGTTTACGAACTTGGGAATCATCCGCAGATGATGCACGAGTTTACGCATTCTATCTTGGAGCGCTCTAAGCCATCTCATGCCTGTTTATCTCAGATTGCAGCTAGCGCTGTACAGAGAGAATCGTTCATTTCCACAGAGCCGCGGTAAATTCTGCTTCGCGCTCAATGCGCTCTCTTCCGTGCTTAGTGGCATACTCTGCGATCATCCGTGCCGAGCCTTTGCGCTTCCATTGATCCAAGTGAACGGCTTCATGAATGAGCCAACGACATTGCTCATGGGGTGTGGACCTGTGGAATGCTTCGCACAGGTAAATCGTGTTCCATAGAGTTGTACAGTAGTCCTTCTTCTTCACCACGAACCACCATGGTTTATCGATAATGGTGGCGTTGCGCAGTAAGTTTGCCTGCTTTGCAAAGCGGCCGTTTTGAGCGGTTTGAATCTGAAGAATTAGGGTTGCTATGTTCATTTTTCAATGTGTGGGTAATCTGGGGTTTTCCAAAGTGCGCCAGGCTTTAGGCCTAATATGACAGCGCGCTCTGCAATCATAAGCCAAAATTCAGCGTTCTTAGGAATGGATGGATCTGGACAAAGATACGCCCCGTCCTTGAATAGACCAAGGTCCACCGCTTCGCATGGTGTCTTTAGGTGTTTAGACGTAAGCGTCCATGTGATAGGCGATCCTGTTACGGTCCACTTCTTAGTATCCTTGTTCCATGATCTTCCTTGCGAATATTTCCCAGCCTGCTCGTAGATGTCACGCTGTGAGTCTGAGATACCAAGTGACCACCCTGGGAAGTATTTCTGTACAACATCATCGCATCCCTTTAGCAGTTCAATAATCTTAAGCCGGAATCCAGGCTCGCATTTGTCCAGGTGTTCTTGAGTGCGCTTACTGAGCATCATCTTTTACATACTCCACTTTAAAGCCTTTAGGGACTTCTGCTAACTGAGTTCCATATGGAACCATAATTGTGTGCTGCGGCTTATCTTTGTCGGTATAATCTAGTGAAAAATTATCAGCCGCTCTAATGGACTCGTTCTTAACCCACCTCACGCCAGCGTTCCGGCGCGCAGGTGGGACAGGTAAAATCCCACTCTTTGAGAGGGAAGCGCCTGAGCATGATGAATCTGAAGTCTTTGCATTTTAGGCAGTGCGCCGCGAAATTTTCAAGCGGTTGCCATGTTGATTCATAAGCCATGAGGGAACCTTCACTAACGATTGCCTGGTACCACTTCCCCTCATGCAAATACTCATGCGTAGGCTGCGGGTCATTTTCGTTTGGCATGCTTCACCTGCTCCCAGTGTTTGAGAATCCGTATCATCGTCATTGCTTCAAAGCCGCAGTCGCAGACGTACAGGCGCCGCACGCCGTGTTCTAGTATCCACGGCTCAATATCAACGGTGCCGTGATGGATCGGGCGCCGCGGTGGCCTCGGCTTCCTAACCTTTGCGGGCATGGCGGCGGCCTTTCTTGGGGCGTATAAATGCTTGGTATCTACGAAGTACCGAATGAAAAACGCCAGATTCAGCGCACAGCGTTTTCATTCCTTCGGACGTCCATTCTCCGCTTGCTCTAGCCTTATTAACCCAATGGATAGAACTAATTAGCCAGCGTTCAAATGCATCCACCCCCCGCTTCATCGCTTGTTCTCCAATAGAGCTCGTAACGTCTCACCGTCTTTAATCAGCCTTGGCCAATCGACTAAGTCGTGCATCTTAAGCGATGCGAAATAGGCGCAGGCTTGTTCAAATTGCTCTAGCCTGGCGCGGAGTGGTGCTTCAATAGAAGCAAAAATTTCTTTTACACGCTCAACATTTTCTGGATGGCACCCGAAGAACGACTCGTATTGAATTCTACGGTCTCGCTCCACTTCCCGCTTCATGCGCCACAACTCGCGCGCTTCGGATTCCTTTAGGGCAACAAAGGAATCGCCATCTTCATTCTGCCAGCAATGGCAACGGAGCCACGGCATTTCCTCCCCACTGCTGGGCTTGTCGGTGGGATGGGTCATGGTCGGCGACTCGCCGTCATTGCGTGACTTCATGACTTTCTTGACGCCCACGTAATCGCAAACACATAGCGGCTCTAGGTTGTCGCACTTTGGACAATATTGCGGGCGGTTCACTTCCCCTCCTCCGCCCCGTCGTCCTCTGGGCCGAGGATGGCGAGGGCTTCGTTTGCCTTGGCGATTCCGTCCGCGTAATGTTTCTTGTAGTCAAGCATAGCGCCTAGTCCACATTGCACGGCCTCCCGCAGCACGCGGGCGTTCTCGACGGAGAGGAAGAATCCATGTGTTTCACCAACTGCGGTGTTAATATCCTCGCGGTGTCCGGTCCAGACCTCTGGAATAGTGAGCGTCCCATCTTCATCACGCATCATTAAGAGCGATGCCTTCGGCAAACTCACTTCGTTTTCTCCTGCGCTTCGCGGCGTTGACAGTCGTATAGGTATGAAACATGCGCTGGGTGCTCTGGGTACCAAGGACCAAGAATGAATCGATTGTGTATCCTATCGTAATCAACAATGTGGGCGCGGATGAGCCATCCGATGGAGGCCACGCCCAAGAAGAACGCGCCAAGTGCTACAAAATAAACCATCTTCCATCCTCCTAAAAAGCCCTCGCTGCTGGCTGGATCTTGTCCCTCTCCGTTTAACCAGTCTCGGGCATCGCAACCGCTCACGCATAGGCTGCAACTGGCACCAGCAGCGAAGATGTTATTTCTTTTTCTGCAACGAACATCGGAACATTTCAAAAGCCTTCCTGTTATCTTCCTTCGGCCGCCACCACGATTCTTTCTTGTCCCGCAGATAATCTAAGAGCCACTGCGCATCCTCATGTGACAGCGTAATTGTTACTGGCATGGGGAGCGCAAGGGTCATGGCTTTTCCTTCGGCTGTTCGGCGGGGAGTTTGGATTTTATAAGGTAGTAATATTCGGTTGCGCGTTTATACCAGGCGCCAGCATCTTCAAGAATTTCGAGAAGCCCTTTCGCTTCCTCCCTGCTCAGCACCACCGCGTTTTCATCCACCACCTTCTGGCCAGCGAAGGCGAAGCGGGCGCGGAGGAGATCGTCGGGGACGAAGCGGCCCTTGATGCCCATTGAATGCGGGCGCTCTGAAAACCGCGGCTGGAAATCGTCGTCATAAACTTCGGACATATCATCCAAGGCGTTTAAATCCCCAATCGTCTTTGGAACGTTCACGGCTTGTCCTCCTTGGGTGGGAAGGTGGGGAGCCATGACAACAATACATCAACGTCGAACGGCCCATAAGATCTATCGGCGTGGTAAAGTTGCGCGGCAATCGCCTCCACCTTCTCCCGATCCAACGCCCGCGCGATGCGGAGTTGATCCGGCGTGATGCCGAGGCGTTTCAGACAGTCCCCAATGCTCATATCCTCGAAACACGCATCGCAGAACGGTTCTCCGTTTAGCGGATCAGGTTGCGTCATGGCGCCGCAGGACGCGCATTGTTCCGTGTGGGTCACTCCTCCTCCTCGCCGCTGATGGCTTTGCGGGCGATGTCCCATGGTAATTCTGGGCGGATTGCTAAAGTAGGCTCGCCGCAAATGGCTCCCATTTTGTTCAATGGGCAATCCCAATTCTTAACATCCGCATACACTTCAAGCGCCGCGCGAAGGCGGGCGTTTTCGGATTTCAGCGCCTCTATATCCGAGAGTAACAAATCGCATGCGTTCTTCAACGCCACATTCTCCCTCACAGCGGCTCGCCAGCGAGCGCAGGGGTCTTTCATAATTCCCCCGAGAATGAGCATTCGCAAATAATCTCGCGCTTAAGTGAGCCAATCTTGTCGCCGTCGATCAGAAACGGCGGGTGCATGAGTACAAGCCAGATGCGCTCGCCGTTCCATTTCGGCGGAATCATAGTGGCGTGAAGGGTTCCTTCGCTACAAAGCCTGAGAGGCCCTTTTTCTTCATGAACGGCACCGGCCGTTGCTTGCGTCCCACGTCCACCATTCGACGGGTTGCCATTTTTATCGGATCGCCAGAACGCGAGAGCGGCACCATGTGCGTTATGTGCGGCGATACATTTTTGCTGGTCCAATGGAATGCCAGACAATTCATAACA
>ERZ761584.205-NODE-205-length-22059-cov-3.894019_pt1 | contig 22059 bp, 25 predicted proteins | sample MGYA00512168_ERZ761584 | MGnify/ENA primary metagenome ERZ761584 (study PRJEB28899, sample SAMN03785564) | bioreactor sludge metagenome | biome: EBPR Sludge; feature: EBPR Bioreactor; material: 0.22µm filtered reactor supernatant | place: Saint Lucia: Queensland...
CTGTGGAAGAGCGCAAGGCAAAAGTGAAATCGTTCGTCGGCAAGTAAAGGCCAAACAAGGGGGAAATTGAGATGCCGATTCCGAATCAGCTTGCTGGCGTGCAGAGTGGTCGAAACCCGACGCCGCGCGACGTGCTCCGCAGCAAGGGCTATTTCCTTGAAATCCCTGGAGTCATGAACTCCGGGACGGCGATAGACGGCAGCAACACCGGATACACGCACATCATTCGTGGTGGTTGGCTCCTGGGCCAAATCACGTCAACGAAGAAATGGGTTCCGCTCAAGCGCACCAGGACGAAGACATTCACGTCGTCGGGCCAATCGGTGCAATCGCCGGCATCGACGCGTATTCCGGTCGATAACGCGGCTGCGTTCAAGGCTGGAGACACGATCGTCGTGGGTGGAGATTCGGGCCTAACGGTTTCGTCCGTCGACTACACGAAGAACCACATCACCGTCTCGAGCGCGATCTTGTTCACGGCGAATGAGCAGGTTTACGCTTCCGACGGCTCGGGCGTCTGCAAGGGTGTCCTTTTGGACGACGAGGTCATTCTTCGCGATTACGAGAACAACACGGCCAGCGACAAGCCCTGTCGCGTGCTGCTGGCTGCAATGTTGAAAGAGTCTCTGATTCTTGGCGATCTGGCCAGCGTGATCGATGAAGCGCAGTGGATTCTTCGAACGCATCCTCGCTTCTTCGACAATTTCCTGCTCGACAGAACGCATTACCTGTTCCCGTAACAGTCGCGGAGTCAGTGAATCAAACGGTGCTAGGTCTCTTTTGGGGGGTGTGAAAAATGTCGGGTTGGAGTGTAGCGGACATTCTCGATCCGCGTTTTATGGACGAGGCCTACCAAGAGGTCACGCCGGTCGGCGCGGCACCGTCTCCGATGCTGCAATTCTTCGGAGCGAATCCGAAAAGCGTCTTCGGCGACACGATCGAAGTCACGATCATTCCCGCCGAGCGAACGCCAGCCCCGACGAACAGTCCGGGCCACGTCGCACGGCCGCTGCAAACCAAGGGCGTTCGCAAGCGCTACTACACGCCGATTCACGCTTTCAACAAGATCAGCATCCCGCAACAGGCGATGCTCTACCTGGAGATGGTTGACCGGCCGGACGTGCAGAACCTCGGGCGCGAAGAGCTGAATCGGCAGATGGAGTATTTCAAACTCCGACATTCGATTCTGCGCGAGGTCGCGTTATCTAAGGCGCTTTTCGGTGGCGTCATATATCGCGACACGGACGGGAACGTCAGTGAGACCGACCAGGGAGGACCGACGATCGATCTTGGCGTGTCGTCGAGCCACAAGACGACGCTGGGCGGCATCATCGGCACGGCGTGGGATAACGCGGCCGCGCCGATTCTGACGGATCTCGACGACATCAAACTTCAGTCGCAAGTCGAAGGTAAGCCGGAACCCAAGCACATCTGGTGCAACTCGGTTGTCAAGCGCTGGCTGCGCGACAACACCGAGGCGAAGGCTTACTTTCAGAATGCGGGCCTGACGCCAACGAACGTCGACAAGATCCTTCAGGGCGACGTCTTCCCGGATCTCGGCGGGTTCATGTGGCATTTCTACGACGCGACCTACGTCGATTCGGGCGGCACGTCGCGATACCTCTGCCCGCAGACAATGGTGACGATCACGCCGGAGGTTGGCCCCTGGTTCCGAGCGTTCAACGGATCGTTCCGCATCCCGAACACCGAGGGCGTGCTGTCGGGCGATACGGCGGACGCGGCGGCGAGCAATGGGCGAGTGGTCTACGGCGACTACCTGTACCTACGGGAGCGAGACGACCCGGCCACGCTCATGATGTACGGCGGAACCACGTTCCTTTACGCGTTCAGTGACCCGGACGCGATCTGGATGCCAACGGTCGACTTCTAATCTTGGAGGTCCGCCGTGGGCTATTGCAGCGCGCAGAACGTTATCGATCGCTTGAGCGAGACGGGCGCGCTGTACTGCGTGAACGACGACGAGGATTCATCCCTCGACGCCAGCGAATCCAGCCTGATCGATGACGCCATCGAGGCCGTGTCGACTGAGATCGACGCGGCCCTTACTCCATGGGTGAATTCTCCAAGGTCGCACAGTGGCAATTCGTGGCTACTGCACCGGTGCGTTGATCTCGCGGCCGCGCGCGTGGTCAGTCGGAAGGGGCAAGGGGTTCCCGAGTCCCTGCGAGAGGAGGCCGAACGATCGCGCGCGTGGCTCGACATGGTTCGCACTGGTCAGTTACGCGTACCAAGCCTGACGTATCCGACGGATGTGAACGACGTCGAGGGAAGACGTATGGGTCTGCCGCTGACTGCTAATCCGAGGAGGTAGCAGACGGTGGCGATTCTCACGGACACGCGGCTGGCGATGATTCAGGCGATGAAGACGTGGCCCGCGCTCGCGTCGACGATCAAGCGGTTCTACACGTTCGAGGATTTTCCGGGCCTGATTCCCGGCGCGCCGAATCCAACGGGAGGAGACATTCCCGCACTAGAGATTTTTCCAGCGGGCGGGAATTCGAGCTGGGTGCTCAACCAATCGCAGCGCGTTGAGTACCCGATGAAATTCACGCTCTACACGAAGGACTGGAACCCCGCACAGGGCGAAGTGATCTGGGAAGAGACGATCAAAGCGGCGTATCAGTCGTTCGACGGTCCGACGCGGGCGAATCGAGTCACCGGGTTTAGTCCGCTGAGTGTGGCTCTCGCGCAACTCGGGGCGAATGGTGAAGGGCCGCGGTGCTTGCGGTGGGAATGGACGATTCAGATTCAGGCCGATCTTTGGAATCCCAAGACGGCCACATAGCTAGGAGCGAGTGCAATGGCAGAGTACATGGGCTGGCAGAAACATTTGCACTTGCGCGCCGAATCGACCTGGGGCACGCGGTCCGGTGGCAATCCTGACATTTACATTCCGTACGCGGAGTACAGCGTTGCCTCGACGGTTCAGAATCAACAGGCCGCGCTCTTCACGGGCGTGCGCCAGCGTCGGCACAACCGCGTCGTCAACGCGACGGTCGGCGGCAATCTTTCGTGCCCGCTCTACGGCTATCACGTCAGCTCCAAGTCGATCGCCGAATACCTCATCGAGTGGGCCACGAGCGGCGATGCGTCCCCGTTCCTGAATTCGTACACGGGCGACTTGTACGACGCGGGCAATGACAACAAGCGACACCTCGGCTTGCGCGTTAACACGATGACGCTAGCGGGCGATTCTGATTCCGGCGTCGTGTCGATCTCGCTCGGACTCATTGGGAAAGAGGAGCAAGGCGGCGTCACGTCTCCGACGTTGTCGGCGACGAATCCTCAGCCGGTCGAATTCCTCATGGACGACGTCGAGCTGTACTTGAGCGATGAGATCAACGCGTCGAGCGCATCGGGCTCGGGAGAAGCGGTTCAAATTCGTTCGTTCAATCTCACCGTGAACAACAATCTCCAAACGTACCACGCCAACGATTTTTGGCCCGCGTTCGTCATGGCGGGCGTTCGTGAGGTCAATTTCCAGTTCAGCATCTTCAAGACGGCGAACACGTACGACGTGCTGCGGCGGACATCGGCGATGACCAATCGCGCGTGTCGCATGGTCCTCAAAGGTCGGCATCTCGGGACGGGCGCCAGCGGCGTGTACACCAAGATCGAAATTCACCAAGACCGATTGAACTTCGCCAATGCGGTCGATCAGGCCGGGCTCAACGAGATGGCCCAGCAAACCGTCGATTGGATCACGATCAAGCCGGACTCTCTGTCGAACGACGTGGACTTCTACTACTCGCTGTCCAGCTAAGGACTCTGGCCGATGATGATACGCCAGGGGCCTGGATACCGATTTTCGATGACGCTGGATGAGGAATTGCAGCGCGTGCAGCTCGTGGACAAAGCGACTCAGGACGCGTCACGCGAGATCCTGACGGCTCTGGGCGTGCAGTGTGCGTCCTGGGCGGTTCAGGATTACCAAGCACGGGCCAGGGGCGGTGCGGCGGCGGGCGTGCAGTGGAAGCCGATCACGGAGGGGGCGATTCGGACGCGTCTTGCGGCTCGGCAGCCGTGGAAAAACATTTCCAGCCAGTTTGAAGCCATGAAGGGCGATCGTAGCGACGCGGCGAAGAGGAAGCGGAAAGGCCTTCGCGAGCGTCGGCGAAAGATGATCGACAAGGAACTAGCGTCGGCTCGCATCGGCATCGATACGGGTCGGCTGGTCAATTCGCTTACCTACGGGGTCGATCAGCTTCGAAGCGTGCGCGTGCCGAAGTTTGAGGGCGAGGCACCGCCGCGTGCGATCTTTGAGATTGACCGCTATTCGCTTCGCATGGGATCGAACCTCAACTACGCGGGCTACTTCGACGCCCTGCGTCCGATCTTCCCGCCGACGTTCATCAATGGCCAGCGTCAACAGTCGCTCGACAAGATCGTTCATCGCGTCATGCAGGAGAAGGCTAACGACATCATGGGAAGGGGTCGCGGCACATGAGCGAAACCTTCCGTCTGGAGTACGATCCGTCGAAGGCGGCAGCCGGTCTGCGTGCTCTCGTTGAAGCTCTCAAGAAGGCCGAGGCGGCGGGCGTCGATCTGGGCGAGGGAGTCGCCGGATCGATCTCCGCATTGGAGCAGGCGGCCGCGCAAGCCGAGGCGATGGCCAAGGCGACGGGCGATCTCTCCGCGAAGGAAGGTGAAGCGGCCAAGAGAACAGAGGAGTTAGCGAGCAAGGTCGACATGCTCGCGGAAAAAGCGGGCGAGGCCAAGGAGTCCCTGGAAGGAGTTGACGAGCAAGCCGGTAACACGGCGGGCAACACCGATCAACTCAACGAGTCACTGGATGGGACGACGGAAAGCGCGCGAGAAGCCACGAAGGGGATGAGCGATCTCCAAAAGATTTTGCTGCTCATCGGATTGGAGTCGGCATCAGACACGATTCGCGTATTTGAAATTCTCGGCAAGTCCCTCAAGGATCTATTCCCGACGCTATCTACGCTTGGTCCACTTCTCATTCGGTTCTTTTCACTGATAAAGACAGGCGTTCTCTACATTGGCCCTCTCGTTGGTATCGCTGCCTCGCTGAAAGTCGTTTGGGATGATTATTCCGAGTCGGTTCGGAAATCATCCAACGATTTGGAAAAGTCCAACTCCACGCTGGAGAATGCTCAAGGATGGCTCGCGAAAGTCGGTCATGACGCGCTCGCGCTCGTCGGCATCATGGATCAATACACGAGCGAAATAAAGGAAAACGAGAAGGCCAATCAAGAATGGGCTGAGTCGTACGCGAAGACGTGGGCCGAACAATCCAAGCGCATCGTCGCCATCCAAACGTTGGTTCAGCAGTTCCAAAAAGGACTTATCGACGCGGCCAAAAGCGATGCGTTCAAGGAGCAGTCCAAGAGTCTTGAGAGTGTCGAAAAAGTACAAGAGAAGATCAATGTCAAGCAGGAGGAATTGAATCTTCTCTCAAGAGATAAAAACCTCATGCTCAATCACGAGTATGAGACCAAGGAGCGCATCAGGGAGTTGATGGACCAGATCAACACGCTGGAGGGCCGACGCAAGGAGATCATCGAGGAACAAAAGCGAGCCGAGGAAGAGCGTCGCAAGGCGCATGAACAGGACGTGCAAGCGGTTCTCGACGGCATCATTCGAGAGCAAAACGCCGAGCAAGAGAAGCTCAAGAAGAACCTTGAAACCGAGGACATGATCGAGGCCCGAAGAAAGGCGAACCATCAAAAGGAATTGGAACGCATCCGCGCGGAGGATGATTTTCGAAGCCAGATGAACGAGGACCGAGAGAAGGCCGATGAAGACGCGGCCAAGCGGCGCGATGAGGAGTTGAGGGACAAAATCGCGGCGCTGGAAGCGGAGAAGAAGGGCGTCCAGGACGTCGGCCAAGCTCGTCAACAAGTGCAGCAACAGGCGGCGGGTGGCGGTGCGGCGGGTCCTGGTGGCATTCATGGCGAGGGTGTGGCGGTTGGTGGCAATGCACCTGGTCCATTCGCTCGCGCGTTCCAGCGCGAGCAGCAGGGCGGATTCTTCGCTTTGCCGTGGCAGCAGGCGGGCGTGAATGGTGCGGCGTTCGCCGGGATTCCGGGGCTTGATCCTGGAATGCAGGGCTGGCCAATGGGTGGCGGCGGCGGTGCTCCGGCTGCTGATCAAGCTCCGCAAGAGAATAAGCTTGATCGATTCGTGCGTCAGGCTCGCGAACACGCGGTCAACAATCGCCAGTCGCGGCGCGAGATCATCGACCGGGCGATGGAACGCGACCCGAATCTGTCGAGGCGAGACGCGGCGCGACAGCTCGAAAGCGGCGACGTCGAAAGCAAAGAACTACAAGACGCCATCAAAGAGGCCACACAAAAGGATATCGAGCTTGCTGGGAAAAAGGCGGGAATCAGTAAGGAGACGATCGACGTCATGAAAAAGAAGGCGGACATTCTCGCCGAGCAAGAACAAGAGATTGCCGAAATTCAGCAGCGGCTCGACGAGATCGCCAAGCTTGACGATGCGGTGCTAAGGGGCGCTCAACGTCGCAGGGCTCAACGTGCAGCAAGGGGGAATTGACCATGACTAAGCGTTACTACCACGACAAAGTTGAGAACGTGTTTTCTGTGTCTGCGTCGATCACCGCGCAAAATACGTTCACCGAAGAGGCGATGTTCAATTACGAGCGGCCGTTCAATCTGAGCGTTGGCGGCTCGGGTTGGTCGGCGACCGTGACGCTACAGCGATCCTTCGACGGTGGGTCAACATGGCTCGATGTTTGGACAACGACCAGTCCAAGCGAGGAAATCGTTGACAATTACGAGGCCAACGTATTGTGGCGAGTCGGCTGCAAGACGAGCGAGTACACATCTGGCACGATTCCGCTTCGGCTCAGCCAGTAACAGACAGTCAGCGAGAGAGGGACGATTGAATGCCGGTCGCAGTCATCGGACAGCAGACGCCTTTTGTTCGCCAGGGGCAAGACTTGTTTCTTGGTGGCGAGAATTTCACGGGCGGGACGGTCCGCTATCACAAGTACCTCGACACGACGACGACGGACACGGACAAAAAGAACGTCATCAAGGATGCGATCGACAGTCCGCCAAGCGTGAACTGGGCGAGCGTCGGTACGAACATTACCACCAGCGTTCTCAGTGATAACCTTATTCGCGTTCAGACTCCCTCGATCGAGGGCGGATCGAATTCATGGGTCGCGCCGTTCATCGTCAGGAACGCGTCGGGCGACTCATCGACGGGTGTGATCAATAAGCCGGTGCTCTTCGGCATCGCAGGCACGGACCCGGCACGCGTCTACGCGGGCGACATTCTGACGATCGTGGGATCTTGCCTTGCATCTCCCAACAAAGATACAACCGTCTGGCTGTGGGATGGCGTCGAGCCGGTCAATACGTCGGGACTCTATCGTTGCACGGTCCTAGATCAGCGGGGCGCATCGAACACGGGCAGCCAAGACCAGCACGCGCTATCGAGCGCGATCGATTTCATCGTCCCATCGGGATTGAGCGCGGCGAACTACTATGTGCTGGTGTTCACTTCGGAGAACGAATGGGGACTGACGGTCAAGAATGCGCTCCAAGTGACGCTCGTCAGCGGCTCCGATCCGTGGAGCAATCCAACGTACGATGACGCTCTACTCACGTCGACTCCGTTCTCGGACATCACGCAAGCGCTGATGGCTCGTCTGTTCGCGGACGACGGGCTCGCCAGCGCATCGTCTCCGTACGTCGTGCGTCTGCCGCCAGGGACGTTCTACCTTTCTCACGTCATCCCATGGCCAGCGAACATGGGACTACAGGGGAGCGGCCAGGGGGCAACGACGCTCGCGCCCAACCCGGCGCTTTCGAGCCTCGGCAATGCGGCGGGGCAGTTCTACTACAATCTCGCGACCTACTCAACGGACAATGGCGGTGTCTATGGCGCGAATGTCACGGGTGTTTACTCGGGCGATCAGCGGGTTGTCACAATCCCAGCGATGTTTCGAATTCGAGGCGCGAATACTCGATTCTGCGGCCTGACGTTGTCGGCGACGCTCGACGGCAAACGCGAGACGGTGCAAGCGTGTCTGGGTGCTGCTGCGATCAACGATTGCCATTGCGAGAATGTCGCGTTCGACAATCCATTGATCAGTGATAGCACCAGCACATGCGGAGTTCGCCGATTCGGTCTCTGGAAATACTGGCGGTTCACGAATTGCCTATTTAACGCAAACCGATCCATGACTGCCGAGGCGTCGGTTGTCGCGGCGTACTCTACCAATGGCTCTCTTGATAATTCGGTTATCGAGGAATGCCATTTCACCGGGCCGAACGGCGTGCGTGCGAATTCGCGAGGCATCAATTTCGGCCGGTGCTGCGTTCTCAGAAACCTGCATTTCGAGGGCCTCAGGCGATGCATCGTTACCAATGGGTCGTTCTATCCGCTTGAGTCGGCGATCATCGATTGCCAGTTCGATCACACGGGCACGGAGCGAGGGCAAAGCGAGGTCATCCTCACTGAGGGGATGGAGAGCGAGTATTTGGCGGTGGCATCGGCGACGGCGTCCACGTTCGTCGTCAGCGGAGACACGACGAATCGGACGCGCTGGGTCGCGTACGTCGTCTCAGGCAAGGGGCGCTATCAGGCTCGCGTCATCGCATCATCGTCGTCGGGTACGCACACACTGGAGAGCAATTGGGCGATCACGCCAGACGCAACGTCGGTCATCTGCTGTTTTCCGGCCATGATGAACTGCGCGATTGCGGGCGGCGAGTTCCAGGACACTATTGGAGGAATCAACCTCTACGGAATGGCGATCGGCGTACAGATGCGACAGAACCGCATGGTGTCGTCGAGCGAAGGGATTCTGTTCTACGGGTACGACACGGCCAGCGGCAGGTACAGCGCTCAGGGATGGCATTCTCTCACGCACAATTCGTTCTACCAGGGTTCTGGGCTGATATTGATAGCGATCCGCAGTAGCGCGAGCGCTGCGCTACGTACGTTCCCGCTAATTGAGTGCGTGAGTGCCACACGCACCAGTTGTCACGGCGGAATGCAGTGCGAGTTGGCGGCTGGCATCGGGGACAGTGCGACGTCGACGATTGATTGGACGGATGCAAATCTAGACTCGGCTCCGCTCATCGACTGCATTTCATTTCGGGTCGATGATTACTACGCGACGAACACGAAGTATCTGCATCCGGTGCGGACGATGGTTCCGCTGCCCACTGTCCCGTGGATTCTGTCGCAGAAGGGGATTGCGAATTTCAATCTTGAATCAGTGGACGTTAACGACGTCTCAGTGCCAAATACAGCGGCACTCATCATGAGGAGCAATCAGTTACATCAGACCCGCTTTTCATTGACGGACATCATCGAGAACACCGTCTTGCGAAGCGGCGTCATTCGAAAACCAGTGAGGTAGAGATATGCCAACGACCTACGGTCCTGTTCGGAGTCCAGTAAGATCGGCGAACAGTGGGAGCGTGACACCGTCAGCCGATGCGCAGGCCATCCGCACAATTACCACTCAAGCAACAACCGATCCAACGGCAGGTTCTGCTAACTCAATCAGCGTGGGCGCGTCCTACAACGGGTGCTGCGTTTGGATCGGCGACCGAGACGCGGCGGAGTTCTACGTCAACCTGTACGTCAACGATGGCACAAGAACGCGGCGGTTCAAGTTGTTCAGAAATCAACGCGTCAATATCGCATGCGCGGCGGGTGCAACGCTGTCTTTTGGTGCAACGTTGCGAATGGCGAACTCATTCGAGGGATCGCCGATCGCTGCATCCATCAAGGTTTGTCCATACGTGCGTCCGTCGTCGCTCGCGAATCCTAGTGGTGCAAGCGGAACGGTTAATTGCGACCAAAACGGTCCTCCGTTCTGGTCTCCAAGTGCGTCCCATGTTACTCTGGCGGCTCGCAATTCTCGAATCCTGATTCAGTCGACTTCGGCGCGTCAAGATGTGTTCATGTGCGAGATCGATCCCGACGGCAATGTGTCTCCGGTGCAGCATGTCATCGTTCCGCCGAACATAGATACGGTGGTCGAGTGCGCCCATGTTCGTGTCGCATTCGCCACGTTTGACGGATCAACACTCTCGATCGATGCGCCGACGGGCGCGACGATCGGAGGGACCAGCGTCGTTTATCGACCGACGTACACGGCTGGCACGAGTCATCCGGAATCCACGGCCGCTGGGCTCATTTCTCGCCTCGGCAATTTCACGAGCGGCGACGAAATCGTATTAGCCTCGGGCACGTACGACCTCAGCGGAACCCCCGTCAATCCATCGAACTATTCTGGAGCGATGGGCAAAACACTCCGCATTCGCTCCGCAACGGGCGATCCTGCCGACGTCACAATCAACGGAGCATCCTGGTATATCAATCTCGCCGACGGCGTGCGCTGGGTCATTGAAGGCATCACGTTCGATTTCAACGGGCTTGCGATGCAGTCTGGGGCAGTGGGCCTGTTCTGCGTTCAGGGTGGCGCGAACGCATCGACTCACTTACACGCATGCGACGTCAATGGGCCGTCGTCGACTGTGTCCGATACGGTCTACGCTGCGATGGGCAAAGAAGGAGGCGACGCCCATCATTACGCGAGCCTGTGTAATTTCTCGGGACCATCGACGTCGGGGGATCTAACCAGCATTGCGAGCGGTGCGAACATGAACGCTCGATTCACCGCGTTCGCGTGCTCAATGAGCGGGAACGGGAACGCGGGCAGCAACCAAATAATCACGACGCACGACAATCAGCGTTACGACGCTTATCATTGCGTGTTCACTGACACCGGGGCAACTGGGAATGTGACTCGCGTTACTCCCGATGTGGTGGCCAGTCCGGTTTACCTCATGTGGTGCTCTTCGCTCGCTGCCAATTTCGCTAACGCTGATGGTCTCACGATCGATCTTTGCAGCGGCATTTTCGCTTGCAATCTCACTAAAGTCTCTGTGTGTCAATCACCGGGCGGATACATCTGCCTAAGTACAGTCGTCGAAGTTCGTTCGGCGGTGACTCGCCAATTTTTCAAGTGGGATCAAGCGGCGGTGTTCGGCCTCTGTGCTGGCAACTCGTTTACGACGGGCTCGACGTCTGCCGATCATGGCATGGACGTTCGATCGTTCCTCGAATCGTTCGGCAATGAGATCACGGGGAGCAGTACAAATTCGATTGCGCTTCGAATCAACACGGGCACCATTCCCACGAACATGACGGTATTTTCAACGAACGATCGATTTCGCACGACTTCACCGAGTGAAGGTATCAACCTAGGGACGTCCGCCGAAACGATCCTGAAGCTCTTCAACACGATCATCGACGGATACTCAGGCGTTGCGATGACCATAGGTGCGACCGGTGCCGCGTGCGATTCGACGAACGGATACTATCGACGCGCGGCGGCTCCCACGAACTGGACTACTCGATTTGCGGCGACCAGTGGCGACACGTTTTCGACAACGGCTCCGGCAGTCAATGGTACGACTGGTGTTCCGACAGCGAGCGGCAACTGTGATGCAACGGGGGCCGATCCGAAGTGGTATGGCGGCATCGATCGCTACGGACGCGCTTTGCTGTTGAGTGCGACGCCTCAACTCGGACCGGTTGACATTCAGTCGATCAAAGCGACTCCATTGTTGATTCCGGCGGTGTGGTAAATGGCGTTTCGGATGTGGTATTCCGACGGTCCGGGCGGTGCATATGCCGAACTGGACTTCGCGTCGACCGCTTGCGTCATCGAACGCTTGCAGGGCGCTTACTCGCATCCCTACCGACTGAACTTCCTGATTCATGCGGCGAGCCATACCAAGCCGATCAAGGACCGATCGCACATTATCCTGGTCGATGAGAACTACTCCGCGTCGATGGCGCTCCCGATATTCGAGGGCCACGTTTGGGAGATCAATCCCAAGGGTCCGTTTCAAATCGAATACGTGTGCTTCGATGTGACCATGCGGGCTCGCAACGAAATTACGATCATGAGCGGACCGCATGCGGACCCTACGGTAATTCCAAGGCTCGTCTACAACTCCAAGATCGATAACGACGACGACCGGGCATTCGAGCTGAGGCACCATGCGAACGTCGGGCGCATCATCGCGGACCTGATGACCCACGCGTACAACGAGCTGCACACGAACTGCCAAGCGGCTCCGCCTACGTTCGTCGGCGGTGATGCGTTCGAAATGTCGGACCTGACGTCGCTCGACTTTGTGCCGCAAGAGAAAATGACGTTCGAGAGCGAGCAGCTTGGTCAGGGGCTCGAAAGGCTGCTCAACTATTACCCGCACTATCGCATCGTGTTCTTTCCTGGGATCTCACTGACGCTGCGTAAATGGCGGTTCCTCGATGTGACCAGTGCGCCGCAAGTAACGCTCACGCTGAACAAATTCACGGAGACGCACAAGGTTCTTTCCATGTCTCTAGCTCGCTCGATCGAGCAACGATTCACGGCCGTGAAAATCTATGGGCCGCCCAAGACCGTCGTCGACCTGGTCTACCAGCAAGACGACCCGTCGACGGGCAGCGTTGTCGAGACTGGATTGGCGAAACTGTGGACCATGCAAGCGGAGATCAATTTCGGCATCCTCGGGCCATGGGGAATGAAGCCAGCCATCGGGAACGCGGGCAAGCAATGGCAGGTGACGGACACGACGAAACGCAGACTCGCGAAGATTCTGCCCTATGAAGTCTTCATCCCGTCCAGCGAGTTCAACGTCGCGGGAACGGAACTTCTATTCAAGCGGACTCGCCAGCCGACATTGCAAGTCACGTTCGACAACTGCAATACATGGTGGACTGTGAACGGGATTATTCTCGACGCGGCCAATGGACTCATCACCGCGCCGAACCACGTGTTCCAGTACACGAGCGGAAGCTACATGCTCCCGGACAACGCGCGATTCTATTTCGCGTACTACGACGTGCCGTTGTCGGTGCGGTACCCATCCAGCAGTTATACTGGGACGGCGTACACGGTGGCCGGGCTCGCCGTGGAAAAGAAACTCTACGATGAGCAGCTTTGCGTGGGCTACGAAGCCGGGCCGTCGATGAGCCAGGCGGACCGATCCGCGCAGTATGCGAAGCTTGCTGAATCGCTGGTGAAATCCACGAAGGACATCATCTATACCGGGGTCGTGGTCCTGCAAGGAATCCAGTACGATTTCCTGCGACTCTGGAGGCGAATCAACATCACGGCCGTCGACAAGAACGGCCAAGCACAGACAACCGGCTGGGAGGCCATCAACGCGATTTTGACCGACGTCGAGTACAACTATTCGGACATGACGACGACGCTGACGCTTGGTAGTGACCAGATGGAGTTCACGCAACAGGACAGCGAGCAATTGAAAGCGATGCTCGGAATCGAGGCTCTGGAGAATCAGACGGCGATCGACAACGGAAACACTTTGACACTCAATCAGGGAATCGCGATCGCCCAGGGGAACGCGTTCAACGCGAAGCTATTCGAGGTCATTCGCTGATGGCATTAGTACCAGACATGCGTGAAATGTCGGCGATGATCATGAACCTGCGTAGGCAAGTCGCGCAGAACACGACCGATATCCAGCGTCTTTGGCGGCTCACGTCGCGCGTCGTTCACGAGCCGTTTTTCACCATTGGCGGCGACAACGAGGACCATTTCGATTCGTCGGGCGGACAATCATACTCGGGCGGCGAGGGCTCTGGTCCGGACTCCGGCGGGCCTGGGTATCCGACCGATCCTCCGGACTCAAGTGATTCTGGCGGCGGCGGAACCGGCGGCGGTGGCGGTGGAGATCCCGGCGGCGGTCCAAACGATTCGTCGGCCGCTGGTGACGATGACTGCGTTTGGATGTGGAATGGATCGTCCTGGGTTAAGGTGGTCGACAATACGAGCGGCTGCGAGTGTCCAGAACCGGACACGTCGGGTACAACGATCGGTCAATTGCGGATCACGAATTGCGAGGATTGCTTTATCGACTGTCACGGGTGCGACATCCCTTGTCAGATCACATGCACCATTACAGCCGTCGGGACGCCAGGGGAGCCGCTCAGCGACGTCGCTGGCTCTCACACGCTCAATCATAACGGCTCGGAGTGGGTAAGTTCGTGCCTTACCGTTGACGTCGGCGGCGGTCTCTACACGAGCGCGAAAATCCGCGTTGGTTGTGCTGGTGCTTCTCTCCTATCGCTCTCCGTCGAGTTCTTCTTGGCTGGTGATTGCACGGGCTCGCCAACGGCTCAAGCTGGTACCCAAACGTCGTTCACGTGCGATCCGTTGAGCGTTGTATTTTCGATGGGCGGCGGAAACTATGAGGGTGAAATCACCGCATGAACTGCATTTGTCCGAGTCCTGGTCAATGCCCACGCTACGGCCGAACCATGGTCGGGCGGCTCTGGGAGTTGTGCCAGGGCTCCGCTAAACATCGTCGACTCTGGGAAGCTCGGTACGGCGTGCATGACGAGCCTGAGATCCACGTTCAGCCGCCATGTATCCACCTGGGTCATCGTCTAGGACACGTCACCAGCCCCATGGGCACGCTCCCGGTGTTCGCGTGCCGCAACGTCGAGATATGCGAGACGACTCCCTACCAGTGCCAGGGGTGCGAACACAGGCGCGAATCGGATGGTCCGCGTCGCACGATCGACGACGTGGTGCCGGTGGTCGGAGTCGGGCCGAAGGTGAATCGATGGGCGGTCGGGGTGACGACCGCGCCGCGCAAAGAGGAGACGTTCGCGGCGTCCATGAGGTCGATTCTCGCGGCGGGATTCGAGCCGCACATCTTCGCGGAGCCAGACTCGCCGATCCCAGATGAATTCTCTCATCTGCCGTTGACGCAACATCGATCGAAACTAGGGTGTTGGCCGAACTACTACATGGCTCTGCAAGAGATGCTGACGCGAGATCCGCACGCGGACGCGTACGCGATCTTTCAGGATGACATCATTCTCGCCAGCCAAACGAAGGAATTCCTTGAACGTGCGCTCTGGCCGACGGAGAACCTGGGAGTCGTCTCGATTTACTGCTCGCTCGCCTACGCGCAGGAAAAACCGGGTTGGTACACGCTCGACCAGAAATGGGTTTGGGGCGCGTGCGCGTTCATCTGGCCACGGCATCAACTCGTGCATTTCTTGTCGAACAACGCGATACACTGGCGATTGACGGGCCGCGCGCAGGGTGTCCGCAACATCGATATCGTGGTCGGCAACTGGGCCAAGGAACATTCTCGTCCGGTGTGGTACTGCTCCCCGAGTCTGGTGCAGCACATCGGAAACACGTCCACGCTGTGGGATTCCGCGAGGGCGACGGGCAAACGCAAGGCGCGCGATTTTGTGGAGGCGATGCTATGACCCACGTTCCCGAAAAACTCTGCCTGTCTCTTGCGGACGTTGGTCGCGCCGAAACGTTCATCGAGACGGGCACGTATGTTGGACATACGGCGCTCTGGGCGAGCCAGCATTTTCGGCGCGTCATCACCATCGAGGCGGACGAGAAGAACTTCATGAGAGCCAAGCAGGGCATCGGCCACATTCCAAATATCGAGATGGTCCAAGGGTTCAGTGGGCATCGGCTGTTGTCGGTGCTCGACTCCGTGCCGGGCCGCGCGGTTATCTGGCTTGATGCTCACCACCCATCGAACGATGAACACGAATGCCCGTTGATGGATGAATTGTCCCAGATTCGCAAGTGCAATCAGGAGCACATTGTTCTTGTCGACGACGCGCACTACATCTCACAGCCACCGCCGAACCCATGGAACCATGAACGCTGGCCGAACCTGGGCGACATCATGGACGCATTGCCCGAGGGGTACGAAATGGCCCTGGTCGATTCGGTGCTGGTGTGCGTGCCCCTGGAATTGTGGGGAGTGGTCGTCGAGCACGGCAAGAACCGCAGCGTTCACGACAGGATCAAAACATGATTCCGACTCTGGTGCTGAGCTGCGACAGCCACCGCTACTTGTGGCCTGGATTCCTGCACTACTGGCGCATGCACGCACCGACGGACCTGGGGCGAGTGTGCATTGCGACGGATAAGCGGCCACGCGTCATAGTCGATGAACCGCTGATTATCACGCGTCGCACGGAGTCATGGACGGACCACGTCCGGGCGGCGGTGGAGATGTTCGGCGAGCCATGGTTCCTGCTCATGCTGGAAGATTTCTGGATTGATGAACGGACGAAGGACATCCCATGGCAAGAGGCAATCGCATTCTCGCAGCGAGTCAATCTCCCGGTAGGACTGCACGGCGACTACCGGGCCTACGTTCATCGAGATAAAGTGCAATCAATCGGGCATCTATTCGCTCGCCAGTTCGCTCCGCACAGTCCCTACCAAACGAGCCTGCAGCCGACGATCTGGGAGCGGGATCAGTTTCTATCGCTGCTTGCCGACGGTGAGAACCCTTGGGAGTTCGAGATCATCGGCAGTCGGAGGGCATCGGCGGCGAACGTCTGCCGTTGGCGTTTGGACGTGGACTGGTACACGCACTGCGTCAAGCGGGGCCGCTGGCTGCCACAAGGGGAGGCGCTTGAGAATGAGCGAGTACGCGCTACGGCGTGAATCAGCGGCCGATTTTCTTATCGACATGGCACAGGGGAAAACGTTCTCATTCTCGCGCTGGTCCGATGGCGAATGGACGCTCTTATTGGGTCGAGTGCAGCCAGCGAACGCGGACGGACATCCGTACTCAGTGTCGCTACGAATGGCCCTCAAGGATGCTCTGGCCACGCCAGGGCCGCGCGTCGGAATGGGCGCGATTGCTCGCAGGATCTACGGCTATCGCATCGACGATTGGCTCAAGAAGAACCCATCACCGAACGAGTTCTACGACGCGGACATATTCCATTGCGAGCAAACGACAGCGGCGAAAGCGGGGCGCGTGTCGAGTCTCGTGCAGTTCATGCGGACGGCGGACGTGAGAACAATCGTCGTCGGGCCTGAGCCATACCGAGCGATCGACAGCGTGTTTCCCGTCTCTCGATTCGTGCGAATTCCTAGTCGAGATTGTTGGTCGAACTATCCCGAATGGCTGGAAGAAACCTGGGATGAAATGCGAATGCTACGTCCGCCCGTTCTTGTTTCTGTTTCGGCGTCGATGCCAGCCAAAGCGCTCATTCACGACCTGCACGCGCGGGCGGAGAAAGAGGAGATCAAGGCGTGGTTATTAGACCTGGGTTCCATCTGGTTAAGCTACCTAGACGGTCATGGACTCAAGACGCGATCTTATCAGCGTGGATGGGTGCCCTGCTTATGAGTACGATCGGTTTCATCATTCCGACCCGCGGCCATTTCGAGTACGCGCAGCTTGCCATCGAGAGCGCAGCACGAACGCCAGGGGCGTACATTGTCGTCGTCGATGATGCGTCCGCCGATTGGCCGGGCGATCGCATCATTTCGGGCATGGTGCCCAACGGCGTGCCCTACATCATTCAGCGATACGAGCGGCAAGGCGGGCTCAGTCGATCATGGAACGCGGGAATCAGGCTCGCGCGTCAAGCAGGCTGTACGTTCGCGGTCTGCGGCAACTCGGACTTAGTGTTTTCGCGCGACTGGTGGCCACCGATCGAAAAGGCTCTTGAGAACTTTCATTTCGCTGGGCCGGTGACGAATGCGCCGGGCCATTCACCTGATCAGGGCATTGAGAAATACCATCCGGGCTACGTGGTCGATGACGACCCGACGGACATCGACCATATCGGCGCGACGTTGCCAGCGAACGACCCGATCGGGCGCAGCCTCTTGAACGGGTTCTGTATCGCGGGGCGCGTCGAGTGTTTCGAGCGGTGCGGCGTCTCGCGTTCCAATGCGTTTGACCCGGACATTCCGCTTGCTGGGAACGAAGATGATTTCTTTGAGCGAGTGAAATCGCACGGGCTGCGACCGTGCATCGTCCCGACGTCGTTTGTGTTCCACTATCGCAGCGTCTCGCGTGGGCTCAAGGGTCGCTCGATTGAGAAGGGCGCGGCGCGTCTGCAAACGTGCGGCGGTTGTGAGAAGGGCGCAGGCAATGGCTCATAGGGCACAAATTGAGTTTATCGCATCGGTGGCAGCGAAGTTCCCTCAGATGTTCAAGGGGACTCACGTTATGGAGATCGGCAGCCGCAATATCAACGGCACGGTGAGGCGGTTCTTCACCGAATGCGACTATCTGGGAATCGATGCGGTTGATGGTCCGGGCGTGGATTACGTTTGCCTCGCGCATGAGTACGACGAATCGGGCTACCTGTTTGATGTGATCATTTCGTGCGAGGTGTTCGAACACGATCCGCACTTGCCGCAAACAATCGACATGGCAATGTCCTGGCTGCGGCCGGGCGGATTATTTGTAGCCACATGGGCCGGACCACGCCGACCAGAGCACGGCACTAAGCGCAGCGGGGATTCGGAGTTCGGCCCGGACGCGGACTATTACCACGGGCTCGGCGTGGGCGACGTGCGCGACATCATCGGCGATCGGCTCACTGACGTTTACGCTGAGGATACGCCGAACATGTACGACGCTCGGCTCTACGGCATCCGCTCATGAACGGGCGATTGCACGTATTCTTTCACGTCTGCACGTTGAACCATTATCCGCTGGTTGTGCGCGAGATCGCGTCGGCGATCCATGACAGCGGCCTGTCACAGTTCGCCACGCTCAACGCGTGCAAGGTCGGCGAAGGCGATTGGCCTCAAAGCGTCACAGGCTGGAACGTCACCAAGGCCGGGCCGGTCGGGCTGTTAGAGTACCCGACGCTGCGGGCCGTGCGGCAGCGGGCCATCGACGACCCCACAAGCCGGATCTGCTACGTTCACACGAAGGGCGTATCGAGCCGATTCAAGCGCGTCAGGCGGCATCGGGACGCGTGGCGCGATGGGATGCTGCGCGAGATCGTGATGCGCTGGCGCGACTGCATCGAGGACCTGGAATCGTGCGACGTCACCGGGTGCCAGTACACGCACGAAGAGGGGACGGGTTATCGGTACTACGCGGGCAATTGGTGGTGGGCGCGGGCTGAGTATCTGGCCACGCTCGACGATCCGAGGCCGGACCATCGGCACGAACACCCACGCCAGGGCGCGGAACTGTGGCTCCATTCGGGCTGGCCGTCGTACGCGTGCCGGGGGAAGGTTTCGGGTTGAGTACCCGCCCGCGACGTGCGGGCGGGGGTCGGTGGGTGTGTCAGTCCTGATGCTCTCGCGTCTCGTCCACGCTGACACCATGAGCAGCCGCGACGATCTCTCGCGCGTGGTCCATGTCCATCGCGTCCACCTCGTCATAGATCCAGCATCCACGATCATCGTCCGCGTGATTCTGCTCATCCGGGTTGCATCGGTCGATCGGCTTGAGCCAATCAATTATTAGTTCCTCGACTCCCAAAACCTCTCGAGCGCCGCTTCGATCTTCTCCGCTTTCGCCGCGCCGACTCCCTTGATATCGGTAAGCAAATTCCCCTGCGCGGTGTAGTCGGCGAGTTCTCCGACGGTGGAAATTCCATGATCCAAGAGCTTCTGTTTGATCGGCTCAGCGAGGTCTAGCTCGACGATGGGAACGGCCTTCCATGATTCGTCGTCGATCACGGTTGTGTTGACGGTCATCGGTGACACTGGTGCTTCATCCTCCGGGAATGGCAACCGCTGCTGTCGATCGGGTCCACATCGCACGAGTTGGCGTAGCTCGTTGACCGCGTCTTCATATTGCTGCTTGGCGGATTTCAGATTTTCCTTGACGGTCTCGACGATCGACATGAGTCGAGACGCGCGCGACTCAAGCTCGCGGGTCTCGTTGATGTAGGTCTCGACCCACGAGGGGAGCGAGGGAGCGTCCGAAGGCGTGATGTGGGGTGCTGGCGTGAACGGTGGGGGCGGCACCACCGGTGCGTCATTGTCCGGCGAGTCCGAGTCGTCATCATCGACAACCTGCGCGACTTCTTCCATCTCCTCATCGACGGTGTCGAGATCGTCGTCAGCGCGAACCGATAGAGCCACTGCGGCCATGGAAAATCCCTCCTAGATGGGGTTGGAATCCTGGGAACCTTGTGATTTGTTGGCGCGGAGTAAGTCGGCGATTTCTTTGCGGTGGACCGGCACGTCCTTTGGCGCGACGATCCCGAGGCGTACCTTTTTCGGGTAACGAACCTCGATTACCTGGATGGTGATCGAGTCACCGATCTCGATGATTTCTCCTTCGAGTCTAGACAAAACCAGCATCGTTGCATCCTCCGTGATGGTTAGATTCGGCGTTTGCGATGCTCAAGGGAGTTCATGCCCTACGTCCCAACCGGAAGTCCGCTCGAAAGTCGAGCGACTAGCTTTTCAACATCTGATCGATGAACGCGATAACTAGGGCGTTTCGCCCCTAGCTGCGAGCAATTGCGCGCAGGCAAAAGCCCGATCCGAACCCAACGATAGACGGTGAATGCGTTGCGTTTCGTCGCAGCCGCAACCTCATCGATCGTCAGCCAGTCCTTTTCGATGACCCTTGTCACGAAAGTCCTTTCATCATGTTGCCGACGTTCAGGATAGACGGTGTTTGCAAATTTGCAACAATTATTTTGCAAATCTGCAACACGGTAGATACACTCTCTCTCACTGGCGGCTCTAACCGCCGTGGGGTGCGTCAGCCGGCTGGACACCGAAGTAGTCCGCCACGGCATCCATTCAGGGAACGAGACCGTGAACACCGCCGCGAAGACAAGTCGTCGTCGATGGAAGGAAGAGTCCCAGATCATCTGGGAAACCTCCGCCACGCCCGTCGGCCAGATGATTCGCATGCGCATCCAATCGCCGGAGTCCGTGCGTGTGGTGACCCTTCCCTACGACGTCGCCTTTCAGCTTTTCGATCAACTGGTCCATGCCATGAGCGACATCATCGAGACTCGCAAATCGGGGGCCCAGTGATGCATGACTCATGGATCGAGGTGGGCTACCTCTACTCGTTCGCCCTGATGCTCGCGGCCGTGGTCCACGAGTGGGACCCATACGCGGGCTTGTGGGTTGGAGTCGTGTCGGTGTCGGCCGCGTTTGCCTGGGAGAATCTGCAACCATGATGAAACAGCTTTGGTCAGCCAACGAACTATGGTCCATCGAGGTCGATAGCATCGTCGCTCGACGGGTCACCGTCTATATCGGCTCGCACGACTCATCGAGCATGATCCGGATGCCTCGCGAGGTCGCCGAGGTGCTTCACGCCGCACTGACGGACGTGCTCTACCCACAAAACACGGAAGCCCCCAACGGGGTGTGCGAGGGATCGCGTGCGGAGCATGACGCTTCGCCTCATGTCGCCAGCCCCAGCGGCGACCACTGAGACAACGGAGCTTGCCCCGGTCGGTGAGTGGGCTGGGTGACACCAGCATGTCAACCACTCGCGGGCGACCGACCGGGGCAGGTTGATCACCAGTCCGCCCGCCTGCGAGTGCCAACACATGGTCACTGTTACTGCTCCGTCGGCCTCTCCTCACTCCGTGGAAATCATCTCGCGCGATGAACTACCTCGCCCGGTGCGGCGTCGCTCACTCACCGACATCAGCCAGGACATCGACGCTCTGGATGATTTGCTCGATGAGATCAGCGGCGACATCACCGATTGCGAGGCAGCGGTAACGCAGTGGTTCGCAGAGATCGGTGAGGCTCGGGATAAGAAGATCGATGGGTATGGTTCACTGATTGCCGAGATCACGAACCGCGCCGAGATCCGCCAGCAACGCGCGGCGGAGATGCTCGCGCTCGCCGAGATCGACAAGAAGAAAACTGAATTCCTCAAACGTCGGCTTCTCGAATTCTTCCAACTTCACGGGATCACTCGCCTCGACACCGATCGTTTCCGATTTACGCGATGCACCAATGGTGGAAAACAGCCGATGATCTGCGACGACGCGGATCGGTTGCCGGACGAATATCGCCGACAGGTGATCACGTACCGCGCGGAGAACGAGAAGATCCGGGCGGAGCTTGAGTGCGGCAAAGAGCTTGGATTTGCGAGGCTGATGCCGCGCGGAGAACACATCCGAATCAAGTGACAACGTTACGACACCACCACCAGCAAACGGAGTGAATTCAAATGGCAACGGTAACGGTACCTGAATACAAGTCGATGCAGGGGCAGGCATCGGCGAACG
>ERZ761584.206-NODE-206-length-21980-cov-5.396488_pt1 | contig 21980 bp, 50 predicted proteins | sample MGYA00512168_ERZ761584 | MGnify/ENA primary metagenome ERZ761584 (study PRJEB28899, sample SAMN03785564) | bioreactor sludge metagenome | biome: EBPR Sludge; feature: EBPR Bioreactor; material: 0.22µm filtered reactor supernatant | place: Saint Lucia: Queensland...
CACGTGCACGTCATCGTCGCCATCAAGGACCCACGCACCGGCGCCGCATACGACAACCGACGGTTCGCGTGGGACGGCATCTCGATCAGGCACATCGCGAACGAAGACGAGTTCGTGCAGCTGTACCAGCCGGACAGGCCCGGGTACCGGCTGTTCGAGCTCCACCCGGACTGGGACACCCTCGCAGCGCCCTACCTCCTCACCATCGAGCAGATCCGCGGCTACGTCGGGGGGGAGAAGATCTCGCTGTGATCGCGTCCGATCTGTCCGATGGACTTCTCGGCACCGCAGCGGTCCTCACCGCCCTTGGGTTCCTGTGGATGGTCATCGTCCACGGAGGGCGGCTGAAGAACCTCAGCGCCGACGTGCATGGCGTGAAGGTCTCCGTCGACACCGGTGATCCCGCGAAGCCGCTCGGCAAGGTCGTTGCCGAGGACATCAAGCCGGCCGTCGACGACGTCAACCTTGCCGTGAACCACAAGCTGCCCCACGAGTTGCCACTCGTGAAACGGGTCGGCGTGCTGGAACAGAACGTCGGGGCCACCCTGCGCCTCACCGGCGATCTCCACGAGGGCGTCAAGGTGGTCGTCCGTCGACTCGACGGGCTCGAGCGGGCGGCGCGCCAGCAGTCGAAGTTCCATCGCGACCTCATCGACAGGCTGGGTCTCGACATCACAGTTCCGAACCCAATCCAGCAGGAGGACCACCCCACATGACAGCCCTTGCCCTCATCCTCGCGGCGGCGACCGTGCTGCAGGCGACGCCGTTCGTCGTCACGCTCATCGTCGGCCACGTCATCCCGATCGCCACGGCGCTCGTCACGAAGTCGTCGGCGTCGGACGGCCTCAAGCAGTTCGTCACCGCCTTCCTGTCGGCCGCCTCGGCGTACGTGGTGCAGTCCACCCTGGCCGACGGCTCGGCCGTGTTCACGGCACAGACCGCCGTCATGGCGGTGGCCACCTTCATCTCGGCGAACGTCGCCTACATCGCGGTCCTGTCGAAGCGCAACATCAACGACCGCATGCTCCCCGACAAGGGTCTCGGCGGCAGCTAGGGTGACCACCCAACGACCGATCAGGAGCCGGGCCGCCAGGATGCGAATCCAGGTTGCCCGGCTCCTGTCGTACTCCGGGAAGATCGTCGCCCCGCAGAACGCTGTTTACACGCCGTATGCAACCGGGCATACTGGGGTGATGGACACGCAGCTCAGCCACCGCCAGGTGGTCATCCCGGCGCAGGTGCTCGACGACCTCGCCGAGCTGGCGCGGCTCGCCGCCGACCGACTCGACGCACAGGACCAGTCGCTCGCCCTCTCCCTCCGCGGCGCCGCCGCACAGGCGCGAGCCCAGGCCGTCCTCGAGCCCTAGGATCAGCCGGCATGGGATGCCGATGCGGACAGAGCGCACGAGTGCGCGAGATGATCTCGACGAAGAACAGCGGGTCGGCCGGCGCCTACCCGCTGTTCTCGTATTCGGGCTGCGACACCCTGTACAAGGGCATCTACGAGGGCATGTCGATCTACGTCGTCGCCCGCGAGACCAGCGAGGAGCGACTGTTCCCGAAGGGGCAGCTCGTCCAGGCCGCCGAGTACGCCCGGAGCCTCACCTCGAACGCAGCGATCGAGAACCTGCCGACCGCGGGACTCTGCGCCCAGGCGGTCATCGCCGTCTACGCGCCGACACCCAGTTGATCGAGGTGCGCCCGCACCAGGGCGTACCCCTCGAACGCGTCGAGGAGCCGCTGGATCTCGCTGTCGTCGAGCCCTGACCACGACGGCACATCTCGCCACAGGAGCACCTCGGCGAACATCAGCCGGTCCGCTCGCGAGAACCGCAGCTGCTTCGCCAGCATGTACACCTTCCGCCGCCGCGCCTCGGGTCCTTCAGCTGGGTCACCCACTCGCAGTACGCTATGCGCCCGATGCCACGGATCACGTCATGCGACGGCGACCTCGACGACCTCGGCGGGCTCATCACCCGCGCGTACGGGATCGACCGCAACTGGATGGAGCATGGCGCGTGTCGTGGCTGGGCGAACGACGACGACCTCACCCCCTCCCCCTGGCAGTTCGATCCAACCCAGGAAGTGCCGGTCAAGCGGGCCGACGGGACCGTCGCGGTCCTCATGGGGCGGGAGATGCAGAAGCTGGCACTCATCCACTGCGCCGGCTGCCCGGTCCAGTACGACTGCGCCGAGTACGCGGTGACCGGCCTGATGCTCGCCGGCACGTGGGCCATGAAGATCGTCGACCTCGCCTGGCTGCAGAAGCAGGACGACTGGCGCGAGATCCTCATGGACGCCTTCGTCGCTGGAACACCCGTGCAGGTGCACGTGCGTTCCGTCCGCGGCGTCGCCTAATATGCCCGGCATGGCCGCATCACCCCTTCAGACCGCAGCAACCCCCGCCTTCACCGGCTCCGTCGTCATCGACGGAGGGTTCACCGACGAGTTCAGCCGCTGCTACGTGACCGTCAACGGCGACACGGCGAAGCTGGCGGTCTTCAACGACGCGAAGAAGCGGCTCACCCAGCACGACATCCTCACCGACATCAAGGTCGATGAACGCGACACCGTCTGCATCATCAGCGGCATCTCGCAGACGCTCGTCGGTGAAGTCGGCGTCGACCCGGCCAACGCTCGGGTCACCTGGACGATCACCCTGGTGGGGTGTGCGACGTGCTGACGCTGGTGGTCATCCACGCGCTCGTCGCGTATCGACTCACCCGGTTCATCCTGCTCGACTCGCTCCTCGAGCAGACCCGGGCGAAGCTGAAGATGTGGCTCGCCTCGCGCGGCACGCTGGTCGGCACGAAGCTGTTCGACCTGTTCGACTGCCCGTACTGCGTCAGCGTGTGGGCTGCCGGCGTGGCCACGATCTTCTACCACCCCGGTCTCGGCTGGCGGGAGAGTCTGGTCGTGTGGCTCGCCGCCGCCGGTGGGGCGATGGTCGCATGGCGGGCCGTGGAGTGATCCCAGACGAGGACGCCATCTTCGCGCTCGTGCGCGAACGAGAGGACTTCCTCGACCGCGTCGCCCGCGGCACCCCCGTGAACCTCGCCGGCTTCGCCGTCCGCTGGTCCCCTCAGCGAGTGAAGCAGGAACTGAACGACCCCCAGTTCGCGGCGCTCGTCGAAGCCGCCATCGAACGCTCACTCGACTCGATCGAGGAGACCCTGCACCGCAAGGCCGTCGACGGCAACATGGCGGCGATCCAGATGGTGCTGTTCAACCGGCGCGCCCACCGTTGGCGCGACGTGAAGCGCATCGAGGTACGACACGAAGGCGGGGTCACCGTCCAAGCCGTCCAGGCCACCAAGGCAGCGGCCATCGAGCTCCTGCGCGAGCACGGCGTCGGCGCCATGCAAGCCCTCGCCGCGGCCGACGGCGACATCATCGACGCGGAGGTGGTGCACGATGGCGGTGACAGCTGAGGAGAGCGTCGAGCAGATCAAACGCAAGGCGCTCCCGTCGTCGATCGGCCTGCACTACGGCAAGCAGATCTGGGGGCACGACTGGGTGCTCTACTCGTGGATCAAGCTCGTCGAGCAGGTCATCATCAAGGCGATCCTCGACACCACCAACGAGTCGTACATCATCGTCAACGCCCCGCCGCAGACCGGCAAGTCGTCGTGGTGCGGGCTGCTGCTGTCGTTCTGGTACACCGGCTACTTCCCCGACAACCAGCTGATGTACATCTCGTACTCCGACGACTTCTCCCGCCTGAAGGGAACCGACGTCCGACGGATGCACGAACGCTACGGGGCCGACCTGTTCGGCACGGCGATCGACCCCGACATCGCGTCGTCAGGCGAGTGGCGCATCGCCGGCCACTTCGGCGGGATGCTCTCCGTCGGCGTCGGCGGCCTCATCGTCGGGCGCCCCGGCCACCTCATCATCATCGACGACCTCATCAAGAACTCGGTCGAGGCGGCGTCGGCAGCCACCAAGAAGATGCACCTGTCCGAGTGGGACAACACGATCAGCACCCGCCTGCAGCCCGGCGGCACCGTCATCATCATCGCCACCCGCTGGGCCGAAGACGACCTGTCCGGCGCAGTCCAGGCCCGCATGAAGGAGCCCGACTACAACGGCCCCCGGTGGCAGGTCCTCGACTTCCCGGCCTTCGCCATGCCACACGACGACATCGAACTCACCGACGAGGAGCTCGAAGCGTGGCGCGACATCCTCGGCCGAGAGCTCGATGAGGTCCTCGACTGCCGGTTCTCGCGCATCTCCGGCCGTGACCCACGCGACTACTTCGAGAAGAAGCGTTCGAGCATGGACGCGTTCTCGTGGACCTGCCTCTACCAGCAGCGCCCGTCGGTCCGCAAGGGCGGCATGTTCCCGGTGAACCGCTGGAAGCGCTACGACCCATCACAGATCAGCCGCGCCGACATGGACCAGATGGTGCGCGTGTGGGACCTTGCCGCGACCGAGAACGCTGGCGACTGGACGGTCGGCACGCTCGTCGGGAAGAAGGACCGCTCGTACTACATCCTTGACGTCAACCGGTTCCGCAAGGACGCCGGTGGCGTGCTCGACGAAGTCACCGCGACGGCGAAGGCCGACGGGTTCGGGATCAAGATCCTGATCGAGGAGGAGAAGGGTGGCGCCGGCAAGTCCGTCGTCGAGTCGTACCGCCGCCTGCTCGTCGGACACACCGTCGAAGCCGCGAAGGCCGAAGGCTCGAAGGAGTCTCGTGCGACCCCGTACTCGGCCGAGCAGAACAAGGGCAACGTCTGGATTCCGAAGGACGGCAGTGTCGACTGGGACGTGAAGGCGTTCACCGACGAGCACCGCAAGATGATGGGCGACGGCCGCAAGCCCGCACACGACGACCAGATCGACACCGCCGCCTACGGCATGCTCGAGTTCATCGGCATCGAGGGGGCCGACGTGTTCATCCCGTCGGCTGATCTCGGCGCCGATGCATTGCGGGCGCTCGACCGAGGGGTTGGAGGACTGGACGAAGTTCTGGCAGCGCTCGCGATTCGCTGATCGCGACGTGCACTTCCGGGTCGTAGCACCAGTGGGTGCGCCCGTGGCCGAACTGGTCCCACATCGTGTACGGCCCGAGCTGCGGGTCGCGTTCCATCCGTGGCTTCAGCAGTCGGAACTCGCCGTCGGTCGGCGTCGGTGACCAGATCCTGCCGAACCCGTCCGGCGGCTGGGACCACGCCGGGAACACGCCGTCTCGCAGCGCGTCCCCGGCCTTGGCCCTCCCCCGCAACGCCGGGTGCACCTGCACCACGGCGAGCGACTTCGACGTCCGAGCCAGCAGGCCCTTCAGCATGTTGGTGTGCTGCCCGTTCGGCCGGGCGCCGCGCGTCATCATCCGTTCGGCGATCTCGTCGACCAGCATCTCCCACGCCACGTACGGCGCGATGACCTCGAGCAGGTAGGCCGAGATCTTCTTCACGTCGTGGTGGAACACCGGCAGTGTGGTCTCGGGGACGTACGGGGTGATCGCGTCGAGCATCCGGTCGGTGATGTGCACGGCGATGGTCACAGCTGACATCCTCTCGTCAGGGTCCAGGACTTGCCGTCGGCAGTGCCGTCGTCGGGCATGCAGAACGCGTGGTCGTAGATCCGCTTCCTGTGGACGTCGACGACGAGCCAGCGCCGCAGGCCGATGCGTGGTCCGCGCTCGATCAGCACGTCGCCCACCTCGGCGCGGTCGACCGCTGTCCGCTCGAGCACGAACCGCTTCACAGTAGCTTCGACACCTTCAGGTGCTCGCCGGCCATCTGCTCGGCCACCTCGTACATGGCCTCGAACTTGTCGGGTTCGGCGACCGCGAGCGAGGCGACACTGCGCTGTCCGGACGCGGCGAGGATCAGCCGGGCGGTCTCGGCGATGTCCGGGTCGGCCATCCGCCACTCGTTGAACTGCTGCAGCTTCACGGCGAGCGCCGCCTGCTGCTTCTTCGTCATGTCAGTCACGGGTGTCCTCCGGCCAGAACGGGACGCCATCGCAGAGCAGGCGGCTGTCGGCATCCCACGTGAAGCAGTAGGTGCGCACGACCTTGTCGGCGAAGCGGAAGCCGTCGACGGTGTGGTCGCGGATCGTCTGAAGCAGCTGCTCGGCCGCGACCTTGACGGGCTCCTTGTCGAGCGCCGACTCCATCGCCTCGTAGCCCTCCTCGAATCCGCAGTCGTCACCAACGATGTCGAGGATGTACTCGAGCAGCCGGTCGGCTGTCGGCAGGTACATGCTGACCGGCCGCGAGGTCCACTCGGTCACCGTGAACTCGGGGTCGTCGCGTTCCTCGAACACCCGGTCCTCGACGACACTCGCGAGATCCCGGTGCAGGTACTCGTCGCCGTCGAAGCCGAACAGGTGGTAGTGGCCGTCGTTCATCAGAATGTCTCCTCGTCGTTGGGGTTAGGCGTCACGGCTCAGCCGCCATGTTGCGGAACTCGAAGCGATGTGCCCCGAGGTCGGCAAACGGTTCAGTGTCCCCGTACACCGGGTCAGCCTGTTGCCGTCGGCCGCCGCCGCTGCCACGCCGAGCACCAGAGCCGGTCGACTCCCGCTCGATCCGGGAGATCTGTGCGGTCGCGTACTTGAGCGACGGGCACACCTCGTCGGCGATGATGTCGTGGGTCGTGACCTCGACACCTTCCTTGTTCTGGTACTTGCGGAAGTCGAGCCGGCCCTTCACGAGCACGCGGTCGCCCTTGCTGAGCGACGCGGCCACGTTCTCGCCGTACTGACCCCAGACGGTCACGTTGAAGAAGTTCGTGGGTGCATCGACCCACTCGCCGTTCTGCTGGTAGCGGCGGTTCACCGCGATGCCGAAGCCGCACGTGGCGGTGCCTCCGGTGGTGAAGCGCAGTTCGGGCTCCCTGACCAAGTTGCCGGTGATGTGGATCTCATTGTCTGGCATGACGCTTCCTTCTCGTGTTGCCGTGGGTGGTGCGGAGTGGGCCGCCGACATTGGGGCGGCGTCGGCCGCGGAGGATCTCGGTCACGAGGCTCTCGCTGACCCCGTACTGGATGGCGAGAGCGCGGCCTGTCGCCCCCGCCGCCGCGCGTCGACGGATCAGGATGACCTGCTCGTCGCTCAGCTTCTTCGTCGTGCGATGCGTGCCGGCGGCCATCATGTCAGCCACGTTCGATGCTGGCGTGTCGAACCTCAGGTGGTGCGGGTTGACGCAGCCTGGGTTGTTGCACGAGTGGCAGGTGATGAGCTCGTCGAGGCGCTTCTCGCCTGTGTACCACTCGAGCGCCAGGTCGTGAGCGAAGCGCATGCGTTCGCCGTCATAGAACCTGCCGTAGCCGTCCTCGATGTAGCCGAGCCACTCCCAGCATGCGCTGATGTCTCGCTCGATCGCCACGGTCGTCCAGAAGCGACTCACGATCTCTGGCGTCGCCATGTCAGATCTCCTCCGTCAGAGCCTTCATGCCGGCCTCGGTGATGCTGATCGCGCGGGGACTGTGCCGTTCGACACGGATCAGACCCTGCTCCTTCATCCGTTCGATCACGGGCTGCGTTGCACCCTTCGCGCCGAGGCCGAGATGCTCGGCGATCTCGGCCCGCGACGGCGGGTAGCCGCGTTCGCGCACGTTCTTCTCGATGAGCTGCAGGACGGCGTGCGCCTGCTGCTCGCGGTGTGGGGTCATCATCGGGCGTTCCTCCGTCGGGGCTTCTTGAAGATGTACAGGGTCGAGTAGTTGTTGCGGGCGTGCTTCTGCACACGTTCGGTGCCGTCGAGGTTCAGCTTCGGTTGCGGGCCGGCGCCGCCGACATGGATGAAGCGCTGCACCAGCCGGAGCGGCGTCTCCTCCTCGGCGTCGTCGAGCATCCAGCGGGCGGCCTCTTGGATCTTCCCGGACGACACGTAGTCCATGCACTTCACGAGCACGTAGCCGCCCGGCTTCGTGATCCGGCACGCCTCGCGCAGGCCGAGCATGTTGTAGGCGTGCAGGGTGCGCGGGTGGCGGGCGGCGTCGCGCAGCCCGTAGCTCTCGAGGAACTTCGGGATCGTCGACGTGTCGCGTCCACCGACCGACACGTACGGCGGGTCGAACACGGTCACGGCGGCCATGCCGGTCGGGAAGTGATGCTCGTCGAGCGCCGTGAAGTCGGCCGTGGCGACGGTGATGTTGTCGGCGAGCGGCGGCTCCTTCAGCGTGCCGTCCTTCCGTCGGTCGTTGCACACAGCGATGAACTGGCCGGGATGCTGGTACTTCCGCCACCACACCCCCGACCCCCATGTGAGGTCGACGACGACGTCGCTGGGGCGGATGAAGCCGAGGCGCACGACGTCGACGATCATCTCGGCGTTCGTCGGCCATGAGCTCGCAGCGAGAACGGGCGGCAGGTGCAAGATAGGAGTGCTCACGACTTCACCCCGAAGATCGTCAATTCGATGTACTGGCCTCGGTCTTTGGCCCACTTCATGGCGTGAGCAACCAGCGGTTCGGGCGACCACGCTCGCCGCTCGTGGGCGCCGTCGGGCGTGTCGATGAACAGCATCCACGGCTTCTCGTCGCACTGCTCGTACGCCTCGTCGTCTCGCATGATGGTGCCCTTCACAGCCACACCACCTGCGTCTTGCCGCCGTGGCCGTGCACATGCACCACGGAGTCGATGCCTCGGTCGTGGAACACCACGGACGTCGGCCAGGCGCTCGTCCAGCGCAGCGCCACCGTGCCGTCCGAGAACTCGACACCCTCAGCCACGACGCCCGTGCCCGACACGCCCGTCTCGTCCTCGTTGCGCTGCAACACGAACGCACGTGGCCCTATCTCGCGAGGATGCCCGGGCTCGGGCTCATGCAACGATGCGCTCATGTCCACGGCCTCGTGCAGACGCCGCAGCGGCAGGTGATGGGTGGGTCCCAGCGCATCCACGTTGCCTGCGGAAAGCGGTCGGAGAACGGCGACTGGCCGTCGCTCAGGCGTTCGACGATGCGCCACCGCATGGCCCCGATGTGCTCGGGCCGCTCGGGGCCTTCGTCGTACGCACGCAGGATCTTCTCCTTCGCTGCGTTCTCGGTGGGGGCTACGACTGCGGCCACCACCGTCTCGTTGCCGTAGGCGTCGCAGCCCGACACCCACCAGGGCGAGTGCAGCTCGAACGCCGACATGGCGGTGTCGCTGTACCAGCTGATCCACCACATGGCGTCTGGCCCTGACTCGCGGGGCTGCTCGGGCTCGGGCTGGTGCACGTTCACGCCAACCTCCGGACGTCCTCGGCGGCGTTGTGGTTCTCCACGTAGGCGAACAGCAGGACGATGATCGCGAGGGCGCCGAGGATCATGAGCGCGGGCTCCCACCATCTCGTTCGGCGCGTCATGATGCCCCCTCCGAGTGGGTCCGCAGAACGCGTAGCTCCCGTACCCTCAGGTCGAACTTCTCGATGATCTCCGCGGCCTCGCCGTACGACGCAGCTGCGCGCGCCAGCGCCTCGAGGAACTCGTCGGTGGAGTCGACGTCGCGCCATCGGAACACGGTGATCCCGCGGGCGTCCCGGAGGGTCATCGCCGCGATCGTGCCGGTGCCGGCGAGCCACAGCACCTGCTGGGCGGCCGACTCGACGTCGGTCAGCGCGACACCAATCTCGACGGGGCTGACGTTGGTGCGCCACACGTGCAGGATCAGCGGGCAGAGCGCCACGTAGTCGCCGTTGATGTTCCGGCTGCTCATCCGTGCACCTCGACCTTCGTGCCGATCCGCTCCTCGGTCGTCACGTCCTCCTTCGTGACGCCGAGGAGAGCGAGGCCGTCCTTCTTCGGCGTGTCCTTCGGCGCGACGAACAGCGCGTAGGTGATCTTCACGGCCTGTTCGGCGACGTCCTCGGGGAGCGCGAGGCGTTCGCCGTCGTCGTCGAACAGCGACTTCCACACGATCAACGATCGGATGCGGTCGTGGTCCGGCCGGTACTTCACGTTCGGCTTCACCTTCACGGTGCCCTCGGTGGAGGCCAGGGTCGTTGCCCCGTCGGCCAGCTGACGGAGCCTGGTGTCGAGGAGGCTCATGGTCTCGTCGATCTTCGCCTTCGCGCCGGCGAGGGCACGGTGGACGGCGGTGGTGTGGGCGAGGTCGAAGTCGTCGGACTGCTCGCTGATCAGGGCGAGCACGTCGAGGAAGGCTTCGATGTCGCCGATGGTGATGCGTTCGCTCATCGGTTGATGTACTCCACGTACTCTCGGGCGGTCACGTCGGGCCGCAGGATCTGGTTGACGCGTGTCGTCCCGCGGCTCACGACGAACGTGTCCGGCGTCAGGTGCGGGTACTTGCGGGCGTAGTGCTGTTGGATGGCGGGCGCGAGCTGTTCGGCCTGGGTCTGGTTGAGACAGCCGACCCACTCGGCCGGCGACATCGTCGTATCGGCGTAGTGCTTCGTGATCACCCACGCCGGAACCCCAAGGGCGGCGAGCGCGTACTGTGCGTGAGCGAGGAACGTGTAGACGTCGGCCATCACGTACGGGTCATGGCCGAGCGCCTCGACGAGGTCGGCGCAATGCCGAAGGGCAGCGATGAACCCTTCGGCATCGACCGTCGTCCCGCCAGTCGGCGATGCGATGTACAGCGAGTCGTACTCGCGCAGCTCGAGGTGCGAGCGGTTCGTCGAAGCGACCAGCTCCGACACCGCCTCGTTGCGAGGGGTCGGCTCCCAGCCGCCGGTCTCACGCTTCCGTGCCATCGGCGGCCTCCTCGGTCTGCGGCGCCTCGGCGGCGGCATCCTGTTCGGCGACCTTCGCCCTCGCGTCCTCCTCGTCGAGGAGCTTCTCGATCCGCTGGAACAGCCCGGCGTTCTCGGCGAGCGAGCGCTCGGTGAGCTTCAGGTTCAGGCTGGCCGCCGTCTCCTTCATCGCATCGGCAGCCGGCGTACTGGCGGCCACGAGCACCCGCTGCCACAGCTTCTGGACTGGCGTCGGTTCGGGCGGCCCGGCCGGCTCCGGGTCGTTGTAGTCCTCCGGCTGGCGCTGGTACGAGTCGGTGTCGTCCTGCGGGTCACCGATGCACAGCACGCGCAGCAACACGTTCTTGAACGCCGCCGTCATCGCCTTGTTGACCGACTTGTCGGCGTTGTCGTCGGCCACCCCGATGGTCACGGCCGTGATCTTGTCTTCGGGTCCGCCGGGGCCGTAGATCGACCACTCCACCTCGACGGTGGTGCGGGTCCATGCGGTCGTTTCCATCGTGGCGTTGCCCTTGATGATCTTGTTGACCTCGGGCGTGTTCGCCTTCGGCACGATCACGACCCCGTATCGGCCGAACAGCGGCTGCGCCGCACTGGCGATCTGGTCGATGCCGCGGTAGGCGAAGTTCACCCCTCCGGGCTCGCCGGCCACGCCGGTCAACCGGCGCCGCTGCTCTGGGGTCAACTTGCTGATGCCGCCGATCTGCCAGGTGACACGGGCCAGGGCCTCGATCACGTTGCGTGGCGCCGGCAGGTCATCGAACGGGTCGTGCTCGTCCGGCGCCTCCTGTGCGGGGTCTGGGTCGGCGGTGGTGGGCTTCGATTTCGTTGCAGTCATGCTGGTTGGTTCCTCTGCTTCCCTCGGATGATGTTGTGGATCTGCGCCTGGGTCACCCCGAAGCGACGTGCGAGAGCACGCTTGTAAAGCGGCGACCGAGCCATCCCGTGTTTGACGACAGCCATCGTCACCCCTTCCACATCTCGATCACGATGTGCATGCCGGTGTGCTCGTCGAACACGCACTCGACCCGGACGGCGTCCTTGCGGGCGAGCTGCAGGGTGCCGTCGTGGATCTCGTCGACCCAGGCCTTCGCGTCGTAGATCGCCTGCAGCCCGGCCTTGTTGCGGGCGTTGCACCACGCCTCCCACTTCAGGAGGTTGTCCTGAGCGAAGCCCTTCGCCGCATCGAGCGTCGTGTAGTCGCGGGGCTTCGCCATCTCGGACCGGGTGCCGACGGCGACGTGGTACAGCTTCGGCTTCGCCGCGGCGTTCTTCGCTGAACGGCGTGCCATCAGAGCCTCCCTCGAACCACGTCATCCAAGACGAACTCGAGTGCCTCGAGTCGTGGTGGTCGGCCGGTGCCGTTCCTCTCCTTGAACATGGCTTCTCGCCGGTCGACTTCGGCGAGCACGGCGGGCAGCCGTGCTGGCTCCGTGACGGCCGCGAGCTTGACGAGCGCCTCCTCGATCAGGGCGGCGTCCCTCAGGCGGCGTTTGAAGTCCCCGAACATCAGCTCGCCGCCTTCGCCCAGTCGAGCAGGGCATCACGCCCCGCGCGGGTGAGTCGCCACACGACCGCTGGACGACCGGACGACCCAGCCCTCGTGAAGCCCGAATCCTCGACCCAGCCGACACCGACGAGATGGTTGCGTGCCGCCGAGACGGTCGTGTGCTTCGCCTTCAGGCGCCGCTCGAGCTCCTCGTCGGTGTGCCCCTGCTGCTCCGGGTGGGCGGCGTGGAGTTGCAGCACGATCTGCATCCGGGTGCCTTTCGGCACGGTGAGTGCAGCGTGCCGCGACGTTTCCGGCGAGCCTTCGACCCAGCGGCCATGTCCGGCCTCGGGGCTGGGGAGCGGGACCGCGTCGAGCGCAGCGACGGCGGCGCGCAAGTCCTTGTAGCGGCGGTCCCACGACGCAATGAGGCCCCGGTCCCAGCCGTCGATGACCTCGCGGGCGGCTTCGATCACGGCCGCCTGCGCGGCGGCCAACTTCTTTCGTCCCATGATCCTCCCTCAGGATCGCTACGTGTATTAGATGTTAACCGATGTTCTCGGCTGGCGCCACCACCGTGACCTCGATCGGGTCGGTGCACCGTTCGGCCATCCAGAACGGGTGCACCTCGATGTGCACCCCGTTCTCGAGCGGCTCCATGATGATCCCGACCGCTGCGTTGCGGTGGTAGATGAGCAGCACCGGCGCCAGCTCGTTGACGCCGAGCTGAGCGGCGAGGTCGTACTCGTCGAGATCGCGGATGCCGAACATCCGGTCGGTGAAGAAGTCGTCGAGGCCGGTCACGACGCGCGCTGCCCTCCCACCTTCTCGAAGATCGCCTGCACGACCGACTCGCGGGCCGTGATCTGGATGGCGGACCGCTCGAGCGACCCCATCGCGATCTGGGCTCGGCCGTCGCGCAGCGTCGACATGCTGGTCGATGCCGGTGCGGCCGGGAAGCGCACGACGTAGCGGTAGCCGCCCGACGTGTAGTTGATGACGTTCCCCGCGATCGACACGGGCGTGCCGTCCGGGAGGTCGAGGATCTTCATGGTGCTCCTTCGCAGGTCATTGCGGTGTGTACGCCGGGGTGAAGATGTTGACGATGAACTCGGGGCTGAACCGCTCGCCCTTGTAGGCGACCCACGGGTAGGTCGACTTGTCGACGTCCCAGCCGAGGGCCTTCGCCTCGGCCTCAGCGCGGGGCACCCGGCGACGTCGCAGCACCTCCACCCACTCGGCTTCGAGCCCCGTCCAGTAGCCGAGCGCGAGGGCGTCGTCGTCGGTGAAGGTGGCGCCAGCCCACGGGGCGCCGTCGACTTCGATGGTGATGCTGGCGTCGGAGCCGACGGGGAAGTCCCATGCGGTCACCGACTCGTTGTTGTGGAAGATCTCGACCTTCACAGGTCCCATCCCTTCGTGTAGTTGAGCATGCGGGAGAACTCGACCGGCGACTGCTCGGCGATGATCCGCCGCGCCAGGTCATGGCATTCGCCGGTGCCGTTCATCACCAGTACCCAGGCGTCGTGGTCCTCGACGAGTCGGCCGACCTCGGTATCCACCTGCACCTGCAGTTCGCAGCCGACGAACGTGAGGGTGCAGACTATGAGTCGCTATCAGCCGAGCGCCTGATACACCTGCTGCGCCAACGCCGCAGCGAGAACCGGTGGAACGGCGTTGCCCACCTGCCGGCACTGAGACACCTTGCCGCCAAAGAAGGCCGTGGCATCGGGGAACGACTGCAAGCGGGCGCCCTCGCGGACCGTGATGTTCCTGTGGTCGGACGGGTGGAAGAACATCCCGCTACCCGGGTGGTACATCCACGTGGTGATCGTCAGCGCCGGAATGTCCCACGACATGCGTCGATAGGCACTGCCGTAGCCACTCTTTGGCGCCAGGTGTGGAGGCAGGCACTCGGCGCCGTCGCCCGGACGGAGGTACGTGAGCCGTTCGCTCTGAGTCGCGCTGAGCTTCCACGCCACGTGATTGCTCACGGAGTCGGCTCCGTCGCGAAGCAACTTCTGGTAGTCGTTCTGGGGCTCACACGCGTACGGGCCGGGCGACTTACCTCCAGCCTCTCCAAGGCTGGGCAGGTCGCCAATCGCGTCTCGGATGGTTCGCCACCGATCACGGGGGAACAGCGAGGCATCCTCGACTGTCTCGCTGTGAGTCGGCGACGGCAGCGGGATCGGCGCTTCCCGGCCTGCAAGGAAGATCGCTCGGCGCCGTCGCTGGGGAACACCGAAATCCGCTGCGTTCAGCACGGCCGCCCGTGAGTGGTGGTAGCCGAGGTCATCCAGTGCCTCACAGATCTCCCGCTCGAACCGGCCGCCCTCCTTGACGATCATGTCCGGCACGTTCTCGATGAGGACCGCACGAGGTAGGAACGCCTCAACGAAGCGGAGGTACTCCTTGAAGAGGTAGTTCCGAGGATCATCCTGGAACCGCCCCTCGTAGTGCCGCCTAGCGCGATTGCGGCTGAAGCCCTGACACGGCGGGCCGCCGACGAGCACGTCAAGCTCCCCGCGCTTCATTCCGAGCCCCTCCATCAACGACACCGGGTCGAGGTCGGTGATCGACCCCGGCCAGCACGTCGCGTTCGGATGGTTCATCCCGAAGGACGTCAGACTGTCGCTGTCGAAGTCGTTGCCAGCGACCACGAGGAACTGCCCAGTCATCTCGAATCCGATTGAGAGGCCTCCGCAGCCCGAGAAGAGATCGACAACCTTCAGTGCCATGCAGCTGAGCGTACGCGAGGGGTGAGTGTCTGGTCCTCGAACCAGGTCAGTCGGTGTCGCATCGTTGTCCTCCCTTCGAGCGCCGCACCTCGTTGCGCGACCTCGTCATGTAGCCCTTCGGGGTGAGCACGATCAGCCCGTCCTTGATGAGGCGGATCACCGCACGATGCACCCAGAACGGCTGGATCTGCTGTTCGATCGCCTCCCGCTCGACCGCCTCCGCGATCGCGCTGAACGGCGCCGGTTCGATGTCGCGCGCGACGCGCCACACCATGTTGTTCGGGTTCTTCAGGTGCCTCATCGGTCGGTGACCTCGCTGTACTCGTCGGGGTAGCGCTCGGCGAGCCGCTTCGCCCGACGACGTAGTTCAGATTTCTCACACGGGGTAGGGCGGAAAAAGTGTCGACGTACACCAAAGGCGTAGCGCCGCTCGCCGAACAGCGCGTACTGGATGATGACGTCGTGGTCCCAGGCGTCGAAGTCCCACTCCTCCGGGTCGTTCGACGGCTCGCCGTCCGCGAACCCGACCCCGGCGGCGCGGGCGGCGAGCATCCCTCGCACCCACACGTCGCCGTCGATGGTGAAGATCGGTGGTGTCGGGTCGCCGTCCTCGGTCAGGTCGTCGAGCACCTTGATCTTGAACCTGACGAGGTTGCCGTCATCGTTCTCCTCGACGTCGAAGAACTCGCCGTCGCGCCAGTAGTCGGTGCCGGGGAGCGTGTCCCACAGCAGCGCGTCCATCGTCTCCTCGGAGACCTCGATGTGGTAGGTGATGTCGAACTCGGTCATGCGGCCCTCCGTGGGGGGTTGATGCTGAAGATGCTGGTCATGTCCACTCCCATTCCTCGGAGAGGCCGTGCTGGACGAGATCGTCGATGCCCAGCCGTCGCCCGCAGTCGTCGCACCACAGGTGCTCGTCGATCAGGTCGATCGTGAGCAGGTGCCGGCTCATGTCGACCGGTTCACGGACGATCACGGCGTCGACGTAGTAGTAGCCGCCCGACCGTCGGGCCCACAGCTTGAAGCGGAGCCCGCCGACGATCGGCTCGTCGAACACGAGATCGCCGACGTCGATGCCGAGGCTGCGCTTCGGCACCTCGTGCGACGCCCGGTGCTGGTTGAGCTCGCCGAGCAGGATCACCTTGTACTGGTCGTGATCCCAGGCGATGCCCTGCCGGTCCGGCAGCACGTCGGCCGGGACGCCGCTGCCACGGTCGAGCCAGCGGGCCGAGTAGGCGGCGAGCGCGTCGTAGGGCAGGTCGCTGTGCGACGAGCCCGGCGCATAGCGGTTGTCGGTGATGAAGATCTGCATCGGCCCTCCCTGGGTCAGATGTGGCAGTCGATGACGGCGAGCCACGCATCGTCGGGCATCGCTGCCCACATGCGCTCCCACCACGTCACGTAGTCGTCCTCGGTCTCGGGCGTCGAGCGGCTCATGCCGAACCAGCCCATCTTCCCCGGCTCGCGCCACACGCCCTCGGCCAGGAAGGCGTAGGTGCGGAGGCGACCCTTGGTGTAGGCGTTGATCCGCTCGTCCAGCGGCATCACCTCGTCCCACGGCAGGAGCTTCTCACCGTTGAGCACCTTGGCCTCGATCTTCTCGTGGTCCTCCAGCGCCTGACGGCTGGCTTCGGCCAGGACGGCGTGCTCGTCGATGTCACCCTTGCGGATGCAGTCGACCCAGCCAGGCTTGGCCCCCTCGGGGTTTCCCCATGACGGGCTGCCGGTGATGCCCTGCGCGCCGGCCTTGAGCGGCATGTAGCCGGTCCAGCGACCGCCGACGACCCACCAGTCCCACCGGCTGTTGGGGTTGTACGTGGTCCAGTCGTAGATGCGGTTGGTCTCCTCCTCGTACTGGTAGCTCGACGCCGCCTCCGGCCACTTGGCCTGGAGGTGCTCGGCCACCGGCCGGAGGTTCTCGGGGTCGATGGTCAGCCCGTCCTCGGCGGCGACGCAGTAGGGCCAGTTCCAGCGGTTGCGCTCGACGTCGAACGCCGGGGCGTCCTCGTAGTCCTTGTAGGGCTCGGCGACCGGCGTGTTCTCGTCGAACGGCGCGAGCAGGTCGGCCAGGATGCAGTTCAGGTCCTCGACGTCCTTCGGCTGGCGAGGCAGCAGGACCGTGACGGTGTAGTGGCTCATTTGGGTGTGTACTCCCCCTTCGAGAAGTCGTCGATGATCGACCTGAGCTTCAGGTCGGCGCTGTTGATGGTGTCGTGGTCGCCGGCGATGTGGCTGGTGGCATCGAGTCCGGCGCGCAGGGCCTGGATCTCGGGGGCGGTGAGCCGGACCGTGTACAGCTTCGGCGGGGGTGCCGGGAGGTCCTCGGTGGCGGCCTTCACCGCCTCGTCGATGGCGTCGTCGCCGACGTAGCCCCAGCACGAGTCGACCTCGTTGCCGTTGCGGTCCTCGACCCTGTAGCCGTAGCAGGAGCCGAGCCCCCACTCCTCGTGCTGGTCGAGTTCGGCCTCCATCTGTTCGACGATGCCGTCCTCGGTCCAGTCGGTGTTGCCCCATGCCTCGACGTGGTGTTCGGTGAACAGCATGACGCCGCACAACCCCGAGTCCCACGGGTCCTGCGGGCCGCCGAGGTTGAAGTAGAGGCCGCTGTGGTCGGTGACCGACACCGGACGGATGACGAGCGCCTGGTGCTCCTTGCGGCACCACTCCTCGAGCAGCGACCACTCGTCGAGCGTGACGGCGCCGGTGCTGCCGCAGCGTTCACAGTCGGCGACGACGGTGGTCGTGTCGTCGTCGAGGTAGCCGAGCCCCTTGCATGCCGGGCAGTCGATCTCGATGCGTTCCGGGTCGATCGTCTCGTCGCCGAAGCTGTAGTGCCGGTGGGGGAAGCCGAGCCACAAGAAGGCCCCGTCCCAGTGGCGGGGGTCCTCGCAGTCGGTGTCGCAGAAGATCGAAACGCTGTAGCCGTTGTCGAGCTCCCGGTGCTCTACCAGATCACCCATGATGGTGACCTCCTCTCAGTCGTGTGTTTGCGTGCCGTTTACACCCAGGCAGGTTCGAGGCTGGACGCCGGGAACGACGCCAGCTTCGCGATCACCTCGGCGGGCAGTTCCTCGCGCTTCCACGCCGAGCCGTAGTGGTAGCCGCACGTCGGGCACGGGAACCCGAGTAGCCCCTCCGGGTGCTCGTCCCGGCGCACCCAGCTGAGCATGTTCCAGCTGTCGGACCGCTGCCCCTCGAAGTGCTTGCCGTACGAGCGGGTCGGCTTCGACGGGTCGATCGGGCGGTCACCCCAGCCTTCGGCCCGCTGGTGTTCGCAGCCGGCGCTCATGTGGTTCAGGTGCCAGCGATCCCAGATCGCCATGAACTCGGCGAGCTGGGCGTCGGTGAAGTCGGCGCCCTTCGTCGTCCAGTCTCGCTCCTGCCAGTCCATGTCGATCTGGCCGCAGCTGCCCCAGCAGTCGCCGTTGTCCTTCGGCCCTTCGACGCCGGTGATGTGCAGCTCGCCCTCGTGGTCGATGACGGCACGTGCGAACACCGGGCGGGCGGTGCCCTTGTGGTCGATGAAGCGGGCGATGTAGTACACCCGCTCGAAGGTGAGCCTGCCCTCACCGCGGTCGATGTCGATGGACATTGATCAGCCTCCCTGCTGTTCGAGTTCGTACTGGGCTTCGGCGGCCTCGTCGTACTCGGCCCACTTGCCGTTGCGGAGGACGCGGCGCACCTTGTCGCACGCCGGCCCCCAGTCCCAGCCGTAGGTGTCGACGAGTTCTTCGATCACCTCGATGGCGTTGAGCGCACCGCGTGACTTCGACGAGACTTCCCGTCCGATCATCGCGGTGCGAGCGTCGGCGATGTTGCCGTTGATGATGGTGGTGGCGATCTCAGGCGGTCGCATCGTGAGCCTCCTTGCAGATGTGCATGATCCCGTCGCACTCGAAGTCGGGGCACTCCTCGTTCGGGACGCACAGGTCCTCGCTGTTGCCGATCCGGCCGCAGCTGTCGCAGTACATGCGCAGGTCCTCGTCCCACTTCCACCAGATGGCGAAGTGCATGTCGAACTGGCCGACGGCGTCGATGACGAACACGTACTCGAAGTCGACGCCGGGTCGTCCGCCGGTGTCCCGGGTGATGTCGTCGAGCACGCCGCGGGGCGTGTCGTTCTGGCCGGGGTGCCAGCCGAACTCGAACCGGTCGCCGTCGGGCGGTCGGCGGGTGTAGCCGAGGTCTTCGAGTCGTCGGCTGACGTTGTCGCCGATCATCGAGTCACACAGCGCGTTGTCGAGGTCGTTGCGGGCCCAATCGAGCCAGTCGTCGAAGTCGCTGTCCGGGGTGAGCATGTCGCCGTACTCGGACATCACGTAGCTCGGCGTCCAGCCGTAGCTGTCGCCGGTGGTCCGGTAGCACTTGCTGTGCTCGTAGTCGATGATCCACTCGTCACGCCAGGCCAGTTCGACCCCCTGGTCCTCGAGCTGTTGGAAGATGCGCGGGAACCGCTTGTCGATCGACGCCGACCCCCAGTCGTGCTGGCCGGTGTCGTAGCGGTGGTCGAGGCCGGCGCGCCACAGGGCGCGCTTCGGGTCGTAGTGCGGTGCGTTCGGCCGCAGCCAGAAGTCGCCGAGCACCACCATCGTCGTCCGATGGTTGCCGTAGCCGCGCTCGCCGTACTCGTTGCACCAGTCCCACTCGAACCGGTCGCAGATCTTGCGGATCGTCTCTTGTGAGAGCTCCATGATGAGCCTCCTCTCAGTTGTTCCAGGTCTCGACGTCGTGGACGACGCCGTCCTCGATGTACGCCAGCTCCATCTCGCGGAGCAGCACCCGCGCCCGGCTGAGCACCATCGCACGGGCGTCGCCGTAGCTGCCGACGACCCCACCTTGACGGTCCGGATCGAGCCAGCCAGAGACGCTGTAGCTGTACTGGCCCTGCATGCCGGACTCGTAGCCGAGTCGTTGCACGGTGCCGACGGCCATGCCGTTCAGCCAGACGGTGCGGATCATCACCACCTCCGGTCGATGATGTGGCGCAGCTGGTAGCGCCAGTTGATGTCGCCGCCGATGTCGGGCAGCGTGGTGGGCGGCTCGGGGAACTGGCTGGCCTCGATCATCGAGGCCGCCGACCCGTACGTCGTCACCTTCAGGCACCCGAGGTCCCGGTGGCCGAGGTCCTGGTTCTCGTACACGAGCACCTTGTCGCCCCGCTCGAACGCGCGGACGGCCAGTCGCGTGTACGCCTCGGCGTAGTAGCGGTCGTCCTCGACGTCGCCGCTGGGCTTGAGCCCGCCGATGAACTCGGCGAGCGAGATGGTGGTCACCATCGTCATGTCGGTCCCTCCTCGGGGTCGTCGTGGATGCGCTCGTCCTCGAAGCCGAGCTGTTCGTCGAGGTCGCTGGTCATGCGAACCGTCCTCTCGTGAGCATGCCGAGCCCTGCCCAGATACACATCGCGAGTCCGACGTTGCCGGTGAGCGCGAGTCCGAGCATCAGGGTGCGCCACATCCACAGGGTGCGGCGTCGGCGCTGCTGGCGGGTCATGTCCTCGCCACCAGTCGCAGCGTGATCGAGCCGGATGTGGTCGACACGGCGATCAGCTGCCAGTGGTGGGTGCGGTTCAGCACCCCGGTGGACAGCGTGATGTCGGCCGTGACCTCGTCGGCGTCCTCGTGCTCGGTGAGCACGACGTCGGCCCGGGCGGTGCCCTGTTCCGACAGGATCTGGACGCGCTCGCCGTTGCGGGGTCCATCGCCGGACCTGATGTCGTCGATGTGGATCATCCGTTCCTCCCGGGGCTGTACTGCACGTGGCCGGCCTCGCGCCAGATGGCGGCTGCGAGGCCGATCACTGCGATGGCGATGATGTAGCGCATGCTCAGTCCTTCCTGGTGACCTGCACGAACGGCACTTCGATGGCCGAGCCGGAGCGGATGCCGTAGTCGGTCATCATCGACTTCACGTCCCTGCTGTCGAGTGGTTCGTCGGTGGTGACGATCGCTGTGATGACGTAGGTGCGCATCAGGGGTCACTCCTCGCTGGTGAGGTGGATGGTGCCGTCGTCGCCGATGTAGGCGTTGTCGTCGCCCATCGGCTGGCACAGCTCGGTGAGCCGTTGCCCGTCGGGGCCGCAGCCGCGGTCCCAGAACCCTGCACCGTGGTGGTTGCGGGTGAGCCACAGGTCGTGGCCCAACTGCCCTGGCGTGATGCCGAGGCGTTCGATGATCTCGTCGACCTCGTCGCTGAGGAAGTCGCGGATCTGCTTCTCGGCGGCTGCGACCGCGGTCAGGTTCCACTCGGCGTCGGTGTCGTCGATCGAGTCGTGCACGGTGTTGCCGTCCTCGTCGCTGACGCTGGTGGACCAGCTGGCGCACTCGAGGTACGCCCATGCTGCTTCGTGGATGTCGGGCTCTCGCACCGTTCCTCCTTGAGTGCTCTCGACCGCACACCGCCGGGGGGCGGCTGGTGTACGGGCGGCGTCCACTCAGGGTTGCGCATCGGTGCCCTCGGGCACTTGGGCCGACTCGTGCTGGACGACGACGGTCAGGTCGAGCCTGACGTGGTTCGCCTTCAGCCAGCCGGCCCCTCGTGCGTAGGCCATGCAGTCGGTTCGTGAACCGCCGGCTGCCTCCACCACTGCTCCCAGTAGAGCCTGGAACGTGATGTCGGACGGCCCGTCCTCGATGGTCACCGTCACCCTGCCCATGGCCACTTCTCCTCGCTGATCCTGGTGCCGTCCTGACGCATGTGCAGACCCTCGTGGCCCGCCGGCAGGACGCAGGTCACCGAACACCGGTGCGCCATCACCCTCCGGATGCGCTGGTCCCGGACCTCCTCAGCCCGGGCCTCCGTCACCGTCTCCACCCACACCTCCTTCCGTCACCAGTCCTTCAACCAGCCTGGCGGCTGGCTTCGGACCCTCGAACACACCTACACAGGGGGACCCCAGGGGAGAGGTACACCCCCCATCCCGAAACTGACGGCGCGCGCAAACACCCCGAACACGTGAGACACCCATCCCACGCCATGAGACCCACCACACCTCGCACACCACACCAGACACCACACAGACCCCTGGAGGGGCCTGGAGGCCCTTCGCGTCGTCTTCTCGTTATGACAATTCCCCTGGTCAGGGGGGGTGGGGGTGGGTG
>ERZ761584.207-NODE-207-length-21952-cov-5.804905_pt1 | contig 21952 bp, 25 predicted proteins | sample MGYA00512168_ERZ761584 | MGnify/ENA primary metagenome ERZ761584 (study PRJEB28899, sample SAMN03785564) | bioreactor sludge metagenome | biome: EBPR Sludge; feature: EBPR Bioreactor; material: 0.22µm filtered reactor supernatant | place: Saint Lucia: Queensland...
CGGCGATGGCGCCGACCATCAACGAAGGCCGCGAGCTGCTCAAGGCAGGCGCGCTGGCATCGATCTACGCGCTGCTCGACACGGTGCGCACGTCGAAGGGCCTCGCGCGGATCAAGGCCGCCGAGGCGATTCTCGATCGCGTTGGGCTCCCGCGTGTTCAGAAGGTCGAGGGCAGCGTGACGCCAGCGCTCGACCTCTCGAAGCTCAGCGACGACGAGCTCGACAGACTCACCGAGCTCACCGCGAAGGCAGGTGGAGCGTGAGCGCATCGGCCGCTGGACTCATCATCGCGTGCGTGCTCGCGCCGGTCTCCGTGTTCGTCGCGCACGTGCTCACCCATGCGACGCGCGCGCTCAAGCAAGCGAACGAGAAGCACCGCGAGGCGCAGCGGCTGTTCGCGAACGCCCAGCTCTTGCGCTCGGACGAAGATCGTGTCGCCGAGCTCGCGTTTATGGCGTGGGGCTACGAGCAGCGCTTTAACGCTGCCGTGCGCGAGATCGCGCGGCTCGAGCGTGAAGCGCAGCGCGCTCGACGTGTGCCACGGCTGTTGTGGGCGCTCGCCGGCGTCGGCGCTGCGGTGATCGTGCTGGCGCTGCTGAGGTGGATCGGATGAGCGAATTCGCAGGACAGAATCGCGTTGTGCTCGCGTCGGTCGATCGCGTCTCGACGCACACCCATCGCCTCGACGTCGTCGAGTACTCGTTTCCCGACGGATCGACGGAGCGTTACGTCGAGGTGCACGAGTCGTGGCCCGACGGGCTGAGCATGGACCGACGCGTCGCGCTCACCGACGCCGTGCACGCGCTGCTCAACCTCGGCGAAGACGAGCTGTTCGTGGTGGGCAATCGCTCGCCGCATCACGGCACGGAGAGCACGCGATGAGCGAGCCCGTCACCAAGCCGTTTCGGTGCGACGAATGCGGCGCACTCGTGCACCGCGCGCACCCGCGTCCGGGTGCAACGTGGGCTGTGCGCTACGGCGTCGAGATGCCGCTACCGCCCGACGTGTTCGTTCCGACGTGCGCAAATTGCGGACAGTGGTTTGTCGACGGGAAGCTCGCCGATCTCATCCAGAAACGGCTCGAAGAAACGCTCGCGTTCACGGGAGGTTCCCGGTGACCATCGCGCTCACCGTACCTTCGCGCGCCGACGTCGACCGCGAGCGCGTGCGTCGTCGAGGCCTGCGCGAGTTCGTTCGCCTCGCGTGGCCGCACGTCGAGCCCGCGGCGCTCGTGTGGAATTGGCACCACGACGCGATGTGCGAGCACCTCGAAGCGGTCTTTCGCGACGAGATCGAGTCACTGGTGATCAACGTGCCGCCAGGCATGAGCAAATCGTTGATCTGCTCGGTGCTCTGGCCCGCGTGGGTGTGGACGCAGCGGCCCGACTGGCGCTGGATCACCGCGAGCTACGCGGGCGACGTCGTGCTCCGCGACGCGCGCAAGTCGAGGACGCTGATCGAGAGCGACTGGTATCGCGAGCGATGGCCCGAGGTGCAATTGCCGAGCGACGCGAGCGCGAGCAAGGCCGTTGGCTCGTACTACACGACCGCGGGCGGGATGCGCTTCTCGACGACCGTGCGCGGCTCGGTGACGGGCCAGCACGCCGACGCGCATGTGATCGACGACCCGCACGATCCCGCGGGTGTCGCCTCGACGGCCGAGCTCGAGGCCACGATCGCGTGGCACCGCGAGACGATGCCGAGCCGCTTCCGCGACCCGAAGCACCCGCGCAAGGTGCTCGTGATGCAGAGGCTCCACGAGCGCGACCTCACGAGCGAGCTCATCCGCGACGGCGCGACGGTGCTCTGTCTCCCGATGCGCTTCGAGCGCGCGCACCCGCACGTCTACGCGCGCGACCCGCGCACGACCGAGGGCGAGCTGCTCATGCCCGAGCGCTACCCCGAAGCGGTCGTCACGAAGCTCGAGACGAAGCTCGGCCCCACCGCGAGCGCCGCGCAGCTCAGGCAACGCCCATCGCCCTCCGGCGGCGGCATCTTCAAGCAGGAGTACTTCGCGCGCCGCTGGACGCATCTTCCAACGGGCGGAGTGTGGACGATCAGCGTCGACGCCGCGTTCAAGAAGACCGACGACTCGGACTTCGTCGCGATCCAGGCGTGGCTCAACGTCGGCACCACGCACTACCTGGTCGACCAGGTGCACGGGCGATTCGGGTTCTGGGACACGTGCAAGCAGCTGATCGCGTTCTGCGCGAAGTATCCCAAGGCAGTCGGCAAGCTGATCGAGGACAAAGCCAACGGGCCCGCGATCATCGACACCCTCAAGCGGATGGTCCAAGGTCTCGTCGCGATCGAGCCCGAGGGAGGCAAAGAAGCGCGCGCGGCTGCGAGCGAACCGCTGTGGGCTGCGGGCAACGTGGTGATCCCCGACGAGCACCACGCGCACTACGACGACGGGCGTGTTGGTGCGCCGTGGGTACCTGCGTTCGTGGCTGAACATCTCGCATTTCCGCGGGGCGCAAACGACGATCAGGTGGATGCTGCGACGCAATACCTGACGCGCAACGCGGGTGCGTTCGCAGCTGCGCTCGAGGGCGCGATGTCCAAGCTCTATGGAGGCTCGACGTGAGCATTTTCGAAACCGTGATGAAGCGGGTGGATTCGTGGGTGAACCAGATCACTGGAGTGAGTGCCACCGGCGGTCGCAACGCGTTCACGTTCACGGGCTCGGGCGCGATCGACGACGGCACGCTCACGGATCTCTACGAAGAGAATCCCATCATCGCGCGCATCGTCGACGCGGTGCCCGACGAAGGGACGCGTCAGGGGTTCTCGATCACTGGGCTCGACACTGCGCAGAGCTCGCTGGTGAACGGACTGCTCGACGACCTTGGTCTTGGTGCGGCCGTCGCCGAAGCGTGGGCGTGGGGACGGCTTTACGGCGGAGCGCTGATCTTCGTGGGGGCTGACGATGGGATGCCTGTCGACACCCCGCTCGACGCTGACCGCGTGCGCGCGCTGCGGTTCCTGCGCGTGGTCGAAAAGCAGTACGCGTTCCCCGATCGCTACGTGAACGACCCCACAAGCGCCACGCACGGCGACGTCGAGCGCTGGCGCTTCCACGACCCCGAGACCGGGCGCGTGTCGCTCGTGCACCGCTCGCGCGTGATCCGATTCGACGGCGTGCGGACCTCGCTGCGTCGCCGCCGACGAAACAACGGGTGGGCGCACAGCGAAGTGCGGCGCGTGCTCACGGTCCTCTCGCAGTACGAGGGAGGCTGGGCGTCGGCGCTCACGCTGCTCAACGACGCGTCGCAGGGGGTGTTCTCGATCAACGACCTGTTCGCCATGCTTGCGTCGGACAAGAACGACCTACTGCGAAAGCGGCTGCAGTTCATGGACGAGACGCGCTCGGTGTCCCGCTCGATCATGCTCGACGCGAACAGCGAGAAGTACGAGCGCGTCGAGACGGGCACGCTTGCGGGGCTGCCGGGCGTGCTCGATGGGCTAACGCTCAAGCTCGCGCAGGCCGCGCGCATCCCCGTGACGATTCTGATGGGGCAGGCGCCCGCGGGTCTCAACGCGACGGGCGACTCGGACATTCGCTGGTTTTACGATCGCATCCGGACCGAGCAGATCAACGTCCTCAAGCCGCGGCTCGAGCGAATCGTGAGACTCGCGATGCGCGCGCAGGGAGTGACCGAGCCCGAGTCATGGGGCGTCAATTTCGCTTCGCTGTACCAGCTCACCGACAGCGAGAAGACGGACATGCGCTCGAAGCAATCGGCGATCGACGTCGCGTACATCAATGCGCAGGTGCTCACGCCCGAGGAGGTGCGCGCGTCGAGGTTCCGTCCCGAGGGGTACAGCACCGAGACCTCGATCGACGACGACTCGACGACGGGGCCCGACGCGGGCGAGCTCGGCGACGTCGCCGCTGGCGTCGTGCCCGAAGACGCGCTTGCGGTGGTCAAGAGCGTCGCGGCACGCGAGATCCCACGCGACAGCGGACTGCAGGCGATCCTCGCGGCGATGCCTGGGCTCGCGATCGAGCAGGCGGAGCGGATCATGGGCGAGGCGGGCAAGACGTTTTTCACCACGCCCGATCCCCTCGCCCAGCCCGAGCTCGAGCAGCTGCGCGCCGAGAACGCAGCGCTCAAGCGATCGGTCCACGGGCTCAAGACCTGGAACAGCCGGATCGTCCAGCGCGCGCGCGACGGAGGCCTCGAGCTCGGCGGCCTGGTCGACCGTCCCCCGACCGAGGTGGCCGAGGGCGACGACCTGCAAGAGGGCGACGTCGTCGCTGTTCCGGCGGAGCCCGCGCCCGCCCCGGCGGACGCTCCCAGCGCCCCGGCAGACGCCGAGAAGGCCGACGGACGAGCGGACGCCCATCCGTCGCTCGTGGGTGCCATGCGCGACGCCTTCGCGGCGGAGCTGAACGGCGTGCTCCCGCGTGTGCTTCGCAACCGGGCGGCCACGGACGAGCCCTCGTCGGCGGTCCCTGCGCGCAGCGTGGCGGTCGTGCTGCCGTTGCCTGCGAACGGGTGCGAGGCGCTGGCGACGGTCGCTCAGCTCCCGCTCGACCAACTGCACGTCACTCTCGCCTACTTCGAGCAGCTCACCGACGAGCAGCTCGCGGCGTTGCGCTCCGTGGTGGCTGCGTGGGCGAAGTACACGCTCCCGATCTTCGCGAGCCTCGACGGGCACGGCCGGTTTGCGGGCGAAAACGGCGCTGACCCGGTCTACGTCGCCGTGGACGCGCCTGAACTCTCGAGCGCCCGCGCGTGGCTTCTCGCTCGTCTCCTGGACGCCGGGCTCATGCCGAGCACCAAGCACCCGTTCGTCCCGCACGTCACGATCGCGTACGTCGCGCCGGGCGTCGAGCTCGAGCAAGTGGGCGAGCCCACCACCGTCACGTTCGACGGCGTCGCTGTGTGGCGCGGCGAAGAGCGCGACGAGCCCATCAAGCTCGGCACGGTCACCCCATGAAACGCCGCCCTCGCGTCCCTCCCCCGGTGCCTCCGCGCGGCCCGATCGCGACGTACACGAAGCTCCTGCGCTCGATCGAGCGCGACATGGACGCGGGCATCCGCGCGGCGTTCGAGCGAGAGACGGGCGTGCGTCTCGACAGCCCCGCGGACGGCGGACTGCCCACGATCGACGACGACCTGATCAAACGCCTGACGCGGATCATCACGCAGCTCGTGAAGAGCGTGGTGCGTCGCAAGGACCTCGTGAAAACGCTGGTCGAAGTCGCGCGGCGCACGGACAGGGTCGCGGCCGAGAACCTCGTGCGGCAGGTGCGCGCGGTGCGAGGGATCGACCCCGCGCCCGCGGATCCACGCAAGGCGAAGCTGAGCGACATCTTCCGCGAGGAGCAAGTGAACCTGATCCGCTCGCTGGCCGACGAGAAGTGGCGACGCGTGCGGGGAGTGCTCGACGAGCACCGCGGGGCGCGCGTGCAAGACGTCGCCAAGCGCCTGCGCGAAGAGACGGGCGCGTCTCGCTCGAAGGCCGAGCTGATCGCGCGTGATCAGGTGCTGAAGCTGAACGCGTCGATCACCTGGGAGCGCCACACTGCCGCAGGAATCACCGAGTACGAGTGGTCGACGTCGGGCGACGAGCGCGTGCGACCGGGACACGCGCGACTCAACGGCAGGCGGTTCAAATACGCAGACCCGCCCGTCGTCGACGAGAGCGGGCGCACGGCAAATCCTGGAGAGGACTATTCCTGTCGCTGCGTCGCGGTGCCTCTCATCCCCGACTGATCGTATCCGCGGGCGTGTCTGTGTGACGTAGCGATAGACCGCACGCGCGACGCACGCTCAGCCCTGCAATGGCGCGCGTGCATCGGTTCGACGTTGGGTCTGTCCGCGGAGTGGAACGCACTCCGCAGGGCGGCTTGCGCGTGCCCGCTGCGCTGACGCGTACGGGCGTGTTCGTCTACCGCGACAGCGAAGGTCGCGAAGTCCGCGAGTATCGCCCCGCCGATGAGGTGTTCGCGCCCGAGTCGCTCGCGACGCTGCGCGGCGCGCCCGTGACGGACCTCCACCCGAGCGAGCCTGTGACGTCGGCGAACTGGGCCGCGCTCGCGAAGGGCCACGTGTGCGACGCGATCGCGCCCGAGGGCGAGCTCGTCGTTGCGGAGCTGCTCGTGCAGGACGCGACGGAAGTGCTGCTCGTCGAGCGCAAAGAGCGCAGCGAGATCTCGTGCGGGTACACTTGCGACACCGACGAGACGCCGGGCACCACGCCCGAGGGCGAGGCGTACGACCGCGTGCAGAGGGGGATTCGATACAACCACGTGGCTCTCGGGCCCCGTGATTGGGGCCGCGCTGGCCCCGATGTCGCGCTGCGAATGGACGACGCGCGGCAGGTCATTGCGACGAAGGAGACCAGCATGGGGCTGAAGGCGTTGAAGGTTCGAGGCCGAGAGTTTCGGCTCGACAGCGAAGAGGAGATGGCTGCCGCGCAGACCGCCGTCGCAGGCATGGAGGCCGAGAAGGCGAAGGCGGACATGGACACGTCCGACCTCGCCGCTCAGCTCGAGGCGCTCAAGCAGCAGAAGGCGGCCCTCGAAGGGCAGATCGCCGCGCTGCAGGCGCAGCTCGCCGAGCCTGTGACCGAGGCCGAGGTGCCTGCGATGGTGCAGGACTCGCTCATCACCAAGCGCCTCGCGCTGATCGAGAAGGCCTCCAAGGTGCTCGGCGCCGAGGTGAAGCTCGACGGCAGGTCGGCCGACGAGATCAAGCGCCTCGCGCTCGAGAAGGCCAAGGTCTCGCTGCCGAAGGACGCGACCGCGGCGTACGTCGACGGCGCGTTCGACGCTCTCGCGGTTCGCAACGATGCGTTCGCCGCGTCCGTCGTGGGCCTGCCCCCGGCGGGCACCAGCGGCGCGCGCGCGGACGGCGCGGCCGACAGCTCGGCCGACGACTACGACCCGCGCAAGCGGATGGAATCGGGGCGCGAGAAGCGCTTCGCAGAAGGAGGCGTTCGATGAGCATTCAGACGAGCTACGACGCAGGCCTCGCCGCTGCGCGTGAAGGCATGATCGCGGACAGCGGCCGCACGGACGTGACCTCGAAGGTCGCGCACGAGTCGATCACCGCAGGCCGCTTCACGACGCGACAGGCGAACGGGCGCATCAAGCTCCCGGCCCTTGCGACGGACATCACCGGCGGCGTCGGCGAGGGCTTCGCTGCGCTCGACACCGCCCGCGAGGGCGCGATCGGCACGGGCGGAAGCGCTCCGTGGGTCGCGGGCGACGTGGTGCCCGTGCTGCGCAAGGGGCGCATCTACGTGGTGCCCGAGACGGCCTTCAACGAGGGCGAGCAAGTCCACGTCCGCTACGGCGGCGTGGGCGAGAAGGGCGCGGTTCGCAACGCCGCGGTCGCGAGCGAGACGGCGATTCTGCCGGGCGCTGTGTTCCGCAACTCCGGCAGCGCGAGCGGGCTCGCGATTGTCGAGATCAACCTGCCCTGACGGGCACGAGGTAAACGACAATGGCACTTCGCTCCCAGCGGTTGGACTCGATCAAGCACCGAGTCCTCTCCCTCAACGGCCAGCTGCCCGAGAACGAGCGTCTCGACGCGAACGAGGCGATGCTCTTCGCGCGCCAGCTCGAGTCGATCGACGCGAAGCTCTACGAGGTCAAGTACCCGAACCTCAACTGGTCCGAGATCGTTCCCACGCAGGACGGCATCTCGGACGGTGCGGAGACGTACACGTACCAGGTCGTGGACATGGTCGGAAAGGCGAAGCTCGTCGCGAACTTCGCCGACGACCTGCCGCGCGCCGACGCGAGCGGCCGCGAGGTTTCCGCGAAGATCAAGCACCTCGGCGCGTCCTACGCGTACTCGATCCAGGACATGCGCCGGGCGAAGCACTCGGGCGTCCAGATCGATGAGATGCGCGCGCGTGCGGCGCGCCGCGCGATCGCCGAGTTCGTCGACGAGGCGGTCATGCTCGGCGTTCGCTCCGAAGACGGCACCGTGATCAACACGGGCTTCGCGAACAACGCGTCGGTGTCGCTCACCACGGTCGTCACCGGCAACTGGGCGACCGCGACCGGCGATCAGATCGTCGACGACGTGCTCAAGATGGAGCGCGAGATCATCACCGCGTCGAAGGGCGTCGAGCGCCCCGACACGCTCGCGCTGCCTCCGTCGCGCTTCGCGCTCGCGAGCACCAAGCGCATGGGCTCATCGCTCAACGACGTGACCGCGCTCGACTTCATCCTCAAGAAGTCGGTCGGCATCCGAAAGGTCGTTACGAACTACCGCCTGGAGACGGCCGGCGCGAGCTCCGTCCCGCGCATCATCGCGTACTCCGCGAACGTCGAGGCCGTCGCGGCGATCGTCCCGATGGAGTTCAACTCCCTCCCGCCCGAGGCCCGCAACCTCGCGCTCATCGTGAACTGCGAAGGCCGCTGCGGCGGCGTCGCGTGGCGCCTGCCGGGCTCGGCCCGCTACATGGACGGCACCTGATGCGGTTCGTGAACCGCTACACCGCTCCGATCGACGGCGTCGCGCCAGGCGAGAGCGGCGACTTCGATCCCGCGAGCCCTTCGGTCAGCGCTCTGCGCGCGGCCGGGCTGCTCGAGCCGTGCGAGGGTGAGACCTCGGACGTCGAGCCGACCGCCGCGGAGGTGCGCGCGTCGATCACTGCGGCGAACGTGGAGATCGAGCAGCAGCGCAGCGTCATCGAAGGGTTGCGCGCCGAGCTCGAGGAGTCTCGCGCTTCCGCTGCGAAGAACGCGAGCGCGATGCAGAGCTCGATCGACGAGCTCGTTCGCGAGCTGCGGAAGGCCGACGCGAAGGCGTCGAGCGCGGCCGCGGAGCGCGACGGCATGCTCTCGGAGCTGAACACGCTCCGCGCGCAACTCGCGGCGAAGACCGAGAGCGCGCCGACGGCTGAACCAGCGAGCGCGCCCGAGGCCCCGACCAAGAGCGCGCCGACGGCTGAACCAGCGAGCGCGCCCGAGGCCCCGACCAAGAAGGGCAAGGGCTGAGCGATGGTCACCCTCGCGTCGTTTCGCGTGGCGTTTCCCGAGTTCGAAGGGGCGAGCGACACGCTCGTCCAGGCGAAGCTCGACGAGGCGACCACCGCGCTCGACGAAAGGGTGTTCGGCGTGCGCTTCGACGAAGCGGTGAGGTATCGAGCGGCTCACACGCTCGCGATCTCGCCGTTTGGTCAAAACGCGCGCCTCGTGGCGAAGGACGGATCGACCACCTACGGAACGCAGTTCGACGCGGTCTGCCGCGCGTGCGCTGGCGGTCCGTGGGTCGTGGGGCAACTGCCATGAGCGCGTCGATCACCGATCGAGATCATGGTCTCAAGGCGCTCGTCGAGCGCATCGGCAAGCTCTCGAAGGCCTCGGTGCGCGTCGGCGTCCTCGAAGACAAGGGCGCTGAGTCGAAGAGCGCGAGCGACGAGAGCCAGTCGGCGAAGACCGTGATCGAGGTCGCGACGATCCACGAATTCGGCGCGCCCGCCGCGGGCATCCCCGCACGATCGTTTCTGCGCGGCACCGTCGACGAGCAGATGGCTGAGATCCGCGCCGATCAGCACAAGATCGCGGTCGCGGTGATCTCGGGCAAGCTCGACCTGCGGCGTGGGCTCGATCAGCTCGGCGCGCGTATCGCAGCGAAGATTCAGCAGCGCATCGCACGCGGCATCCAGCCTCCGCTGTTGCCTCGCACGATCGCGCGCAAGGGCAGCTCAAAGCCCTTGGTCGACACGGGCCAGCTCCGCTCTTCGATCTCTTGGGAGGTCGAGACGTGATCGACTACGCCGCGCTCGAGCTCGCCCTCGTCGAGTGGACGAAGACGCACTCCGGACTGACGCAGGTCTTCTGGGAGAACGCGCCGCGGCCGTTCGCGCAGAAGGCCTACGGCGTCCTCGCGTGGGTCTCGGCGACGTCGCAGGGCGTCGCGGAAACGACGTACGCAGAGAGCGTCGGCGCGCCCTCGGGACAGCACTACGTGCCCACGACGACGGACCACCAGGTGCTCGTCGTGCAGATCGCTGCGGAGGCTCCCGTCGAGCAAGTGCAGGCCTCCGCGCGCGCTGCGATCGAGCAACTGCGCGTGCGCGCTCGCTCGCCTCGTGCGCTCGAAGGCCTCGCCGCGATGGGTCTGGCGCTCGCGTCGATCGGCACCGCGCAGCGCGCGGACTACGCTGCGGATCAGCACATGGTGCAGCGCTGGCTCGTCGAGCTCCGGCTCAACGCAGCGAGTTCGTACACGGACACCGAGGGTGCTGGCTCGACGATCGAGCACACCGAGCTCGTGCCCACCAACGTTCGCAATCCCGCGGACGTGAACGTCGACCCTGATCTCGTCCCCACCGAAGAGGTGCCCTGATGCCGCTCTCTGATCTCGTCACCGTCAACATCACCGCAGAGACCAGGACGCCCACCCAAGAAGGGTTCGGCACGCTCCTCATCGCGGGCTATCACACGAAGTACGTCGACCGCGTGCGGAGCTACACGAGCCTCGCAGGCCTCGTGAGCGACGGATTTGCGACGACCGACCCGATTTACAAGGCCGCGGCCGTCGCGTTCAGCCAGAACCCGCGGCCCGAGCGCATCAAGATCGGCCGTCGTGCGTCCGCGCCGTCGCAGTCGATCCGCATCACGCCGACCGTGACGACGCAGGGATTCGTCTATCGACTCACCGTCGACGGCACAGCGCTGACGTACACCGTGCTCGCGGCCGCGACGACCACGACGATCGCGACTGCGATCGCCGCGTTGATCGATGCGCTCGCGACTGCGACGGCCTCGAGCTCGGGCGCGAACATCACGGTCACGCCGCAGGTCGCGAACACGCTCGTGTCGATCGAGAGCTGGTCGCCAGAACTCACGGTGCAGGACCTCACCGCGGACCCCGGCATCGCTGCGGACCTCACCGCGATCAACGCGGCGGACCCCGACTGGTACGGGCTCGCGCTGGACTCGAACAGCAAGGCAGAGATCCTCGCCGCGGCCGCGTGGGCCGAGTCCAACAGCAAGCTCTTCGTCGCGCAGAGTGGCGACAGCGACGTGCTCGCGGCGCCGACGACGGACGTCTTCGGCTCGCTGCAGGCGAGCGCGTACGGGCGCACGGTGCCTGTGTTCCACCCGTCGATCTGCGCGCAGTGGATCGCGGTCGGACTCATGGCGCAGCGCTTCACGTCGCAACCGGGATCGGATACGTGGGCGTACAAGACGATCGCGGGCGTCGCGGTGTATCGCGCGCTTACGTCGACCGAGCGCGCCAACGCGCTCGCGAAGGCGGCGACGATCTACGAGACCAACGCGGGCGTGAACGTCACCGTGGGCGGCAAGGTCGCGGGCGGCGAATGGGCCGACGTCGTGCGCGGGCTCGACTGGCTGCGCGCGCGCCTGCGTGAGCGGGTGTTCGGCGTGATGCTCGCGTCGCCGAAGGTCCCCTACACTCAGTCGGGGATCGACACCGTCTGCGAGGCCGTGCGCGGCGTGCTCGACCTGGCCGCGAGCCCCGCGGTGCAGCTGCTCAGCGACGGGACGCAGAGCGTGCTTGTGCCGAAGGTCGGCAGCGTGAGCACCACCGACAAGCAGAACCGCACGCTGAGCAACGTGCAGTGGTCCGCGAAGTTGGCGGGCGCGATCCACCTCGTGACCGTCAACGGCACCGTCACCCCGTGATCTGAAGGAGCAAGACGATGGGACTCAAGACTTTCAGCGCCAACGAGGTTTCGCTCTCGATCGCGGGCCGTGTGATCAACAGCGGATTCGCTGACGGCGACTTCGTGAAGGTCGCGATGGCGAGCGACGCGTGGTCCGACAAGGCTGGCACCGACGGCGAGGTCACGCGCTCGAAGACGAACGATCCCCGCGCGGACGCGAGCGTGTTCTTGATGCAAACGTCCGACGGCAACGACCTGCTCGCGCAGATCTACGCTGCGGATCAGGCCGCTCCGAATGGCGCCGGCGTCGGGCAGTTTCTGCTGCGCGACCAGTTCGGGCGCACCGTGATCCGCGGGCAGTGCTTCATCATGAAGCTGCCCGAGGTCTCGCGCGGTCGCGAGGCAGGCACCTGCGAATGGAAGCTCCGCTTGATCGTGTCGGAGTTCACCGTCGGCGGCAGCTCGACGGTGGGAGTCTGATCGATGCGCGAGCTTCAATCGCAGATCAAACGCTGCGGCGACTTCGAGTACGAGGTCACGCCGCTGCCTGCGGGCAAGGCGCTGCAGGTCGCACGGCGGCTGGGCAGAGCCGTCGCGCCCGCGCTCACCAAGCTCGGCTCGCTCGACGCCAAGGCCGAGTCGCTGAGCTCGCTCGGCGAGGCGCTCGAGCAGCTCTTCGACGGGCTCACCGACGACGACGTCGCGTTCGTGAATCGCGCGTTCAGCGAATGCACCGCGATCGTCGACGGTGACGCGCGGCCGCAGCTCTCCAGGATGTTCGACGCGCACTTTCAGGGCGCGCTCGACGCGTGGTGGGAGTGGATGCGCTTCTCGTTGGAGGTGAACTTCGGCCCTTTGGTCAAAGGGCTCGGCGCCAGCGTCGGCGCTCGAGCGAAGGCCGCGGGGTAATCACGTTCGAGCTGCCGAGCGAGATCGAGTGGGCCCTGCACCGCGTCGCGGTCTCGGGCCGGTATCACGACTCCCTCGACACAATCGCCTCGCGCTGGTCCCTCGCTGATCTCTACGACGCACACGACGTGCTCGATGCACTCGAAGACGCAGAGGCGGAAGCCTGGGAGCAAAGCAGATGAGCGAAGGTGGCGGAGCACTCAGGGAAATCGCAGCTCGATTCGGGATCGAGTTCGACGACGAAGAGCTCTCGAAGGGCGTGCAGTCGATCGGCGGCGCGATCGATCGGCTCAAGGAATTCGGACAGCTGCTCGCTGCGAACGAGTTCGTGCAGCGCGTGCGCGAGTTCGCGGACCAGTTCGAAGAGCAGGCCGGGCGCATCGACGACACGTCGCAAACGCTCGGGCTCACCGCGGCGGAGTTTCAGGCGTTGGGCTACGCTGCCGAGCAGGGCGGGCTCAACGCTGAGCAAGCGACAGCGTCGTGGGCGACGCTGAATCGAAACATCGCGGCGGCCGGAGCGGGCGGCAAAGCGCAGGCGGCGGCCTTCAGCGCGCTCGGGATCACGCTCAAGAACGCGGACGGCTCGACGCGCTCGATGCGCGACGTGGCACTCGAGCTCGCGCCTGCGCTCGAAGGCATCACCGATCCCGCGCGCCGCGCGTCGCTCGCGCAGCAGCTGCTCGGTGAAAACGGGCGGCGACTGCTCACGATCATGAAGGACGGCGAAGGGGGGATCGCCGCGCTCACCGCGGAGTTCGAGCAGCTCGGCGGCGCGCTGTCGCAAGAGTCGATCGAAGCGGCCGGCGCGTATGGCGACGAGATGAATCGGCTCCGCGTTGCGCAGGACGGACTACGCGCGACCCTCGCGACGGCGCTCCTGCCCACGCTGACAGCGGTTGCGCAGACGACCCGCGAGTGGATGGTGACGATCGGCGGGATGTTGAGGCAGAGCGAGGCGGCGAAGGCCGCGCTCCTCGTGCTCGGCGCTGTCGCGGCCGCGGTCGCGCTCAAGGTGTTGATCGCGTGGGCGCCCGTGTTGATCCCGCTCGCGAAGATCGCGTTGATCGTCGCCGTGGTGATCCTCGTGCTCGACGACTTGATCACCACCGTGAACGGTGGCGACAGCGCGACACGGCGGTTCATCGACGGGATGCTCGGCGCGGGCGCGACTGTCGGCATCGTGAACGGCCTCGCCGAAGGCTGGGAGGCGCTGAAGTTCATTCTTGCTGAGGTCGTGACGTGGGGCTCGCGTGTGTGGCGCGAGCTCGGCGACAATCTGACGTACGCGCAGCAGTGGTTCGGCGATCTCTTCGCGTCGATCGACCGTTGGTTCTCGACGGTTGGTGACGGGATGTTCGCGGGCATCTGGCGATCGTTCACGTCGTTCTTCCGCAGCGTGGGACAGGCGCTCATGCGCATCCCAGGTATGTCCGCTCTCTCGAACATCTTCGGCGAGATCGGATCGAACATCCGCATGGCGTACAACCTGCCCGGCGGCGCGCCGCAGCGTCCGACCGCGCCGGGCACACAGGCGGCGACCACGCGCGCGCCGGCGGCCGCGCGCACGACGAACGTGCAGCAGCAGAATCACACGACGATCAACGTGAGCGGCGCGGGCGATCCCGCTGCGGTCGCGCGCGAGGTTGATCGTCGGCAGCGCGAGACGCAGAACGCGGGGCTGCGCGCGGCGCAGGGTGCTCTCACGCGGGAGGCTGGCTGATGGCGTCCACGATCCTCGTTTACGAGCGCGCGCCGGGACAGCTCGAGCAGCTCGAGCTCGATGTGTGCGAGCGCCAGGGGCACGAGAAGAGCTCGACGGTGACCGAGCGCGCCGTCGAGGTCGGAGCGTCGATCACCGACCACGTCAGGCCCAACCAGAACACGCTCACCCTCGAAGGGTGGATCAGCAACACGCCGATCACCGAGGGCGGCGTGACGCGCGGGCGCTACCAGCGACTGTCGAGCGGCGGCGCGAACGTCCTGCAATTTCCCTCGCCCTTCGATCGCGTGCGCGACTGCGACGAGGTGCTGTCGTGGATGATCGACAGCGCGCCGCTCGTCGACGTCGTCACGTCGCTCCGCACGTACCAGCAGATGATCGTGCGGCGATTCAAGGTCGACCGCGACGCCTCGACGGGTTCGGTGCTGCCGATCGTGCTCGAGCTCGTGCAGCCGCGCCTCGTCGAGACGCAGACCGTCACCGTGCCTGAGTCCGCTGAGCGGCGCGGGCGTAACCGAGCGAACCGCGGCGGACAGGCCGGGCAGACACCGAGCAACCAGCGGCGCTCGCTTGCGGTGCAGCTCGCGCAGCGGTTGGGAGTACTTCGATGATCGAGATCCCGACGACCTTCGCGGGCGAGTCGCACGTCGAGCAGCGCACGACGCTGAGCGGACGCGACTTCGTCCTGCGCTTCGACTGGTCTCAGCGCGACGGACACTGGATGCTCGGGCTCTACCAGCCGAGTGGCGAGCCGATCATCACGGGGCTCAAGCTCGTGGTCTCGTGGCCGCTGCTCGGCGCGCGCACCGAAGGACTTCGACCACCGGGCGAGCTGCTCGTCGTCGACACGCAATCACCGGAGATCGATCCCGGTTTCGCGGACCTCGGGACGCGTCACGCGCTGATCTACGTCGAACCGGGAGACGTCGCGTGAGGCTCTTTCGTCGCGCGTGGCGGGTGAGCGTCGGCGCCCAGGGCTTCGACGACTTCGACCTCGAATTCAAGGTCACGCGCGCGCTCGAAGCGAAGCCCAACACGTGCGAGCTCAAGCTCTACAACCTCAAGCAGAGCACGCGCGCGGCGATCACGAGCGGCGACCTCGTGCGCGTCGAGGCGGGCTACACCACGGGGCTCACGCTGCTCTTCTCGGGCGACGTGCGGCGCGCGGCCGCAAAGGTCGAGGGCACCGAGATCGTGACCACCGTCGAGGCGGGTGACGGAGAGCACGCGATCAATCGCGCGCGGGTCCTGCGCTCGTTCGGCCCGAGCACGACGATCGACACGGTCGTCGCGGCGCTGGCCGAGGCCGCTGGCGTGGGCGTGGGCAACGCGCGCGAGGCGCTGGTCGGCGCGGGCCTCGGGCGCGCGAGCGGGGGCTATCCGCAGGGGACTGTCGTGGACGGCGCGGTCGCCGAGGAGCTGACGCGGGTCTGCGCGAGCGCGGGATACGAGTGGTCGATTCAGGACGGCGTGCTGCAGCTGCTGCGCGTCGGCGGCGCGCTCGATCGCCTCGCGGTTGTGCTGAGCGCGGACACCGGGTTGCTCGAGGCCTCGCTGAGCAAGAGCGGCAAGCTGAGCGCGAAGGCCCTGTTGATCCCCGACCTTGTGCCAGGTCGAAAGGTCGACGTGCGCTCGCCCAACGCGCGCGGCGTGTTTCGCGTGACCAAAGCGGAGTACTCGGGCGCCACGAACGGCGACGAGTGGACCGCGTCGATCGAAGGGAGCCCTGTGACGTGAGCTCAGAAGAAACACCTGATCTTCTCGACGTGCTGGACCTGTTCGAAGAGAAGCTGCTGACCAACATCCACACCGCCCTGCCCGGCCGCGTCGAGAGCTACGACCCGGCGACGCAGCGCGCGGACGTGCAGCCGTTGATCCGTCGGCGCGTGCCCAAGGCTGGCACCGATCGACGCGAGTGGGTCTACGAGGAGCTACCGTTGATCCCGAGCGTGCGCGTGATTCACCCGCGCGGTGGCGGCGCGTTCGTGCACCTCCCGATCGCCACAGGCGACACGGTGCTGCTCGTGTTCTGCGAGACGGGCATCGGGCACTGGGAGGCGGGCGACGGATCGATCTCGGACGCTGGCGACGAGCGGCGGCACCACCTCGCGCACGCGGTCGCGATCCCGGGGTTCTACCCCGCGGCGAAGAACATCCCGAGCGAGGATGCAAACCGGCGCGAGCTCGTCGTCGGCTTCGAGGGCGGTGCAACGGTGCGCGTGCGAAGTCCTCAGGCACCGGCGTCGAACACCGTCGTGCTCGAGACGAGCGCGCAGGTGATCCTCGGAGGCGAGGTTGGGGCGCAGTTCATGGCGCGCGCTGATCGAGTCGACGCGGAGCTCGCGCGCATCCGAGACGTGCTCACCGGATGGATAGTGGTCCCCAACGATGGCGGAGCCGCATTGAAGACGGCGGCGAGCGCAGCGTTCACGAGCGCGCAATCGACCGCAGCTGATCAGGTCAAAGGGAAGTAGCTACGGTCCCTTGGGGCACCCGAGCGCATAGATGTCCGCGTACTCGAGCAGGTCCGTCATGCCTGCTACTCCCGCGATGCCGCGGACATCGCGGGGCGCATTCGGGGCCATCTGGACTCGCATGTAGAAGTTTTGTCGGCGCTGCCCCAGCCCGTCCACCCACTCGAGACCAGGCGTGAGCCAGACGCTCGTGCCGCTCGCGATGCTGCCGCCAACATCAACCGTCACGGACGTGAACGCCCCCTCCGACAGGGCGTTGATCGAGTAGCAGCGAATGCCACACGAAAACGGTGAAAACCCCACCTGCGAACGCAGGCCGCGTACGGAGCACCCTCCTTCGAACGCTTCAGTCTTCACCGCGTCGCAGTAGTCCGGCACTCCGACACCCATTCCAGGCGCGCACGTGAGACGAAGGGCCGCTACCACCGTCATCGAATCGTGCCGCGTGTTGATGTCGGGACGGGCACGGGCGTCCGTTCGGACGTCGGGCAAACTCGCGTCGGGCTCGGCGTCAGGCGTCGAGTCGGGCAGGCTCACGACGTCGGGCGTCGCGTCCGTCGAGGCATCCATCCCGGGCTCGGCGTCGGGCGCGCTCTGCGCGTCAGCGGAGGCATCTGCGGCCGCGTCGGGCTGGGCGTCAGGCGTGGGGAGCGGAGGCGGTGCGCAGGCGCCCAGCGCGAGCGCGAGGGCGAGTAGGTAGCGGGTCACGGAGCAATCGTACAGCGTCGATAGGCGCGCCGCCTATCGGCCTTCGATCGAGGCCGACGCATGGGGCTTAGGCGATCTGCCTAGCGCGCTACACACAAGCGCTCGCGTAACGGGATAGCCGATTTGCCTATCAGCGATAGCCGATTTGCCTACGCGCCATGCGTCTGCGTGAATCCTAGCGCAGTGGGCGATTTGCCTATGCGCCTACGAACGACCGCTCGCGAAGGCTGATAGCCGATTCGCCTACCGTCGCTCGCAAAGCGCGCTGTGAAGATCGATAGGCGATTTGCCTATGCGCCATGCGTGAGCCGGGAACGAAGGCCGATAGGCAGACGGCCTACGTGGCATGCAGCGACGATCGACGTAGCGCGATAGGCGCGCCGCCTACGCGCCATGCGCGCGACCCGCCGATTCCTGGGATTTCGCTGACGAACGCGCCTCTATGAGCATCGAGGCGATGCCGATGGGAACCTGGGAGCTGGCGAAGATCTACGCGACGCAGGAGCTTGCTCGAGCGCGACGGCTGCACGTCCTCGCCAAGCAGCGCACCCTTCGACTCGTCGGGGCGTAGAGCGCGCCGCGTACCCCTGCGCGTGCCTCCGCGTGCTCGCGCGCGCGCGCGACATGGCTCCACGATCGGTGCGTGCGTGATCTCGCTCTCGATCCAGTGACCGGAGACCTCGCGCTCGACACGGGGCGCGCGTCGCTCACGTCCGGCGTCGGCGCGAAGGCTCAGCGGCTCAAACTCCGCTTGCTGCTGCAGCGCGGCGAGTATCGCCTCGATCTGCGCCAGGGCGTCCCGTACCTCTCGTCGATCTTCGGCAAGGGCACGCGCGCGGCCGCCGAGACGATCCTGCGGCGCGCGGTCTCGACGTCGCCGGGGATCGCGGCGATCGAGCAATGGCAGTTCGCGATCGGCGCCGATCGCGACGCCCGGCTCACGCTGCGCGCGCGCACCTCCGACGGCGAGCCGATCGAGCTCGACGCGTTCCGCTGGGAGGGACGATGACGTACGGACTCACCCCGACGGGATTCGTCGCGAAGACGCTCGAAGAGATCAAGAGCGAGCTCGAGGCTGACTTTCGGGCCGCGCTCGGCGCCGACGTCGACACGAGTGCAGAGAGCGTGCTCGGTCAATTGATCGCCGTCGTCGCGACGAAGAGCCGCGAGTTGTGGGAGCTCGCCGAAGCGACGTACCACGCGCGAACGCGAGCTGGTGCTTCGTTCGCGGCGTTGACCGAGGTCGCGCGGCTCACGGGCACCGAGCGCCGCGCCGCCACGAAGGGCACCGTGAGCCTCAACGTCACGCTCGCCGCGGGTACCACGCTCCCCGCAGGGTCGGTCGCTGCGGTCGCGGGACAGCCCACGAATCGCTGGGTGACCGTGAGCGCGGTCAACAACCCCGGTCCGGGCGCTGCGATCATCGCAGTGTACGCCGAGGCCGAGATGGCCGGCGTCGTGCGCGCGAACATGGGTACGATCACGACGATCGCGACGCCCGTCGCGGGGTGGTCGGCGGTGACGAATCCCGCGGATGCAGCGCCCGGAGAGGACGTCGAGACCGACGCAGAGCTGCGCGCGCGCGCCGAGGCTGAGCTCTCGGCGCCGGGCACGGCGACGGTCCCCGCGATCCGCGCGGACCTGCTCAATCTCTCGCGCGGCGTCGCGACCGCGACCGCGCTCACGCAAGCCGAGCTCGCTGCGGTTCAGGGCTCGATCCTCTCCGTGCGCGTCGAGAACAACCGCTCGTCGTGGCCCGATGCAGAAGGGCGTCCGCCGCACTCGGTCGAGGCGATCGTGCTGTGGAAGCGCGGGATCGATCCCGGACGCAAAGCGCTCGCGACAGGCATCCTCGCGCTGCAGCTCTATCACTCGACGCCTGCGGGGATCGCGTGGCACGGCGCGCAGAGCGCAACGATCACGAACGACAACGGCGCATCCGAAACCGTGCGGTGGAGCGAGGCCAGCGACGTGAACGTGTACGCCTCGATCACGCTCTCGACCGGCCCTGGCTTCGAAGGTGCCGCGGCCGTGCAGGGCGCGCTCGTGCTCTGGGCCGAAGCGCTGCAGCTCGGCGAGGACGTGATCCGCTCGCGCCTCTACCCCGTGCTGCTCGCGCTCCCTGGCGTGCTCGACGTGATCGAGGTCCGCCTCGGACGCACGGCGTCGACGGTGCCCGCAAACCTCACGATCGGACCGCGCGAGGCCGCGTTGTTCGACACTGGCCGAATCGTGGTGACGACGTCATGAGCGAGCCTGATCGCATCACCGAGCACACGAAGATCACGGAGCACGCCGCGCTCTCCGCCGAGCTGCTCATGTCCGCGCTCCGCAGCAAGGCGCGCGTGTCGGCGATCGCCCGCTCGATCGGCACGCAAGCGCAGTCGGTCGAAGATGCACTGTGGTCGACGCTCACGATCTCGATCGACACGAGCGTCGGCGAGCAGCTCGACCAGATTGGCGCGATCCTCGGTCAGCCTCGAGGACCGCTCGGCGACACGGACTACCGACCGGTGCTCCGCGCGGCGATTCGCGCGCGACGCTCGAGCGGCACCGGCCCCGACGTGATCGCGGTGGTCAAGCTCGCGCTCGGCCTGGTGCCGTTCTCGTTCGTCGCCAGCGGCGCGAGCGTATGCGTCGAGGTCCTCGACGTGTGCCCGTTCGATCCGCAGGTGCTCGCGGACCTCGTCGAGCTCGCCGTCGCCGCGGGCATTGGATACTGCGTCGTCGCGCCTGCGAGCGTTCTGGCCGACGCGTTCACGTTCAGCACCGACTCGCTTCTCGCGCTCACCGACAGCGCGCGCGGGCTCGGCGATGACCTTTCACCGGGCTCGGGTGGCGAGCTCGCGGGAGCATTCGTATGAGCCGACGTCCCTATTCGGTCCTGCAGTTCGCGGTGAGCGCACCGAGCTCGCAGCTCGTCGAGCCGCCGGCGGAGATCCGCAACAGCGGATTCGCGACGGGCACCAGGCCGCCCGCGCAGTGGCTCAACTACATGATGAGCAACAGCGCGCAGTGGATCGACCGTCTGCGCAGCGCATCACGCTCGCGGTGGACGCGCACGGCGATCGCGACGACCGAGCTCGGTTCGCCCGCGGTCGACGCCGTGACTGATCCCGCGTCGCTCTCGTCGCCCGCTCGACGGATGCTCGTGCCGAAGGGCACGGGCGGCAAGGTCATGTCGTCGGTGCGCGGCGATTCGCTCACCGAGCTCACGATGGTCAGCGGCCCCGACACTGCCGTGCTCTGCGCGTGCGCGGCGAACAACGGCTGGCTCGTCGGTGGAGCGCACGTCTCGATCACGCAGGGACGCATCGTCAGCACGACGTACGACCCCGACGCGGGAAGCGCGGTGAAAAATCCGGCCACCGCGTGGACCGTGCACACGATCCCCGTGGGCATGAAGACCGTCGTGGGAATCGCATGCCGCACGAGCGGGCCCTCCGCCGGCGACGCGGTCGCGGTCGTGAACGACGCGCAGATCGTCGTGCGCACCGGCGCAACGACTTGGGCGTACGCGACGACAGCGGTCGCGCTCGGCGGCAACGGCAGCGACGTTTGCGACACCGGTCAGCAGTGGATCGTCGTCGACACGAGCGGGATCGTGTTTCGCTCGTCGTGGCCGAGCGCGATCACGTTCGCTGCCGCAACGACCCTTGCCAGCGGCGGAGCGTGGCGACTCGCGTGTGACGATCGCGGCACCGTCGTCGCGTATCGCGCAGGGCTGGCGACCGTCGAGGACTGGGCGATCTCGACTGATCACGGTCTGACGTGGGCCGCGCTCACGCCGCCGTCATACACGAAGATCACGCGTGTTCGATTCCTGGACGGAACGTGGCTCCTTGGCAGCGAGGACTGGCCACACGTCGCGGAGAGCAACGACCTCACGACGTGGCAGTCGTGCCCTGTGCCGTACGTCGATGGTGCAAATCATCGCATCAACGACTTCGCGCTGATCGACGGGGGAATCGTCGCCGTCGGGTCCGATCACTGGCTCACGAGCGCACGCGGTGAGGCAGTCGCTCCGGGCCCGTGGAGTCCTGCGGGGACCGCGCTCCCGATCGCAGACGCGGGCTACCTGCAGGGCCGTGCGATCGACAGCACGGCGCCGACGAACGGGCAGACTCTCGTTTGGGACAGCGCGCTCAGCAAGTGGAAGCCCGGCGCGGGCGGAGGCGGAGGCTCGCTGCCTGCTGGGATCGCTGGCGGAGTCATGGTCTACACCACGGTGTGGAGCTCGACTGTTGCCGGATCGGCGCGACAGGTGTTCGTGAGCGCGGGCGGCATGGCCGCGCCTGGCTGGGGCGCAGACGTCGTGCCGCTCACCCAGCGCGCAGTCGACGGGCTGGGGACGTCGGTCACGACCTGCGCTGTGATCGCGCACGATCTCGCGGCGGGCGGTGGCGGCGCTGGAATCGGCGCGCGGTGCGAGCTGCAGGCGCGCAACAGCGCCTCGACGCTCGTCGCCGCCGCTGCTGTCGACGGAGTGCTGACCGACGCGACGGGCGGCGCAGAGGTCGGCGTCCTCGAC